>Ga0308160_10007076_pt1 | contig 11258 bp, 9 predicted proteins | sample PhyFR1_FD_201036 | JGI IMG/M metagenome (GOLD analysis project Ga0308160, IMG submission 201036) | Phyllosphere microbial communities from UC Gill Tract Community Farm, Albany, California, United States - DLSLF.R1 | ecosystem: Host-associated > Plants > Phyllosphere > Unclassified | place: USA... | reverse complement strand
GCCTCGCCGGCACCCACATCGAGGACCAGATCAACCCCAAGCGCTGCGGGCACCTCGACGGCAAGGCCGTGGTCGACGAGTCCACGGCGACCAAGCGCATCAGGGCCGCGGTCGACGCCCGGCGGGATCCGAACTTCCTCATCATGGCGCGCACCGACATCCGCGCGGTGGAGGGCATGGACGCCGCCGTCGACCGGGCCAAGGCCCTCGTCGACGCCGGCGCGGACGCGATCTTCCCCGAGGCGATGCGCACGCTCGCCGAATTCGAGCGCATGGCCTCGGAGTTCGACGTGCCGATCCTCGCGAACATGACGGAGTTCGGCAAGAGCGAGCTGTTCACGACCGAGCAGCTGCGCAGCGCCGGCGTGAGCATCGTGATCTGGCCGGTCTCGATGCTCCGGATCGCGATGGGGGCGACAGGGCGTGCGCTGGATACGCTGAACGAGGAGGGGAGTCTGACCTCCGCGCTCGGCGAGATGCAGCACCGGGCGGATCTGTACGACCTCATCGACTACGAGTCGTACAACCACTTCGACACGAACGTCTTCAACTTCACGATCGACACCACCGGGCGTTGAGCGCCCTTCGTCTCGCTGCGCTCGCTCAGGGACCGATAGAGGGTTCCTGAGCGAGGAGCGCAGCGACGAGACGAAGGACGCTCGACGACCACGTGAATTGCAAAGGAGCAGCACCATGAGCGACCCCGACATCAAGAAGGGCCTCGCGGGCGTCGTCGTCGACACGACGGCGATCTCGAAGGTCAACCCCGAGACCAACAGCCTGCTCTACCGCGGCTACCCCGTGCAGGAGCTCGCGGCGACCCAGCCTTTCGAAGCTGTCGCCTACCTGCTCTGGAACGGCGAGCTGCCCAGCGCCGACCAGCTCGCGGCCCTGCGCGCGACCGAGCGCGAGCACCGCGCGCTCGCCGCCAACGTCAAGGCCGCGATCGACCTGGTGCCGGTCGACGCGCACCCGATGGACGAGATCCGCACGGCGGTCAGCCTGCTCGGCGCCTCGGACGCGGTCGGATCCGGATCCGTGCTCGACGCGAGCGGCACCCCGGAGCAGAACCTCGAGCGCAGCATCCGGCTGTTCGCCGCGCTCCCGGCGATCGTCGCCTACGGGCAGCGCCGCCGCCGCGGCGAGGACATCGTCGCCCCGCGCGACGACCTGGACTACTCCGCGAACTTCCTCTGGATGACCTTCGGCACCGAGCCGGATCCGGTCGTCGTCGATGCGTTCAACCGCTCGATGATCCTGTACGCGGAGCACTCCTTCAACGCGTCGACCTTCACGGCGCGCGTCATCACCTCGACGCTGAGCGACCTGTACTCCGCGGTGGTCGGAGCGATCGGCGCGCTCAAGGGACCGCTGCACGGCGGCGCGAACGAGGCGGTGCTGCACATCTTCGACGAGATCGGCGAGGCGTCGAACGTGAACGCCTGGCTGGACACGGCGCTCGCCGAGAAGCGCAAGATCATGGGCTTCGGGCATCGCGTCTACAAGAACGGCGACTCCCGGGTGCCGACGATGAAGGCGGCGCTCGACACGCTCGTGGAGCACTACGACCGCCCGGACGTCGAGGCGCTGTACACGACGCTCGCGGACGAGTTCGTCGCCCGCAAGGGGATCCACCCGAACCTCGACTATCCGTCGGGGCCGGCGTACAACCTCATCGGCTTCGACACGCTGACCTTCACGCCGCTGTTCGTGGCGTCGCGGGTCACGGGTTGGACGGCCCACGTCATGGAGCAGGCCGCCTCCAACGCCCTGATCCGTCCACTCTCGGCCTACGACGGACCCGCCGAGCGCCACGTCGAACTCTGACGGTTCCCCGCCCGCCACGCCCAGACCTGCTCCCGTCGCAGAAGATGCCGCTCTCCGCGCTGGAGGGCGGCATCTTCTGCGACGGGAGCGGAGGGGGGACCGCCGGGAAGTGACAGCCCGGGGGCGTGGGCGGCGGGGCCGGGGCGCGGAGCGCGGAGGCGGGCGTCAGCGGTTCAGCCAGTGGCGGAGGGAGCGGGTCACCCAGGGCAGCACCCAGTAGGTCATGATCGGCGTCAGCACGACCGTGGTCGCGAGCACGCGGAGCCAGATCGGCAGGCCGTTCCAGCCGGGCACGGGGCTCATCAGATACGTGAAGACGAGGTTCACCGGGAAGAAGCCGAGCCAGATCGACACGGCCTGCTTCCACCGCGGCGGCGACGGCGCGACCATGACCGTGGTCGCGCCGGTCGAGGAGGGCACCGAGATCGTCTCGGTCGAGGGCTCGTCGAACCAGCCCTCGATCCCGGTCCGCCGCTTCGTGCGCTCGCTGCGCACGAAGCCTTCGCCCATCGACAGCCACCACGTGCGCTCCTTCGACGCCTCCCACGCGTCGAGGGCCGCTTCGTCCGCGAAGCGATAGAGCATGTGCCAGTGGTGCGAGTCCTCGCCGTCGCGCACCCAGCCGGATCCGAGGAAGCCGGGGTGCGAGCTTGCGAGGTTCACCCCCGTCTGCACCCAGGCCGTGGCCTCGGTGATGCGGGCGGGGTCGACCTCGCGGCGGATCGACACGGTGATGGGCGCGGATGACGGCGTACCGGACATGGTGGGTCCTTCGGGGGAGTGCGTGCTTGTGGCGTCCCCGAGTGTACGCATCCCGTGTTTCCCGGATGTTGCAGGATGCCGTGGCCCCCGGGCCGGCGCCCCGGGCCGGCGCCCCCGGTGGGCGCCGCCGGGCCGCCGCAGCTCTCTAGGGCACCCCGGGATCCGCTCCCGTCGCGAAGAGTGCCGCTTTCCGGCCGGCTTTCCGGCGTCTTTCGCGACGGGAGCATCCCGCGCACGGCGTCCCGCGCGGGGCGCCCGGCGTGGGGCGCCCGGCTCAGGCGGCCACGGCGCGCTCGATCGCGGTGCGGGCGCGTCGCAGCACGGCGTCCGGCGCGCCGCGCTGCTCGAGCAGCGCCAGCCCGGCGCCGACGACGGGGCGGGCGTCGATCACGGTCGGCACCGCGTTCGGGAGCTGTTCCGCGAGCCCCCGCCGCACGTCGTCGAGCAGCAGCGGGAGACGCGCGGCGATCATGCCGCCGCCGAGCACGACCGGGATCCGCGCGCGTTCGAGGCCGAGGCGGCGGGCGGCGCTCGCCGCCATCCCGACGATCTCCCCGGCCTGGCGCTGCACGAGGGCGCACGCCACGGCGTCGCCCTCGGCGGCAGCCGCGAAGACGGCCGGCACGAGCTCGGACAGCCGCTCCTCCCGGATGCGCCCGAAGTGCACGTCCTCGATGAGCGTGGCGAGGTCGGGGCGGCCGATGCGCGGCGGGATCGCGGCGGTCAGCACGGTCGCGGGGCCTCGTCCGTCCAGCGCCCGCGCGGCGAGGCGCAGCGCCTCGGTGCCGAGATCGGTGCCCCCGCCCCAGTCGCCCGAGACCGCGCCCCACGCGAGGAAGCGGGCCGTGGCGCCGTCGGCGCGCACGCCGATCGCGTTGAGGCCCGTGCCGCAGACGACCGCGACGGCGTCCGCCGCGAGCGTGCCGGTGCGGAGCAGGGCGAAGGTGTCGTTCTCCAGGTGCGCGTCGACGCCGTCGTCGCCGCGGAACCACGGCAGCGGAAGGATCCGCGCCCGATAGGCCGCGACCTCCGCCTCGTGATCGAGGCCGGAGAGGAACACGCCCACCCTCAGCAGCGGCGCCCCTCCGGCCTCCGTGCGCACCCGCTGCACGGCCTCGTCGACGACGGAGACCGATTCTCCCTCACGGCCCGGGTGCACATCCGAGGGGCCGAGGCGCACATGTGCCACGACCGCCCCCGTCTCGTCGAGGGCGACGGCGTCGGTCTTCGTCCCGCCGCCGTCGATCGCGACGACGATCCCCCGGGCGGGCGCCGCGGGGTGCTCCCGACCCGTGCGCACCGCCGTGCCGCTCATCGCGCCCATGCCAGGTGGTCCCGGTTGTTCGCGAGCAGGAGGTCCGCGAGCTTCTCCGCCCTGTCCCACTGTCCGACGAGCGGATGGGCGAGCAGAGCGCGTTCGACCAGCCCCCGGCCGTGCGCGGCGGACCCGGTGTGCCGGGCGGCGTCGAGGGCGAGCCTCTCGTAGCCCGCGACGTGGCCGATCAGGCCCTGCACGTCGGCCGGCAGCGGCGTGACGGGCACGGCGACAGGACCGGCCGCGCCGATCGTGGCCGACACCTCGATGACGTGGTCGTCGGGGAGGAACGGCAGCGTGCCGTCATTGCGCAGGTTCGCGACCTGCACGTCTCCGCGATCGCTCTGCAGCGAGGCGATGAGGTCCACCGCGGCCTCGGAGTAGAACGCCCCGCCGCGCTCGGCGAGGATCGCGGGCTTGGCGTCGACGGACGGATCCGCATAGATCCGCAGCAGCTCCCGCTCCACCTCCATGACCTTCTCCGCGCGCGGCTGCTCGTGCCGCTGCTCCTCGAAGACGCGGTCGTGCGCGTAGTAGTAGCGGAGGTAGTACGACGGCACCATCGCGAGGTTCTCGAGCAGCGGCGCCGGCAGCTCGACCTCGCCCGCGAGCTCGGGAAGGCGGTCCCGCAGCATCGCCGGCAGCGCGTCGGCGCCGTCGAGCAGCACCCCGCGCTCCCAGGTGAGGTGGTTGAGGCCCACGTGCTCCAGCCGCACCCGCGCCGGATCCGCGTCGAGCATGCGGGCGAAGCGGCGCTGGAAGCCGATCGCCACGTTGCACAGGCCGATCGCGCGGTGCCCTTCCTCGAGCAGCGCCCGCGTGACGATCCCGACCGGATTGGTGAAGTCCACGATCCACGCCCCTGGCCTCGCGTGCCGGCGCACGGCCTCCGCGACCTCGAGCACCACGGGCACGGTGCGCAGCGCCTTGGCGAGCCCGCCGGGACCCGTGGTCTCCTGCCCGATGCAGCATGCCTCGTGCGGCCAGGTCTCGTCGCCGAGCCGGGCCGCCTGGCCGCCGATGCGCAGCTGGATCAGCACCACATCCGCGTCCGCGACGCCCTCGACGAGGTCCGCGGTCGCGCGGATCCGCCCGGGGTGACCTGCGCGCGCGAACATCCGCGTCGAGATCCCGGCGACGAGTTCCCGGCGCCGGTCGTCCGGATCCACGAGCCAGAGCTCGTCGATCGGCAGCACGTCGCGCAGGCGCGAGAACCCGTCCGTGAGCTCGGGGGTGTAGGTGGATCCCCCTCCGATGACGGTGAGTTTCATGTCAGCCCTTCACGCCGGTCAGATTGATGCCCTCGACGAAGACGCGCTGGGCGAAGAAGAACACGATGACGACGGGGATCGTCACGAGCATGGTCACGGCCATGGTCGTGCCCCAGTCGGTGCCATGGGTGCCGTGGAAGGTGGACAGGCCGTAGGCGACCGTCCATGCGGAAGGATTCTCCGAGGCGTACAGCAGGGGCCCGAAGTAGTCGTTCCACGAGTTGAAGAACAGGAAGATCGCCGCCGAGGCGATGCCGGGCTTGGTCATCGGCACCATCACGCGCCACAGCACGCCCCACTCGCCGTTGCCGTCGATCCGCGCGGCATCGGCGTAGGCGGTGGGGATCGTGAGGAAGAACTGCCGCAGCAGGAAGATCGAGAACGCGTCTCCCAGCAGGTTCGGCAGGATCAGCGGCCACAGCGTGCCGGTCAGCCCGAGCTTCGAGAACATCACGTAGACCGGCACGATCGTCACCTGCGGCGGCAGCAGCATCGCGACGATGATCGCGAGGAAGATGATGTTCGCGCCGCGGAAGCGGATCTTCGCCAGCACGTAGGCCGCCGGCACCGAGGAGACCAGCATGAACGCCGTGGCGAGCACCGCGTAGAAGGCGGAGTTCAGGAACCACAGCCCCAGCGGCACCTGGGTGAACGCGCGGACGTAGTTCGAGAGATCCCATGGCTGCGGCCAGATCGAGGCCGTCAGCGTCTGCCGGCTCGACATGAACGAGGTCAGCAGCACGAACAGGATCGGGGCGAGGAACAGCACCGCGAGCACCGAGAGCACGGTGTGATCCGCGATCCAGACGAGCACCCGCCGGCCGCCGCGCACCGGGCGCGGAGGTCGGGCGGACCCCGTGGTGATGAGGGCGGTCGCGGTCATGAGAAGTCCTCCGGGGAGAAGGCGCGCGACTTGCGCAGCAGCAGGGCGACGAACACGCTCGCCACCACGAACAGCACCACGGCCATGGCTGCGGCGTAGCCGAGCTGGAAGTTGGCGAACCCGCGCACGTAGAGCCACTGCGTGTAGGTGAGCAGTGAGTCCTCGGGATAGCCGATGTCGGCGGCGAGCCCGCCGGAGGCGGCGCCGGAGCGGCCGCTCGCGACGCCCGAGGCGACGGCGGCCTCGGTGAAGTACTGCAGCGCCGCGATCATGCCGGTCACCAGGGCGAACAGCAGTACGGGGGCGATCGACGGGATCGTCACGTAGCGCACCTTCTGCACCCCGTTCGCCCCGTCGAGGGAAGCGGCCTCGTACTGGTCGCGCGGCACGTTCAGGAGGGCGGCGAGCAGGATGATCATCACGTCGCCCATGACCCACACCCCCAGCAGCACGAGCGAGGGCTTCGCGAGCGCCGGGTCGTTGAACCAGAGCGGACCGGGGATCCCGAGGCTCTTCAGCACCAGGTTGACGGGGCCCGTCCCCGGGTTGAAGAGGAACACGAACGCGACGACGGAAGCCACGGGCGGGACGAGCGCGGGCAGGTAGAAGATCGTGCGCCAGATCCCGCCCGCGCTCCGGGCGCGCAGCAGGAGGCCCGCCACGGCGAGCGAGCAGACGATCCTGATCGGCACGAGGATCACGACGAACCACAGGGTGTTCAGGGCGGCCGTGACGATCCGCGGATCCTTCGTGAACAGGTAGACATAGTTGCTGAAGCCGTTCCACTGCGGCGCCGAGACGAGGTCGTACCGCGTGAACGAGAAGTACAGGTTCGCCACGAGCGGGTAGACGAAGAAGACGGCGAGGCCGAGGAGCGTGGGAGCGAGCATCAGGGCGATGCTCCACCGCCGGCGGCGGGCGGCGGATCCGCGCCGGCGGCGGGCGGTCGGCCCCGGGGCGCGCGGAGGGGTCTCCGCACGCCCCGGAGCGAGGGTCGCGGTCATCACGGGCCTTCGCTCAGCGCGAGCTGGTCGTCGATGTCCTTGTCGACCTTCTTCAGCCCCGCGTCGATGTCGCCTCCGCCGCCGGACTGGAACTTCGTCCAGTAGCCGGAGAGCGCCACCTGGTTCGCGCTGCCGATCACGGTCGCCGGGATCGAGGTCAGGTGCGGGCTCTTCGCGATGTCGAGGAACGTGCCGAACTGATCCGGAAGGTCGAGCTTCGAGGACGCGAGCGCGTCCTTCGTGGTCGGGACGTTCTTCAGGCCGTTCGCGAGCTTGACGACCGCGTCGGTGTCGAAGGTCAGGTAGCGCAGCAGCGCCCAGGCGGCCTCGGGGTTCTTGGATCCCTTGGAGACGCCGGCGATCGTGCCGGAGGAGTACCCGCCGCCGTAGAGATCCTCGTGACCGTCCAGCACCGGGAACGGCGCGACGCCGTACTTCACGTCGGGGGCCTGATCGGCCAGGAAGGCGACCCGCCACTCCCCGTCGAGGTTCATCGCGAGCTGGCCGGTCTGGAAGGCCTGGCCGGCGGAGAACTCGTCGCCGAGACCCGCAGTGAAGGCCTTGAGCTTGTCGTAGCCGATCTTGTCGATGAAGCCCTTCTGCCAGGTCATCAGGTCCTTCCAACCCGGGGAGGACGCGATGGCGCTCTTGCCGTCCTTCATCCACTCCGCGCCGGCTGCGGCGCCGAAGACGGTGGGCGCGTTCTCGTAGGCGCCCATGAGCGGGTTGAAGCCGAGGGTCTTGATGGATCCGTCCGGGTTGTACGTCGTGAGCTTGACGGCCATCGCCTCGAGCTCGCCGAGCGTCTTCGGCGGCGCGCTGTAGCCGGCCGCCTGCAGCAGATCCGTGTTGTAGTAGAGGCCCTGCACGTCGGCGAGCATCGGCAGCGCGCACTGCTTGCCCTCGAACGACGTGTATCCGCGGGCGACGTCCGAAAGCTGCGAAAGGTCGACACCGTCGCGATCGATGTAGGGGGTCAGGTCGCGCAGCGCGCCCGAGGAGCAGAACGCGCCGACGTTGTCGACGGCTCCGGAGATGGCGACGTCGAGGCCGTTGCCGGCGGCGATCGCCTTGATGATCTTGTCGTCCTCCTGGCCCGTGCGCACGTCGACCTTCACATCGGGGTACTTCTTGTGGAAGTCGTCGATGACGGACTGCACGACGCCCGCCTCGCGGTCGCTGAAGAACTCCCACAGCGTGACCGTGCCGGACAGATGATCGGGCGCCTTCGTGGCGATGGCGGTGTCCGATCCGCCGGAGCAGCCGGCGAGGACGACGCCTGCGACGGCGATCGCGGCGACGGCTCCGAGCCGTCTCGTGGTGTGGCGTTTCATGTGAACCTCTCTGTTCGCGGGGGCTGTCGCCCCCTTCATCGCCGTGGTCCCGGGCGCTCCCGGGTGGTCAGTCGGGCAGGATCCGCCCGCGCAGGCGCGACACGAGCACGTGCCGCGCACCGAGCAGCACCGCGTCGGCGGGGGCGCCGGTGGTGTGCACGGTCGGGTTCCAGCTCGACGAGGCACGCAGGGCTGCGGAGACGGCGTCGGCCAGCGGCGCCCCGCCGGCGATGCCAGTGGGGCCGCCGAGGATCACGAGCGACGGATCGAGCACCGCGATCACCGGGGTCAGCGCGAAGGCGATGCGCTGCGCGAGCCCGGGAAGGATCCGCTCCTGCTCCGGGACGGAGGCGAGGGCGTCGAGCGCGTGCGGGTAGTCGAGCGGGGTGCCCAGGGCGGCGCTCGCGGCGCGCGCGACGGCGGATCCGCCGACGAGCTCCTGCAGGTCCTCCGCATCCGGGTCGATCGCCATCGCGGTGCGCGGTGCGGGCAGATAGCCGATCTCGCCGGCGCCTCCGGTCGCGCCGTGCAGGATAGCGCCGTCGAGGTCGATCGAGAGGCCGAGGCCCTCGCCGAGCCACAGCAGCGCGAAGCCTGCGGCATCCGTGCCGGCGCCTTCCGCCCGCTCCGCGATCGCGGCGAGGTTCACGTCGTTCTCCAGCGTCACGGCGATGCCGAGGCCCGCCTCGAGCTCGCCGCGCGCGTTCTGCATCGGCCAGCCGTCGAGGGTGTCCGTGAAGTTCAGTCGATCCGCGGCGGGATCCGTCGCGGCCTGCACGCCGATCACGATCTCGACGATCGCCGCCGGATCGGCGTCCGCCGCGGCGCAGGCGGCCTCGATCGCGCGGCGGACGTCGCCCTCCGCGGAGCGCGGGTGCGAGGCGTCGAGAGCGACGGTCGCGACCGGGTGCTGCGAACCGCGCGCGTCGACGACGGTCGCCCGCAGCACGGTCTCGTCCACATCGATCGCGACGCCCAGGGTGTGGTCGAGTCGGACGTCGTAGGTCACCGCGTTCGGACCTCGCCCGGCGGAGAGCTCGCCCGCGGTGCGGATGAGCCCGGCCTCCTCGAGGCGTGCCACGATCTGCGCCGCGGTCGGCTTGGAGAGCCCGGTCAGCTCGCCGATGCGGTTGCGCGTCAGAGGACCTTCGTCGAGGAGCAGCGCGAGCGCCGCCTGATCGTTGCGCAGCGCGAGCCAGCCGGGGGTGCCGGGGGCGGGGGTAGACGTCATCGCAGCTCCTGAAGATCTATTAGCTAAGTTTCTTTATAGATTCCAGAAGTGGCCTCGTCAACCCCCGAGACGGATCGGATCCGAAGAGCGGTGGCGTTCAGGTCGCACCTTCTGCTGCTGAAACCGGGGTTTTGGGGCAGAAAGTGCGACCTGAACGTGCGAAGGGCGAGCGCCCGCGCGTCAGAGGCGCTCGGCGAGCCAGGCGGTCTGCCGCAGCCACTGGGCGAAGCCGCCGCCTTCGTGGCCGTTGAACTCGTAGACCTCGATGGACGCGTCCTCCGTGGCGAGATGGTTGTAGGCGGCGAAGACGCTGGACGGCAGCACGATGTCGTCCATGAGGGCCACCGAGAACAGCACGGGCCGTGTGATCCGTCGGGCGAAGTTCACGCCGTCGAAGTAGGACAGCGTCCGGAAGACCTGCTCGACGCGATCGCGGTGCACCGAGAGATACCGCTCGATCTCGCGGAACGGGTGCTCGGGGGTCAGCAGGACCGAGCGGCGGAAGTGGCTCAGGAACGGCACATCGGGCATGACCGCCGCGACGCCGGGGTGCAGTGCCGCCGCGGCGAGGCTGATGCCGCCGCCCTGGCTGCCGCCGGTCACCGCGATCCGCGCCGGATCGGCGAAGGCGAAGCCCTGCACGGCATCCACGAGCAGCACCGCGTCGGTGAACACACGGCGGTAGTAGTAGTCCTCGGGGCGCGCGATGCCGCGCGTCATGAACCCGAGCGTCGCCCCGTCCGATCCGTGCGGATCCGGGGTGGCGCCGCCGGATCCCCAGCCGGCGCCCTGGCCGCGGGTGTCCATGAGCACGTGCACGTATCCCGAGGCCGCCCACTGCAGGCGCTCGCCGGGGATGCCGCGGCCGCCCCCGTAGCCGAGGTACTCGATGACGACCGGCAGAGGTCCCTCCCGGCGAGGCCGGGTTACCCAGCCGCGGATCCGCTCGCCGCCGAATCCGGAGAACGCGAGGTCCTCAACGACGAGTTGATCGATCGGAGTCGGCGCGGGCGAGAGCTCGGCAGCGGCGGCGAGGCCGCGGGATCCGGCCAGTGTGTCGCGCCAGAACGCGTCGAAGTCGGCGGGTTCGGCGACGTCGGGACGGTAGGCGAGCAGATCGGCGAGGGGGAGATCGGTCAGCGGCATGCCCGTCAGCCTAGGGGCGAGCGGCGCGGCGGGACACCGGATGCCCCGTCAGGGCGGCGGCCTGCCGGGCGGCGCCCAGCGCGACGTACTCCCCGGGGGCCGGCACCTCGACCGGAACGCCGAGGATCCCCGGCGCGATCCGGCGCACCGCCTCGGACTGCGCGCCGCCGCCGATGAGCAGGGCGCGGTCGAGGGGGATGCCGAGGTCGCGGAGCGCATCGAGACCCGCGCCGAGGCCGCGGAGCATGCCTTCCACGGCGGCGCGCGCGAGGTTCGCCCGCGTCGTCGAGGCCAGCGTCATGCCGGTCAGGGACGCGGTGGCGTCGGGGAGGTTCGGGGTGCGTTCGCCCTCGAAGTAGGGGAGCAGGCTGAGCCCGCCGGCGCCCGGGGAGGCGTGCAGGGCGAGGGTGCTGAGCTCGTCGTGGGTGACGCCGAGCAGGGCGGCCGTGACGTCGAGCACACGGGCCGCGTTGAGGGTCGCGACG
>Ga0308160_10007075_pt1 | contig 11259 bp, 8 predicted proteins | sample PhyFR1_FD_201036 | JGI IMG/M metagenome (GOLD analysis project Ga0308160, IMG submission 201036) | Phyllosphere microbial communities from UC Gill Tract Community Farm, Albany, California, United States - DLSLF.R1 | ecosystem: Host-associated > Plants > Phyllosphere > Unclassified | place: USA... | reverse complement strand
GCCATCGAAGGCAACCATGAACAGGACGAGCCAAGTGGGATATAGTCGACTGAATGGGTGACTCGGACTGAGGGGTGGCGTGAGATAGTATGGCGAAGCGAGGCATGAACATCTGGGAGTTGTGCCACGATCAGGTCGTAGAAGGGCGAATATCTAGTAGGGGGCATACAGAAGGGAGATGCCGCATGGACAGTATGTCGAGATACGTGCTGAGTATCCGGTACAGCCTTCTCGATTACCGGTTGACTACCCGATGCTGATAGATAGCACGAGGCGTGTTCGCTACGTCAAGGATGGTGGGCAAAATGCTGTGTGTTTGACGACCGGGATGTCGTGCTGATCTGGATGGGGGAGGCGATCGCAATCACGCGGAATAGCGCCCAGCTCGCATTGACGGTCATGTCTGTTGGATCAGCTCCTTTGTTAAGCGATCCAGCAAGCCAACACACAACAGCGCGGAGATGAGTAGTCCTGACTAGAGCGGATGAAGGTCTTGAGGTGAACTTGACTGTGAGGCTGTGGTTCGCTCGTTCTCTACCATCATCAGTCGTCAGGCCCAGCGGTTCCCTGTGCAGACTCACAGCGACATCCAGATAGGACTGTGCCTAATCAAAGACATGGATGAGGCAAGTTGAACCTGGTGGTCGACACTGTCTCGGGCCCGCGGTGAGCGGGAGTATTGTGGGCGTAGAGGTATGGGCGAATGAGGCAGACGGATGGACCCAGTAGGGACGCGTCTCGGCCGGATCGGATGTGACGGGCATATGGCCAAATGATCACCCTCGCATCGCTCAAGAATGGTATCGAGATATAGCTGAGGCGCCTAGAACGCGTCAGCACATCATCGCTTGCCAGAACGCGGGGTGCGTGGTAAGGCCCAGCCCGACGCGGCATAGAGGCGAGAGGGAGACGAGGGAAGAGGAAGTGGAAGAGGAAGTGGAAGAATAATGACGTGACCAGGTGGGAAGTATGTTACTCACCCTATCAAGCTCAAGCCAAGACTGATCATCTCTCGTCCATTAAGACACCCATCATATGACTTCGCGCGAACCTCATCCCCTCCACCTGTATAAACTGCGGCCTCCGATGGAGCTCTATCGACTGCTTGATACAGATTGTCGATGATTCGTCGCGATTGCGCCAGTTGACACTGCCTCATCTCGCTATTGATTCGACGGATCCGGAAGGGAATAGAATAGCATTGATTGATGGTTCATGACCTTTCTCAGCGAGCGAAGGACTATAGCAATATTTGTACCAGAGGAGTCGTGCCAGAGATATCTTCAAGCAAATGACTTGTCGCATGTAGACTCGGGATCGTCAACCACTCGGGTGCGCGGGCGTGAACCTTGACGAGTAACGGTGTCATTGGAGAAGAAAGATGGTCAAAGGCGACATTTGCATTGGTTCGAATCTTATCGTGGCGTTCAGGTTGAGCTATCTCATCAGCAGTGTATGTGGGCAGAGTATGATAACGTACTGTATGTTGACATAGTCGGATGGGAGAGTATAGTATGGTAAAGAGGGGCAGATATGACAGGTGTAACGAGAATGCAATGCGGTTATATGGGATATACGAATGTGGCACTTCCCACGCGTCTCGTACTTAGACTCCTTTCTCGTGATTTCTCTTCATCGCCCATTTAGTCAGACAGGCCTGGCCTCGTAGATGCATAGGAGCCTACATCATGGTAGTGCAAGGAACGTGTATTGTATTATGCTGATGAATCATATGACTACACATATGACGCAGGCTGCTTGGGGCAATTGAACGCAGATACCATAAGCGCCATATCACCCGATAGTACACCATCTATTCCTGCGACGGGACCATGAACCAAGTGGGAAGACCTTCTTGTACGTCACTCGGATTGATGGACCGACGAGAGCCATCATATGGCTGTGGTGGAGTCCCAGAAGAGAAGAGTCATCGTGACGTTGGCTGAAAGAAGCTGCCCAGTGGTTGCGACAAGACCGCAAGCGATTGAGCAATTTCCTTAAAGTAACGGAAGAGTGTAGCGAGGAATTGAATACCAAGCCTGGCGAGTGAGTGTTGGTAAAGCCCATCGTAGACAAGAGCTGTCGGACACCGTTCCTGGAGATGGTAGTCCTTGATACTTTCTTCTTTTCATACCCGCTACGTCTACTTCAGCTGTAGCTGGACCGCTCGACGTACGGCCTATCTGTACACGTCCAGATATGACTCTGTCATGCTCGGAGACTTACTATAACTATAACAAGCTCATACCTCCTGACTGCAGTCCCAACGACCTTGATTGGCAATGTACAGACGGCAGGAGGGGTCCAGGCAGCCAAGTCGCCCTATGGTGCCAACACAGCCGCCTTTGGCGCCTGAACTAACGCTGAGGATAGTGCTGTTGAAAACAGGATCATGAACTAGCAATTCCCAATCTCCCGCCAAGCTGGCTCTCTGACTCAGCTCACATTGAGCGTCACAGAACTCACGTATTGTAGGCTGTGACCAGCTCGATGCGCTCAGGCCTTTCCGATCAAAATGGGTAAGGGCGTAGACTTCTAGTTCTGCAGCGCTAATGCTGACCGTTCAACATGCATACCCTCACTGCCGTTCTAACATGCTTGCTGGCCGCATCCCCAAGGTGAGTGAGGTGTTTCAAGTCAAGGTGACCTTAGGGGAAAAGGAAGACCTCTGAATTTCCGTTCGCATCGCCCAGTCTCGATATTTACTGTATACAGCCTCGCGTCATTCAATGCATGATTAGCATACCATATTTCCCCTTTTGGAGGGGGGGGCCACTTTTCATAGAGATCTTCAACGGTCTTGCGTACATGTGACGGCTGACTAGCCTACAAGGAAGTTTCGAGGTAAATAGTCTCCCATCAAAACCACTGTCGCAACTTGCGACCTGCACTCGAACCTCAAATGGGCATGTATTGTCTCTTTGATGCATCGAAGCATCAGGTGCGTACCAATTATATGCATCAGACACTGCAACCCTTCGTCCTGGCTCCAGTCAGATACCCAGACACCTTTGTAGCAGTGCACGAGTGATGGGGCCACAGAGTCTCAGCAGATTGAACCGTCCCTCCCCGTCTGTCGAATGTACACGTACATGCACGACGCTCTTGCCATGCCAGAAGCATAAAGGTCACTGCTGTGTATACCAAGCATAGCAGTCACGTCCCCTGACATGTCGCACAGCTCCACCATGGTCGGTCGAAGCTTTTTGATTTCAGATCGCATTCCGGTCATGTTGTTGACACTGTACCCTACTAGACTACTTAAAGAGACCGCCTACCTGGTGGATTGCGATGTATCATAGTAGACGTTGAGCTCTTCGCCCCCCTCTCGCATCTTCAAAGCCGCCTTTGTCGGATTATCGCGCCCCGGGATAGGGGGACTGAAGATGTATCTGGGCGCAAGTCCTCTTGGATATGCTGCGAAAGGCTGAAACATCTGAGGCAAGGGCCATACTAGCACCGTTTCCAATGAAGCTAGAAGATGGTTCACGGTGTAAAGTAGATTGTCAAAGTCAGACTGAGAGCCATCCCTACATCAGCTGGCAGGCACAGTGATATCGATCTCGATAGGATCTCAACGATTTCGAGATTATCTACAAGGGTAGAGCTGGGATATTTGCCGACTCAGCTGCCAGCTACCCCAATTTACCAATGGCAGGATGCAGCTATCGTGGGAGGTGCGGTAACACTTCAATCAGTCAGCTCGGTGGGAAGACCATTCAGATAGCTGTCCGCGGGGTCCACTGAGCCTTGGCAGCGGGCTCCATACAATACCACACCATCTGACAGCAGTCGCCAAATAGAGATACCATCGACAGCTCCACCAGCCGATGGTACCAAGGCCACTTGTACCGAGATTGATCACACTCATGTGGGATGCCATTGTCGTTACATAAGGGCTACATGTCATCTCGTCATTATGGTCGTCTATCAATACAAGTACCTCCTAGTCAAAGCCATTCTTTTCCATGGAACTTATCACCTATCATTCCAGCTTCCATCCGCCCATCATAATCAACATAGACTGCTGACAGGTGAACAACTATCGAATGAACCTTCTGATGAGCATTATCGCTCGGCCACGTAAGGACGCTTGATTGGATTGGGCGGGTTGAGCATCGAGGGAAGCACCTGAAGTGGTGGTAGGTGTACCGGGTTCGGCTGTAGGTTCACCTCGGATAGGCGAAGTAATGGGTTCTTGGGCTCGACGGTCATGATCGGTATCCTTATTTGGAGTGGGCGTACTATCCGAATCACTTGGTGGGTCTGGAGGCATGTCCTCCTATTCGATCAACGAGAGCTTTCTGTATGAGAAGATTGACTCACATCCATAAGACCTGGAGGGCTAGATGGTCCTTGCCCATCGAACTCTAACATCGGGTCGTCATTGTTCCCCGCCGAATGCATTCGATTTCTTGGCAGTTCCGTTTGTTCATCTTCTTCAAGTAGCTCAGACTCATCACTGTCCTCTCTGGCAGGATTAGGTTTCTATCTCGAGATATGGCATATGGCTCACGATGACTCTCCATGCGTGCTGCTCCCCCTCTCACCCCCATCTATGCTTCTGGACGCACCTAATAGAATCAGCTGGTTGTCCGGGAAACCTGGTATTGGACTGACGAGTACTAGCAAGCTTAGGCCGACCGAATTTTCGAGTCGGGTTCACACGACTAGCAGGTCTTCGTCGTCTCCTTGATCCTATAGCGATCTCGTGGTAATGAAATCCACTAGCTTCCAACCTTCGAAACTTTGCCAGATCATCCCCAGTCAACCCTCCAGGCGAAAGACTGTCAACATCCCTCTCATGCGGCATTCTCGGCTCGACCTCAGTCTGGTTGATCCTTGATTGCGATCTAGTCCGTCTTGTCATAACATCGTTTTCGTTCGACATTTCATACGATGTATGTACAACTCCTGTATTGCTTAGATAGATGAATCGAACTCACAGAGTTGTGATGTGGCGTTTAGATTCCGCTGGTTCTGTTAGGCATCCCACGAAAACCTTTTTTCAAGCGTTAGGCGCGAACGTTACATAGTTACCGTCCGTCAACTCATCCTTTAGCATACACTATACTGCTATGCCCGCATCGTCTGCTTCATCCCGTGTGTCTCAAGCCGTCAAGCTTCTCGACATATACAACAAGATGGTAGAGAAGGATGATGGAGATATTGATGTGGGAACGGAGGCGGAATACGAGGAATTGTTGAAGAGTGTCGGTTCTTTGGATGTGCTGAGAAGGAGGAGGGAGAAAAAGGTATGATCGCGGAGAAGGGTTGAGATCCAAAGGCTGACTGGTATCAGCTTCTTGTAGAAGCTACACTGGCTCGTGCTGTCGCCGAGACTGCTCTGAAGGAATCGGAAGCTGCCAGGAAGAAAGAAGCAGCTGTGAGTTACTATTATCTAGGAGCTGTTCTGAGCCGAGCTGATGCTATGCACAGGCTGCTGCTGCACTGAAAAAGGTCAGTAGAAGGTCACAGCAAGCTTAGCTATTGGATTGACGGTAGCAGAACCAGGATGACGAACTCAAGGAATTGAGATTACGATACCAAGAGTTTAAAAGGAAGGCAAGGGACGAAGTGAGCTATTCAACTATTTTGTGCCTAAGCTCACATTGCTGATCTCACAGGTAGACGAAAGGATCAAGCAGGATGAGGAGCATAGGCGAAATCTGGACAGCTCGGAGACTGGAGAAGAGAGATAAGAAGTACTGCGGCTCGAAGCGCCTCCATATCACGAATGCAGCGATCACAGATCTCGTCTGTCATTCATATGCGTACCCCCGGATCGTGGAACTTCTAACCAGCTTCGAGCGTGGATACAGGAGTGGGTATCAGGTCTTCAAGATCTGTAGCAGGAGCGAACCTAGAACGTAAATCCGGGGCTTTATGTAATCCATACTCAAGGCTACGGAAGTATTCGAGTATTTCTTTGCATATGACGTCCGGCGTCGGGATTCGCAAATGTTTCCAATCCGTCATCGTCATCCAGCTGGACAGCGAGACGGACGCTTCATGCTCAGACCACCTAGTCCTGCCCGACATCTCACTCATGTTTCGCTTGGGGTGCAGGAACGGGTCAACGCTGATGCTACCAGACTTATCCACCTGGCTTGCGCTGCGGTAAACGTCAAGTATCAAGACGGCTGACAATATCTGACTATTGTCGAAAGTGGCCCAGTCATGTGTTATGATCTAATCAAGCTGATCTAGCTCGAATGAATGCTGGTTCAGATCAACGTTCTGCCCTTCCTTATCCACGACGCCGCTCACAGACGCAGATGGCTCACTTCACCTTCACATTTTCCTTGTCTTTATGCCAGTATGTGAACTATCTGGCCTCAGGTACGGCAGCCTCAAACTTGCGTCATTACCGTTGGCACTTTGACGAATGAGATTCAGTTCTGCTACCCCGGCGAGGCAATGGCAAAGATCCACTATACCGCCTACTGGGTGATACTCTGGAGTCAGAAGATCTCTCGTACTAGCTCAAGAAGCATAGTGTAGCTATTTATCAGTTCCCAAATCTGCACTGACCCCGCGAGCTCACCGTGTGAGCCATCCGCTATCTGTAATTAACTGATTGAAGCTCAACCTCTCGATCTTTGTCTGGCGCGTAGAGCTCTTTACCTCCAGCCTCAGTGTGTGTGCAGTCCACATAGTCCTCTCTTCCACTTCCGCGAGTCTCAGACCAAATGCTTTGTATCGAAGCGATAATGGGCAGCCACTCCTCGATCCGCCGACCTTGCTATGTCTTGTCGAGCGTAGTGAGTTCTTGTATACTGGATAGCCATATGCTTTTAGTTACAGCCATCTGGTTTGACTACCGGCCATTTTCCAGACACGAAATTATAGATACAGCGTTTCTTGGCTGCTCTGGGCATTCGATGCCTTGGCTTGTCGTAACTCAGCCAAACGATGCAGCCATAATGGCACTGGCATGTCGTAATACGAATTCAGGCCCCTCAGCAGTTGAGTCGAGCTTTCCCCGCCAAACAAGATCTGTCTCGTACTCGCGACTCAGACAATAATGATCGATTGGCATTGAAAGAAGAGATCTGAGGTGGATCGACCCCTGAGCCACTTATGTAGAAAGGAGAGACGTGACTTCGTCAATGCCGGATTGTTGGTAGCGAAACTTGCCAGCGGATATCGGATATTACATCCATCATCGTCAATCGTGTTCGCGAAAGCTATGACTGACAGAGCTGATAAATGGAATGACATCGCTTCTTCCGCCTTTGTGACCTAAATTGCTACGAAATTCGTAAATTCGCAATTGAGCAATGCGGCGGGATCTGCGCACGAGTAGCCCAATCGTAGCACATGCTCAAGATGGTTTCGATCATCACACCTCGCCATGCTCATATGCGGTGAGTGGCTCGGTCCCAAAGCATGACCATCAGAGAGCTGATAGGCCGTGGTCTGAGGTGAGGGTTGTGGATGCGACTCACACTTGTCTCACAGATCAACCGTTGTGGAATCTTCTCCATTTGTCGCGCTGGTTCCACTCTTGGCCACCGAGATTAGTCAGTGCATACATCATGTCTCGCTCGGTCTTCAAGAGGTCGGAGGTCCCTCAAATCCCACCCCGAATAGGCCAGAATCTGAATCCAGACAGGTCTTGGTTGTAAAAATAGGTAGCCGCAGGTAGCCAATGATCAATTCTCACTCGATGCATGGGTATATATGGCCTTACGGTCTATACAGTCATTCTTGCAGCCGGGGTTGATCAGTTCCCATGTTCTATATCCGGTCTTGCATGGCTGAGTACAGGTCGGATATCATGCCTGTATATGTAAATTGTTGAACTTGATTGTATAGCAGCCAGGTTGGTCGTACGCCAGAAAATGTCACGTAGCGTTCAGGCCAGGTATCGAATCACTTTAAATGCTTAGGCATCTCTAGGGCCACTTTCTACATGAGTCAGATGCGTTATAGCATGGCTGGCCAGCTTTCACAGATATGACTTTGACCGAACGAGAAGCCCGACAGATGTTTGAAAAAGAATTCTCCCGCGAGCCCCCGCACAGAGCCAAAACGACGAATCGCTGACGGTGCGTGTATATCAAGCGGTCATACCCCAAAAACTACGACCAGACACAGCACCGTCAACGTCAGGTATCAGTGGATTACCTGGCCGAGAAGTTCATGGCTAGGCCAACACTTGTGCCGGTGTCTTCGTCGGAGTGAAGCCTCCTATCCGTTGCTGACTGGGATTATCGTATTCAGGTAGTACATCAGCTCTTGGCCAGCAGGATTGGTGTCCCTTGGTCTACATCTCACAATTTAGAGTGAAGAACTACGAGTGATGCCTGGAATTGACATGTGATGCATAACAGGCCTTGACGCCGTGAGAGATATGTCAAGAACGAGTGCGTTGTTACTCCACCCTGAGTGCCAAGGGTGAAGACGAGGCGAGGCCAGATCGCGAGGTCTATTGATCGACAAGCGCAGTGTCGTTTTACCGGCTGACAGCGAGGCTCATACAATGCAGTACGTGCATAACAGTCTGTAGCTGTGTATGGCGGCCTTCCACAGTGATTGGCGGAATCCAATTTTGCGGAACTTTCGTCGCGTCCGAAAAAACCGGATGTCATGGGTCCAGATTCGCTGAACTACGAGCGGACGCCGCGAGTGAGAAGAGCGCAAGAAGTCACTGAATTGGGAGTTGCTTCTATCTGACCCGCTTAACCAATGTCGAATGCTCGTACTATATCAAATCAGATGTAACGTAATAACGCGTCGGGAGGTCATACCCGCGTCAATCTTGTCAACCTATTTATACACCTGCTTCTTTTGTGTTCCTTTGGACGCCAACAGACGACCCCGGCCACTATACACGCTATGCAGGACTGTATATCAACATCTTGACCGGGGCCACTTCTTTTGGGGGCTCGCAGTCTGAGTGATGGGTTTTGTGCTGAACGGGAATGAAATTGGTAAATGCCTGAATCGTCGGGACAGTGGCATGTTCATAATGTCTCCGGAGGTTTTCGCGATACCGCCCAGTAGGATTCAACTATTGCATTATCACCAGTAAGCTTGGTTTTGTCACAATTATATCTGCTCTTTCTGGCCATGCATCCGCTATGCAAGGACATTTGACTGAGATGTGGATAGCTGTCGATAGCCCATATGCCCAGAGCTCTCTCTAAACTACTCTTCCTTGAGTCTACAACGTGACCCGTCGCCTATCAGCCCAGGGCGACCATGTATAAAAGTCTGAGACCCAGGTCGGATTGAGAGAAGCTACCACTTAGCATCCAATGAAATTCGGGACCAATAAGAGACTGTATGGTACGATGCCGGTCCCGTTTGTCACGAGTAGTATTGTAATTTCTGCCCTTAGGAGTATCGCCATGATCAAGGCTGCCGACAAGACCTATATGAGAGGCCAAACGTCTTAATCAGCGCCCGAATGTAAGACTTTGACCTGCAGTCGGCGTAAGGAGGCCTCAGCGTCACTCCTACTTATCACCTGCCCCACTGGTCAGGGCTTGCAGCTCGATCAGCCGCTCGCTGACCGTAGTCGTACACTATATACAGGTAATTCATCAGCTATGGGTCAGCCTTGCTTCAACGTAGGTGAAAGACTATTTCATTTGGGCGCTGAAACTGACTGACAGCCAATGGGGAAAGGCGGTGCTGAACAAGACTGATATTTTGGTAGACACACCATGCACAACCCCCTTGCCTCAGCAGACATAGACTGAGTTGAGCGATTGAAAGGCTGCGTTCATGTATGGTACCAATCATAGATCCATCAAAAGACCTCGACCCGTTAGTCAATTCACCACAATGATTGAGGTGAGTAAGTTCAATTGTCAGATGCTATTGTTGGCTAATTATCTTGGTTGAACCAGAAATCATTATCCAAGCGGTCTCTAGCTGGAGCAGGTAGATGCACAACCTGTACTCACCTCCCTTCTCATATGCATTGTCAGCCGGATGGCAAGGTATAGTCGTAGACGTGCGATGAGAAGGAGGACGTGAGAGGATGATTCAGTCAGTGATTGACGCTCTGGTCGTGACTGCCTCTCCAGATCGTGAGGCCGCCCTCCCCTAGCGGTGCGTAACAGCGTCTGGACTCTGAGAATCCATGCGCTTTGTATTCTAGCTCGTTATGAACGGCCCTATCCATCGCGAGAAACGCGTACAAGCATGCTCGCCCACATGAATGAGCGATGCTACCCATCACTTGGCGCGGGCACCCGACCGTGACAATCGTCGACAACTGTAAAAGCATGCTATGGTCACTTTCTTCGGTGAATTCATGACACCCAAGTCCGCAAGTGTCCACCCTTTCATCACGCACTGCAGTCCGAGCAGTCCACCTCGGCGTCTACAACAGCTTCGGTATCATCTCGAGAGGCTTCACGTCTGCATCGACCTGTAATATCCGAGAAGCGGGAAATCGTTGAGGTACAAAGTTGAAGATGTGGAGTAGTTGGAGGGGATACTGCTGGCTCTGATTCGTGGGCATTGATGGAGAGGTATATATAGGTGGACCCAGTATTGACACCGCATCTTGTGTTTGAGTTGTTTGTCAGAGCGAAATTCGATTGAGCAGAATCAGATATTTTTCGCCCCCAGGGTCAGCATAATGCGAGTATCTTGCCAACCATACGGCGCAGCTTGGGTTATAGAGTTTTACTGAGTTGTTCAAGTCTAGGGCCACTTTTCACAACACTTCGTTGGATTGTACATGGCCAGTGCCCAATTTTACGATGGCTAACTGAAGGGGAGGGAAAGCGGGCCGGCAGCGTGGGATAAATGTCGGTCACATTGATAAACCTGTGGCGCGCGTTTACCTTTCTTACTCGAGGTAGGCCGTCGACGAGGTGGTCATCGATCTGGAAGAGAGCCAGTCAGTCTCTAGGTGTTCAGGGGAGAAGTGAGTCCGCGAAAGGCAGGTGTCAAAGTGGGTCAAAAGTAGGGTCATCGTCGAATTTGGAGGTTGGTCAATCTCTGACTTGGCGTGATACCCAAGATTCATGGTGAGGGGTGCCGATACCAGTAGCAGAATAGGCCGGTCTAGCCGCTGAGTCTGAGCGGAGAAGTGGGGAGAGGAGGAAACAACGGGAGCCGAGGTTGGGTGGTAAGGGGAAGATGTGATTTCGAAGGGACTGAGTATCAATATATGACTACTTTATGGGCGGCGCCTGAGAGTGGACAGATGTGACTCGGAGGTACGGAGACCCATAAAAGGAGGTGGCATTGCCAGAAGAAGGATCCAAGGAACGATTGTCACCGACAATC
>Ga0308160_10007074_pt1 | contig 11259 bp, 14 predicted proteins | sample PhyFR1_FD_201036 | JGI IMG/M metagenome (GOLD analysis project Ga0308160, IMG submission 201036) | Phyllosphere microbial communities from UC Gill Tract Community Farm, Albany, California, United States - DLSLF.R1 | ecosystem: Host-associated > Plants > Phyllosphere > Unclassified | place: USA... | reverse complement strand
TCGAATTCAAGTTTGGAGATCTGGACCTCGGGGGTGATGTCGAGGAAATGGCCAAAGAGGCCGAGAAGGTCGCTACGCCGGTCAAAGTCGCTCCGCCTGCTGTTACCGTCACTCGACCCAGCTTCATAGCTTCCAACATCAGACCGGTTTCGTCTTCGTCTCCAGTGGCTCCAGTGGCTAAGGTGCCCATCAAGTCGATCGGCGCTGATCTTGGTCCAGCGTCCCCACCTCAAGCGTCTGGATCTACCAATACTCGAGTCCGACAGCGGATCTCCCGAGAAATGATCCGGGAGACTATCCAGCAGCGTATGGCTGATGGTACCCTATCTCGACACGCATCCAGCGCTTCTGGTCATATTCTCGATGCCGAGATTCCTAAAAGACGTCCGACGTCTGTTGCTATCGGTACCGGAATAGGCAAAGATAAGGAATTACCTCCTCCACCGCCCATGACGCCTAATCTCGGTGTTCCCATGGCTAAAGCACATACCACCGATGGTCCCACTACTCGACGAGCTTCACAGCCCGACAGGCCGGTCATGATGGCTCGATCAAAGACTCAATCTGCCGAAGAAGTCATTCAGTCGAATGTCAAGGATGATGGGTTTATCAAGGAACCTAAGTCCGCTTTGGATAGGTTGATGGATGGAATGAACAATGTTGCGTTATCGACTTCGCCAGATCGAGTCAGGGCGGTGTTTGCGAAACCCATCTCAATCCTGCAGAAACCCAAGGACTCGACTTTGATCCCTCCTGCGCCTGATCATTTATCGGCACCCATCTCACCTTCACGAGCTACTGCCTCTTCGCCTTCACCTTCCGCTTCTACTAGTACTACTACGCCCAAAACTGTTATTGTGACTCCTAAAGCTAAAGAGAAGGGGAAAGAGAGAGCTGTTAGTGGAAAAGAAAAGGAAAGGGCTGTTAGTGGCAAAAAGGAGAAAAAGGATAAAGACGGTAAACCAAGGCGAAAGAGTAGGAGGTCAATGAGTACGGGAGATGTTGCCGAGGAAGGAACTCCTCTTAAAGTCATTCGACATTCTGCTCAACCGCGTTTAACACTTGGATTCAACGATGCTGAATCGATGTTGGATGCGTTCAAAGATGAGACGGATAGGATTGGGTCCGAGGTGAGTTGAATTGGTATTGTGAGAAGGATGAGCTGATGATCAGCGCCGATATAAGGTTAGAGAGAAAAAGGTTGCTTCGAAATATGATGGATTAAGTCATGGACGTGCGGGTGATATTGATGCTGGAGCTAGTAGGGCTTGGAGACAGCTCAGGCGGCCTTCTGATATGGTACGTACCCTTTCTCTTCTAACATGAGATAACTGCTGACAATGTAGAATGAGCACGCTGCTGAGTTGAGGCGACTACGATCCAAGGAAGCCAGTGCTGGTAAAGCCTCTGGTACTGTCTTTGTCAAAGGTGAGCTTTGTCCTTCAGCGAGAGGAGACCGAGCTGATGTCCAGTACTCGGTATTGAGAGCTTGAGCGTCCCTCTCCCTGAACAAGACACATTCTTTTGCGTCACGCTTGATAATGGGATTGATTACATCCGAACACCCTATATTGTTCTCAAGGATGGGGCTCGTGTCAACCAAGAGTTCTCTTTGTATGTCCACCATCTCTCCGGGTGAAAATGAGCTGATGAGTAGGGTCGAAAGTGCAAACTTTGAATTCTCGCTTTCACTCGATATCCGCAAAGACCCACATATCATCAAGGCTCTGCACGACAAGACTAGCGCTCCTGCACCTGCTCGTCCTACCTCGCTCCTTCCCTTGTCTGGTCGTGAAACACCTTCATCCCCTCATCGAGGTATTCGAGCGTTGTTTGGTTCCCCACGAAAGCCTCGACCTAAATCGGAAATGGTTGCTCAGAATGGCGGGTTCTTATCTGGTAGCACCAACAGTCGATCCACCACCCCACTCCCTACACCTGCTCCACCCAAAGATACGATCGCAAAATACTTGATTGACGACAAGAGCCCTACGATCGGAAAGACCCATATCGCTTTTGCGCCCATTGCAAAGAACTGTCAAGCCAAAGTCCTCGAAATGCGATACCCAGTATTTGCAATGTTCAAGTCCGACCAGTCCCAGGCTCGAGCAAGGGGATCATCCCACCAGCCTACTCAGGTTGTTGGTGAGGAAACTCAACGACCTATGATTGGAAAGATCACGCTTCAGATCTTTAGATTACCGCCTCTTCCTGGATTATCACCTGATGAGATGCCTCAATGTATTGATGAGGCTCTTAGGGGTATGCGACACCACGCATGGCATGAACATGAGTATCATGAGGGTATTCTTACTCAGGACGGGGGTGATTGTTCGGTGAGTCACATGCACTATGGGACAGATATGGATTGTGCTGACATGTAGCACCCCAAACGACGATTATTCAAATTGATCGGTGGATCCCTGGTAGCTATCAACGAAGTTACCAAGAAACAAGTCACTTCGATCGATTTACGTAAAGCCGTTTCGATCATCGATTTGAACGATAGTAAACAAGCCTCGACCTCGCAGAGGAGAAAGAGGGGTAGTGATGAGGGATTACCTATAAGAGAGAGGAGTTTCATGGTTGAATTCGAAGATGGAGAGGGGATTACATTCAGTTCGGATAAAGATGAGGATAAGGTTCTTTGGTATGTCCCCCCTTTCCTCTGGTTGATGGAAAGAAGCTGATGAGCAGGCTCGAGACATTGAACGGTTTGATTGGCAAGATCCCCTCGAACCCCCTCTGGGCGGAATTATTGGCAGCTCAGAAAAGGGAGGAAGATGCTGCCTCGGCTTCTGCCACTCTACTCCCCAACGGGACAAAGAAGGTTGTGCGGAAAGTCGGTTCTTCCACCAGCTTGAAGTCGAAAAGATCAGCAAGTGGAATACCGAGAAGTACGAGTGGTTTGAAAAAGAAGGAGAAGGCCAAGTAGGATAGTAGTAGTAGTAAGCTTGATGCTTTGACGGGAGACGGGAGAGTACACGATATACATATATTTGGACATGGACATTTTTTTACGACGCTGTATATACTCTATTATTACTTTTTTGGATCATTTATGAATGTGCTCTTATGATACACCTTTACATGTTGAGAGGGGTCGACATGATGACACTATGAAATGATGATGATCGTATACAGTGTCGAGTTGTGGCGTAAATCTTACAGTATGCTCGACGATCCAGTCGTCCTTGCTTTTTGATCTTTGGTCTTCGATTCGTCCCAGGGCTGGTCGTGGTCCAGCCTTTCTACCCTCCATGACGCAACCCTCGCCCGCTCCTCACAACAAATCCCATCGATCCACTTTCTGATCCTTCACCTCCCCCGTTGCTAGATGCCGATACTCCCTCGGTGGTACCCACATGAATTCCCTCCCCATCCTCCTGAACCCTTCAACAGCGTAATTGTACGCATCGATATAAGACTGTATATCAGCGCTCATTCTAATACGCATAAAGAAGCGAAAGCAACGAGATGAAAGTGAGAAGAGGTACAGGTACTGACCTCATCAAACTTCAGATAATGCCATGCGACCGCTTTACTTGGACCTGCAATCCACCATTTATCATATGATCCCGCTTTATTACCCAAATCGATCCTCATTAGACCAGTCCGCAGATCGGGAGAGGATGGGATGTAAGGTGTTCCATTAGTCGGATCTTGAGGGTGTGGGTTGGTTTCTGGGTATCTTGCTAGTGGGTGATCGGGTTTTGAAGGGAGGTTGTACTACTTGTCAATTTAGCGCGATAAGGGACGTACCATGAGTAAACCCATATAAGCATCTTCATCAAAGTTTCGGTGTATTATATCGTTCCCTAGTTCCGCTGCTGCCATTGTCTTTATCTATACCATTAGCTTCGAAATAGTGAATTAGAAATGCACTTACCACACCCCAATTGAAACCATACATCATGCCTTCAAAGTAGTAGACGTACCCCCCATGATGACCTAGTGCTGTTCCTATATATGTTGGTTTACTTGCGTCCAACTTTGTCAGGATCGGGAGGAGGTTAGGTAAGATAGGTAGTGTCTTTCATCAGCTCGTATCTCTCATCATAGGTAGCTTACATCGTCATCGCATTTCCTATCACATCAGCTCTTGTCTGAACTGGAGAGTATGAAGACGTACATGACCCACTGAGACTCCCTTCCCCCCTCCTTCCCCACCCACCGCATCCATTCAATAGTCTTGCCCTGATTCATATTTACCCCACCATGTAATCCCTTTAACCGAATCAAATCCCCAAATTCCCTCTGTTCAACAATCATCTCCCTTTCTTCCATCTCCAATCTCTCCTTCTCTTCTGGTCTCATATCATCATGTACCTCACTATGACCCAAGACGAATTTGATCTCCACAAGATGCCTATATTCCTCCGGGACCGAGTTCAATGGATGGTAATCTCGAATTAAAGCTCGTCGTCGGCGAGATGAAGAAGTGGGCATAGAGAAGATGTGTAACATCAACACTGCTGGTTCTTGGGCGTTCTTCCGATCAAATCCATTTCCATTCCAAGTCAATACTTCTTCCTCTTTATTTTGAGGTCGTAGATTCGGAATAGGAAATGAACCAGGCCAAGGTGCCTTTCGCAACTCCTCTAAATTCTCAATTTCACCCCAATGAGGGTGATTTGGGTATATCCATTCCGCCTTCCCAGCGACCCAAGCTGGTGAATGAGCGAGAATGTAGTTTGTTCGTGTAGTCGGGCTAGGAAACGGTATGTACGCGTTTCTACCGTATAACAAAATGAAGCCAAAGGAAAGGAGGAAGAGCAGAGTGATGATTCGAATTGGAGACCGAGGGAGAATCGCTTTAGACCTCCTGGTAATATTGTAGAGGGGTAACATGATTGACAGTTGACTGATACTCCACTATATCGTCCATCTCCCCCTTCACAACCCATCCTTCACCCCCTTGTTTGACAACAGACATCTAGGCCAAGCCTTTGACTAAGAAAACTAAGAGAACCCCTGGAAACACAATGCAACAAATACACAACACTCGCTTCAACTTCCTTTCCTTCTTGTGCCTGATATTTAAGGTTATTTCCAACGGAAGTAATCTATCCCTGAACAGAGGCGCTGGGGTCCCTGTGTAACCTATCCTGCCTAGCGAACTTGGCCTTACAAACGTCAGTCGATACCAGTACCAACCATAGACGAGATCCATACTATAGTACATGTCCGAGAACCCTGATGAATACCTATCTACACTCTACATTCTACTACCGCTTCCATACTCAGTCATAGTTGACGTAATCAGGAGACTCGCATGCCCTATACTCTTCTGTCAATTCTTGTACCACGCGTCTGTTCGTCAGCGGTGCTCTCAGACATGTAATGTAGCATAGGATGGGGGAGACTAACCTCGAATCGTCAAACTCTTCTAGACCGTTTGCAAACATGTCTTCTTTCTTGTACTGCTCCAAGAAGGCATTCCTCTTTCTCAATCGATCATACTGATCTAGCATTCTCTTGAATAGCTATTTGTCAGTCCTGTTCCACCGGGAACAGTATAAAGAAAATGAGAAGAATGAGAAACGCACCGAGGCCATACTGGTATGATTGGCAATCATGACCCCACTAACCCTATTACCCGTCGTCTTTCTCTTGGTTAATGCGACCTGTATACTAGCCGGACCCCAAGGAATGAAGTTCGCCAATTGTCTCTCTCGTATTCGTAGTAATGACTTGTGGACGTCCGTGGGATCTACATCACCTGAAATCATATTCAAGCAGGAAATGTAGCATGATGATTTCGTTGATGTTGTCGAGACCATTCGGTTTTTGGGTTGGAGGAGTCGACGCATTACATCTAGGGTTGTTGTTTTTCGGATCGATTTGCCCTAATCATGAGTCCTTGATCATGTAAATGGAGGGAGAAGGGTACCTTGTCGATATCATCTCCTGTGAAAGGGGTGTAGGAGGTCATTAGGAAATGACATCGTGGCGTTGGGATCAAACTGGCAATGATCCCGACCAAATCATTATTCATATAACTTGGATAACGTAATGTCGTCGTCGAAGCAGCCATCACCGTCGACACCTATCATCAGTTTCCTCACGAAGATATCGTTGAAGGACTCACGAGTTGATTAGTCTGAACAAAACTTGGATCCTGCATATGTAACCTATCCGCCGCTATACGCGTTAAAGCCGAATTATCAAGAACAACCACTGAATCCGCATTATTCACCAACCTCTTCATGGCAAGTAAAGAGTTGTAGGGTTGAACAACCACATCCGAAGCTTCAGGAAAGACCGAGTACGTCTGAATAAGTTTCTTGGGGAATCGATCGTTGAGTCGTTCGAGGAGGAATGATCCTAAACCTGAACCGGTTCCACCTGCTATTGAATGCAATAACATGAATCCCTATCATCAGCTTTCATCCGATTTCAATAAAAAGAAAGACTGACTTCGAGAGAATCACTTCCGTCCGCTTCTCTATCCAACATCTCCATCAGATCCTCATAAACCTTTTCTCCTGCACTATATCCCTGAGCCCAATTATTACCAGCTCCACCCCCATCTTTCGAAACAAATATATTCTCGGGGTTATATAGCCCTTTAAACGCTGATGTTTGGATATTATTGATCACCTATATATCAGCTTGTCACTCCTTGTAAAAAATAAGCTGACCCTGGGTTCCAAGTCAATTAAAATGGCTCGAGGGATATAATGCTCATCATCCGCTTGATAGAAGAAGACATCTTTTCTATCCCCCTGACCCCCTTCTGCCCATTCTTCAAGTTCACCCTGTGGGGAGATCCCATGTTCTGCACATAATTTCTGCCAGAACTAAGGAGTCAGCTGGGTATTTGTTTTCAAATCACGGATAGCTTACTTGATGGCCGACTGAAGTGGGGAGTGGTTAATATTTGTGCCTCTCTCCTGCTAGTTGACTCACTCTGATTACCAGCTTGACCGGCCTAGATATCAGCTTATGCCTGGGCGACGAGAAACGTTTAGCTGACCTGAATGGAAATGATTTCCCTTCCCATCACGTCCTCGTTATCCGCTCTTTCCTCCTCTTCGGCCTTACTCTGTTTCCTTCAAGTGCGGCAGCCCTATTCCCCAGTGAAAATGAGAGAGCTGTAATCGGTGTGAGCCCTAGATATTCGGTAGAGGATGATGGCTGTGCTCTGGTTGTACAGTAGTATAGAGAACGAGGTAGAGTGCAGGATATATAGCTTCTCTAACATGAACATTGAAACAGGTCGACAAGCGGCGATCTCCGCAACGCGTCGAAGAGTCGCGTCTGTTACTTCTGTGTGCCTTCGCTGCTCTTCACATACTGGAGCGTTGACTATCCACTCAGACAGTGTCCAGCAATGCGGAACTGCTCAGAATACGCTGATAGACTACATAGAAACCTTCCGGGACGCTTGGTCGATCTTGAACCGCCCGAACGGCCATAGCCTTGTAACCTCTCAGGGGAGTCACGAGCGTATCGCTCTTTGATGGACGGTCCAGTGATCACGGTATCGCCCCGCTCATCCCACTCCATCTCCACTTTTATAGTGAGTAATATGCACATGTAGGCAGAGGAGCATACTATGTGAGCTGAAGACCAGAACAGGATGATTACGTAATACCCCAACCGATTCATACAAAATACTTCCGCTCCACTGACGTCGATTCGAGGAGTGAGGAACAAAGGTCAGACGAGGAGAGTTGGTTCCATCATCTTCTACTTACTATATACCTTTTTACTTCATACTACTACATATCTAATATAATGGTATGTCCCCCTATCCTACTCTCACAATACTGCGAGAGCCTTCACTAACTGACAGTCTGACGATTGGGACAAACCTACTATCATCGGGAAATCCCGATCTGCTCGACCTGCCGTCGCTTCCGGTTCCGCTTTGGACTGTATGTCTCCTCCTCTCCCATTCCACTTGCAAGTGTACTTACAATCAGCGGCAAGACGTTCAGGAGCAGCAATTGATACATCTGTCAAACAGCAAGGTCAAGCTAAAGGACGTAAGCCTCCCTTCTCTTTGTCTACAAGATCAAGCTGACAAACAGCCGCGGACCACGGACGAATAGCAAAGCTTGATCGAGATGATGCTCCTAAACCACCAGAGAAGGTTGATGCTGCCGTCGGAAAAGCTTTAGCACAGGCTAGGGCAGATAAGAAGAATGCCGAAGGAAAGAGTATGACTCAGAAGGAATTGGCTACTGCCGTCAATGCTCAGCCCAAAGAGGTACGTCATTATATATTGAGGTGTATAGATGGAGCTGATAATAGATCTCTGATATCGAATCTGGAAAAGCACTACCCAACCAGCAATTGTTGGGCAAGATCGAGAGGGTCGTCGGTGTCAAGCTTAGGGGAGCTGCCAACTTGATTGGTACCCCTTTGTTCGCAAAGAAGAAGTAGTGGATGAGTGAAAGAGAACAAGCAGCATAAAGTAGGCACTAAATGCATTGCAATGAAGCATACGAGTCCTTCTGCAACGGGTTCGGGTTGCAGACCCGTTGCAGATTATCCTTTTTACTGGTACAATGAACTATGCTTCAGGCTGAATGCATTTCAACATCTGACATTTACTCTACACTCGACAAATGCTCAACGGCAACTAATCGTCATCCAAGACCATATCACTCTCCTCTGACCTCCGATCGCCACCCCTAGGCGGACTAGGTCTCATCTTCTCCCTCCTAGGACTTCTACTCCTTCTAGGACTCCTACTCCTATCCCTCCCTCCAATCCTATCACCTAAACTCTTCCCCTCTCCTCGGCCTTTACGCCAATCGTCAAATTCCCCATTGCCCCCAGTACCAGCTTTCTGGGATTTCGTACCATAACTATCAAGGTCGGCATCGAGGTTTTGTCGTTGTTTTTGGAAATCGGGACGAGCTTCATGGCCTCTTTGCCATTTCCCTTCTGCGCCCGCTGGTATGTGGGGTGGTCTCTGTCGATTTTGGTGATTGTGATTATTGGGACGAGCGAATGAAGGTCTTGAATCGAAATTTGTTGGCATGCGGCGGTCTTTGACTGCTTCTGGATCCATATACCTCATTGCTCCTCGGCCTGAGTGTCAGCTGAAGTGTCGACGTAGCAACATAGCAGACGTACCCTTGTAGACGACCCCACCCTCTGCAATCTTTCTCTCCCTCTCCTTCTTTGCCGCCTCCTCCTTCCTTATCCGATGAGCCTCAAGAGCCTCCTTCTCCTCCCTCTCCAATCTAGCATCCAATTCCTCGACCGTCTCCTCCCCATCCACCTTCTTCTCCCGTTTCTCTTTCTTCCTACTACGCCTCTCCCTCCTCTCTTCACTCGTTTCCTCCTTCTTGTCCTTCTTGGATCTACGACGACGTTTCTCCCTCTCTCTTTCATCCTCGGAGTCTGATGAAGGGGGTGTACTTGTTCGACGAACCACTTGTGTTGGGGGTTTACGTAGTTCCAATTCCCCACAATGTGAGATTATAACTTTATTTAATGGCCTGTCCTTGGAGTCTGTTTCTAGTCGACCAATAGCTTCGATATGTTCCATTCCGTGGATCACTTTGCCAAATACCCTAGCTGTTAGCCCTTTCCTGCAAGTCTAAAGAGGGGACATACACATGTTTACCTGTTAAATGAGGTGCAGGAGCTAAAGTGATGAACCACTGAGATCCATTCGTATCAGGTCCACGATTAGCCATGACCAGCATTCTACCCATTAGCCCTCCTTTCCCAATTCTTCACTGCGCCATTAGAGAGACGTGGGACGTACCCAGGAGAATCAACTTCAGTCCCTTCCCCCTCTAATCTCTCATCACTAAACACACCACCATAAATACTCTCTCCGCCAGATCCATTCCTCTTTGTAAAATCCCCACCTTGAATCATGAACCCTTCAATAACTCGATGAACGGGGGAGGTTTTATAATGTAATGAAATATTTGAGGTTGGTGATATTCCTTTTTCACCGGTGCAGAGGGCTCGGAAACTGTTATCAGCTACTTGTCAAAGAGCTGGAGGGTAAGCGTACTTCTCGGCTGTCTTTGGGACTCTGTGATATCAGTACAACTCGACAGACTCTCGTGGGACGGGACATACACATCGTTATACAGTTCGAACTGATAGTCAGCTGTTGTTCATATTTTGGGACTGTAAGACTTACCACCACACGCCCTAGAGGCTGTTCCCCCACGGTGAAATCAAAGAAAGTACGAGCTCTAGGCATTATACACTATATATCAAGTCAATACACGTACCATACAGACATCTCTCTTTGAGTAACTTGGCGTATCGACGGAATCAAAATTTCGGAAATCAATCAACTGCAGATCTTCATCCACACGACTCTACTACATCATACGCAAAGATGCCATTATCAAAACTCCAACAAGCTCTACTAGCTCAACAATCCCAAGCTGCCTATGCAGCAGCTAGGAGGAAGTCCGGAACCCACAAGGCACAAAAGGAGGAAAGTCTAAAACATTCCCAAAAAGAAAAGAAGGTTTTGAAAAAAGTTAGGCAGGCTAGGAAACCTGTTCAACCCGAAGGTGAGGAAGCGGAGGGAGATGGAATGGTAGTTATCGATGATTCGAACCGACCTTCCCTAGACGATGTACGAAAGGAACCAAAGAAGAAAAGTAAGAAATCTAAACAGGGAACTAACCCGAACCAACTCCCTGTTGTACCATTCAATTCTACCGATACGATCCTACTACTGGGTGAAGCGAATTTTTCATACACACTCTCTTTAATTACCGAACCACATAATATCCCAGTCCACCAGTTATTAGCGACATCGTATGATACAGAGAGGGAATGTTATTTAAAGTACCCGGATGGAGAGGGGAATGTAAAGAAATTAAGGGATGCCGGAGTCAAAGTAGAATTCAAGGTGGACGCTGGGAACTTGGAGAAATGTAAAGCTGTTGGGAAAGGGAGGTGGTCAAGGGTTATATTCAATTTCCCTCATGCCGGTTAGTCCCCTCTCCTTCTTCACCTTCCCCATCAGGGTACAGAGCCCGAAGACGAGAGCTAACGATTCAGGAGCAGGAATAACGGACCAAGACCGAAATATCCTCTCAAACCAACATCTCCTCCTTCGAACCCTCCGATCCGTAGCTCCAGTCTTAACAACCGGCCCATCAGATGAAAAACCATTACAACAAGGATCCAAGAAAAAAATCAAGCCAAATTCAAAATACGCATCCAAGAAAATTAAAATCGCAGCCAAAGAAAAAGAATCTGATAATCCCGAACTCGATCTGGAATCAGATGTAGAAGGCGATGAAGATTTCGATA
>Ga0308160_10007073_pt1 | contig 11259 bp, 17 predicted proteins | sample PhyFR1_FD_201036 | JGI IMG/M metagenome (GOLD analysis project Ga0308160, IMG submission 201036) | Phyllosphere microbial communities from UC Gill Tract Community Farm, Albany, California, United States - DLSLF.R1 | ecosystem: Host-associated > Plants > Phyllosphere > Unclassified | place: USA... | reverse complement strand
CCTGACACTAGGTAGTTGGGGAGTAGTGCCATTTGGGACGGCGAGTCGTTTGAGCATATCGTGGATTGAAGTTGCCCTTACGTCGGTGAGACCACATGCAGTGACGAGGTCGAACCATGGTATTGGTTCTTGGGTAAGGTTCATAGCGAAGCCATGGGACGTTATACGGTGTTGAAGGTGGATTCCTATTGATGCTACCTATGTCGGGTCAGACCAGGGACGTAACGAGATGTTATAGACGTACCTTCTCAGTGGGTGAGGCGAAGATCCCAACGTGCCCATCCGGATGAGGAGCCAGAACTTCAAGTCCTTGGCTCTTGCACCAAGAAGCAAGTAACCCCTGCAACCAGTCCACATAACATCTAGTCGACACCTTCTATAAGCTTCATCCCGTATTAGTTAATCGAATTATCGTATTATGACTCACGTCCATCCGATTCAAGTCCAAGATAGGATACCCAACAAGCTGCCCAGGTCCATGATATGTAACCTGCCCCCCTCTTTTCGTAATATGAAACTCAGCTCCGACATGCTGTACTTTCTTCTCCTCGGGATGTAATGTATCGGGATTAGGTGAATTATCCCGTCTGCCAGTGGTATATGTAGGTGTATGTTCTGGAATTAGCTCTCTCCTAACCCTCTTTACTCGATTGTAATATAGCATACCTAGCAGTAGTACGATATCATCTGTTTGTTCGCCTTTTGATTTAAGTTTCAAGCGACGATCTATTATATCATGTTGCAATTTCAGACCTGTGAGGTATGGAAGTGGTTCGGAAAAGATGTGGTAGCGTAATGGCGAGAGCTTGCTAGATCCGGTGGCTGTCGAGCTAGCACGAGTTCGCGAAGCAGTATGGGATCTGAAAGCCGAGCGAGAGCTTGCTAGTATCTTCGGACTGATGGTACTTGACATTGAGCGAGTTGAATCGTAGGTGAGAAGAGAGAAAACAGGTGGAGACGATTGATCCACTTGAGTGGAGGTCATTCGAGGCTTCGGACGAATGACGACCCGGGCATTACGTCTAAGTGAGTGTGCATGCATGTGATGCATGTGGGTGATCTACAACATATCTGACATCATATTGGGTCTTGTACATGGGAGACAGGCGAGAATTGGGAATGAGAATTGAATGACCGAAATGCGAATATCTCCGTCTAAGCCTTCGTCTTTCCCTTCTTTCCAAACATCTCTGCCTGAAGTTTCTCGAAAGCAGCATCACTGATATCCTATTCATTAGCTCTCACTTTCATTAATCAGGTGCTAGGATACAGGGTGACGTACCGAAGGCCCCCCTTCCGCCTTCACCTCCTTCTTACCCTTCCCAAACAACTTTGCCTGAAGAGCCTCAAAATCAGCATCACTAATCTCCTACCCATCAGCTCATTTCGATCAGGGGTACATACAGGAGGACCCCCACTTTCATCCTTCTGAACCTTCCCCTTCTTCCCCTTTCCCTTGACTTTCTTCGCTCGCTCCTCTTCTTCAATCTTACGGTATTTCTCCGCTAACCTATCCAATCCGCCCTCCCTATCCTTCTGCCTCCTCAATATCAAAGCTGCCAACCCATCCTCTCCTTCATCTTTAGCATCACTCTTCCTCTTTCCCTTTTTGCCAGTACCGAACATTTCATCCCATATCCCTAACTCTTTTGCGTGTGATTCAGCTTCTTGTGCTGATTTGATTGCTTTCTCTGCTCGTTTCTTAGATGCTTTATCGTCTGTTGAGGTTTTCTTCCATGCCGCCGTGGATTTGAGAGTATTGGAATCGATAAGGGAGTTTATGGATTTGATGAATCGTCCTTCGTCTGTATATTGTGAATGAGGGATTTCTTCCATTATCTTGGGTAATGATCCGGCGTGTTGCTCGTATGCTTTAATAAGATCTTCTTCCTCTTCCTTGGATCCTTGATATCAGTATCTGCCATGTTGTGATAGAGGTAGACATACCCTGATACTTTGCTTTATGCTCATTCAACATCTTTCCATCCAGCCTCTCGAACAAAGTCCCGAAATACGCATCCCATCCCATTTCCTCAGCGTCTAGGAACTTATCATCCGTCCTCCCCGTAGCGTCGTACCTTTCATCAGTATCGGCTCCCTCTTCACATGGCCTCGTGAGGAAGGAGACCATCGCGTCATGAAGAAGGAGGACAAACGCACCTCTTCCTCTTGGCCTCATCACTCAATACGGCATAAGCGAACCCAACCCTCTGAAACACCTTTCCCAACTCCTCCTTCTCACTCCCATTCTTGGTAGTATGTTTATCAGGATGATACTTTAATGCAAGCTTTCGATAAGCTTTACGGATTTCTTCAGAGGTCGCAGTGGAAGGGATAGCGAGGGTGGTATAAAGGATTTTGGGGTCTTCGACTTCTTTAGAGGTGAAGAAGTTGTTGATTGGATCTTCCTCCATCTTTGCTGTTCACCAGGAGAGTTCTAGGCGTACGAGTGGGCTGATTTGGCCTATTGAATTGGTTGAGTAGGTGGAATGAAAGTATGAAAGTAAAATCAAGTCAAAGACGCGACGCGACTGACGCGACAACATGAGATTCCATCTAAAATGCCAACATACATAAGAAACTGCAAACAACACCATACTATCTATCGTCGAGTGTCCCATCAAGCGGGAAAGGGGGCTAGCTAAAGATCAAATCATCAGACCCATCCATACTCCTCTCTCGTACACTATCACTTTCCTCCTCAAGCGTCTCCGGTACACGATCACTAACATTCCCAGATCCAGATCCATGTCCCTGGGAAGATCCTTCTTCGGCCATATCGAATCGCTGCGACATACCAGGTGCGAGGGTTGATAAGAACGTCTCGTTCATGGGTGTAGCAGCTTGTGAGAATGAAGTGAGGTGGGGTGTAGGATTGGCGATGGGGATACCCTGGACATCATTGTCGTGAGAATTGACAGCTGTGGTTTGTCGATCATGTAGTGATAAAGCGGCTAGAGAATCGGAAGATGGTGCGCCAGGCTCGTCATGGACGGCAGTAGGCGCTTCGGCCATGGGTGCGCTGGGCGTATCGGGTGCTGGGACGAGTAGCGAGTGGTTGGAAGCCTTTCGAGAAATGATCGATGCTCGGTGGGAAGCTAGATCCCATGCGTCTTCCGTTTCAACATCTTCCTCCAGATTGGCGAATGTACGCTGCAAGTCAGCTTACCTTTCGTCAATAGTGGTCTAGGCTTACACAGAGAGGACAAGAGAATCCAGGATGATGTTTAATCAATAGCGGTCGAATACATTTATAGTGGAAGACATGTGAACATGGTCTACTGATTAGCGGTATCACAAACATTTTGGAGAGGGACATACGCAATGAACAGGGATTGGCAGACTGTAACAGAGAACAAACAGATACAGCAATCTGTGACATTCTTCTTCTTCGAAATTCCGACGACAGGACTACTCTCCTGTACATCCTTGCCCTTTGACTCGGGAGTAGGTGGAACACCACCTAGCGCCTTGAGTTGTTTGAGCGCATTGGTACTATCCATCAGCTCTCTGGGACAAGTGGATGCAGGAAGCTTACTTGAACTCGTTCGCACCCCTCTGCCAATCCCTGCCCATCTCCACTCTCATCTTAACACACCGATACATATCTTCCTGACCTCCCTGATAATCTACCCCGAGCTGGAGTACATCTCCGTCCTACTCGTCAGCTTACTCCGTTTCGAAAGGGTTAGCTTACATTGATAGGAGTAGGTCTGGAATCAGTATTGGGACTAGATAGTCGGATATGATTCAGGAAAGACCCAGAACTACTGGATGTATCACGGATGAAGAACTGTTCATTAGCATTTGCATAACAATTCAAGAGGGGCCCTAACCTTTCCATTGGGCTCGCACCAGATCTCCGCATGAGATCTACTAACGACTTTACTCTTGAAAGCCACTCTCGAAGAACATATATCCCCTCCACCCCCCGAATTGGCTAGCACGGCCGACATCGGTCCTTCTCCAATTGCATCCGTACTAGGTCCAGCTGTCGTCGGAGGCGCAGCAGTCGGAGGCGCAGTGGTAGTCTTTTCCGTAAATCTCCCCACTTTCAATATCAACGCAGGTGGTCTTCCATTCAGGGCATTAGGGACATTGTCGAGATTATGAGCTACTGTCGTCGGTGTGATCCCAGGTGGGCAGAGTATCGGCAACATCTCCCTGGTGACTGGATCGAAAGCTAATGAACGGGTCGATTCGAGGTGTGGGACCAGCCGGATCCGATATGTCGTTATAGGCGTATCACGAGGTGGTTGAGCGGCGTTTATTCTAGCTTTCACTTGAGGGCTGACGGCTGGTGGTTTAGGGTTGGGGTCTGTCGTATTTGTAGTTGCGTTCGTAGCTTGCATGCCGTGTGGGGTCGATACGCTCCGTGTAACATGTGTTGATTCACCCGTATGAGATGGGGTCCTCGAGACCGCCGGTCTACTCCCTAGTGGATTGGAAGCTTCAACGGTAGGCGATGATCTCCCCCCTCTCCCGCCTGTCAAGGTCGCTGCTCTGCTCCGTGTTCGGATGAAACTGGGCAGAAACGAGTTTCGGGGGGATGTAGGTGAAGTAGCGCCTTGAGGAGTGGGGAGTGGAGATCCGTTGGGTGATCTACTTCCATTTGCGTTTACCCCATTAGCGGTGGGCATAGGGATATGGGTCGGACGGGCGCTTGCTCGTGACATCGTGGCGTCGTCGTTGTTGAGGTAAGGAGGTGGTGCAGGTCGTGGAGGGGAATAATCAGGTGGAGGGCGAACGATTGGGATGGCAGCGTTGTGCGCTGGAGGCCACTCAGTCCAAGATGGTAACGGAAAGGGTGGAAGAGGATGAATGAATCCAACTGGAGGTGCTCGTTGACCTCTGCCAGTGTCGCTAGTGGTGACAGCTCGGATTCCTCGTTGATTCGTACGAGTATTCGTCTCAAATCTAGGAATAGGTAGAGGACGTGCGGGTGGTCGTTGGTCCGTGAGGTAAGGTGCGTCGGAATAAGAGAAAGTAACGACGGGGGGTACGTATCCTTGACTATTCCTATTCGAACGATCTTGTCGGATTCGATTACGATTACGATTATTACCAGAAGATGATTGAGAGGATACTAGACGATTTAGCATGATTATCGAAAATAGAGTTGAGTTATGTCTCGGATCTTGCTACTCCCCCGTTTATCACGGATCAAAGGTCCTTCAAGGTAGTGCTAGGGTTTCGGAAAGGACGGGGAGAAGGTATATGTACAGGGATAGAGAAGCAGGTAGACAGGTATGAAGGAAGGAGAAGGATGAGAGGTGAGGTGGGGAGATGCGACAGGCGAGCGCGATTTTATGGGCATTGACATGGGATATTGATCAACCAACTCACGAGTAACCTCTATCAACCCACTGTCCAGCGGGGCGGGTAATTCTCCTGCTTAATAGGGAGAATGTTATGCTCCTTTTGATATGGGAGAGAATGGGTGTATGATTATAAGTGCAGTGTTGAGCTGTAGGAGTGGATGTGAATTGCGTAGCTACGGTGGAGCAGAGAGAGAGAGGAACGGATGAAATGGTGGCGCCTGTTCAGGTCCCAGTGAGTCCCGAGCTCAATTGCGGGGTTTTTACAGCATACCTCCAGGTCTCGCTACTGCAGGTGAGTTCCGAAGGGCAGCTAATCATGGTCCTGGAATGCATAGGCATGAGTGAAATGAAGCATGTACACGATCCTACATAAAATGGGGGACGCCTCATCTATTCTCCAATTCCTCTTCCTCCTCTTCTGGCGACATATCCCTCTCGACCCTCACGCTCGGCCTCGACATCGTAAAATTCATAGCTTCTTCCTCACCTCTCTCTTCCTCTTCTTCCTCATCTGCAGATGCAGCCTCCCGTTTTAACGCTTCACGTTTCTTCTTTCCCGGTCTTGATCTCTTTGCGATTTTCATCGTTGGAGGACCTTTCGTGGTGGTCGGAACTTGTTTCCGTTTTGGACCTATGTGAAGATCTATTTCTATTGATGCCTACCATCAGCATTCCTTCGAGGGAGTGTTGGAAGTGGAACTTACCTTTAATTTCGATATACGTTCTGGTTCTTCTTCTTCGATTCCTCCAATATCTCCAAATTCCATCTCCTCCACCCCTCCCTTAACTACCTCGTTTATCTCTTTACCCTTGCCCTTCCCTGCTGCTTTTGGGGTTACTTCCTCGATGCATTCCGTGCTCCCAGTCCTGATTTCGTACCACATCCCCTTATCTCCTTGTGGATATGGTAGTATATCGAGTAAAGCATGTAGTAACAACAAAGCATGTGGGATAGCAGCTGCCAAAGCATGTAGCCGTATACGTGTATACCTTCCATCAGCCAAGATCAAGTATTCAATAAGGACATACCCTTCAACCATAATCAAACTCCTACATCTACCCATCAACGCCCCTAATGGGGTGTTGCGAGTGACGAAAACAACATCCCTATCCCAGCCGTCTTTCGTACTGTCCGTTCGCCTAGTCTTGGTGCCCTGGATATTCTTGAGAGGTAGAGTAGCATGAGTCCCATTCTTTCGAGTTGATGGATGCGAGGACGAGGTCGGTCGAGCGGGAAGGGGAGGTGCTATCTTCTTGACGTTCGAGCGGTGTGCTGATGTTGATGCTTGTGGGCCTTTCACCTTGTGTGGTGGCTTTGATGGACCTGCGGTTGCCATGTTCATAGCCCTTGAATGATACCTGATGCATAACTGTGGTTAACTTTCCAAGCCGAAGAACAGCTTTCCCACGGTCTACTCACTGTCGATTATAAAGTGATGATTAAGACTGATAATCTCACCTCACTTCATACCATATTCACTTGCCTCAATCCCTCAACAACATCATCATCGGGAGTGCTACGACTCGCGGAGAATCCCGTGGTATTCTGTAACACATCGTCCACGCCTCAACTCGCCTCGGCGACGAATTACCAAAACCTTCAATGGCACGTCCCCCTGAATCACCTATCGACATTTCTTCCAATTCCCCAACTCCAACTCGACCAATTTCCCTTCCTCGACGATCAAGTTCTCGATTACACGATACCAACGAACCAGTAGGCAGGCCCGTCTCTCATTCTCGAACTCGACAAGCTGTCCCAGAAGAAGACGAAGAAGTGATGCCGGTACCACCTCCTTATCGACGTGATCGCTATTCATTACCTCCCAACAGTCACATACCGGCCGCCGCTCGCCATGGCCTTGCTATACCCACCGCTGCCGTAGCTGGACCTAGTAGGGCAGCTGAAGTGATTGATTTGACAGAGGATGACGACGATGATATCGAGTTCACCGGTGAAGCTCCTATGGCGGCCATCAGGAGGGCCGACCCGCCCATGAGGCAACATCAGAGACCACGGGGAACAGATATGCGCGCTAGGATAGCTGCTGAAAATGAGAGGTATCGGCAGTTTGGTCGCCAGGGCCAGGGACATGAAGCATATGATGTAAACGCTTGGAGAGATTTGAATCGTGAGTCCCCTCTCACTGTCTCGTGGGTCAGGCTGACTGGCAGAGATTGACCAAGTGGTTGAGGATCGCCGAAGAGCGGCTGAAGCATTCTGGGACGATCAACAAGTAGTGGTAGATCCCCCAAATCCGGTAGCTCGTGATAATGCGCTGGCAACTCTTCGACAACGCCACCGACGACACGCGGTCGAACGATATCACCAAAACAACGATCTGCCCCCTCCACCACCTCCTGATGACCCTCCTCCTCCACCTCCTCGCCCTCGAATCGGTCTCGGTGGCGCAGTATTACGAAGAGGCAACCAACAAATCAATTATGGAACCGCTCTACCTGCCCGTCGACCTGAACCTTACCCAGCGGTTGATCTACCACAATTCGAAGAAAGGTTACATGCTCGAGCTGAACGAGTTCGAAGAGCAAGAGAGGCTCAACATGCCGAACATCCCGGTATGATTGCCAATATCGTTCATAATCTCATGAATGGCGGCGACCCAAATGGGGAGAGAATGGAAGCGCTACTTAACCGATTACGACCCGCTGGAGTTGGACGGTTCATCCCTGGACTACATCCTGGTGCGGGGCAAGCAATGGAAGATCCATCAGCAATTACAGCTAGAATACCTATGCCTGAGGCTCTCGACTTGCCAGAGGGGTTCACGAGTGACTTTGATTTAAACGATACTATCGAGATCGATCAGCCCAAACACGCGAAAAGGTTCATGGCATGTACGAAATGCCATGATCCACTTTATATCAACGACGGCCAAAAATCCCAGGACGACAGAGTATGGGGTCTACGATGCGGTCACCTTATCGATCAGAAGTGCCTCCTTGAAATCTCATCCCCACAAGTCGAAGACGATCGAATGAATATCACAAGACCCCCTCCGGGTGGATTAGATATTTTAGGGGAAGAAGGAGGAAAGGTGAAGAAGAGGGGGGGATATAAGAGGAAAGCAAATAAGAGGACTACAAATGAGCCGGTGGAGTATGAGTGGAAATGCCCTGTTGAATCATGTGGGTGGGGGCATGTTAGTGTGTTGAAAGAGGCAGAGTGGAAGCAGGATGAGGAGGAGGGTGCGGTACAGCTTTATGTCTAGGGCTGTGGATGGGTGGCGGGGTAACGAGTGTTTACGCTTAATGACATTGATGACTGGATGATATGTATTTGCATGACTGTTCGAGTACACAATGTATGATTGCGAGCACTCACCGACGACTGATTTACTCGTAGACGAGCAACCTTACCGCGTTCCGAGAATAGTTAGAGTCCATAATAGATGACGTATCCTACTGATTGTAAAAGCGGTCATTCTTTCTTTGTACCTGATTCAATCGCACATCCTTCTTTTTGACATTCACACACTCAATCAATCTTCTTAGCATACCTAGCTGTGCACCCGAGCAGCACCGCTCAATCATCTACCACCTAGGTATAAAAGAGCTGGCAGGATCAATATACTCCTAACCGCCCACAATGCCACCCCGACTTCCATTCCAACACGTCATCCGATCCTCGCGATCATTAACAACTTCTCGACTACTATCAACAACTACCACCACCCGACCACTCCCTCCATCACTCTCACGAAATGTCGCTAAACGGAATATCTCAATCCCATCGAAACCCTTCGCTCATAATCACCCTTATATCACTTTCGGAATCCGACTTTCCATGTCTGCCGTCCTAGGTGTTGGGTTGGTCATTGGTGTTATTCTAGCTCATGATGCGTTTACATATTCGGATAAACATGTTGATAGGGTACCTATCAATCCCTTGAGTCTACATCCTAGACGGGGTGGAAAGAAGAATCTACCGATCATTGAAGTCAATTTGGATGCTGAGGAAGCGGAGAAGTTGGGTATGAAAGATAAGCCTAGATTGGTTATTATTGGTGGTGGATGGGGTGTACGTCTTTTAATACTGGACAAAGAAGAGGTGAAGCTGATAAGCAGGCGGTAGGATTAATCCAATCCCTTCCCACGGACGCATACAACGTCACCTTGATCTCCCCTCAAACATATTTCGCATTCACCCCCCTCCTCCCCTCCGCATGTGTCGGTACAGTGGAACCTCGATCTCTAGTCGAACCATTAAGGAAATTAGTAGCAAGGGTCAGAGGTCATTATTTGATGGGATCAGCTGTTGATCTCGACATGAGCGAGAGGCTTGTAGAGGTCGAGGTCCCATCTGATCAAGGAACTGGAACTATTAGGGCTTATGTTCCTTGTACGTTAATCTCACTCTACTAGAGAAGAGCTGATGTGTAGACGATAAGATTGTTATTGCTTGTGGATCCACTTCGAACGATCATGGTGTTAAAGGATTAGAACATTGTTTCCAGCTCAAAACTATCCCAGACGCACAAGCAATCAGGCGACGAGTCATGAGTATGTCCCTATTTTCTTCTATAGTCCTATAATATGGTCAAAAGCTAATAAATAGCCAACTTGGAACTGGCATCCCTACCAACCACCTCGCCTGAAGAGAGGAAACGTCTACTCTCATTCGTCATTTGCGGAGGAGGTCCAACGGGAGTTGAATTCGCAGCGGAATTAAGGGATATGATGGCAGAGGATGTTTTGAAATATGTAAGTCATCCTTCGTCGTCACGGAGGAAGTGCTTATGATAGTACCCCAAACTCCTAGAATCTGAGGTTCGAGTGACAGTCGTTCAGAGTCGAGATCATATTCTAAACACCTACGCTGAGAAGATCTCTCAATATGCCGAACAGAGGTTCAAGAGGAGTGATATCTCCATTATTACCAATGCCAGGTGGGTCTCCTTCTTACCTTCTTCTATCCAAAGCAGGATGAAGACTGATAGACAGGGTCGCAGAAGTCTCCGAAGACACCGTTAAAATCACAATCAAGAACCCCAAGGATAAGGGCGCAGAGGCTCATGCTATTGAGATCCCAGCTGGTTTCGTCTTGTGGTCAACTGGTATTGGTACGTCACATATCCCCTTTGAGGGTATAAGCTAATAAATAGCAATGCAACCCCTCACCAAACGTCTCGTTGAACTCCTACCGAACCAGTACCACTCCAAAGCAGTCGAGGTGGACCAATACCTCCGAGTTAGGGGTGCTCCTAAAGGAACCGTTTATGCTATTGGAGATGCCGCTACTGTCAGTCATCTCAATCACTGCTCCGAAGAGCGAGGATCAAAGCTGATAGACAGGTCCATACTGATTTAGTTGGTGATATGATGGAAATCTGGGATAAATATGATACCAACAAGGATAACAAGCTGTACGTTCCCCAACCGTCATATCGTGTCGTGATGAAGGGCTGATGAGAAGTGATTATAATGAATGGTCAAAGATGGTTGGTGAAATCAAGAAATCATACCCTCTAGCACAACAATACTTGGAGAAAGTGTACGTCCCCCTCTCCAATTCAACTCCTGCTTGACAAATGGACGAGTGGAAGACTAATGAATAGACGAGAGATCTTTGTAGAGAGTGATACCGATAACGATAATTGTCTCAGTCTAAACGAGGTCGTTGCTGCTTTCCAGAAATTACAATCTAAAATCACGTCCTACCCAGCTGTACGTCCCAATTTCTCTCTCCTTCCATCTTTATCCTTTTCTCTTTCTCCGGTCGCCAGAGCTCCCTTGGCCGCCACGCCTCCCCCGGCCGACATTCAACTCCCTTCGGTCGATGATGCTGACGATATAGACCGCCCAGGTAGCAGCACAACAAGGAAAATACCTCGCTAAAATGTACGGTACCCTCGCCAAACGAATCGATACACTCGACGCAAATGAAATGCCAGATCACGATGATGAAATGTATTACAAG
>Ga0308160_10007072_pt1 | contig 11259 bp, 12 predicted proteins | sample PhyFR1_FD_201036 | JGI IMG/M metagenome (GOLD analysis project Ga0308160, IMG submission 201036) | Phyllosphere microbial communities from UC Gill Tract Community Farm, Albany, California, United States - DLSLF.R1 | ecosystem: Host-associated > Plants > Phyllosphere > Unclassified | place: USA... | reverse complement strand
CACCATCACCATCATCACCATCACCATCATACGCCCAAGGGGTCACCTGGATTACACGGGCATTCGCCGTCATCCCCGTCGCCCCTCGCCAGAGACAGAGAATTGGGGAGATCACCGTTATCCCCTCGGTCCCATATCGTCCACCAGGAGAAAGGTCGCAAAATATCTGCGTTAGGGACTGGATCGGATCAAGGACCTGATTCGCCTTACAAACCAATTACACCCATTACGGGTGGTCGAGACTACTCTCCTGTGGGACTTGAGAATGATAGGGATCTGAGAACGGTACATGAAGGACATGAGAAGAGGTACAGGCATCATTCAGCTTCTTTCGATGGTTGCCACAAACCCAAATCACAACTTGGACAAGGGTATACAAGTGACGACGAGAGTCGACATTCGCATCGTGGTCGATCACAATATGGTGACGAGTCTCTGAGGAATGGAAGTAGGAGTAGGAAACCTAAATATCGAGCTGAAGCTTATCTGCATGGAGGAGAGTTCGATGATGATGACACCCCTCGGCAAGGCCAAGGCCGTGATCATTCACGACAACATCATGATCATCCCGAAAACGGAACACGATCCAAACATCATCGACCGAGATCTCATTCCCACGTCCCCCCTCCTCTACCTTATCGATCTCATTCCCCCGTCCAAGGCCAAGGGCACGGTCATGCTCAGGGCCAGAGTCTTCAAGTCCCTCACCAACACTCTCATTCTCAGCAATTGATGCCAGATATGGCGGCGTTATCGCTTGGGGACGGACGAAGACCAAGGGCTAGATCAATGCAATATACTCCTTCACCCGGTTCTCTGGCCGGCTACGGTACAGGAGGAGGAGGAGGGGGTCTGGCGCCTCCAAGTGGCGGTGGATATGGATCATTAGCTGGGTTCGGAGGAGGAGGTCTAGCGCCTCCATCAATGAATGGCGGTATGGGTATGGGAATGGGTGGTAGCATGAGAGATGGAGGCGCAGGTGTTTTGGGCGGGTATGATGATGCTGGCAGTGTAGCTGGAAGCGCAATGACATTCATGGATGGAGCCAGTAGAGGTGGATTGACGAGTCAATATGGTTTACCCAAGTATCCCCATCAAGCTAAGCCGGACCCTAGGAGGTCAGACCTTTCTCCTTTTCCGCGGTTGCCACTCCGGAGACCGTCAGCAAGGGCTGACTCGTAGGTTCATGGTTCAAAGGGGCAAAGCGGATGTTTATCTGGATTAGTGGTTTGTACTTTTATCTTCTGTAACAGTCTCGATGTCTCGAAAACGGTGGAATTGGATTTAGACCTAAGCCCTTAGGCCCTCTTTGTAGGTATTTGACGATGTAGAGTATGGCCTGTACTCATCTGTGTGGATCGAGTGATTTGATCGATGAACGAGGCAGCAGTAGCAGATCGGAGTGATACGAGAGGAGTGGAGTGGACTTGAGAAGTGATACATAACAGAACGGAACTGAGAAACGAGAATGAGAAATGCCGCAAGATGGCATATGATCCGGATCGAGACTACTCCTCATCACTCTCATCCTCGGCAGTCTGGAGCCACTTAATATCAGTTTCAGTTCCTACATGAAGGATTTGAAAAACTCACAGCAACGAAAGCTTCGGCGCTCTTCCTGACTTTCTTCGAGACATCCTTGTCAACATATTTCTTGCTGACATGGGTACCCCATTGAATAGCGAGTTCTTCGTCAATGATATCGGCTTGGTAGAGTACCATCAAAGCCTTGGAGGTAGCGCCGGCAGCCAAAACTTCCTCGGAGTTGGGACAGTTTCCAAGTAGTCGCTCAATACCGCCTAGAAGGGACTTCTTGTGTTTGTCCCCAGTGCACAACTGGCGATTAGCAAGCTCTATGAATAGAGGTAAAGGGGACATACAGGTTCAACGAGAGAGACCCTCTTTTCCATCTCTGGACCGACGTTTTCGGGGGTAAAGAGGTGTTCACCGATTTCGAGTAGAGCCTTGTGTTTACCGGTCAAACCGAGTTCTTCAATCTTGGAAATGATATCCTCGTTGCTTGCCTCCTTGTTCTCCTCGAGCCAAGCGCCTAGGACCGAGTACGGCGAATCTCCTCCTTCATCGTCATCGTCATCGACCTGAGTTGATTCGAGCCTCTTGGACAGATCCTCAACGGCATCAGGTTGATCCAAGATTGGATCACCCATCCTTCCGAGAGCAGCATCAATATCGGTTCCAGAGGTAGGCACACCCATATCTCCGACAGCAGCTTCTGGACTTCCTTCTCCATCCTCGGCATCATAGACCATGGGTCCACCGGCATTTGCCTGAGCAGTCATTCCTTTCCCACCCTTTCCTTTCTTTGGTGGGGGGTTCTTGAGAATGTAGGTAGTCAATTTATGTCGCATATCGATATTCGTCTGTCTTCCACATGCTTTACAGTCTTTGTGAATGACTTCATTTCGACCTTTTCCAGAGAACACAAATTCAGTTTCGGGATTATCGCATGCTCCGCATAAAACGTATTTGACAATGAACGAATCAAGGAGTTCGAGGAGTCGTTCTTGGGTATGAGCTCCGTTGACGATATATCGATCATCGGCCATTGTCGTCTGGGCTCCTAGCTCGCATCCAAAGAATTTGGTGGGATCTGAGATCAGCCCCGTTTTCTGCGACCTCGAGATGATGCGCAACTCACAAGTAGGAGGCCTAGCAAGTGCCCTGGATACATCTTCAACATTAGGGAGGACGGTCTTGATTCCGTTTCCTCGACCTTCGATCTTGGTAGTCATGACAGGCATTTTGTACCTCTAATCATCAGCTCCGGCCTATATCAAGTGTATCTGACTCACGTAGAACTTGTCGGGGTTGCTTCGAATTACGTTGACAGTCGCCATTTTGAAATATTATGTTATGTTAGGTCTACTGTAAGCTACCGCCTTAAGCTTAAGGAAGGGAAGGAACCCACTACTAGAAGATAGTCTTTTGTATTTGATTCTTTGATGTGCGATTCCGATGACTTTGGGTAGAAGGCGGCATGAACTCTTTGGAGGTCTGGTGTGGGTATTGATCGTACGAACAAAGTGAAAGATAATGTGGTCATGGAGCAACAGGGACGAGCAGAAGAAGAGATCAGCATATAGTCGTGCAAAGACAAGAGAGCAGACACACCTCTACTGATTCGATCTTGATAACCTGGACTACCAGGAAAAGGGGATTGTGGAAAAGGTATAAAAGCTAGAGACGTGATCTTGGGAATATGAGCTCGTTGGCTCTATAGTCGGAATGGATATTTTGCGTTGCGAAGAGGTAGTGCGTCTAGCTGAGTTATGTTGGTGTGATAGTGGTGGGTGATGTATAGTAGTTATTAGTAGGGTGATGAAAACAGGCAGTGTGCTGGCGGAAGTTGCCGAAACCGAGCCTAAAGGGATTTGACTAGTTGGTTTGATTCCGATCACGTTCATTGAACGTGCACCTCGTCATGTAGACGCCGGTATGGCAACGCATGGCTATGTCGACGGTATTGTGCTGGGGAACACCTCGTGGATCACAGTACAGCTGCATGCATGACCATGAGAGACGTGCAAGGCCTCAAGACCATTTTTTTTCGACCAAGCGCGGTTCTCTTTTGGCCTGATTGCCCTCGTCCCATCATGACCCAAGATCTCGTCGGGAAGGAAATTGAACACAGCAGGCACAAGACTATCAGAGGAGCTCAATGACGTTCTCAGTCTGACTGAGCCCTTTCAAAGACGACACAGGGGATGTTAAGAAGAGAAAGAAAAGGATGGAGGCGAGGATCACCTATGCTTGTCGATCCTCGGCCTCGACAACGATTGAGATGCCGCTGCCCAGTATATGTATCGAATTAAGCCTCCCTTTGTGCTAGAGCCTCTCAGCTTGAGCTGACATAGCAATGAGCAACTGAGCACGGATATCGTTCCACCACCTTATCGTATTCTTACAGCACCTGTTTGATCCTGCTCATGCGACTGGACGCCCTGCGGCGCCCTCTCGACATGTGCCTTCAATCCCTGCGGTCTTATAAGGTGAGCCTTGAGTTCAGCCATGTTCACCCCGACGAACGTGTTTCTTGCTACTTGGAGTTCGAGTACATGTGGACCTATCACAATCACGTCACGACACTGGTCAGCAACCAGTTACTGTCGACTCCAGCATAATCTCCGAAAATTATGGCCGGCATCCCTTGCTCTTCTCTCTTCCCGTACACGTATCTAGATCATGCATCGACTCGGGCATCATATTCGATAAGGTTCCCAAGAGTAATCATCAGTACCTTCAAAACTGATGACAATCGTCATGCCGCGCCTCGCTGCCGCGGATCTCGCTGTCTTCCGCGGGTGGCTCAAGTTTACGGCGGTCGATCATGCTCGTTGTCTACTGTATATAAGTAATGCATCGCGAATGGTGAAGCATCGCCCTTTCTCTATAGCCTACATCAAAGAGTCGACATCCCACCACTCTCTCCATAATCAACAACTCCCCCTCCATAACCAAACCACCCTCCTACAATGAAGTCTAGTACAACACCACCACCAACCGAAATGGTCCCGCCTGGGTCCCCTACTGGTGTTGAAGCCGACTCTGGCTTATTATGGTCAAACATTCGTTATGATCTACCCATCAAACAACCGTTTTTATCAAAGCTTCGGTCATCCAACAAGAATAAGCAAGTCGATGCGCCTGAACATGATGCTGAGAAAGCAACGTATGTCGATAACGGTAGATCCACCACAGAAAGGCGCATTCTGAATGGTCTCTCTGGTCGTGTTAGGCGGGGCGAATTCGTTGGAATCCTAGGTGCTTCCGGAGCGGGCAAGACGACTCTGCTGAATGCTCTGAGTGGACGAATGGGCTCGACTGGTAAACTTAGCGGTCATGTTTTATTCGATGGTGAAACCCGGTCAGCATCTACCTGGAAGCGAGTAGTAGGATATGTTCAGCAAGACGATGCCCTACTTCCCCGATTGACCGTTCGCGAGACTATCGAAATGTCTTCCAAGCTTCGACTACCCGACAAGACTTTTAGTGCAGCGGAGAAACAGGCCAGGGCAGAGGAAGTGCTTGATATGCTTCGGTTAGAGGATTGTGCCGAGAGTCGAATAGGAAATGAGGCGGTCCGAGGGGTCAGCGGAGGTGAAAGGAAAAGGACTAGTATTGGTATTGTAAGTCACATCATCCGCTAGTCTGAGAAATACATGCTGGGAGCTTGCTGATGGAACCAGGAACTAGTCAGCGATGTATCCATGCTCTTTCTCGATGAACCTACCTCGGGCCTAGATGCCTACGCTGCCATGCTCCTCGTCGATAACGTCTCTCGAATCACCAAAGACCGAAACCTCGCAACTCTCATGACAGTTCACCAACCCTCCTGGGCGATGTTTACTCAGCTCGACCGCGTCATTCTCATGGCCAAAGGAGGGGTCTATTACGAAGGTCCACCACGGGAGGCTGTGACCTGGTTCAAGGGGTTGGGGTACGACGTCCCCGAAGGAGTCAATCCGGCTGATCATTTTATCTCGATCGCAGAGGATGAGGGCTCGGAAGGTAGTAAGGAGAGAGTCAAGCACTTGCTTGATAGTTGGACCGAGGAGAAGAGACAGTCTACTAGTAGTCTATTATCGAGACCCGCGGTTGCCGACAAGGATGCGGACGGCACCAAAGCCAAGAAAACGTCGAGGCAGCGATACCCGACCACTGCGGCGAAAGAGTTTGGGATATTGCTCACTAGATGGTGGTGGGAGCAGGTCAGCTTTTTTCTGAGCCAGTCCAGCGGTTGAGCTGACAATATCTAGGTGCGAGATACTCAGACCCTCTACGCGAGTATCGGGCAGACTGTGATTCTTCTCATTCTCATTGGTAAGTCGCTCGAGTAGATCGTTATTTTCGAGCAGTACTGACTCGCTAGGTTTTGGGTTCTTTAGACTCGGCAACACGCAAGATGATGTTCTGCCCAAGATCGGTGTGCTGTTCTTCATTCCCATCAACGCTTCATTCAGGTACGTGGAATTGTATCTACGATCTGCTTCGAGACAAGCAAGCTAACTTTGCTAGCGTTCTCGGTCCCCTTGTCACTGCTTTCCCCCTCCAGCGTGCCCTTATGAAGCGTGAACGAGCCTCTGGTTTATACCGCGCTAGCACATCTTTTTTCTCCAAAGTCGTTCTCGAGGTCCCGATGGCAATCGTTCAGAGATTGCTGTATTACACGATTCTCTACTTCATGTAAGTCTCTCACCGTCTGTGCCGGAACCGGACTGATACAATAGGGTTGGTCTCCGTCTCGATGCTGGCGCCTTCTTCATCTATCTCGGCATCAATTGCCTGTACCTGGTCAACAGTGTCGGTAAGTCATCCATCCTACGATGCAGATGTATCAAGCTGACCACTAGCTTTGGCCCTCGCAATCGGTGCTGCTAGTCCCACTGTTCAGATCTCTCAAGTCTGGGCACCCTTATCCAACGTCATCTTCTTGCTCTTTGGTGGAACTTTTCTCCCAAGCCCACCTCCATGGTTCGTATGGATCAAATGGATTTCGCCAATTACATACATCTTCTCCGCTACGATCCAGAACGAATTTGCAGGTCAACCGATCGAATGTAGATCAGGTGGTGGTCAGTGCTATGCATCCGTGAGTACCTTACCTGTCATCAAATCTGCCCAAGACTAACCTAAAGGGTGACGGTGTAATACAAGCGTACAATGCCGGAGCGTTCGACATTGGAGGATGCGCAGGTTTGCTTGTTGCCATCACATTCGTCTTTTTCCTTATTGGTTATTTCGGTTTGAAGAGGTCTACAGACCCTCGATTCCGGATCGTCTGAGTTTGAGCTGGGATTAGAATATGGGATTGGTGAGCTGGTGGTCGAGGACTTGTTTGGGTTATAATTCCGTTGTAGATGAGAGGATACATGTTTGGGAATTTGGGAGACTTTGGGTATCGAGGGGCAGCCTTACAGTCTGGTTGACTTTGGCTTGCCTGTTGTAATTTGCTGTACATGTTATGGATCTTTGATCTACCGGTTCCGAATTGCAACGTTTGTTTTCAAGCTGATGGTATCCATACTTCTTATATGTGGTATCTTGGGAAGCTCAGCAGGTCGTCAGTGGCCCCTTGCTCCCCGATGTTGGTCGAGCGGGGATAAGAGCCGCCTCTGCATGATTGAATCTTTAGGCCAGATCGTCCTAGCTGGTGCCAGAATACACTTTCCCACGGTTACCTAGAAAAGGGTGGAAGGTTCCAGAGCACGCGGGTGAAATGGAAATTAATCTAGACACCCTTTACTCTCCACTTTCCTTCTCTCTTACATTAATCGTGTATCAGCGAACCCATCTATTTACCTGTACACCTATATGTGAGTTGCTATTGATGGTTTATTGAATCATGCTGATGGGTCAGAAAATAATTAAAAAATGTCTACTGCTGCTGGAAACACAGAGACTTTCGGCTTCCAGGTATGTCTTTCTTCTCGAGATATCCACTCCCACTCCATCCCTCAGTCGAAACTCGAGTGATCGCTTGCATGGGCCATCAAAGTGATATTCTGACGCTGACGCTAACAATCAGGCCGAGATCTCCCAACTACTTGATCTCATCATCAACACTTTCTACTCCAACAAGGAGATTTTCCTTCGAGAATTGATTTCCAACTCTTCCGATGCTCTCGACAAGATCCGATACCAGGCCTTGACCGATTCTTCGGCTCTCGACACTGAGAAGGAGTTGTTTGTCAGGATCACCCCTAACAAGGAGGAGGGAACTTTGACTATCCGAGATACCGGTGTTGGTATGACCAAGGCCGATTTGGTCAACAACCTCGGTACGATTGCCAAGTCTGGTACTAAGGCTTTCATGGAGGCTTTGTCCTCTGGAGCTGATATCTCCATGATTGGTAGGCTTTTTTTTTCTCGGGGGGAAGATCAAGCTGACAACTAGGTCAATTCGGTGTCGGTTTCTACTCTTCTTACCTCGTTGCCGAGAAGGTTCAGGTCACCACCAAGCACAACGACGACGAGCAGTACATCTGGGAGTCTGCTGCTGGTGGAACTTTCACCATTACCGAGGACACTGAAGGTCCCCGTCTTGGTCGAGGAACTTCCATGAAGCTCTTCATGAAGGACGACTTGAAGGAGTACCTAGAGGAGAAGAGGATCAAGGAGATTGTCAAGAAGCACGTATGTGATTTTAAAAGTGAATCAGCGAAAATGACACTAACCCTTAGTCCGAGTTCATCTCTTACCCCATCCAGCTCGTTGTCACCAAGGAGACCGAGAAGGAGGTTGAGGATGACGAGGAGGTCAAGGAGGGAGACAACAAGATTGAAGAGGTCGAAGATGAGGACAACAAAAAGGCAAAGAAGACCAAGAAGGTCAAGGAGACCACTACCGAGAACGAGGAGCTCAACAAGCAAAAGCCAATCTGGACCAGGTACGCTAAACTCTGTCGCATTCCACAGTAAAGAGCTGACAAGCAGGAACCCCTCTGATGTTACCCCCGAAGAGTACTCTTCATTCTACAAGTCGATCTCCAACGACTGGGAGGACCACCTTGCCGTCAAGCACTTCTCTGTTGAAGGTCAGCTCGAGTTCAAGGCTATGCTCTACATCCCCAAGCGAGCTCCATTCGACTTGTTTGAGCAGAAGAAGAAGAGGCACAACATCAAGCTTTACGTCCGAAGGGTTTTCATCACCGAGGACAACGAGGAGTTGATGCCTGAATACCTCAACTTTGTTGTCGGTGTTGTTGACGTGAGTGACACCTGTTTAGCTGGCAAGGATGAGCTGACACTCAGTCCGAGGATCTACCCCTCAACATCTCTCGAGAGACTCTCCAGCAGAACAAGATCTTGAAGGTCATCCGAAAGAACTTGGTCAAGAAGGCTCTCGATGTCATTTCAGAGATCGCAGAGGACAAAGAGAACTACGACAAGTTCTACACTGCCTTCTCCAAAAACTTGAAGCTCGGTATCCACGAGGACTCCAACAACCGAACCAAGATTGCCGAATTCCTACGATTCCACTCTACCAAGTCTGTCGAGGAGTTGACTTCCTTCAAGGACTACATTACCCGAATGCCCGAGGTCCAGAAGTCCATCTACTACCTTACTGGTGAATCCCTTGAAGCTGTCAAGGACTCTCCATTCCTTGAGGTCCTCAAGAAGAAGGGCTTCGAGGTCTTGCTCTTGGTCGACCCCATTGACGAGTACGCCGTTACTCAGCTCAAGGAGTTCGACGGAAAGACTTTGGTTTCCGTTTCCAAGGAGGGACTTGACCTCGAAGAGACCCCCGAGGAGAAGGAGGCTAGGGAGAAGTGAGCCATTTTTTCCTTTGAGGTTGTCAAACATTGCGCTGACGAAATAGGGATGTCAAGGACTACGAGGACCTATGTGCCGCCATCAAGGAGAACCTTGGTGAAAAGGTCGAGAAGGTTGTCGTTTCAAACCGAATCACTGAATCCCCATGTGTTCTCGTTACCGGTCAATTCGGTTGGTCATCCAACATGGAACGAATCATGAAGGCCCAGGCTCTCCGAGATTCTTCCAGTGAGTCCAGTCCACTCGCTACTTTTGAGCAATTTAGCTAACAATCAGTGTCATCATACATGGCTTCCAAGAAGACTATGGAGTTGAACCCATCTCACCCAATCATCAAGGAGCTCAAGTCTCGAATCGCAGAAGACAAGACCGACAAGACAGTTAAGGATCTCACTTACCTATTGTTCGAGACTGCACTCCTCACTTCTGGTTTCACCTTGACCGCACCCCAGGATTTCGCAAGCCGAATCAACAGGATGATCGCACTTGGTCTTTCTATTGATGCCGAGCCCGAGACTGCCGCTCCTGTTGCCGAGGCTGCTGCTCCTGTTGAGGAGGTTGCTACTGGTTCCATGGAGGAGGTCGATTAGGTATAAGATTAGTAGAAGTAGGGTCTCATAGGTCCGATTGCGTGATACATGCATTTGTGCTATAGTATTCTAGTTGCCCTCGTTCGCGTTCTGCAGAAAGACAGATTTTGCTTCTGCTTCTAAGGGTACGTTTAAGTTGACAGATAGCCCTGTTCGAACGGGTGGGTGTGGATCTCGCGGCGTTATGCCTAATTTAATGATATTCCCGTTGTGCCCCGTTGCCCTCGGGCGGTGCCACAATGGTATTGAAATTGATACCTGGGTCCTAAGCATCCCGTGCTCAAATCACCAACATGTGTTCTAGATCATTTATCCATAATACCGCTGCATACACTTGCAGCTCTGCCGATAATACCAAGACACTGTTGTATCACTTGTATCTCCGGTGCTCTTGCCGATGTCCTTGCTCGCAGAAACTGCCGATAACAGCTCAAATTGCATACTTGTACTAACGATACAACATTCTACTCGTCAGGGTCCTCCCGACCCATGACTGCACTTTCTTCTCCATCTGCCCTTTCTTCCCAACCTCCTTGAACTCTATTGACACCTTCTTCAATCTCACTCGACCTCACTAAACGTTCTCCAATCCTCATCATTCCATCCGGTACATCATCTACATTAAACTCGTCATCATCATACCTCCTTCTCACTCCTCTTTCTTCTTCTCCATCGGGATTCGATACTGATGGTAAACGTAACCGACCTTCACGTAATGCCTCCGTATATGCTTCGTGGGCTTCTTCATCTTCCTCGTCATCCCCGAATGGGGTATTTGAAGGTATGAACAGCGGTGTACCTGTTCTCCCTGTTCCTGTCTCGGAACCAAAGGGCGTCGTAGATTGATATCGAAATGGTGTTACAGATCCACCACCACGCCTAGATTGTCCAGGCGCTGGAGTCGTCGATATTGATCGAGAAGCATTACGCATGTTTGGAGCTTGTACTCTAGAACTTGCTCGTGGGATGTCGGGGAGACCCACAGATTGAGAAGTAGAAGTACGTGCTGCGTCGGGTTCCATACCCGCTCTTGAACCTGAATAGAGCTTTGATCGAGAACGAGAATATGTAGCGGGAATAGAAGCTGATCGAGTGGATAATCTCGATGAGGGAGGAGCGTATTGCTCAGGAGGCAGAGCCGGGTATGGCTCGATGATCAGTACAAGCTGGAGTGACGATGTTCCGAATCCTGCTTTGTTAGTTCACATATCCAATAACCCAAACCTTACCCTTGAAGGTGACGTCGACGGAAGGTTTGAAATCCTTGATTCCCCTCTCCTCGTCCTCCCCGGTGGTAGAAGGTCCAGGACTCGAAATATCAGGTTTAACATCCTCATCCATATCCACCAATTCAGGCGATACACTCCTCTCGGCGA
>Ga0308160_10007071_pt1 | contig 11260 bp, 9 predicted proteins | sample PhyFR1_FD_201036 | JGI IMG/M metagenome (GOLD analysis project Ga0308160, IMG submission 201036) | Phyllosphere microbial communities from UC Gill Tract Community Farm, Albany, California, United States - DLSLF.R1 | ecosystem: Host-associated > Plants > Phyllosphere > Unclassified | place: USA... | reverse complement strand
ACGAGTTCGGCGCGGTGCTCGCCGTCCGCCACCTGTACGAGCAGGGGCACCGCCGCATCGGCATCGCCGCGGCACGGCACTCCCCCACCTCCGACCACCTGCGGCGCGGCTGGGCCAGGGCGTCCGCCGACCTCGGGCTGGACACGGGACTGACGGTGAACGCCGAGATCGACGACGTCGAGAACGGCGCCAGGGACGCCCGGCTGGGCGCGCTCGTCGACGAATGCCTCGCCACGGGGACCACCGCGCTGTTCGTGCACGCCGACCCGCAGGCGATCCTGCTCGAGCACCACTGCCTCGACCGCGGCGTGCGGATCCCCGAGGATCTCGCGATCGTCGCCTACGACGACGAGGTCGCAGAGAACGGCGAACCGCCCATCACCGCGCTGCGCCCACCGAAGCAGCACATCGGTCGGATGGCCGTCGAGACGATGGTCGCCCGCCTGTCCGAGGGTCGCCGTCGCCCGACGCAGCGCACCCAGGTCCTCCCCGAGCTGCAGGTCCGCGCCTCGTCCCTGACCGCCCCGCCCGCCTGATTCAGCGCGTCGGCCGGGTTGGTGCGAGACGAGCTCGAAGCAGCACCAGGTGTCAGAATCGGAGTGAGATGACATCGGGTGTCATCTCACGGCTGCGCCGCGCATTCGGGCAGGGCAGATGCGGGAGCCGAGCGAGCTACTCTTGGGCGTCGTGCCGCGCCTCGAATGATGCTTGCGATCCGTTCCGAGTGGGTGGCGCAGTTTCGCGACGATGATCTCGAGGGCGTCTTCGAGGTTGCTGGCCGCATCCAGGAAGGTAGTTAGGAGGTCCGGTGTGAACTTGACCCGTTCGGCATCGTGTACCAGTCGGTTTCTGATTCGCTGTAGTCGGATCGCAATGCTGGCGGTTTCTTCACTCATGAAACCGTGGGGGACAGGTCTCCCGGACAGCGTTCCCATGTTGCGTGCGGCCGTGTCCCTCATGCCGATCAACCCTCCGACTACAGCTGCGACGCGCTCCACGCGTGGTGACTGCCCTGTCTGCGGCGAGGAGGGTTCGTTGGAGGGTGAGGACTATGGGGAGTTGCGATCGACTATCCAGAGCAATTCGATGACATGTGGACCTCTCCCACCGAGCGGCTCCAGGTATATGCGATCTACTTCGGGTGCGCAAACTGCCATCTCTTACCAGACCGCCTGGAGTTCCTAGAGAAGGCAGGTGTCGCCCCGACGTTCACAATCTAGCGGAACTATGAGCCCAACGAGTACGACTACGGAAGCGATTGAGCACGGCAGCTGGTTGCGGCGCGGAGAGCGGGTTCATCTGCTCTCTCGGGGGGGGGGGGACGCAAGGCCCATGATCAAGTCGTTGCCGCCCGCAATGGGTTGGGTTCGAGCCCCAGGATTTCGATGTAGCGCACCGGCCAGCTCTCAGCACGAACCCAACTAGCGGTGTCGCTCACGAGGTCAAGCGAAAGGTCAAACCCGCCTGGGTCGCCACGCACGGCGTCCAAAGCCGCAAATCACAGACCTCTGTGGAAAGTTGAGCGAACGACCTTGTTCCCGTCCCAGCGCGTCCGGAGTCGACCGCCGGTTCGCGCGGCTGCTAGCGCGCGTGACGCAGCGCGTCCAAGACAACTGCCGCCAGCGCCCCCTCGTCTAGATCTGCGACTGTCTCAGCGTTCGCTCGAAAGACCGCTTCGAGCTCCCTGCGCAGCTTCTCCGAGTTGACTGCAGCGGCCATGGCGGAGTTAGCTTCCTCGGAACTGGGATTGATCAGCGTCATGAGTCTAGTGTCCCGCGAACCACGGCCCAGGAAAAGCGCAGATTGCGTACGCGGCAGTGCCCTCGTGTTGGTGCTTCAAGCTATCGAGGTCACCAAACCACACAAGGGTGGGGAGGGTCCTCGAGAATACCGCTTCAGCGTGGAGCGCCCACTCCGTCGGGGAACGTCACGGCTCTCGCTGGAGTTCCTCGGCCGCGCTCGCTCGATGCGATGTGCCGTGCCGCTCCGGCCTCGCGAGTCCCACAAGGAGATTTCCGAGCTCGGTTGATGCCTGTCTGGCTGTCTCGACATCTACCCTGAATCAAATCGATGCAGTATGGCCGGCACCGTTGCCGGCCTCGATGACAGACTGATGAAGCCCACGACGAAAAGGCTCGTGGTTGGACCTTTGCATCGGTTCTAACGCCAGACGTGGGCGTCCACCGAGCAACGTCATCAGCGCTAGCGGGAGGCGGCAGAAATGGCTTCGCGAGGTATCAGAGAGTTCATGTGGGCTTTTCAGCCCAATTTTCGGGCGAGTGCGGAGAGCTTCATCAATGACGCCCTGAAACGGATCGGGCTACCGGCCGCGCCAGAGGTGGGTAAATGGGGCGATTGAGCAGGCGCTAGCGGATGCCGCGGACCGCGCCGGCAACGTTCGGGCTCTCCAGGTGCGAATCAATAAAGCGCGCGGCATCGAAAAGGCATTCGCGACTTTTGAAGTTGATGATCCAGATGAACGAGTAAGTCGGCTCGCACGGAAGTACGGGAAGGACATCACCTAGAGGCTATTCCGGATCGATCGCAACATCGTGGATAGTTATCTGTCCTCCGCCCGCATCTATGGAGAGTTCGTGCCCTACGCGGATCACGAATATTGAGGGCACGAGGGGCACCTCGCTTTAGAGCTCGACGCATCGGGACGGTTCGCTTTCCAGGTCGCGAGCGCTATCTTCGATGTCGCGATCACAGAAGAGCTGGCGGGCATGGTCGACGTCGCACTTCAGAAGTCGAGCCAGGCGGCCGAGGCATCCGTGCCAGAAGATCTCAGCGGGGCCTACGATCTTCGATCCCCGCTCAGTGAACGGCTCCCGCCTCACCTAGAGATTCTGTTCGTGGGATGGAGTCGTCGTCGGAGTGGGGCCATGCGAGTAGATTTCGAGCTGAGGATTGCTCAGACCTGGCTAGTGACAACGGCGCACACTGACGCCGGCGGGACTCCTCGGGACGGCTCCGACGACTACGTAACCGAATCAGCGTGCTCTCTGTCAGTAAAGATTGATCGACGAGGTGCACGTTCAGCGGTACGCCTGAAGAATTCGGTCACGTACGAAGACTGACTCCCGTCCCTGACGGCGACCCGCCTTTTCTGGTGCCAGGGAATCGCCTTGTGTGGCTAGCCCGCTCTTGTTTGCCGCGCAAGTAGTCTGGTGTGCGCGCTGCGCCTTACGAAAACAGGTGATCTAGGAACTCTCGGAGGATGCTCTTCTTCCGCGGCGGTTCAACGGGAGCAATGAGTGCGAGAATCTCCGATCCGGAGGCACCTGCAACGGAAGCGACCTGGCTCACGCTCTGCTTCGACCATCGATCACGCCGGATCTCTGCGGCGAGACCCTTTCGGAGGCGCTGGCAACGGTCCCAATCTGCGCCGCTAGCAGGCAGCGTGTTGGCGAGCACTCGCCATGCCTCACCGTCGAATGAAGGGTCCTTCAAACGCTCATGTAGGTAGCCGAAGTTAAGGCGCCAGCCATCAATGCGGTCGGTTGGATTCGAGCTTGAGTTGGCCGTTAGTAGGGCCACGGAGTGAACTCTGTCTCGCACGAAGTTTGGAAGGGGATCAAACTGATCGATCTCAGAATCCAGAGATACGGATAGCCGCCGCCACGTCGATGATGGGCAACGGCGCCATAGCCCTGCAGAAAGGTCAGCGGACAGGAGAACGAGGATGACCTGCATCGGTGATCGCAAGGGCCTCGGGGGAAGTCCAATCGCTGCGGATCCAATCCGATCCAAAACCTGACGGAGAAGCGCTCCGCGATCCATCAGCCGATAGCCGCTGATTGTATGCTCGGCCGACGAGAATAGGAGCCTCCACCACGTATCTGGTGCACGCTCGCATATTGACAGCAGCGGACCGACTGCTGCCTCCTCCATCAACCGAACCAAGATGGAGAACTGGTTCTCCTCTGGCGAAGCAGAGAAGACGGAGACCGCAAGATCGGCATCAACCGCCTCCCAGACCTCGGGGTACTCGAGGACCTCAGGTTTTCTAGCAGCAACGAGCAAGCCAAGGTCAGGGTGTCCTATCGCAAGCACGACTGCACGTTGTGTCGAAGTCCCTTCGACGATTGCACCGAGCAGGTCATCTACCTGCTCGGGTGCGAGGTTGCTCAACGAGATATCCTTCACTCGCAAGTCCCCCGGCGAACCGAGAATTCGCCGCGTGATCCGCTCCCCGAGGTTGAGTTCTCCCAAGTCGGCAGCCGAACCTAGCTCAAAGGCGAGACTGAGCCGCTCGGGTTCGTTCATCGGCCAGAGGTTCGGGGTCCAAGCACTCGATTCTCCGACCAAGTCGCGCTTGAGCAGGCGCATCTGCCGGGGGCGCGGATATGCGTTGCGAATCGCCGCGATCGCGTCGATCGGTCGCGTTCCCTGTGAGTTCAACGACTGGTAGAGCTCAACGAGAGGTGCCATCGCGAGCCGGCCGCCCTTACTCGCAGCACCGTATCGTTCGAGAAAAGCGTGAAAGTCCTGAGACGGAATCTGCATGTCGTGGGCGAGGAATTCGGCCCATTCAGGAACTTCGGCGAAATCGCGACTACTCGGTCGATCAACTATCTGCAGCCCGACCTGCCACGATGCCTCGGACGCTCGTGAGCGGGTACGCGCTGCGAATGCTCGCCGCAAACCCGGCCACTGTTGCGAGAGCATCGCCAGAATAAGATCATCAATGCCGTCGTGTCCGCCAACTCCGATATCTGCTCGTTCGTCGGTCGTATAGAACTGAGCAGCCACGATCGCGGCGAGCTCGACATCAAAGGCTGACCGTTTCTCGACATTGCCCGGTTCGCGAAGCGTCAATGCGTCCTGATAGGACGGTAGCTCGGACACGAGCTGCTTCGGTGAGAGAGCTTCCGGCATCTTGAACATCGTTGCGAGCACGCTTAGGTCGTGCGTCCGACTCAGCTGAACCGGAGAAAGAAAGATGGCGTGGGACCATACCGAACCTGCGCGCTGCCAGTCCGGGCCCGGCCATGTCCGAACGAACGCGTGCAGTTCGGCCTCGGGCAACGGAAACACGGAAAGGTAGGAGTTTGATCTTCCATCAAAAGCCATATCGGTGGCTGTTCTCAGCAGCCTCGCAGATGCTCCATCGAAGTCGACGGAGCTTGCGAGGATCTGGTGACCCTTTGCGTAGCCCAGCAGCGCTTGTTGTACCCGCTCAGGCAATTCCGAGCGCCCAAACGATCGGTGCGTCGATATCGACGGCTGTCCCGTCGTGATCAAGGACGAATGCGCGGGTCAGAGGATCCTGCTTCCTGAGATCGCTCAGCTCGCCTTTGTCGTCGAATCTGCCTCCTTGGGCGCTAAGGCCATACACGCGAGCAGTGACCTTGCCCTGATTCGAGTGGAGGTACTGCGCCGCGAGGGGCGCGTTTTGAGTCAGCCAGTGCTCTGGGCTCTGATTCCTCACGACGTCGAACGCCGATATGACAAGAGCGATCCGCCGGGAGCGGGCGGCGTACTGGTCGCCGAGGACCTGCAGCAGGTCAACCAGGTCGATCTGGCTACTTCGCGCTGCGCCATCTTGATAGATCTGGAGCGCATCTTGATCTGCGTCGAGGTCTTGGTCTCCCAATGCCGACGCACCTCGACGTACGTCGGCGATAGTTGGGTCCGTCGTGAAATCCCCGGCGTGGAGGAATATGCAGATGCCATCGGTCTCCTCGATGTCATCGATGAGTGAATCCGCGCACACCCGCTCCGATAGGACGTCTCTCCAAGTCTCTCCAGAGAGGTCAGGAATCGCCAAGGATATATCCTGGCCGTCCGCAATTCGGAGAGACAGGTTGAGCCCCGCGTTCTGGCTAACGTGTGTACGATCTGCGGGTTCGCAGCTCACTAGCTTCGCGGTCAGAGTGTTGAGATACTCGCGATCATCACTGAAGCTGCCAAGTGTCAACGAGACCCGAGTGCCTAATGAGATCCCAAGATTGAGGAGGGCGAGGAAGGACGACTTACCGGTGTGCGGGACGCCAGCGAACAGCATTCGTGAACTTGTCATCCTGCGCTCGCCCTCCAGAAGTACCGTCCGCCCGCGGCCACGGTACCTAAATCCTCCGGCGCTGTAGCCGTTTCTGCAAGAGTGACCCAGTCCATCACGAGCTCCAAACCTTGCGGATCCTCTTCCGAGTCATCGGGGCGCGCGCTGACAAGGACGGCGTGTGGGTCAAGCCCGCGCTCGGTAGCGAAGCGGCTTAGCGCGTCAATAGCCTCCTCGACTTCCGATCGTACGGCGGAGGTCAACAGGTCGCTCTTGCTGACCAGCAGCAGAAGCCTGGTTCCAGGGCGCAGGCCTCCGGGGTCTGTCAGCGCCCCCAGCAGGAGCCGACTGCGCCAGAAAGTACCAGCACGACCGGCGGGATCCGTAAGGCGTTGCCCGTCAACAACGAGTATGCACAAGTCAGCGCGCTCCGCGATTGGTACTGACTCTGTGACCGATTGGCCGTGAACGAGATCACCGAAAAACTCACCCTTCACGTCTGAGAAGAGGAGGCTCTTCCGAAGCCCTGAGTCTGACGCAAGTTCCAGATGGAGCAGGCGCATGTCATCGTCGCGGGTGCGTTCGGTCGTCGCTCGCGTACGGCCCGACGACAGTCTTGACGGGGAGTGGCGCCGGTCGAAAGCGGCGAGGGTGCGAGAACCCGCGAACTGCCAGCCGTGGAATGCTCCACTTAGGAACTGCGCCCACAGTTCCACAACCAGAGTGGTCTTGCCTGACCCGTAGTCCCCTGCAACCAGCACGACCGTCGACGGTCTGCTCGCGGTGATCTCACCGGCTTCAGACATCGAGAGCGCTTGGTCTCCACCGATGTACGACGTCGGGTTCCCGGTCGGTCGGGGAGCGATGGGATGTTCGTCGACGAGCAGCACGTCGCTCTCATCTTCTGACGTGGGCGCATCGTCATCATCCTCGATGGATTCGTCTGCTGCAGTCACGTCAGGATGCTCTTCAGTGTTTGGGCAATCCGTTGGGTCGGCGAAGCCATCGAGGCACGTTCCGTCGATCCGCAGAGGACACGATGCTTGAGCGCACTCGAGTGTCGCCGTGGTCATTGCGAATCCGCCAGGTGGCTCTCTCGCCACAGCTGCTCGCCAATGTCACGCAACGCGAACTCCTGCTTCGGGTCGAAGCCAGCCTTTTTCAGTAGAGCTCCAACTACTTTTGAGTCTCCGTCGTGCTCTCGCCACAGATTGGCTGCGGTCACGAGAGGCAAGAGACTCCCGCCTCGCTTCTCAGCTACTTCCGTCGAACGAAGGGCCTTGCCGACGTGAGTCAAGGACACCTCGCCGGAGTCGTCGCCGCCTACATCTTTTAGGAGCGCGGACTGGGCGGCGGTGGGGGGATAGAAAGCGATGATGTCCTGTAACTCCAACGATGCTGTCAGCACTCGATCGAGCGGCTCCATTGAATCCCACCGCACCCCCTTCGAGTGACTCACTTGCGCCCGAGCCCACCAAAGTGCATTGACTTCTTCGTCCATGAGCTCCAGACGCTTGTCCATGTCTGCGAGCGTGTCGTAAGTACGCCTCAGCACGGAGTTCACCACCGAGACAGCCTCCGCAACATCTGCACCCTCGGCGAGGGTCTTGCGTCCACTGCGGGCGACATGATTCCTCAGTCGCGTAGCTGCACCGGCAGCATTCACGACAGCGTCCGCGAGTCGCGGCAACTCGTCCAGTCGGGCTGTTAGCCCGATGAACCTGGCCGATTGAATGAGAAGTGCGGCCGTTGTGCCTTCAGGGGCCTCGCGCTCGAGGAGCAACATGATCGACGCTCCTGCAAGCCGGGTCAACAGCTCGTCTTTGTCGCGGGAGACGAAGGTGGGGTCGCGCGCAACCACGGCCCGTGCCAATCTTGCGCGCGCCTCGTCAGACAGAATGCCGTGGGCAGCCTCCACGAGGTCGGCAGTGGGCCCTTTGTCGGCAACGTCGCGAACGGCGAGCTGATAGATCTCGAGTTGCTCGACAGTAAGTTGCAAGGACGCCGGCGTGAGCCAGCCAGCTAGCCGGTTGCTGAAATCATCGGTCATTTTGCCATCTCCGCATTGAGGTCATCGATCAAATTTCGCTCGCGTACGCGTTCGAGGATCAAGGGATAAAGCTCCCGAGGTGGAAGTCGGGTTTCCTCTCCATCGACCACCCCCAGGTCGCGAGCGATGTCGAGGCGCTTGAAAATCGGCAGGCTGAGGTACTTGACGCCGATGGCTCGCAATGAGCGCCGTATCTCTGCAGGTTCCGGCGCAGCGTCGAGACCGTTGTCGACGATTGGGGCGATCAGCGGAGAAGCAGAGGACACCTCTTCGTCTGCGGCAGTCGCTTCTTCGACCGGCTCTGCGCCACCCGTCGGCAGCGCAGGATCGAGATCAACAAAGAATGTTTTTACGCCATCGGGGTGCTCGTCAAAGCGTGTGCCTTGTTTGCTCCAACGGCGCGGATTTATCTCTACACGCAACTGCTCTTCGGCGCGGGACAGGGTCACGAGGTTATACGTAGGCACGTACGGCTCGATCTCACCCTCATCGCCCCGCTCGGGAGCGACGGCACCTGCTGATACGCGGACTGAGCTCCCAGGCGTCAGCTGCTCCGCTGCGAATGCGTGCTCGTGGCCGAAGAGCACGACGTGGGCGCGATTCAGATATGGCTCAATACTTTCCCAGTCACGGATCCAATGGGGAGGATGGTGCAGCATCGCAACGTGAACAGTATCTTTCGCCCGAGGAAGTCTGCATTGCTGCATCCCCACGACGAGAGTGCCGTGATCATCGCCGGGGCCGCTGTTCATCACAGAGTTGATCCCAGTAAGAACGACCTGCAAATCGTCGACCGAAAGGCTTCGGTCCTGCCAGGCCAACGAGTTCGGGTGAGTGGTGCAGACGAAAGCCTCGGCGAACCGGTTGTACTCAGCGAGCGGCATCATCAGACTTTCCGCTGTCGGATTGGTCGCGATGCGTTTCCGGAACACGCTATCAACGCCACCTGCTTGGTCGCATGAGGCCATCTCGGCACGAAAATCCTGCACGTCCTTACTCGCGTTTACTACCGCCCGATCAACGTCGTGGTTCCCCGGGACGGTCCACACTTGATCGCGGGAGATCCCGCCAGCTGCGTCAAGCACATCATCGATCCACGCCATCGCGATGGCGTACTCCTCCGCTTGAGCGCTGAACGCGATGTCCCCTCCCACGAGCACCGCATCGATCACACCTGAACTCGATACGAGTTCTCTGACATCGGCGACAAGCTCTTTGCGAAGGTCGCTGTCCTCGTCCCACCCGGGCGCAGTAGCGTGAAAGTGAATGTCGCTCACGTGGAGTAAACGAAGCGGCATCGGCCCCCCTCAATGTTCGTTGCTGTAACGATAGTGGTTGCGTGCATGGTCGGCGCCACTCTGTCAGCTTTGCCAAGAACGGACACACATGCGACTGACGGCTCCGTGCGTGATTACGCGCCACGTGTCCGGGAGCGCCTAGGGGTCGCTGGCCCGGTTATCCCTGAAGATGCATGCTTCGCAGGTTCACAGCGTGCTCGTCACTGGACGCGCCTTGCTTCGGCACGGCCTCGATACTGCAGACGTCACGTCGAACGAAAGGCCCCACCGCTGACATGGTCTACGCATGTGCCAGATTCACCGGCGTACGGGGGCCGTACCAGCTCGCTTCGTCGGCGGCGTCGAGAACCCGGCCCTTCCACCCCGCCTTCGTCACCCGTGCAAGATCATGGAGACGATCTTGTCGGGGTCACGACCTTGCGCAAGCCACTTGTCAGGTGAAATCGATTCTCCATGAACAACGAGGTCGCTGCCGATCGATGTCATGAAGGAACTGGTTCTCTCGGGGGGCCATTCCGGTGGAAACGCCGCTACCACTGATCTCAGCCCAGGCAACACTCCGAGCTGATCATGGAATTGCCACCCCGGATAGCGACGCTTCCTTCCGAAGACGAAGTAGCAAATCTCTCCCGCGTGTGCCCGCCGTCTCACCTGCCGACTCCCAACGCCGAGGAACCAGGCGGCTTCATCGTCACTCAGCGAGTGGATGACCGAGTCCATTCGCGCTCGAAGCTCAGGCCGAAGCCGGCGGCCTCCGCCTGACGCGTCCGCAGGCATCATGGCGTCGTTGCCGTAGTCACGGATGAAATTGGCGAGCAACCTGATTACTGCGTCGACCAGTTTCCAATCCCGTCCCTGCGCCGACGCTATGTCGATGAGCCAGCAGTACGAGATGTCGTTCGCGGCCGTGCAGAAGCACGTCGCGGTCCTCGAACGGGCCGCACTCGTCGTGAAGGAACGTCGCGATCGGCGACAGATCGTGCACGGAGACCTCTCCCGGTGCAACGATCCGCCCGCCTCCTGGACGCCTACGCGGAGATCTGGAACCAGCGTGCCCTCAGCATCGGCGCGATCCTCGCCGAGGACGGCGCGGAACGCGACGACCTCGCCAGTGACACCTGACACCGCACCACCGACCGAAAGCAGGACTCGACCATGAGTACCCTCACCACAGAGAAGGACCTCGACCAGCTCACGTTGACCTTCGTCGCCGAGTTCGACGCCCCGCCGTCGCGCGTCTGGCAGATCTGGGAGGACCCACGTCAGCTCGAACGCTGGTGGGGTCCCCCGACCTTGCCGGCGACCTTCACCCGGCACGATCTGTCGACCGGATCCGAATCCGCCTACTTCATGACGGGCGCCGACGGGGAGCGCGCGCACGGTTGGTGGGAGATCACATCCGTGGCCGCCCCCGACACGTTCAGCTACGACGACGGGTTCGCGGATGAACACGGAGGACACCAGGAGGGACTGGGGGTCGTACACGCGACCGTGACCCTCGAAGCCGTCGGCAGCGGGACCCGCATGATCATCGAGAACCGGTTCGAGAGCGTCGAGCACCTCGAAGAGCTGCTCGCCATGGGGATGGAAGCGGGCATGGCGCAGGCGATGACGCAGATCGACGACGTCCTGGCCAGATGACCGGGCGCTGAGGCCACCGCGGCACGTCGATCGTGCACGACGATCCCTGACCGCCGTGCACGATCAACCGGCTCAGCGGATCAGGAGCTCAACCGACGCCGTTCAAAACCGAGGAGGCGAAGGACGCGGCGCGGACGCTGAGCGTCGCGATGCGCTCCTGGCGGGCCGCCTCCGCGTCGAAACCGACGTAGGCGAGCGGCGGCAGCTTCCGCACGTTGGCCGAGCACTGGAAGTCGGCGCAGACGAGCGTGCCGACCGTGTCGCCGT
>Ga0308160_10007069_pt1 | contig 11263 bp, 14 predicted proteins | sample PhyFR1_FD_201036 | JGI IMG/M metagenome (GOLD analysis project Ga0308160, IMG submission 201036) | Phyllosphere microbial communities from UC Gill Tract Community Farm, Albany, California, United States - DLSLF.R1 | ecosystem: Host-associated > Plants > Phyllosphere > Unclassified | place: USA... | reverse complement strand
CTGAAGACCGTCAATTGAGGGTTACTAAATGGTTCATTTCGACTCTTAGTGGTCAATTCACTCGACGAGAGAAGGAAACCGTAAGCCAAACTTTGCGCGTACTCTCGCTCGACCATAGCGAAACTGACCTCTTCGTCGATTTTGTTCGTTCAACAGGGTTCAGAGAAGAAGCCTCTCAACCCGTAAGAAGTCTTCAGTCACGAGTTCTCGTCTGATTTTCGAGCTGACGTTCTTCCTCTCATCTAATAGTTTCCTCGGCGAACAGTTCAACGGACAGTGGAACAACGGAGAAATCGTTCTTCACACCGAGCAAGTCTCTCACCACCCTCCAGTGACCGGTAAGCACAAATTGAGCAGCTGTATAGAGGGTTCATAATTGACTCCAGGGCTTCGAATTCTGTTTAGCCTACTACCTCGAGAACCCTTCAAAGGGAGTTTCACTCGAAGGAAACTGCGCGCAAAAGACCACTTTCTCTGCCCGAACTCTCAGCATTCGACAAGTCGGACACGCTATCCTCCGAGTCAAACTCGCTGACGGAAACGTCGAATGTGCGTTTTCGCATATCACTCGGCCCTTTAAGAACGAGACTGACCCTTTCTCTCGTATCGTTTAGCCTACTTGATCACTCTTCCCAAACTCAAGATTGAAGGATTATGGTACGGAGCACCCTATGTCGAATTAGACGGTACATCCTACATCCAAGCTTCTCACGGAGCAGTCACGACGATCAAATACAGTGGGAAAGGATGGGTCTCCGGCAAATCTCACTCCTTCACCGCCGAAGTCGCACCAGCAACGGGAGCTCAAGTACTCTACACGATTTCGGGAGTTTGGTCAGGAGGAGAAAGTTCGTTCGTTAAACCTTCGAAGAGTGGATTTGAGGGTCAGGTCTTCTTGAACGCCGACGAGAACAATACGACACCGATTCAAGTCGCTCCGATTGAACAACAGCAGGAGTACGAGAGTAGGAGAGCATGGAAGGCGGTAGCGGATGGCATTCGAAGGGGTGATTTCGATGCTGCTTCGACGGCAAAGAGTGCTCTTGAGGTACGTCCTATTCTCCCTGTATCCTTGTGATTTGAAGCTGATAGTGTTGTTTGGACGCGCAGAACGCTGAACGTCAGAAGCGCAAGGATGAAGCTGCCGCCGGAGCTGCTTTCCACCTTCGGTTATTCAACAAGGTACCTAACGACCCAGAATACCGACAACTCGCATCGATGTGCAAGCACAAGGTACGTATCTCCCATCTTCTTCCACATTATTTCCATTACTGACTCGCACTTTCTCGAAACGACAGCCTGATGAGGAGGAATCTTACGTTTTCCACGCTCGTCAATAGACGTTTCCAACAACTTTTGATTTCGCTACGGTACACACTCGCAGACTCTCAAGCTTATTGTGTCATTCCCTACCTCTCCCTCTTTTCATTTCTCTCTCTGACATTGTGTTTATGGACATCTCTTTCTTTCTCTCTCTTTGATTAATGAAATGCAGTCTACTTGTATACTCTTGCATTACTTTCTCGCTCGTCGTGTATCACTCTTCTCTAGTCTTCGTTTGCAAGAATCTTTCGACAAACTCGAGGCATGTTAAATCAAGACTCGTTCTGCGTTGCATTTGCTCCTCTTCTACTTCAGTCGAATCTTCCTAGAGCTATACTCTCGAGCAGTTGCGCTATGCATTGTCGATCTCGCGTCAGGTTCGTTCACGCGGCAGAAGATTGCGAAAGTAGCGCTCACCATTCTCTTGTCTTGCTTCTGTCAATTTCTGGTTGAGCTCTCGGTTCTGGTCGGCGAAATGGCGAAGGAGTAGACCTGAGGAAGAACTCGAGAGATTTGGAGATTGAGGACTCGAAGAAGGACAGAGTTCAATACTCGGGAACTCGCTCCTTGCCGGGGAAAGCTGTCGATTACGGGGTTTAGCTGTTCATATCCAACGGGTCAGGGGCCTGTGGACAAAAACAAAGAGAGGAGCGAGACAGAACGCACCGACGTTATTTCGAGTCGCGGCAAGCTCTTGCAATAAGTCGTTGTTGAGTCCCTTGAAAGCTTCTACTTCCGCTTGAGCCTTGTCGAGTTGAATGACGACTCTGACGAAGCCTTCCCTGGCGCTCTCCTCATGAATATCGTCGTGATCCGTTTGTGTTTCCCGACTCTTGACGATTGGTTTCAAAGGATTCGTCTCGACAGTTTCTTCTCGTTTGGTACCGGTCGATTCCGGTTCGCGTTTCTTCGTCGTCTTGCTGCTAACTTGTACAGTTGCCGTCAATATCGAGTCGAGAATCTTGTTCATGGTGAGTGATTCAGACGGGATTCCAGCTCGACTGCAAACGTCCCAGATAGCTTCTACTGCTTCTTTCGCAAGGTAATGTAGAACGATGTCTGACGTTGGCGATAATCCATGCTCGTAATTCGCTGCGAGTAGTACGAGAGCACCGATTGCGTCTTGATACTCTGGTCGAGGAACACCACATTCGTGCTGTTTCACCGATCCTCGTCTTTAGTTTCGATTCAACAGCAGGATCTTGAAACATTGCTTACGACAGAATGCTGTCTGATACGAGTCGTGACTTGTTCCAGGGTCGCACGTTCTGAGATTCCGATGATCTCCCTCGCTTTCGAAAGAGACGATGGAATGACGAGTCAGTTCGTAAGATAGTTGATTCGATCGGGATCTCGGGGGAAGACGAACTTGAGAACGTTGGGGTGAGCGAGTGAGTAGAACTCGTCGGGCAAGAGCTTCTGGAGGTAAGCTTCGATTTCGAGCGAAAGGATTTCGTAGAATCTTCGTTGTAGAGCGAGGAGGCCCCAGGTATCCTCCCCAATCGCTTTCGAGCCCGACTGTACAGCTGAGTGTAGCTCAGGCGAAAGCGTCTTGAACGGAGCTCTCTGAGAGAGAATGCGAAAGGGTTCAACGTCTTTCAAGTTCTTCTCGTACATATGGGCGAGTAGACCGAAGGTGAAGCCCAAAACGGCGCCGTGTATCAACTTGACTTGACTTGACGGCTTTGATTACTCGGCGGATCAGCAATTCACGTCTGTCGATCAGGAGGGAGCTGAGTGAAAGACTCACCTGATTTCGAGTATCGGCCATAACTTCATCGATCTTCCGGCCTAGTACTGCGAGAGCGTCTTCACACACAAGATCTAGAAAGCTTGTGGCATCATCAGGGTCGAATGTGACGAATGTGAGAGGCTTTGTCGGTTCTGATTCATTCCCTTTATTTTCCTGTTTCTTCTGGCCGTGTAGAGGTGTTTCGTGTTTACAACTCGTACTACAGGTAGCTTGCGAATATTTCTGACGAGGTCCCATAGCTTTCAAAGCGTATCCGCAGGTTGGAAATCGAGATGTTGATCGATGAGACAAATTTGATGAGGAGAGCGAGGGGAGGAGATCTGAGGCTTCTAGTCGCTGTATCGAGGTATTCCAGGGTAGATGTGAAGAGCCCAGAGGCGGAAGCGGGCGATTTGATGGTGCAAAGTGAAGCGAAAGGAAAGAGCGAGCCTTCGAACTCTTCACAAAGAGCATCGAGCCAAATCATTCTCGAAGCAAGCGATTCGTCGAAACAGCGCAGATGGTATCGTCGACTCAAGACTTGTATTACGGGCCTCGCTCAAGCTCCATACACGAAGGGAGAATGTGATCTCCAGCGAATACCGTCTCGCTACGCTGCAACCTCGTAGCTCTATCTCGCTCTCCGCCAGCATAACGTCATTGTAATACAAAGAACACCAGCCCGGCGTCAGCGCGAAAAGCTCGGATCAGTTGAGTTGTAGTTCTTTGCCGAAGAGAAGAGGTTGAAAAAGAAACGCATCTTGATCCGGCTCGTGAGCCTCTCAAGATCCTTCCCTATTATAACTCAGCAAATCGGTCGCGACGTCGTCCGCCTCGAGCTCCTCTCGCCGAGTTCTGCTCGTTTGAGGGCTCCCCTCAGTCTCTCAAATTCGATCGGTTCCTCTTTCCTTTCGTTCCTCGGTTTCGCTATGTCCTCAATACTCCTGCCGCCCTTGAGATCCTTTGGATACGTCTGATTATCTGAGGTACAGCTCCTCGAGTCAACTCGTTCCCCTTCGCCGTCCAATTCCCATTTTCCCGATTTGCGAAAATGTTGATGCAGTCCTTGCCGTTCTGAGAGGGAGTATTTACAATCTTAGCTCATTACGGCGAAGCTGATCGACAGTGACAGAAGTCGCAGTCGACTGTGAGCGTAAGTAAGACGTGGATTCGATGAGGATTGAGAGCGAAACTTGCGAAATCCTGAGCACGACGAAGTGAAGGAGGCGCAAAGCATTGTCTCGACTAGGCAGTGACCGGAGCGAGTCGTTCCCGTTATCGTACACGAGCAGTGAGTTCGGTGGAAGAGCGAAAGATTCGGAGCCACAGCTTGTCGACCGAGAGAACGGAAAGCAGGAGGAAGGGGGAAATTATTGAGTGTGGGGTGTTGAGAGAGCGATAAGCAAAGAATGAGTGAAAGTCATACTGAGCTACCAAAGCACGTTTGAGGAGCAAGAGCAGGTCGATCAGTGAATGGAAGCAAGGCAAGAGGAAATTTTCAGGTTTGTTTTGGACCAATCGACCTTCGGGAAGTCGTCAACCCGATGGCGCAGTCTGGCTCTCACCACCAAGATTCACCTTTGGTTCGATCTTCCAGTAAAAGACCATTCGAAGCGTCTGCTCAAGAGATGGACGGTTCTCCACCTCCGTCTCATCAAAATCCGACCACTCATCTAGCCTCCGCCTCGGCCGGATCATCGACTCCTTCAAATGGTGCACCAGCAAAGAAGCGAATCACTCGCAAGAGGGCTATCATGAGTTGTAGGAATTGTACGGCGAGGAAGATTAGATGTGAGAGGGATTCAGGTCCGGGTCTACCTTGTAGAGCTTGCACGAAGCGAGGAGAGGGAGCTCTATGCGATCCTGGTTCAACTCCAGGTGCATCGAGTGCCAGTACTTCGTAAGCTATTCCTCGATTGACTGTCTTTTACCACTAGTTGATTCTTTCGCAATTTCGTTTCCTCATCTTTGAACAGAGACTTGAATTGCGGCGATCACAGAGCGGATCTCGAACGAAGGGTTTCACACCTGGAGAACATGCTACTCGGACAAGGTTTACCTCCAGCTCATCGACGTCAGCCTTCGACAACGACAGTAAATGGAAATTCACCTGGAGGAGAATTACTTCGTGCAAAGTCAGAAGGGAATCTTAGCGAGACTGAAGAGGCGGCTATGACTCTCGAGGATATAGGTGAGTACTCAATCGACGGGATCAGAACAGGGACGAGCAGGTTGAAACTAACTTCAAAATTTTGATCCAAACAGCTGTGAATGTTCGAGTTTCTGCTCCTCAAACTGTTCGACAGACTGCAGCTCCAGTAAGCTTTCACCTCTATACTCAGGTAGTACATCGCTGATCCTCATTCGTATTGTAGGCTCCACCTTATAGCGCGAACGGGGTTGTTCCTCCTCCGATTGGTACCTCTCGATATCGAGAATCGCTACTCGTTCCTCAGATCTCGAAACGCTGGCGCTTTGTGCTAGAAGACTTGTACTCGGATCTACCTAGTCGACCAAAGATGGACTTCCTCATTCACTACTTCTTCGGGAACGTTGGTTGGTTTTGGCTTCGTGAGTTCCTTTCTTCATCTGCTACGTCCTTAGTTCCCTTCTCTAACTTGTACGATCGGTTGTATGATAGCCTATCATGGCCCGACTTTCCTCGCCGAATACGAAGCGTTTCATCAATTGATGCGAGAAGGGAGACAACTCGAGATTGATCCCCTTTGGCTTGCTACACTCTTCCTCGTGCGTCTCATTCTCCCTCTATCCGAGGGTAGCATCGTACTGATCCCTATCGATCATTGCAGACTATCGCCATTTCAGCAAATTCGATCGATTACATTCCTCCAGGAACAGATTTCACCTACGAAGAGTTGACGGGAATGTTCGCAAAGTACTTCGAAGATGGTCGAGCTGCGTTGGATTGTGGGGATGGATACGGTACCACTGCTCGAATCAGAACGATACAGGTCAGTTCGAACCTTTCCTCTCTGATCGATTCATCAACTCACCTTCGTACCCCTTTCATAGGCTGTAGTTCTCCTCGGTCCCCTCGCACTCAATTCTGGCGATCCAGGAAGAGTTGACATTCTCATCCCGTATGTTGCGGCAACGATGCGACTAGCTCAGCAACTCGGACTCGACAAACTTGGTTCAGACCCGTCGACAATGCCAACCTTCCAAGATCCAGCTCTACCACCAGGGACAAGCTCACTGAGGAGGGAGCTGGCGTTGAGAGCGTTTCATGGATTGTGTCACATTGATCAGACGACGTTCCGATGTCGACCCGTTCTACCTATGCATCTCGGTCAGCTAGTACTTTTTATGTTTCTAGCTCAATCGCAGTACTGACGACGCTCTCGATGACAGTCGACTGCGCTTTCCCTAGCAACTTCAACGATCAAGATCTGTCTCCCGAAACCCTCTCTTCTCCCGCACCATCAAACGTCCGCACTATATCGGCTCACGAGGTCAGTCAACCCTTCTCCGTCTCTTACCTGACGAGGCTCGGAGCTAATTCGATTCGCTGCGATGCAGACTCTCCGTTTCCGAGTTGGCATGATTCAAAGAGCTTATCACGACACTGTTGTTCTCGATCCTTCTTACACATACGCCACCGTCCTTCACTGCGATACCGAAATGCGCAATCTACTTGAGGAGTACGATCTCGAACGACCAGAACCCAACGAAACTACTCCGATGTTTTGGGCTCGAATCTTCTCGCTTCAGAATATCAACATTAGACTCATTCGCTTCCATCGACCTTGTAAGCCTTCTTTGGCCATGCTGAGCTGACGAAATACTGACAATCGTTCTCGCTCGCAGTCGCTTCGAAAGGATACCGTGATCCTGATTTCCGAAAATCTACCGATTTGGCTCTTGCAGCCGCGAGAGTCGTGCTTGAAACTCAGAAGGAGCTCGATAGGACGCAGTGCCCGATCATCAAGGATTGCTACCAGCTCAATCACGTACAGGCGAGTCTAGTCATGATCTCTCAGCCGCCCCAGTCGATTCTGACCCCCCTTCACTTGGTACAGATTGCTATCGTCGTTCTCTTCTCGACGATCTGGTACGATCAGGAACCCGAACAACAACCAAGTGCCGACTATCGATTGATCAGCGACGCAACTTCAGCATTTCACCGTGCACTCTCCTCGATCCGAGAACGAGTACGCAACGTTGCTCGACAATCCCTCCTCGTCGTGCAATGTCTCTTCGAAGCCCTTCACAATCGTCAACCGAACAATCAAGGCGAAACTTACTCTCAAGTACTGAAAAGGATTAGCATGATGGTGAGCGATGCTGAACGAAGAGCTGCGGCGTCGGCTAGCGGCGCTCCTTACCCCAGCGGACAAGTCACTCAACCTCACAATTCGGCTCCGTTTCCTCCGAATCAGCAACAACCAGCTTCTGGTCAAAATCCTCAGCAACATCAATCTCAACCGGGAGGTCCTGTCGATTCGAGGGGAGTCATTATGGCTAGTCAAGGACAACTACAAGGTCATCCTCAGCAACATCAACAAGCGTACTACGCCCAACGACCACCTGCGTGAGTTTCTGTACCTTCAGGGAAGTCATCCTAAATTCTCACTGATTCTTTCCTTACTCTTCGACAGTTCCGCCTCAAACAATTCGACAATACCTCCTCATGATCTACAATTCGACATTGGTGCTGATTGGGGTTTTGAATGGATGCAACTCCCTCAACTTTGATCCTCTCTTTGTCCTCTAGAAATTCTCGAATCCCGCACAAAAATGTACTTTTTCGCGCTTTACGATCAAATCTGTTCCCCCCCTTGTTGCTAGCCTACCTTGTCGATCTATACTACTGCAAATCTGCTTTCTTCTCGAATCGAGAAACTCTCAGTTCGCGAAACTTGCGAGTTGAGAGCAATCGCTTCTTATCGCACCGCTATCTCCCTACCTCAACTTCTCGCAAATCTCCTGAGCGCACAGAAGCAAGATACAGCTCAACTAGGTCTCAGCAGATTGGTGAGCTGATCACTGCATCCTCCCTCGCTCTTTTTGCGGCTGAATTATTTCTTGATCTTCTTCCCCCGGCAGCTTATCGACCACAACTACTCTGTTCTTGACACCTCGCCAGTGCATCAAGCAGATCTCTTACTTGCAGGAGTTATGACGGAAGCTCCTGATCCTCTGATGACGGTGCTGCCTGAAAGATTAAATCGAAGTTGTTCAAATTGTGCAAGGGCGAAGCGCAGTTGTGATAGGAATGTACCGTGTGGAGCATGTGTCAAGAGGAATCAAGCGGCGAGCTGTCAGTCTCAACCTAGGAAGAGGAAATCGAAAGCGGGGTGAGTGAACTCTCTCTCTTTGCCTCTGCAAGCGCGCTAGGACTGACGCGACCCCGTTCATCTACTCTAGAGCTGATCCAGCGCAAGAACTCGACACTCGACGACGCTCCGCTCTCGAAGAGCTCGCTCTGTTCAGATCAACTCTCGATTCTTTGAAGGCTCGACTCCCGAACCTCGAATACTTTGTCGCAAACTCATCACTCAAGGAAGGAGATGAATCAAAGGAGATGGATGAGATTGTGAAGGCCTTCGGAGATCCAGTGACGGACCTGGGCGAGTTTGCGGATGAAGGCAGTTCAGCAGCGAAACGACCGCTTCTCCCATCGATTGGCTCTTCAAAAGACCTCGAACCGCCTCTGAAGAAGCAAAAGAAGGAGACGACAGACGAGAGCGAAGTCAACGTTCAAGCCGCGATCGATTTGGAGTTCTCCGCTTTGGGTCGACCAAGGAGGAACGACTGGAACTCGACCTCTCAACAAACGATGTATCACGATATCGACGACAACTCTCCAAGTCATCGATACGCTATTCTTGGTCCGGAACCTCCAAATGATTCACCCCTAGCACTCTTCCCCGACAACGAGAGTTTGGCGAGCGCCGCTCCATCACCTCTCGAAGAAGATGTCATCTTCCGAGTTGGCTTGGATCGTTACGGTTGGCATGTGCGTCGCGCTACACTCTACTCCCTATACATTTGCTGACAGAGTTGTGCGTGATCTGTAGCATTCGGTCGTTCATCGTCCGACATTTCATGGTCAACTCGCTGCTTTCCGAGACCTGGGGGAGGAACGGTTCGACAGAGCGTCTCTCGCTTGGATGAGCAGCTACTTCGCTCTCCTCGCAGTCAGTACGAAGCTACTCGGTGTCGAGGAACAGAATGAGCTCGATTGGTCGGAAGAAGAGACAAGCGAAGCTGCGACTCGATGGTAGGTCTCCCTTTTCCCTTCTTGATCTAGAGCTAGCCTCATCTCCCAAGCAACAGGTTCAACTGCACCATCTCGTGTCTGTATCGTCATAACTTCCTGCAAGCGCACGACTTCACCTGTCTGCAAGCCATCGCCCTTCTCGTTCTCTCCGGTCGCGATTGCGGTTCTGCAACTCTCATCGCATCTCTACTGTCATCCGGTATCTCAATCGCTCAAGATCTCGGTCTACATCGACTCAGTACCAACGAGCAATGGGACACATCGACGAAAGGGAAACCTCAAAGGCAACGGGCGAAGGCTTTGATTGAACGGGAAATGCAGAAGAGGGTACTGTGGGCGCTCGTTCACTCCGAGTGGTTCGCGATTCCCTTCAAAGGTTACTCGCTGCTGGCAAAGCTACGGATCGAAACCCCTTTACCTCTCAACGCAACCGACGAGTGAGTCTTCTGCATCTCGCTTTTGACTGTCTCTCGTCACTCATATTTTCGCGTATACAGCGACCTCGCCACTGGCAACGTCACCAGTCAACCTCGAGACGAGTTCACCTATTCGTCGTGGCTCCTTCTCTACATCGAAATCGGCGCAAGCATGGCGAGCGCTTTCGAAAGCAAGGACATCGTCACGAAGATCTCAGCGTCTCAAGCCTATCAAGCGTTCTTACAAGCCGACAAGCAGCTCGAAGCGATTCTTACGAACCTTCCAAATTGGCTCAAAGCAGACGGCTTACCATCAGCGGGAATGCCAGACTCGATTGATCCAGGCATCTTGCGTTCGACTTTCCTTATCTCGCTCCAGCATAAGATCTTGTCAATTCATCGTCCATTCCTTTCGAAACCCTCACGAGGTGAGTCGGTCCGACAATTCAGCTTCTGACCTCCTGCTGATGTGCGAGTTGACTTGCAGCAACTACATACGCTTTCTCTCATCGAAGAGTGGTCGACGCTGCTCGAGCAATCTTACGAGAAGCTACGAAAGTGCAAGGAGTCCGAATCTGGACCGTTCTCTACCAGTTTGTCAAGTTCACTGCTTTCTCAAATTCGGCTTCATTAACCGTCTTTCGAACATCCGCAGCATTTCGGTCGCATCCTTCTCGATGTCTCTCGAACTCTTCGAGCAGCTGAAGAATCCTACTCCCAATAATGAAGCCATTCGAGAGGAGATTCGTTCGGCTCTTCCAACCCTCGAAGGACTCAAGCAAGCTAGTCAAATCGCCGAACGAGGATTAAACTTGGTGCTACCGCTGCTGGCAGACGAGAAGAGGTTGCAGAGTGAGGTTGTGACTGACAAGAAGGGAAAGCGAAAGGTGAGATTCTGTCCAGTTTCTACTTCATTTGACGACGCTGACGAGTCTTTCCACAGCTCAAGACAACTATGAATACGAGTCGCAATACATCAAGTGCTACCGATACACAGGTTACTCAACAGTCATCTCCTTCGACCTCTTTCCCTCCCCCTCAGCCCTCCGCACTCTTCGATCCCTCGACTCAAGGTTATTTCCCATCTCAGCCACATTCCGTTTCATCTTCTATCCCAGCTCAAGGATCTCCGAACGCCAACGGAGCCCCCTTACCTTCTCCTTACGACCCCTCCGTTCCATCTTGGATGTACGGAGAGAATTTCCTCTACTCTCACCTCAGCGGATCGACAGCTGCAGGCGTTCCTCCTCTTCCTTCTTTCGCTGCGCCATACGGCAACTCGATGCTGCCTCAAGGATGGGGAGTACCGCCACCGATGTCAGGAACCGATGCTTGGGGATGGGGAGTCGGGGGAGTCAACGGAATTGGAGGATTGAGAAGTAGGGAGACGACGGAAGATGTAGAGGAAGAATAGAGGAGCTCGCGTAGAGAGTATATATCGTTGAGAGTGATAACATAGCTTTGCAATTGCTTTTTCGGAATAGCTACAACAAAATCCGAATTGTTACGAGATCAAGAGAGGATGGTATTGGCTACAACAACATTGTT
>Ga0308160_10007068_pt1 | contig 11263 bp, 14 predicted proteins | sample PhyFR1_FD_201036 | JGI IMG/M metagenome (GOLD analysis project Ga0308160, IMG submission 201036) | Phyllosphere microbial communities from UC Gill Tract Community Farm, Albany, California, United States - DLSLF.R1 | ecosystem: Host-associated > Plants > Phyllosphere > Unclassified | place: USA... | reverse complement strand
TTGGTTTGAACGAGTTCAAGCCAGGACAGGATATCACTGTAGAGATCAAACATGAGGATGGAAGCAAGGAGCAGTTTGCTACTACCACCTCTATCAACGAGGGTCAGTGGGAGTGGTTCAAGCATGGAAGTGCTTTGAACTTGATGGCAAAGAAGGCTGCTGAGAGGGATGCATAAACATGCAATCGCTAGCGCGATTGTCTGTATGTGTAGGTCGAGGTCGAGCGAAGCGAGACTGCGACGTGTCCGGCCTCGAGCTGTCTGTAAGGAGGGTCGAGATGAGGAGGATGCTTCGTGATTTGTTTCTTTACAGTTTCTACATTTATTTTTCGGATATCTTAGCTATATATCAATCAATACTAGCTCTAGCTCAATGCAACGCATCATGATCACCAGGCTGGGCTCGTGTTCCAGACAATGGCGATTGATCACGGCAACAGGACCAGAGAGGCGATTCCTGACTTGGTTGTGCTTGGCTGACGAGTTATGTGTGATGCGGTCGGCTCGGGTACTCGATCACTCGGCAATTCAACTTTTGGCGTCGTGCTCCATCCAGGCTTTCATTGGGAAGCGTCTGCCCACATGCCACAAAGTCAGACCAAGATGATCGAATCAAGAGTAGGAAGCATGATACGAATAATGTTCATGCATGATTGTAGAATCCATGTCAGTACATACAGCACAGCGAGTACACTAGATTTCAAGTAGAGTACACTGATCATTCCTCTTGATCCCCTTGTTTTCAAGTATACGTATCCTACCCTACCCTACCCTGTCCAGATGGTACAATTAGGTAGCATACTGCTACATCAGCTTCTGATCTCGACATGAAGGATGTAGACAGATGATCTCACCTGCTTGGTGTATTCTGCTGCTTTCTTGTTGAATCCAGGTCGGTCCTGACGGTACTGGTCGGCCTATATGTCAGCAAAGTCCAACCAAGTCCGGTAGGACGACAATAAAGAACGAAGCGGGTCGTGCTTCCCCGATAGAGGATCAGGAGATCGGGTGATGGATAGCGAAGAAGACGTACGATGGACGAAACGAGTGGGTCATCTGGGTTTGGGTTCTCGATTAGGTCGTATATAGCCATAATCACTTATTTCGTCAGTGAATCCCTTCCTGACTCGAGCGACAGCCTCGCTAGCTCGCTGAAAGACAACATACCCTGGTTCATTTTCGAGTTGGGCTTCCATTGATCAGTCTTGAGGATACCCAAACAGATCCTATTCCGTCAGCTTTGACCCCTTCTCCTACCAATGAACCGTCCGACAACGGGGTCGAGGGGACTTACGATCCATCAGAATCGATATTGGGATGATACATCTTTGTCTTGAATTTGATCTGCTTCATCAATACACCTCCTTGCGGTCCTTCTCGCTTCGCTCAAGGGACATACCTGAGGAGCTCTGAATGGATAATCCAATGCGAAATCAACCGACATTACGAATCTACCTCCTACGTATGGTGATCCCGCCTTTTAATATCAGCTCAAGTTCTCTCCGGTCCTTTCATAGCGGAAAGAAAACGTACAGGCCCACGGATCTCGACTGTCCATTTTTGTGTGTTGGTCTCGTCGGGGATTACAGTAACGTTCTCCAGGGGTTCACTCATGAGCTCCTTGAGCTCCTATTCTATCAGCACTGATGTGCGGTTTTATGGGAGGGGACTTACCCGTTGGATACGACGTGAGGATGTTGAAGTCATTGTATATATGTATAGTGTATAGGAGTATAGTATGACGTTGCGACTGAGTGAAGAGTTGAATTGCTTACTCCCTTACTCTTCTTGAATTTGATTCCGCTAATCCAATCTCAGGAACAGCATCAAACGCGTCCATAGATAGACGAATCAACATTTCAGATTGATTTGTATATAACCCAAGTAGAATGCTCCTCTCATCACTCATCCTCGCCCTCCTACCCCTCCCGATCCTAGCGGCAAAGTCGACCCGATGTCTTCATTCCGGCTCCGAACGACAGATCAACGAAGCGTTCCTCAAAGGTGGAAAGGGAGCTACTGTCACGCTTTGTCCTGGATCTGTACATCGTCTAAATGAGAGTATTGCGTTTACTGCCCCTAGGCAGACTTTGACTACGGAAGGTGATCCAAAAGGGAGGGAGAGGGCTATGTTGATCGTTGAAGGGGAGCTGTTGGCGAGTGCTGTTTTGTACGTCATGTCTTGCCCGCCTCACCTTTCTTCACCACACTCGTCCGTCTTTGAACATGAAATGGGAAGAGACATGAAACGGGAATAGGAGACGGAGGGCAAAGCTGACGACGCAGGGCGGACTGCGATCAATGTTCTCACGCTACTATCCAATCCCTGATAATCGATGGCAACAGACCCCAATTACTGCGTATACCGAAAGGAGGAGCACTGATAGAAACGGGAAATGGGGAAGGTCAGACGGTAAGGAATTGTAGATTATACGAACCAAGGTCAGTCCTCCCAACCCTATCCTTATGCTGTCAATGAGGCAAAGAAACTGATAAGGTAGAGGATGGAGCGCGTTACATTTCAGAGAAGGCAATCGGAAACAGTGTAAAACGGGTCTAGTGCAGGATAACGAGATTGTAAGCCACCCGTTTATTCATTCGTCCCGGTCCTGGCCGAAGTGTATGGCATGAGAAGAGCTTATGAGTAGGGTCCATGTGGAGAAGAATGGGACGATGATTACGACGGTGACATGACGTCCAAACCAATGTGGGGATTCCCTAATGCCGATGGAATCAGTGTGGCTTGTGCAGAGACTGTCGTCGAGCGGAATGTACGTCTTTCCAAAATTCAACATATTGTCGTAGGACTACTGAGGTCGGGGGCTTATGATAGACCATCTTCGATACGACCGATGGAGCTATTGTCATCTTCGGTTCGGCGGGTAGTGAGATCCGGCACAATCACATCTTTTCAAGGACCCGTGTTATCCTAGGAGGTAAGTTGGCAAACATACGACAGAGCTGACCACCAGGAATCAATCTGGTAGACTACGACCCATTCAACGGAGATTTCACCGGAGTCCAAGTACATCACAATACCCTCCACGCCCTATCCTCATACTTCAAAGTCGGAATAGTAGGAGGCCCATCATCCTGGTCGGACGATACAGAAACCCTAGTCCACGGAGCCACCATTACCGACAATACCCTGCACGGACAACATTTCGGATATGGGATCGTGGTCTCGTCATCAAAAGATTTTACAGTACTGAGAAATAAAGTGGATGATGATTCCAAGTTTGACGGGGTTGATGGACCCAGATGTCCTAGGGCTCCTGAGAATGCTAGACCTAGGGGGTTCTTGATTAATAAAGGGAGTGCATCGGGGGTATTCCAGGATGACTTCAAGAATGGAGAGGTCCAGCATAGTGAGTTCAGAGCCGTCATTGATAGATGACGTTGGGGTATGTCAAGCTGACACTTCAGTCATTTGTATCAACCCACCAGACGTTGATGGGAAAGCGTATAAACCGTGGAGATTGAGGGATTCGCCGGAATCGATCGCAGCGGGAGAAGCTGCTCATCCAGAACTGGCCAAGACTGCTTTTGTGCGTTTTTTCTCATGCTCTTCTTTTTCCTGCTCTTTTCATTCAATTTCCTCATATCCTCCTTATCCTATCTACAATTTCCAATCCTTCTTGACCTATCAGGTCCAACTTCCGACCCTACCGGTACCGGTTCGAAGCTAATGCTAATGACAGGACTCGAAACTAGCAGACGCGGTAGTAGCCTACCAAATGACCCTTTTGGGGGTAGTAGACAATCTGAACCATCGAATCGAATCTCTCGACGCACATCCTCCCCCTACCGATTCGGATTCGACGGAAGATGGAGGAATTACGGGAGATCCAGAGGTGGATGGATTGAGTAGTCAATTGGCTGAAATTGAAAATGTCGATTATACACTGGAAAAGACTTTGACGAGTATGAAGATTGATTTGGAGAGGATACAAGCTGGTTGGAGGGGGACTTTGGTAAGTCTTCTTTTTCTTCTCTTCATTCTTCCTCCACTTCAGTTCAATTCAACCTTCTCCCTACACGTCATTTTCTGGTAAAAAGGACGAAAGAAAGGGCTGACTGGATAGGAGGTAAATAAACCAAGCCTCGTATACGTATACAACGCTATCCAAAATTGGAAATCCCCCAGCCCCGTAGCAGCGACTACAGACTCTTCAGACCCAGCATCAGCATCAATAGTAAACGGGGACGAAGATGGATTGGGGAACTTGACGGTATTGAGTCTTGGTGGGATGATTGGTTTCCTGGCCTGGACGATGATACGGAGGTGGCGAGCAGGGAGGATTGGGAAGAGTTCGAAATTGGTTTAGGTTGTGCTATGATCTATGAGTTGTTTTGGGTTATAGAGGTCGATGATGGTTATTATGAATACTATTGATCGATACTGATCCGTCCGTCGTCAATGGCTTGTTTAAAAGGTCCATTGTCATTCTGCTCTGCCTTATGTGATCAAAGTCCTCGAAGACTTCTCATACATGGGATGTGAAGATTTATCACGACAGCAATATGGTAGTATGATTGATGAAGTATACATGTGGACAGATCATATACTAACGTTCATGCTATGTATCGAATGCTCGTACCTCTAAAGAATCGTAATCACGTTCGCGTCCCCTTCCCAAAAATGTCCATCTCTCAAATCTATCTATTCATACATATCCCGTATGTTCCAATGCTATCTTGTCTCATCTCTGTTGTTGTCGTTGTTGTTGTTGTTGTTGTTGATTATGTGATTGTTGTTGATTCTGTTGTACTTGATGTCGTTGGTAAGGCGGATGATCGTAATAGATGCCCGTAGGGATTACACATCTCCCATCCCTCCTTACTAGTGTGATCGGTGCTGGGAGGGGTGTTCCGGGAATAGGTTCAGAGACGGCCATACATTCCTCACTACTTTGTCAGCCACGCTCTCGACACATGAACCATGAAAGAAGACAAGGATCAAGGAAGAAAGGAAGAAAGAAAGAAAGGAGGTAACATACCATCTAGCTTCGACGTGTCTTGCTTTCTGGTCACCGTAGTAGACATCATACCGAGGTCCATCTGCGAGTTTACTAAACCCTTTCCCGTACCTATCATCAGCATCCATTCGTTGATTCACCCATTCATTGAATTGTTCCCCTCTCCTGTCTTTCTCCGAAATGTCTTCTGGATTCAAAGAAAGACAGGTCAAGAAGGAGCAAGAAGAAGAGACGTACAAATAAGCAAGTGGTAAATTGGTCTGAGGGGTAAATCCAACTTCGGTCCTTTTATCCAATTTATCAGATCCTGGCGGTAGATATTTTGTGACTTGCGGAAAGGGGGCCAAGGGGTTATCGGAAATGGTGATTGTTGGGGGTACGTAGAATGTATATGATGTTTGTTCTGTTCCTACGATCGTCCTATTTATTAGCACGGTCTTTCCATACAATGACACCAATGTGTAGGCAGGATAGGGGAAAGAAGAAGGGATACAAGGAGTGAAGAGGAACGGAGAAACTCGACGTACCAAACAGCAACATCCCCAATACTCAGTGACCAACTCTGCCTCTGCTCCAATATACCCAGAGCATTTGGTAAATGATCAAAAGAGCTGGAAGCAGAAGCGGAATGAGAATGACTATCCTGCGACTGCCTCTTTTTATGAGCAGGTCTACCAAGAGGACCCATCCTCCCTGTTGATCCTGTCCTTGGTCTTCTCAGTGGCCCACCGTCCGTCGAAGGGGGCATGACCATAGGTAGCGATTCACCAATACTGCTAATTGGCGAGATGAGGTGTGTGGATGATGATTTCCGGGAACCAGGACCGAAATAGTCGAATGATGATCCGGATGATAAGGAGACTGGCGACGAAGGGGTTGAAGGTAAGTTGGTAGATGATGTATGCGGGGTCATGGGGAGGATATGGAATCCCCTGTTTGGGGTTGTCGGCGTCGAATGTGATTTCCCACCCCTATAAGGTATTGGGATAGGTTGCCATTTCCTCTCCGATTGGACATATCGATCCAGGATATGTTCATGATCACATGCCATCCATCTCGAATCTCCATTATGTCGATTATGGACTTGTTGTCTTGACAATATCGGATCGTAGAGTTCCATCCCCACTTTTTGGACTTGAGCGACCATATCGCCCAACATCTCTCCTTCGGGTGTGTAACCGAGTGAATGATCGACAACAGTCCCATCTTGTCCTACTGCATCGGAATCTTGGTCGATCCGGCGTATAGTCATGATGGGGGTACATTTCCCACTAGTAACCGATTGAAGGATCACCAAAGCGTTGTATCGTATCGGAGGTGCATTGGGTGTAATCATGGCGTTCATCGGTTGACTTGGCCAATCAGCCTGTAAAGGCTTCAAGCCGGATAATCCGGCTGGTTTGGACGGATCAGCGAGCCAAATGATGAATGACTCCCATACGGTCCCACTACTGACTAGACCACTGAATGGTGCTTGGCCCAATGTGGAGGTGGAAGCTCGAGCATTGGGGATATGTTGGCCATCCGACCCCCGGATGTTGGTCAGGTCCGATTCGATATTCAAATACCGCGTCGAGGCAGTTTGCGATTTCGTACGTGTATACATCGCAATCGTCGATCCATGGGTGATGACCACTAGAAGTTAGCCTAGCCAAGTGTTAATTGAAAGATGTTTACGTTCGGTAGACTTTGTATTGGTCTTCTTCTTACTCGGCTTGGAAATAATCTTGATTTCCTTACTCTCAAAAGTCCCAATAATCTCACTAGCCTCGCTCCCCAAGTACCTATCCTGCACACCCAACCCTTGTCTCGCACCAGAGTTCGCAGCTGGAGCTCTAATCCTCACAAGTGCCGTAAAACTAGATCGTTTGGCTTCATGGTCTGAAATATGTAAAAACCTCCCAGCGACATTACCCATGAACGGTGATTCCAATTTCTGGACCACTTCATCGTGCCTCTCATTCAGCGGTTTACCATAGGCGGTAGCCCAGTTGATTGTGGAGTCTTTGATAGCTTCTTCGCCTGATAAGCTGATATTTATTCGAGGTGGGACGATAGGGGAAGTAGGCGCATCGCCTTGCGGGGTCCACCATGATGTCCCGTATAAAGCGGCTTGGGGGTGCGGGCATAGGAATCGTTTTTCGTTTCCGTAGGATTTTTGACCGACTTTCGGGGTTGATATCACCATTTTACGTTCACCGTATCCAAGTCGATTCGGACAGGTCAAGTATCCTCGTATCGCGTTCATCGTCTCGGCATTGATCCCATCGAGTCCGAGATCGTTACTGGCATTTGCGGCTGCGGGAGGGGCGAAAGCTGGAAAATGGGACATATTCGTATGTGGATAGGCGACATTTGAGAGCGAAGATTGGTTCATCTCATCCAAAAGAGCGGGGGTAGACCAATCATGTCCCCCCTCAGTCGAGCTTGCCGAAGAAGAAGATCCACGCGACATGAACAAACTACTAAACTGCTTGTTGAGGACTTGTTGACCGAGTTGAGAGGGCGATATCGTCCCCTGCGCCGCGTCGATGGGGTTAGGGTAGGTGTATGAAGCTGGAGTAGACATGTATTGGATGAAAGCTTCGGTAGATGGCGTATCGTCGGGTGTGATCTGACCACTTCCAGTACCTCCCCCACTTCCTGCACCACCGCTGTTAGCGGTACCTGTACCGCCTGGATCTTGATAACTGTAATTAAGCTGTTGTTGGAGGTTATATATACTTTCGTAAGAATTCGAATGGGATTGGGGTTGTGATATCGAATGCGATTGAGATGATCGAGGTGGTGGGACTGAATAATCGGGAAAATGAGTGTAATCCATTCCTTGTCCCATTCCTTGTCCCATACCCATGTTCATATTAACATCCATCCCAAAATCCAACGCTTGACCTGTATACTGGTTACCATTGCCATTGCCAACCCCATTACCATTCTGATGTGGAGTTTGAAAGGCGTTATCAAAAGGATAAGTCGCAGAAGGTCGATAGGGTGTTTGTAATAGATTATTCGGATCGACCGAATATGAAGCAGGAAAGTATTGCTCGGTCATGTGGGTTGGGAGGGTGTGGGCTGGATTTGGGTAAAACCCTAATGCAGGTGCTGGAGCTGTTTGAGGGGTTTGTCGTCCACTCCCACTTCCACTCGCTACCCCTTGCCCATCTCCGTTCCCATTTGCTTCATGAATGTGATCTTGACCTAATCCTGAACCTTGCTTTTCTGTTTGTAAATGTGGTTGTGGCGTGGAAGAGTAATATCGATCATGATTGTTCTGTTCGTATGTCACCGGCTACTCGTTAGTCCACTTGCCGGCGTAGATGAGATAGACTTACACTATCATGTTGCCAATCCCAAGACATGATTACTCGTATCCCAAAATATGGATATAGATATGGAATCTGAGATTGGATGAGATAGTAAGCAAGAAAGAAGAAAGAGATCTCCCTCTATCCCTTCAAGCTACGACTTGCTGACCGGCAGAAGACCCCGAGTATGAAAGGAGGTTGATTCCAGTGCGACGAGTGAGGAGTTATAGAATAGAAGTCGGGAATTGAATGGAGGTGTATGACGTCGATTGGGGTGTGGTGATGATGGTGATACGGAGTTTCCGTTTCGTGTCGTTTCGTTACGTCAACAGGATACTATATCTAACAGTATCAGCCTAATCCCAACGAGATGTACAAGTGATAGAAAGAGAACAAGGTGACAGGACGGCCAAAATTGATTATAGTTCAAACTTCCAAGATCCAACTTCTTCTTTCCTTCCTCGAGGCATCCTTCAAGTCGTTCGGCCATCCTTTGAGGGAATCAGGTTCCGGAGTGTGTATGACACGGACCCATCACCCTCCTTTCCGACCTCGTTCCAGCTTGCAGCTTTGTGCTGCGCAACAAACAGACATTCAATGGGGGATTTGGTGAAACGTACCTAGGGTTCTTGATTCGAGGGTAGGTGACGCGGTTGGGTCGTGTAGTATCTCGTGTTGGAGGAGGACTGTATGTATGTACAGTGTGAGACGTCTATGTATGACTAGAGAGTGAAAGTCGGGCTGTAGTCGTATGTATAAAAGTCGACAGAGGTGGTGAAAGATCTGCAAGATCTATTTGACTTGTCACCGCGATGCCCGATGATCCGGCTGTGCAAACGAGAACTGTCTGATTATCGATCAAAGTCGATTTCGAGTCGAGCTGGCCGATCGTATGGACTGGATCTACAGTGATAGCTATACACTACCTATGAGAGAGATGTTACAAGACGATAGAGGTCACGACATGACTTCTACTCGACACGTAACTACGACTCACTCGCTACAACCTCGGTAGCCAACACGAGGACGGAGACAGAACAAGTCAAACCAGGCACGTCGAAGTCAGGGTAAGTAGCAAGCTAAAGTAGATCCGGTTGGTCACCTCCAGCCACGACAAAATTTAAGCATTCTTTGGGGATCAGGTTCACGGCCACGGATGCATCTCACTCGTTGGTTGCCGTTGCCAGTCGCCGTAATGTGTCAGAAATGGAGATGATGTGATCGAGCGGGATGATAAGCCCAGATCAAATTCCAGGTGGCGTGCGATGCCGGCGGAGCAGAAAAGTTATAGCTGCTGCTGGCAAGATCACCCCTGTGCTTCCGCCTCCCTGGATCCAATGAAGATCAATCACATGAAGCAGATACAAGAAGCAGATAGATGGACGTGCACATGACATGTCCAAGGCGTCAATATCATAATTTCACCCACACGTGCGACCCGTTGAGTGCGACTTAGAATATAGTCTGTACAAAGTATACTCATACTCGTGGCTCAACTTCACAGTTGTCCTTGCATCGACTGACGCCGAGCTCTCACTCACTCGCGAGTCAACAGAAGCAACTTTCTTGCTTCGTCTCAAAGGACAAGCGGGGGAGGTGGAGGTGACCACGTGGCTTGCTATCAGCGGAATTTTTCGTTGTGGCACATTCTCGCTGAGCCAGGGACGAGAGAAATTAAGTCCATCATTCACTCCTATACCCTATACCCTACCACAGTCGATACCTATACACAATGGCTTCGACATCAAAGGCCCTATCCAACGGCCAGGTATCTGAGCTACAGCAATCCGGAGATTTCGCCATCAAGTCCGAGTCTGTCACCCCTAAGCTTGGTCAGTGTTTCGGAAATCAAGTCGTCAATTGAGCTAACTATGTAGACACGTCTCAATGGCCATTGTTGCTCAAGAACTATGACAAGCTCCTTGTCCGAAGCTCTCATTTCACTCCTATCCCCACTGGTGTATCACCGCTCAAGAGGGATCTCCAGACCTACGTCAAGTGAGTATTGGATCTGGCACCAATGGACAGTACTAATTCCAGGTCCGGTGTGATCAACCTCGACAAACCTTCCAACCCTTCATCGCACGAAGTCGTCGCATGGATGAAGAGGATTCTACGAGTCGAGAAGACTGGACATTCCGGAACACTCGATCCTAAAGTTACTGGATGTTTGATTGTCTGTATCGACCGAGCTACCCGACTTGTCAAATCCCAACAAGGTGCTGGAAAAGAATACGTCTGCGTCGTCCGATTCCACGATACCCTCCCCGACGAAAAGGCTCTTACGCGAGGACTCGAAACCTTGACTGGTGCTCTATTCCAACGACCCCCTTTGATCTCTGCCGTCAAGCGACAATTGCGAGTGAGGACGATTTACGAGAGTAAATTGATTGAATACGACAATAAGAGGAATTTGGGTGTATTCTGGGTTTCGTGTGAGGCTGGAACATACATCAGGACGTTGTGTGTTCATTTGGGTCTGTTGTTGGGTGTTGGTGGACATATGCAGGAACTGAGACGTGTGAGGAGTGGTATCACTGGAGAGAATGACGATATCGTCACCATGCACGATGTCTTGGACGCTCAGTGGGTCTATGACAACACCAGGGATGGTGAGTACCTCTTATGATGTTATTTCAATCCATACTCATCATCCAGAATCCTACCTCCGTCGAGTCATCCGACCGCTCGAATCCCTCCTCACAAACTTCAAGCGAATCGTCGTCAAGGATTCAGCAGTCAACGCCGTATGCTACGGTGCCAAACTCATGATCCCCGGTCTGTTGAGGTACGAAACCGATATCGAAGTCAACGAGGAAGTCGTCCTAATGACAACCAAGGGAGAAGCAATCGCTATCGGAATAGCAATGATGTCAACAGTCGACCTAGCATCATGTGATCACGGAGTCGTCGCAAAAGTAAAGAGATGTATCATGAACCGAGACTTGTACCCAAGGAGATGGGGTTTGGGACCTAAAGC
>Ga0308160_10007067_pt1 | contig 11266 bp, 10 predicted proteins | sample PhyFR1_FD_201036 | JGI IMG/M metagenome (GOLD analysis project Ga0308160, IMG submission 201036) | Phyllosphere microbial communities from UC Gill Tract Community Farm, Albany, California, United States - DLSLF.R1 | ecosystem: Host-associated > Plants > Phyllosphere > Unclassified | place: USA... | reverse complement strand
CCGCTCGGACACGTGATCCTGCGCCGCCTCGGCGAGGAGTGGGAGCTGAAGCGGTTGATCGTCGTCCCCGCGGGCCGTCGACGCGGGATCGGCACGGCGCTCACCGCGACCGTGGTCGACCTCGCCCGGCGCGGAGGTGCGCACCGGGTCATCCTGCAGAGCGGTCGCATGCAGCCCGAGTCGCTGCGGGTCTACGCCGCCGCGGGGTTCACGACGATCCCCGTCTACGAGCCCTACGTCGAGACGATGCCGCGATCGCTCTGCTTCGAGTACGTGTTCTGAGGCGAGCGCGAGCTCTCACCTCCGGTCCACCCCGCCCGGGGGCCCACCCGCGCCGAGCGTTGCGGACCCTCCACGGAGGTCTACGTCCCCACCACCCGGAACGCCCCCGACACCACCGCGGCCCCGAGGGCGACGGCGATGAGCGCGAGCGCGGCGGCCAGGGCCACGGCATCCCGACCCGAGAGAGTCGAGGGGCGCGCCCACGTGCGCTCGATGTCGGAGCCGAACCCCCGCGCCTCCATCGCCGTGGCGAGCTTCGTGCCGCGCCGAACGGCGAACACGAGCAGCACGAACGCCATCGAGAAGAAGCGGCGGAGGGCCCCGCGGTCGCCCAGTCCACGGGCGCGCCGGGCCAGGCTCATCGTGCGCCAGTCGTCGACGAACAGGCCGACCGTCCGGGCTCCGGCCAGAACGCCCAGTACGAAGCGGCTGGGCAGCTTCGCCACCTGTGCGAGGGCGTCGGCGAGCTCGGTGGGGTCGGTGCGGGCGAAGATCAGGATGATCGGCAGGGCCAGGGCGACCACGCGCACCAGCACGGCGAGCGAGAGGGCGATCGAGTCGTCGCTCACCGTCGCGAACAAGAACGTGCCGTACACGGTTCCCCCCGGCCGGGCATAGAGCAGCATGCTCACCGCGGCGACGGGGGCGAAGACGATCACGGGCACGAGGCGCGTGAGGACCGCGGCGAAGGTCAGTCCCGTGAGCGGCACGCACAGCAGTTCGAGCAGCAGCGCCGTCGCGGCGCTCACGGCGTCGATCGAGACGAGCAGGGGGGCCGCCAGCACGATCACCATCGCGACCTTCGTGACGGGGTTCACCCCGTCGAGCCAGGCGGTGCGCGAACGCTCGGTGGTGGCGGCGCTCACGCGGCATCCCCCATCCGGATGCGGTGCTGACCGAGGTGACGCACCACGTCGGCGTCGTGCGTGACGGCGACCACCGTGCGCCCGCGCGCGATCTCGCGCTGGAGCAGGGCGACGAGCTCCCTCCACCCGCGGCGGTCCTGACCGAAGGTCGGCTCGTCGAGCACGATCACCGCGGGAGAGGCCGCGAGCACCGTCGCGACCGACAGGCGCCTCTTCTGTCCCCCCGACAGCGTGAAGGGATTGGCGAGAGCGAGGGATGCCAGATCGAGGCGCTCCAGCAGCTCGTCGACGATGCGGTCGACCTCGGCCGGCGCCATGCGCAGAGCACGGGGGCCGACCGCGAGTTCGTCGCGCAGGGTCGCGGCGAGGAACTGGTGCTCGGGCTCTTGGAAGACCGTCCCGATGCGGGTGAGCAGCTCGGTCGATCGCCAGCGCACCGGGCGACGGACCCCGCGCGCGGCGAGTTCTTCCGCGGCGACGACCTCGCCGGCGAGTTCGGGGAGCAGTCCCGCGAGCGTGAGCGCGAGGGTCGACTTCCCCGCGCCGTTCGGTCCCGTGATCACCGTTCCTGCCGCGCGCGGCAGGGAGACGTCGAGCCCCGAGGCCACGACGGCGCCCTTCTCTCGCCCGATCGACAGGGCGGACGCGCGCAGCACGGCATCGGGCGCCGAGACCGGAGCGAGCACGGGAAGGTCGACCGGGCGACCCGGCACCCACACGCCCGCGGCGGCCAGGGCCTCCCCGTACTCGGCGAACACGCGCTCGGGCGGTCCGTCGGCCAGCACTCCACCACCGGGGGCGAGTACGACGACCCGGGTCATGAGGTCGGCCCACACCGCCGTGCGGTGCTCGATGAGCACGAGGGTCGTGCCCTCGCGCGCCACGACCCCCTCCACGGCGACGCGCACCTCGGCCACTCCCTCGGGGTCGAGGTTGGCCGTGGGTTCGTCGAGCAGCAGGAGTCCCGGTCGCATCGCCAGCACCCCGGCGAGGGCGAGCCGTTGCTTCTGCCCGCCCGACAGTGCCTTGGTGGGGCGGTCGAGGGGAACGGCGAGACCGACGGATGCCACGGCCTCGGCCACCCGCGCGGGGATCTGCGCCGCGGGGACGCCGAGGTTCTCGCACCCGAAGGCGATGTCGTCGCCGACCTTCGACAGCACGATGCCCGCCTCGGGATCCTGCAGCACTAGACCGATGCGGCCCCGCTGCGTCTCGGGCGGGGCGCCGTCGACGAGGATGCGGCCGGTGGTCTCCCCCTCGTCGCTCCCGCCGAGCAGTCCCGCCAGGCCTGCGAGCAGGGTCGACTTGCCGGCCCCCGACGCGCCGAGCAGCAGGACGCGCTCCCCGGGCTCGATGACGAGGTCGACCTCGCGCGTGGCGGGCAGCTTACGACCGGCGTATCGCCAGCCCCAGCCCTCGACGTCGACGCGTGCGGGGCCCGTCATCAGACGTCGCGACGCGCTTCCCGGCCCGCGGCGAAGCGGCTGAGCGCTCCGGTGGCGGCGAGGGCGCGCACGAGCAGCCAGCCGACGAGACCGGCCAGCAGAGCACCCGAGACGGCGAGGGTGCCGAGGTAGATGAGGTTGAACTCGACGGACTTGGCGAGGTTGGGGGTGAGGAACAGCTCGAGCACCCACGCGCCGACGCCCGCACCCACACCCGCGAGCATCGCGACGGGCAGGGTGAACCGCAGATAGAGGAAGGCGAGGAAGATCAGCTCGGCGCCGAGGCCCTGGGCCAGCCCCGAGAAGATCGTGGTGACGCCCCACACGTTGCCGATCAGCGCCGACACGATCGCCGCGATCAGCTCGACGAGCAGTGCCGCGCCGGGCTTGCGGATGACGAGGCCGCCGATGACGCCGCCGATCAGCCAGATGCCGACGGCGATCCCACCGAGGCCCGGGGTGAGGCCGTCCATCGCGGTGAACCAGAGGCCGCCGACGGTATTCCAGCCCCAGAAGAGCAGGCCGATCGCGACGCCGAGGACGGCGGCGACGACGATGTCGACGACGCGCCACCGGAAACGGTCCGTGGTGGCGACCGAAGAGCGGTTCGCGAGGGCAGACGTGGACGTGTGCATTTCTCTCCTCCCTGCGCCGGCATGATCCGGATCAGGTTCGACGGTCGAAGCGTGGATTCGCTTCCTCTCAGCCCGGCTCACCGGACTCCCGTGGTTGTCGTGAAGAGTATAGGGCGGGGTAGCGTGGGCGGGTGCACGAGCAGACCCCAGCCTCACGGCGTGCGCTGCGTGCACAGGATTCCTCCCCGCGCGCGGCGGCCTCCGGCGACTTCGGACCCGCCCTGTCGACGACGGACGCCCTGGGCCCGGCCCTCTCGGTTCCGGATGCCACGTCCCCGGCTGTCCGCTCCGAGCCGGCGGCGCATGGCGCATCCACTCCCGCGGCGAATGACCTCGCGGCGAACGGCTCTCTCACGGGCGGGGCACCTGCCGCGGCGACCGAGCCCGCGGCATCCGACTCCCCCTCCGGGGATGCGCCCGCGGTAACGGCTTCGGCATCGGGCTCCGGCCGCGCATCCGCCGCGGCGACCGAGCCCGCGGCATCCGACTCCCCCTCCCGAGACGCCCCCGCCGTGACGGGCGAGCCATCTGTTCCCGCCACTCCTCTTCCGGTCGCGCTCGGCGCGCTGCTGTGGGTCGATCCCGACGATGCGAGCGCTCTGCGCCCGGCCCCCGCTTTCGTCGTCTCGGGTGCCACGTCCCGCTCCGCGGACCTGCTCGCCGGCGCCCGCCGGCCGATCCTTCGCCCCGGCACGGTCATTCCCACGCTTCTCTTCGTGCTGATCATCGCCGCGTACGCCGCGACGACGCTGCTGTGGCCGTTGAACGCCGTCATGCCGACGACCCGCCCCGTGGCCGTGCAGCCGATCGCCGCCGCGGCGGCCGTTCCGGCGTGGCCCGCCGAGGGCGAAGCGGCGATCGCGATCGACGGCGTCCCCGACACCCTGTCGTCGTCGGCCAGCGCTCCCGAGTCGATCGCGAGCATCACCAAGATCGTCACGGCGCTCGTCGTTCTCGACCGGCTGCCCCTCGCCCCGGGAGAACAGGGCGAGAGCTACAGCTTCACGCAGGCCGACAGCGCCGATTACTGGCAGTACCGGGCCCGGGGCGAATCCTCGCTCGACGTTCCCGCCGGCGGCAGCCTCACCCAACTGCAGATGCTGCAGGGCATGCTCATCGCCTCCGCCAACAACTACGCGCAGCGTCTGTCGACGGACCTCTTCGGAACGGATGCCGAATTCTCGGCCGCCGCGACCCAGTACCTCGCCGAGCGGGGCATCGAGGGCATCACGATCGTCAACCCCACCGGGATCGAAGCCGGCAACACCGCGACTCCCTCCGCCCTCATCGCCCTCGCCGAGCGGGCGCTCGCCAATCCCGTGATCGCCGAGATCGTGCGTACCCCCGAGCTGACCCTGCCCGGGGCCGGCACGTTCAAGAACGGCAACGCTCTGCTGGCCGACCCCGGAGTGGTCGGGGTGAAGACGGGCACGCTCGACGCCTGGAACCTGCTCACCGCGAAAGACATCACCGTCGGCACCGCCACCGTGCGCGCCTACGCCGCCGTGCTCGGTCAGCCCGGGCCCGACAGCCGCAACCAGGCCGCGCGCGACCTCTTCGCCCGCATCGAGCAGGAACTGCAGCCCAAGCCCTCGGTGCCCGCCGGGACGCTGGTCGGCAAGGCAGAGACGCTGTGGGGTCCCGACATCGATCTCGTGACCGCGTCCGATGCCACGGTCGTGCTGTGGAACGGCGGCGCGGCGCAGACCTCGACGTCCTTCAGCCTCGGCGACACCACCGCGGCGGGCTCGACCGTCGGGACGCTGACCGCGACCGGTCCCGTCGACGCCGACACGGTGGATGTGAAGCTCACCGGCGAGATCGACCCGCCGAGCCCGTGGTGGCGCCTCACCCACCCTCTCGACCTCTTCGGCCTGAACGACTGAGCGATGGATCTCTCCGTGGATGCCACTTCGTCGGTGCCGCCGTTCGAGCAGGTGCGGACGCAGGTCATCGCGCAGATCGACGCCGGCGAGCTCGTCGCGGGGACGCGGCTGCCGCCCGTTCGGGCTCTGGCGGCGGAGCTCGGTCTCGCCGCGAACACCGTCGCGCGCGCCTACAAGGAACTCGAGGAGGCGGGCTACGTCGAGACGCGCGGCCGTGCCGGCACGTTCGTGAAGGGGGCCGACGCGGCCTCCGCTCGCGCCGCGGGTGCGGCGCGCACGTACGTCGAGGCTGTGCGCCGCCTTGGTGTCTCAGCCGACGATGCGGTCGAGTTCGTGCGGGCGGCGCTGCGCGATCGGTGAGCGCTGCGGCTCGCCCGTGTTCCGCAGGTGGGTGGGGGGCAGAGTCGCCGGCGGCTTCCGTGCGAGGTGGCTGAGCCCGTCGATGCCGCGGGCAGCTCCCGCCGCGCGGTGGCTCAGCCCGTCGAAGCCACCGGTCAGGCGGGACGTCACTCCCCTCTGCGCGCAACATGGCTGAGACGTTCGAAGCCACCGGTCACGACTGCTCCTGCCCCGTCGTTCTTCACGCCCAAACGGTCCCCGTGGGACCCTCCTTCCTCCACAGGCCTACTCCGCGATTAGTTATCACCACCTGGGTTTTTATCCGCTCCGCAATGTCGAAGGTCGCCGCTAGCATGCACACATGCACGATGGCTCCTCCCCGACGAACCCCACCGACGGACCCCGCGTCCTGTCGGCGCTCGTCGACGAGGTCCACCGCGCCAGCACGGCTCTCGCTGCAGCCGACGCTGCCCGCACCCGCGCCCTCGCCGAGGCCGGCCACCTCGCCCTCGACGTCATGGCGGGACAGTGCGCGTCCTCCCGCGCCGCCGAGCTCGCCCTGCGCGAGGTGGCATCCGAGATCGCCGCGGCCGAGAACCTCTCCGACCGCACCGTGCAGACCCAGATCACCCGGGCGATGACCCTCGTCGACGACTACCCCGACACGTTGTCGGCGTGGGAGGCCGGTGCTCTGACCCGCACCCACGTGAACACCATCCTCGATGTCGGCTCACCCCTCCCCGTCGAGGTGCGGGAACAGTTCGACGCCCTCGCGGTGAGCACCGCAGAAGGCCTCAGCCCCGGGCGCCTCCGCTCACGCCTCGCGGCCCTCGCCGAACGCCTGCACCCCACCACCCTCAGCGAGCGCCACCACCGCGGCCGCGACACCCGATGCGTGAGAATCGTGACCGGCCCCGACGGAATGTCGGACCTCGTCGCCACACTCCCCACCGTCCTCGCCGTCGGAATCCACGACCGCCTCACCCTTCAAGCCAGAGCCCTCATCGACGCCCGCCTCGACGACCCCCAGGCGGCCAGCGACGAACGCACCACGTCGCAGCTCCGCGCCGACATCCTCACCGACCTGCTCCTCACCGCAGCCCCCGAAGCCGACCCCACCCGCACCGACGACGGCCCCGGCACCCTCGGAGCCATCCGCGCCCGCGTCCAGGTCGTCGTCCCGGCCCTCACGATCCTCGACCCCACCGCCGAGCATCACGACCCCGCCGACCTCATCGGGCACGGCCCCCTCGACGCCGCCACCGCCCGCAGCCTCGCCGAAGCCACCACCCTCCCCTGGGACCGCGTCATCACCCACCCCGTCACCGGTGCCGTCCTCCACACCGACACCTACCACCGCACCACCGCCATCGACCGCCACCTCCGCGCTCGCGACCGCCGTTGCCGTTGGCCCGGGTGCACCGTCCCCGCCATCCGCTGCGAAGTCGACCACACCCGCGACCACGTCCTCGGCGGCCCCACCCACGTCGCGAACCTCGCCCACCTCTGCCAACGCCACCACACCCAGAAGCAGTTCACCCGCTGGAGCGTGAAACAACTCCCCGGCGGAATCCTCCAATGGACCAGCCCCACCGGCCGCACCTACACCGACGAACCCCTCCCCTACTCCCCCGCCGTCCGCTTCCTTCCCGACGATCCACCCCCACCCGACCCCGACGACGACGGCACACCCCCACCGTTCTAACCCGCGTGACTTGTTACCCGGGATGCTTTCTGCGTGGGCCTGGGCGCTTCACGCTGGGCTCGTTCGGCGGGGTCTCGTGGCAGGACCGCAGGTGTGGCGAGGCTCGTCACTAGGTGTCCACGCGCACGAGCCGCTCCGCTTGTCGACCCGCACGGAGCAGGGGGAACATCCGATCGCGTACAGGGCGGCCGACCGGCGTCTACGAGAGCGTCGGCCGTGCCCTCTACGCTCAGCTCCGTGCCTCTCGCCTTGGTAACCTGAGCAGCTCGACCGAACAGCATCGCGGCGGGCATCGTGCCCCGGCTCAGAAGTGACGGCTGGGAGGTCGTGACGAGCGACCTCTCCGATGGTGACTATCCCTGCGACCTCGCAGACGTCTCGGGCCCCACGAAGCTCGTCGAACGCGTCTCGACCGATCGCGGGCCGATCCAGGCTCTCGTCCTGAGCCACGCTCACGACATCGAGTCCGGCATCATCGACACCACCGCGGAAAGCTTCGATCGCCATATCGCCGTGAACGCCCGCGCGTCCCTCCTGCTGATCGCCGCGTTCGCCCGGCAGGTCGCTGACACGGGTGGCGCGATCGTCGCCTTCACATGCGATCACACCACTGGCAATTTTCCGTACGGCGCCTCGAAGGGAGCTCTCGACCGCATGTCATCTCGGCCGCACGCGAGCTCGGTTCGCGCCGCATCTCCGCCAACGTCGCGAATCCGGGTCCGATAGACACCGGCTGGATGGATGACACCACCCGTGACGGGTTAGCCCCACACCATCCCCTGGCTCGGCTCGGGACACCCCGCGACATCGCGGCCATCACCGCTTTCCTGCTGTCCGACGAGGGCCGCTGGATCAGCGGTCAGCTGCTGCACGCCGACGGTGGGTTCTCCGCGCGGTACTGATCGCGCCCGGGAGGAGGGCCGACTGCTGTGGATAACTGGTTTGCTCAACTCGGCAGATGCGCCATCATTGACTCGCAAGCGAAACCGGGGGGCAACGCTCACAGCGACGGTCAGGATCCCCGTTCGTGCCGCGCGAAGGGAACCTGGACATGGTCGGAATGATCCGCGTCGAAGACGGAGTGGGCGACTACCACGTCTCGCGCATCCGCCGAGCGAGCGACGAACTGCCCGACGACGCCGTGATCACCGTCGTCCACGGCAATCGCGAAGAGGACGCTCCCGAGGCGTACATGAAGAAGCTCGAAGGTGTCGCCGCCGAGATCGCCGGGCGTATCCAGGAGGTGCGCAACTTCACCGCTCGCAATGCCGACGCGCTTGCCGACGCCGTGCGGCTGCTGCTGGAAAGAAATCAGATGAGCGCCGACGAGGCCCGTCGCATGACGACTCTGATCGACGAGGTCGGCACCCCGACATCAACCTCGGCGGTTTCGCCCTCGACCCCGGCCGCCACCACTCCGACCGAGTCCGATACTGCAGCGTCGCGATCCGGGTTCGGCCAATGAGATTTCGGCGGCTTCGGAACCGGCTCGCCGCCTCGGCCCTGGCGGTGCTTCTCGTTGCCAGCGGCAGCGCCTCAGCTTCCGCGGCCGATGAGCCCAGTTCGTGGTGGTACGACGCCTATGGCATCGGCGCCATCCATGCTGAGGGGTGGACCGGAAAAGGCGTGAAGATCGCCGTGATCGACGGAAACATCAATCCGGATCTTCCCTCATTCTCAGGACGGAACCTCACGGTCGATGCGCGGTCCCTGTGTGCCGAGTATCCACTGCCCACCACCACAGAGGTGACAGGTGACTCCGTGCATGGAACGACTCTCGTGGCGCACATCATCGGTACAGGGGACGGTCCCGGGGCCATTAAGGGGATAGCGCCTGACGCGGACGTTACGTTCTACAGCTATGGCACGAGAGAGGGCGAAGCCTGTACTGCATCGGAGTTCGCCGACACGCTCAGCTCCGGCGCTCTGGCGATCCAACGTGCGGTCGATGGGGGCGCTCAGATTGTCACCACCTCTGTGCTCGATTCCCCGCGCTCAGGCGATGCGGACGTCGTCGCGAACGCCATCGCGAAGGGGGTCATCCTCATCTCGGCGACTTCTAACCCGACCACCCCCAAAGGGAAGGGTCTTGACGGCTTCCGTGGTGTGCTGAATATATCCGCGGTTGATCAGGCTGGGGCACTTCAGAAGACCGCCGATGGAAGTCCGTTTGCGCTGGCATGGACGACACTCGTCGCCCCGGGCGTGGATCTCCCCACGATTGGGAGAGTGGGCGGTTCCTGGACTCAATCGGTTGCAGCTTCCGGCTCGTCATTCGCAGCGCCACTTGTCGCGGGCATGATGGCGCTGACTAAACAGAAGTACGCAGACGCCACGGGCAATCAACTCTTGCAGAGTGCGATCCACAACACCGGCAAGGACGACCACGAGCTGATCTACGATTCTGCGAGCGGATTCGGGTACGGCCTTGCCTGGCCAGCACACCTCCTCCGCGAGAGCCCCTCGCAGTACCCGAACGAGAATCCGTTACTTTCACGGGGGGACCCGCAACCGACAGACGCCGATATCGAGGCCGCTGCTCAACGTGGGTTCACCTATCCGCCGGCCGTTCAAGCCGACTCCCCTCAGGGCCCGGCCGCCCCCCGATCCGGGGATGACTCGCCGCAGAACGCGTCGACCGCCATGAGCTGGCTCCTGCCGATCGCCGTCGCCGCTCTCGCTGTCACCGTTCTCGCCGGGGCGGTCATCACCCTGGTTGTGGTTACGAGAACGAGAAGAAACCGAACAGGAGCAGCGCGATGACCGGTCCTTATGAGCAGGGTCTCATCAACATCGCCGACGGCGGTGCCCCCTTCGACGTCCCTATTGTGCGAAACCTGGTTGCCAAGCTGGTCGAACTTCGTGATGTCGTCGGCGCGGCCGCGCAGCAGCCGGGTATCGAGGGCGATTCTGCTGACGCAGCCTCCGCGAAGTTCCTCGCCGCGAGAAACACGATCGGAGAGCAGATCGTTTATCTCGAGAAGACGCTGCAGACCGCCCTCGAAACCGCCAACGGCGTTCGAGATGATGCGCGTGAACGGCTTGCCAATCTTCCCGCAGGCCAGCTGACCTCGGGACAGGAGTCTTTAGTTCGAACCGCTGCTGTGGGTACGACGCTCATTTTCGGGCCGCTGGCTTTGCTAGCAGGTGAAGGGGCTGTGCAGGCGTTCAACGGACAACTTAGTCAGCAGCGCGAGGCTCAGGCGAAGCGGGATTTTGAATCCGTCAGCGGCACGCTGCAGGGTTTGAACCCGCCCTCACCCCCGCCGGCCGAGTTCCAGGTGACCAAGCCGAAACGCTTCGTTGAAGAGGAGACTCCCACCACTACCGGGGGATACCCCTCCGGGGGCGGGCCTCGTCCCGGCACTAGGCCGACGGGATCGACGAACGATTCCCCCACCTTTGTTCCCCGCGGATACGACCCGGCGGACCCCGTCCAGACCACGCCGACGCCGGAACACCTGATTCCCCGTCCCGACACCCCGCGTGGCCCCGGCATCGACTTCGGACAGGTTCCCCCGCACTACACCCCGCCGACGCCGGACGGCTCGATCTCGGGTATCGGCATCCTCCCCGGACATGTCTCTGGCCCCGGCTTGATCGGGGGCCCCTTCCCCGGCGGGATCTCCGGGGGCGGGGCGGGCCTCGGCTCGGGCCTCTCGGCCGGACTGATCGCGGGGGGCGGTGGCGCAGCGGCCCTCAGCCGGTTGAGCTCGGGGGCGGGTTCGAGCACCACGGCCGGCGGACGCCCCATTAGCGGGAGCGGAGGACTCCTCGGCAAGAGCGGAGCCTCGGCCACCGGCACCGGGCTCGGCGGACGCTCGGGCACCGGCTCCCTGGGCGGCGGCGCAGGCGGCACGGGCGCATCCGGAACCGGCGCGAACGCCGCCGCGGCCGGAAGCCGGGGAGCCGGGACGTCGGCCACCACCGGTGGAGCCGGGGGCAGCACGGCGGGCGGGGGCGCCGCCGGCAGCCGGGGCGCCGGAGGTATGGGCTCGGGCTCACGCTCCGATCGCCGCGACGAGCGACGTGGCCTCGGCGGCCCCATCGCCCCTCGCCTCGAAGACGACGAAGAGACCGGTCCCCGTTCCGAGAACGCCGCCGCGGG
>Ga0308160_10007066_pt1 | contig 11266 bp, 10 predicted proteins | sample PhyFR1_FD_201036 | JGI IMG/M metagenome (GOLD analysis project Ga0308160, IMG submission 201036) | Phyllosphere microbial communities from UC Gill Tract Community Farm, Albany, California, United States - DLSLF.R1 | ecosystem: Host-associated > Plants > Phyllosphere > Unclassified | place: USA... | reverse complement strand
GGTTCGCCGGCAGCGTCTCGCCGTCACCGAGGAAGCCGAGGATCCCGAGCCGGTACGTGACCGACACCACGATGACCCGCTGCTCGACGACCAGGCTGATCGGATCGTAGACGTCGAGGTCGCCGGCACCCGTGACGTAGGCCCCGCCGTGGATCCACACCATCACCGGCAGCGACTCGTCCGGGCGCATGTCGGCAGGGACCGTGATCGAGAGCGCCTGGCAGTCCTCCGAGTCGACCATCCCCTCGCCAGCACCCTCGAGAACGGCCTCGAGCACCCGGGAGGAACGCTGCGGTGAGGCCGGCGCCCGCTCGAAGGCCCGGAACGGCACCGGATCGCCGTCGGCGCCGACGGGAAGACCGGTCGGCACCGGCACCTCGAAGCGTCCCGCGCGGGCGTACGGGATGCCGCGAGCCCGAACCACCGCCCCGTCGACCCGACCGAGGATCGTGCCGAGGGAGGTCTCGAAGCTGCGTGTGTCGCTCATCGCTCCACGGTATCCGCCGCTCCGGTTGAGTTGCCCGGAACCGTGCATATTTACGGTGAAAACGCACCGTTCCGGGCGACTCAGCGATCGGTCTACGGGATGCGGATGTAGACCGGGTCACCCCAGATCGACAGACGGTGCTGGACGTAGCGACCCCAGTCGGGAGAGTCGTACATGCCGCCCGCGCCGTCGTAGATCGCGATGTGACCTTCCGGCCAGTAGAGCAGGTCACCGGCGACGGCCTCCGACGCCGAGATCTGCACGCCCGACGCGGCCTGCGCACCGGCGCCGCGGGGCAGTGACACACCGAACGCCCCGAAGACGTACTGCACGTAGCCGTCGCAGGCGAAGCTGTCGGACGGGTCGTTGCCGTTGCCATAGGGGACGACGCCGACGAACTGCGCCGCGTAGGCGAGGATCGCCTCGCCGGATCGGGCGACGGCTGGAGCCGCGTAGGTTCGTCCCGCCGAAGCCGACGCGGACGACGAGGAGGCGGCGGATGCACTCGCGGCCGCCTCGGCTGCGGCAGCTGCAGCGGCGGCCGAGGCGGCGTCGACCTCCTCCTGGCTGGTTGCGCCGTAGCCGTCGCGCACGAAGGGCACATCGGCTGCGGTCGACGGCACGGAGTACGACACCGACTGCATCGTCGCTGCAGACGGGATCGCGCCACCGGTCGCCGCATCGACGTCGACGCCCGCAGCGGCCGCCGGCAGCGACACCGACACGAAGAGCCCGGTGGCGAGCGTCATCACGCCGAACGTGGCGAACGGCTTGGCGCGCTTCGCGAACGAGCTCTTGGCGCGTGGGACCGAGCGCCGCTTGGTGGGCACGAGGTCGATGTGACGTCGCTCCTCCTCGGCGGAGGCGGTCCAGCTGGCGTCCTCGAGTCGAGCCGCACGACGGGCGGCTCGTGGGCTGAGGGCCACGTGGCGGCCGCCGGTCCGGGTGGGTGTCGAGGGGGTCACGGCCGGAGTGTTCGGGTCGCGGCGCTCGAGGGCGCGCGCAGGGGTGGTGCTGGTCATGTACGGGGTACCGTCCTGGGTCTCGGTCGCGTCGGGGGCGCGCTCGGTTCATGCTCGGTGGGTGCAGCATCGCCTCGGCAGAGCCGCCCCTCGATGACCGCGGTCGACCGGTTGCCCGATCCGAGGGAGGCGAAACGGCCACCCTACGTGGACGTCCCTGAGAGGATCCTCCGCTTGGCGCGGCCTGTGGAGGACCGATGAAGCACGGATCGCCGATTTGCTAGCATCGTGCTAGCACTCCACTCCCACGAGAGGTGACGACATGCCCACGGTGACCGTCCGGAATCTCGATGAGGACACGAAACGCGGTCTGCAACAGCTCGGCGCCTTGCACGGACGATCGATGGAGGCGGAGATCCGGGCGATCCTCGCTGCGGCCGTCAGGACGACGACGGCTGAGGATCTCCGCGCCGCCTCGGCCGCCGACAGCGACCGACCGGGGCTGGCGGAGCGTATCCATCAGCGCTTCGTCGACCTCCACCTCGACGGTGAACTCGTCATCGAACTGCCCGACCGCACCACGACCACCCGACCGAATCCGTTCGACGATGCCGCGAGCGCCGACGCGGACGACCCGGCCCCGAGGTGATCATCCTCGACACGAACGTCGTCTCCGAACTGTTCAGGCCACGGCCCGACCCCACGGTTGCCCGGTGGCTCGACCGGCAGGACGAGGCCGACCTCCACCTCACCGCGATGACCGCTGCCGAGCTCCTCGAAGGAGCCCTGCGCCTCCCTGCAGGCGCTCGCCGATCGGCGCTCGTCGGGGCCGTGGCAACCGTACTCGACGTCGACTTCGCAGGACGCGTCCTCCCCTTCTCTGCGGAAGCCGCGCTCGACTACGCGGAGCTCATGACGACGCGACGCCGCTCCGGCAACCCCATCGGACCTCAGGATGCGATCATCGCGGCCATCGCGAGATCCTCCGACGCCGCTCTCGCGACGCGGAACACGCGCGACTTCGCCGGTGTCGGCCTCCACCTCATCGACCCGTGGGTCCCCGACCACCTGGCATGACGCAGGGCGGCACCCGCCTCAGGACGGGTCGACGCCGACCGTCGACTGCCGGACGACGAGTTCCGGCTGGAAGACGATCTGCTCGGGCACGCGTCGAGCGCCCGCGTCCGCCTCACGGAGCAGGAGCTCGACGGCGGTGTGGCCGATGAGTGCGCTCGGCTGACGGATCGACGACAGCGGGACGACCGCCGCCGACGCGAAGTCGATGTCGTCGTATCCGATCAGGGCGATGTCGTCCGGCACGCGCACCGAACCGAGCATGCTGAACGCCTGCAGGACCCCCATCGCGAGGAGGTCGTTGGCCGCGAACACCGCGTCGGGCCAGTCGTCACGAGGACGGTTCCGAATGGTCTCGCCCGCGGAACGGCCCTGCAGCACCGTCAACGCGGTGGTCTCCACGACCTCGAGGGTGACCTCGGCACCACCGGCCGCGGCTGCATCGACCGCCTGACGCGCACCGGCGAGCCGGTCGACGACCTGCCGGAGCGAGGACGGACCACCCACGACCGCGATACGACGCCGACCGAGTCCGATGAGGTGCTCGACCGCGAGCCGCCCGCCCGCGACGTCGTCGACGGCGACCGATGAGAAGCTCGTGTCATCGGTCTGCCGATCGACGAGGACCGTCGGCGTCCCGCGGTCGCGCAGCCGGCTGAGCCGGGTGAGGTCGTCGCCGAGCGGAGTGATGAGGACGCCGGCGACCCGCTGCTCCTCGAAGAGGTCGAGGTAGGCGCGCTCGCGGTCGATGCTCTCGTCGCTGTTTCCGAGCAGGACCGACCACCCCTCCGCATCGGCCCGGTCCTCGGCACCGCGGGCGACGTCGGTGAAGAACGGGTTGCCGACGTCGAGCACGACGAGGCCGACACTGCGGCTGCGGCCGGCCCGGAGCTGACGGGCCGCGTCGTTCCGCACGAAGCCGAGCTCGTCGATCGCCGCGTGGACGCGGTCGACGGTGACGGGCGAGACCTTCTCGGGGCGGTTCAGCACGTTGGAGACGGTCCCGACCGAGACGCCGGCTCTCGCCGCGACGTCCTTCACGCTCGCGCTCACAGCTCCCCTTCGCCTGTCAGACCCGCCAGGCGACGCCGGACGGGCTGGCTCATTGTTGCATGCAGCGCCTTCGTGCGCCCGTGCAGCCCGCTGTCACCCGCCCGCCGCCGTCCCCAACTCAGGACTCCCCCGGCGCGCCGCACCCACCCCAACCCGACACACCGGGCGACTCCTGAGAACGGGCCATCCACCCGCCGCCGTCCCCAACTCAGGAGTTCCCGGGCGCGGCGCCCCCGCCCGACCCCGACACACCGGGCGACTCCTGAGAACGGGGCGACGATCAGGCGGGATCGACCGGCAGGGCCGACGCGGCGGGCAGGGTGACGACGACCTCGAGACCGTGGCCGGGTCGGTTGTGCAGCACGATCGCCCCACCCGCGTTGCGCGCGATGGCGGCGACGATCGCGAGCCCGAGCCCGGAACCGTGCCCGGAGGACCGCGTCGCATCCGACCGGCTGAACCGCTCGAGCGCCCGCGGTTCGAAGGCCGGGTCGAGTCCTCCGGCGTTGTCCGACACCCGGAGCGTGAGCTGACCGCCGTCGTCGTCGAGCATGACCGACACCCGGCGCGGAGCGCCCCCGCGCTCGGTGAAGGCCTGCAGCGCGTTCCCCGCGAGGTTGTCGACGACCCGACCGACATCGTCGGCGCGCACGGCGTACACCGCCGCACCCTCCCCCGGCCCGCTCTCAGCGATCGCGCTCACGTATTCGACCTCGATCCCGGCCAGCGCGTCGTCCGAGGCGACCCGGAACCGCGCGCGCTCGACCGCCTCGAGCACGTCGGCCTCCAACCTGGCCGCGCTCGTCCGCTCCTCCGGCGTCGCCGCCTCGATGCGGGACAGCTCGAGCAGCGAGGTGACGAGCGCCGACAGCCGCGTCGCACTGCGCTCCGCCCCCTCGATGTCGGCGAGCAGTTGCTCACGCGACGAGTCCTCGAGGCGCGCGAGTTCGAGCTGGGTGCGGAGGATCGCGAGCGGCGTGCGGAGCTCGTGACTCGCGTCGGACACGAGTTGCCGTTCGCGGTCCGCCGAGGCCCGCAGCCGCTCGATCAGGTCGTTGAGGGTGATCGCGAGCTGCGCGATCTCGTCGTCCGCGCGGCCGACCGGCAGCACCTCGTCCGTCGACCGTTCGCTGAGGCTCTGCGCGCTCACCCGGAGCCGCGTGACGGGCCGGAGCGACACCGTCGTCAGGATCCACCCGCCGGCCGCGACACCGAGGACGAGGAGCGCGAAGGACCCGACGAGCAGGAGGCGCATCTGGACGAGGACGGTCGTCTCCTCGGCCTCGTCGCGTCCGGCGATGACGTACCAGGTGTCGCCACCGACGGTCACGGGCTGTGACAACAGGATGTAGGTGGCTGAACCGGCGTCGACGGTGGTGACCTCCCGCGTCGCGGCGAGCGCCGGGAGTTGCGCGGCGAGCGTCGTCGGCAGGCTGAAGACCGGGATGGAGCCGTCGGGGGCGATGACCGCGATGCGGGTGCCGAGGCCGGGCCCCTGGAGCGGGTCGTCGGGTCTCGCCTGCAGCGCGAACACGTATTGTGCGCCGTCACTGCGGAGCGCCTGGACGGTGCCGTCGCGGACGATGCGCTCCAGCTGGGCGTTGATCGCGAGCCCGGCGAAGAGCGACACGACGACGGCGATGAGCAGACTGCCCCCGGCGATCCGCGTGCGGATGCCGTGGTGCCGCGTCGACCGGCGACGGTCCGACGACACGCCCTCAGCTCCCTGCGGCGACGAGCGAGAACCCCACGCCGCGGCTCGTCACGATGCGGACGCCCGCCTCCGCCAGGTCGAGTTTGCGACGGAGGCGGCTGATGTACTGGTCGACGACGTTCGGGTCGATGTTGTCGAAGGTCTCCCAGACCTCCCGCAGCATGGCCGCCCGGGAGACGACGACGCCCGGATCGGTCGCGAGCACCCGGAGGACGTCGAACTCGGTCCCGCTCAGCGGCACGTCGTGGTCACCGACGCGCGCGCGGTGCCGGTGCAGGTCGAGCGTCAGCCCACCGACGTCCAAGCGGGGCTGCACGGTGAGCGCGTCCCGACGCCGGACCGCGCGGATCCGGGCGGCGAGCTCGGCGAAGGCGAACGGCTTGATCATGTAGTCGTCGGCTCCGGCGTCGAGCCCGCGGACCCGGTCGTCCACGGCGTCGCGCGCCGTGAGCAGGATCACCGCGAGCGTCGGGTCGAGGCCTTTGAGCTCGCGGCAGACGGCGAATCCGGAGAGCCCGGGGAGCATGACGTCGACCACCGCGACCTGGAAGCCCGCGTCGCCACCGGACACCGGCGCGATCGCCTGCCGCGCGAGGTCCAGCGCGGTCGGGCCGTCGAACGCCGTCGTCACGTCGTGGCCGTCCGACCCGAGACCGCGGGACAGGAGGCCAGCCATCTCGCGTTCGTCATCGACGACGAGGATCCGCACGGTCGTCCTCCTTCGCCATCGAGCATCCACAGCCTAGGCGAGCCGACCGGGGCGCCGTTTCTGAAGGTCCTGTCAGGAACGACCGCTTCGCCTTGCCGCCCGCGATCCGACGGCCATACAGTGCAGGTGCTCCCGACCCTGAATCGATTCACATCCCGCCGGGAGCGAGCCCCTCACCGTGGAGGAACGGACCCTCAATGACGATCGACCATCCAGCGCAACCGGCGCGCACCGAACCTGCCGGGCGCAGCGCCCAGCCGGCGCTCTCCCTCATCGGAGCCGCCAAGACCTTCGGCCCCGTCGTCGCCCTGGCCGACGGCACCATCCAGATCGAGGCCGGCGAGATCCACGCGCTCGTCGGCGAGAACGGCGCCGGGAAGTCCACGCTCGTGAAGATCCTCGCCGGGCTCTACACCCCAGATGCCGGCGACTTCACCCTCGCCGGGAAGCCCGTCGCCTTCCGCGGGGTCGCCGACAGCAAGGCCGCGGGCATCTCCGTGATCTACCAGGAGCCGACCCTGTTCCCCGACCTCACCGTCGCCGAGAACATCTTCATCGGCCGCCAGCCGAAGAACGGCCTCGGACTCATCAGCACTGGCGCCATGCGGAAGGCCGCCCGCGCCCTGTTCGACCGCCTCGGCGTCCAGATCGACCCCGACCGCGTCGCCGAGGGCCTGTCGATCGCCGACCAGCAGATCATCGAGATCGCGAAGGCCATCTCGCTCGACGCCAAGGTCCTCATCATGGACGAACCGACCGCCGCGCTCTCCGGCGTCGAGGTCGACCGCCTCTTCCAGGTCGCCCGCTCCCTGCGCGACGCGGGCGCCGGCATCATGTTCATCTCCCACCGCTTCGAGGAGGTCTTCGCGCTGTGCGACCGCATCACGGTCATGCGCGACGGCCGCTACATCGCCACGCACGTCACGAACGAGACCTCCGTCGACGCGATCGTCCGGCAGATGGTCGGTCGCGACATCGCCGCCCTCTTCCCCAAGCAGGACGCGGAGATCGGCGACGCGGTCCTCACCGTCGACGGGCTGTCGCGCGCCGGCGTCTTCTCCGACATCTCGTTCACGGTGCGCTCGGGTGAGATCGTCGCCCTCGCGGGACTCGTCGGCGCCGGGCGCACCGAGGTCGCCCGCGCCGTCTTCGGCATCGACCCCTACGACACCGGACGCGTCACGCTCGACGGCAAGCCGGTGAAGGCCGGCGACCCGCAGGCCGCGATCGACGCCGGCATGGGCTTCGTCCCGGAGGACCGTCGCAAGCAGGGGCTCGTGATGGACCTGTCGGTCGCCCGCAACGCGACCCTCACCCTCCGCCACCGGCTCGCGCGGTTCGGGATCATCTCAGGCCGCCGCGAACGCGAGGCGGCCGAGGAGTGGTCGGCCCGCCTCCAGGTGAAGACCGGCTCGCAGGAGTACGCGGTCTCCACCCTCTCCGGCGGCAACCAGCAGAAGGTCGTCCTCGCGAAGTGGCTCGCCACCGAGCCGACCTTCCTCATCGTCGACGAGCCCACCCGCGGCATCGACGTCGGCACGAAGAGCGAGGTGCACCGCCTCATCTCCGAACTCGCCGGCCGCGGCATCGCGATCCTCATGATCTCCTCCGAACTGCCCGAGGTCCTCGGCATGGCCGACCGCGTCCTCGTCATGCACGAGGGCCGGATCACCGCCGAGCTCACCCGCGAAGAAGCGACCCCGGAGACCGTGATGCACGCGGCCACCGGTTCCCTGGAAGGCGCACGATGACCGACACCACCACCAAGCCGGGAGGTGGCGGCCCCGTCACCGTCGCGACCGAGCGCACGACGAACCCGATCGCGTCGATCGTGCGACTCCGGGAGCTCCCGGTCACCGTCGCCCTCGTCGTGCTCGTGCTCGTGACCTACCTCGCGAACCCGCTGTTCCTGTCGGCACAGGGGGTGAAGGACCTCCTCCTCAACGCGACGATCATGATCATCCTCGCCGTCGGTCAGGCGCTCGTCATCATCACCCGCAACGTCGACCTGTCCGTCGGCTCGATCCTGGGGCTCGTGGCCTTCGCGACCGGCACGATGTTCGCGACGATGCCGCAGCTGCCGATCATCGCGGTGTTCGCCATCGCGATGCTACTCGGTGCGGTGCTCGGCGCGATCAACGGTGCGCTCGTCACGATCGCGAAGGTCCCCGCCCTCGTCATCACCCTGGGCACGCTCTACATCTACCGAGGCCTGAACAACGCGTGGGCCGGTGGCACGCAGTACTTCGCGGACGACCGACCCGACGCGTTCGGGAACCTGTCCGTCGACACCGTCCTCGGCTTCCCGGTCATCACCCTCATCGCGATCCTCGTCGTGGTCGTCGTCGCCGTCTACATGGCCGGCGCCCGATCCGGCCGCGACCTCTACGCGATCGGGTCGGACCCCGACGCCGCGAAGCTGTTCGGCATCCCGGTCGGCCGCCGCGTCTTCCTCGCCTTCCTGGCGAACGGCCTGCTCGCCGGACTCGCCGGCGTGCTCTACGCCTCGCGCTTCAACTCGGTCGGCGCGACCACCGGGTCCGGTATGGAGCTCGACGTCGTCGCGGCGGCCGTGGTCGGTGGTGTCGCGATCTTCGGCGGCAGCGGCTCGGTCGCCGGGGCCGCGATCGGCGCGATCCTCCTCACCACCATCACGAGCGCCCTCACCGCCCTGCGCGTCGACAAGTTCTGGCAACAGGCGATCGTGGGCATCCTCATCCTGGCCGCGATCATCATCGACCGCGTCGCCAGCCTCCGTACGGCCAAGAAACTGCGAATGAGCGAGGCACGCGATGTCTGATCTGAAGACCCCGGCAGCCCCGAAGGCTCCGTTCACCAAGGGCTCCGGCCCGCTCGGCACCGACACCACCGGCGTGCTCGTGGCCGAACCGAAGGGCCGCACCGGTGCCTCGCGCATCCTCCTCGGTCGCGACGCGATCATGATCTACGCGCTGCTCGTCGTCGTCATCGGCGCCTGCCTGCTCATCCCGCGGTTCGCCTCCCCCGTCACCGTGGGCTTCCTCCTCCTCGACGTCATACCGATCCTCCTCATCGCGATGCCGATGACGCTCGTCATCATCACGGGCGAGATCGACCTGTCCGTCGCAAGCACCGCGGGCCTCACGAGCGCCGTCATCGGTGTGCTGTGGGCCGGCGGCGGGATGGACATCGGGGTCGTCCTCCTCATCGGGCTGCTCGTCGGAGTCGTCGCCGGCGCGTTCAACGGCTTCCTCATCGCGGTGGTCGGACTCCCGTCGCTCGCGGTGACGATCGGCACGCTCGCGCTGTTCCGCGGCCTCGCGCTCGTCGTCATCGGCGACAACGCGGTCGCCAACTTCCCGCCCGAGCTCACCGCGTTCTTCACGTCGAAGATCGGCTCGACCGGCATCCCCGTGGTCATGGTCGGGGTCCTCGTCGTCGTGCTCGCCTTCGGGGTCATCCTGCACCTGACCCCCTTCGGCCGCGGGCTGTACGCGCTCGGGTACAGCACGGAGGCCGCGAGCTTCGTCGGCATCAAGGTCGCCCGCTCGAAGTTCTGGCTCTACGTCGCGACCGGCGGTGTCTCCGCCCTCGCGGGGGTGTTCTGGACGCTCCGCTACTCGAGCGCCCGCAGCGACAACGCCTCCGGGCTCGAACTCGCCGTCATCGCGGCCGTGCTCCTCGGCGGCGTCTCGATCTTCGGCGGCAAGGGGTCCATCCCGGGTGTCGTCGCGGGTGTGCTGCTCATCGGCACCATCAACTACGCGCTCCGACTCGGCCGCGTCTCCGACGTCGTCCTCATCATCGTGACCGGGACCCTGCTGATCGCCTCGGTGGTCGGCCCCAGTATCTTCGAATCCGTCAAGCAGTGGAACCACCACCGACGGATCCGACGCAGCCTGCCCCAGCACTGATCTCCCGATCGGCGCAGCCCTCGGGGCACCCCACGCCACAGCACCAGGCGTATCCAGAAAGGAACAGACAATGCAGTCGATTCGAAACCGCGCAGCAGGCCGTTCGGCCCGTCGCGCAGCGGCCCTCATCGCCGCAGCAGCCTCCCTCGCCCTCATCGCGACGGGGTGCGCCACCGGCGACTCCGCGGGATCAGGTGGTGGCGGCGGTGCCGCGGAGAGCATCACCTTCATCCCCAAGCAGCTCAACAACCCGTACACGGACGTCGTGCTCGGCGGCGGCAAGGACGGCGCGAAGGCGGCCGGCTTCAGCGCCACCGAGGTCGTCGGCCCGCTCGAGGCGAGCGCGTCCAGCCAGGTGTCGTTCATCAACGCCGAGACCCAGGCCGGCACGAACGTCATCGTCATCGCGGCGAACGACCCCGACGCCGTCTGCCCCGCCCTCAAGGAGGCCCGTGACGGCGGCGCGAAGATCGTCGCGTTCGACTCCGACACCAGCAAGGACTGCCGCGACGTCTTCATCTCCCAGGTCGTCGCCAAGGACGTCGCCCTGATCCAGACGAAGCTCATCTCGGAGCAGATCGGCGGCTCGGGCGAGATCGCGATCCTCTCGGCCACGGCCAACGCGACGAACCAGAACGAGTGGATCAAGTACATGGAGGAGGAGCTCGCCTCCAACCCGGACTACAAGGACATCAAGCTCGTCGCCAAGGTCTACGGTGACGACGACGACACGAAGTCGTTCCAGGAGGCCCAGGGTCTGCTCCAGGCGCACCCGAACCTCAAGGGCATCATCTCGCCCACGACGGTCGGCATCGCCGCGACCGCCCGCTACCTCTCCACCTCGGAGTACAAGGGCAAGGTCGCACTGACCGGCCTCGGCCTCCCGAACGAGATGCGTCCGTTCGTGAAGGACGGCACCGTCACCGCGTTCGCGCTGTGGGACCCGGCTCAGCTCGGCTACGTCGCAGCGTTCGCCGGCAAGGCACTGGCGGAGGGCACGATCACCGGCAAGGAGGGCGACACCTTCGAGGCCGGCGACCTCGGTGAGCGCGAGGTCGGCGCCGACGGCACCGTCATCGTCGGCCCGCCGACCACCTTCGACGCGTCGAACATCGACAAGTACGACTTCTAGGAGTCACCCAGTCACACCCGACTGCCCTGTCTCAGGAACTCCTCGGCGTGCCGCGACCACACCCGGTCGACGCGCCGACGGACTCCTGAGTCAGGGCAGTTTGTCGTCGGCGTCAGGATCGGCGCGCTTCATCTCCAGCTCGAGCTTGCGGATACGCTCGGCGTCCTCGGCGGCCTGGATCTCGCGCTCGAGGGCGGCGAGCTGCTCCTCCGTGCTGCTGACGGCGCGGTCGGGCTGCGACG
>Ga0308160_10007065_pt1 | contig 11267 bp, 8 predicted proteins | sample PhyFR1_FD_201036 | JGI IMG/M metagenome (GOLD analysis project Ga0308160, IMG submission 201036) | Phyllosphere microbial communities from UC Gill Tract Community Farm, Albany, California, United States - DLSLF.R1 | ecosystem: Host-associated > Plants > Phyllosphere > Unclassified | place: USA... | reverse complement strand
CCAGCATCGGCATCTCGCTGTTCCCGGAAGACGGCGACGATTGCACCTCGCTGCTGAAGTTCGCCGACACCGCGATGTACCACGCCAAGAACTGCGGCAAGAACAACGCCAAGCTGTACTCGTCCTCGCTGACGATGCAGATCATGAGCCACGTGAAGCTCGAAGTCGGCCTGCGCCGCGCGTTGCAGAACGACGAGCTGTACCTGCTGTACCAGCCGCAGCTCGACGTGCGCTCGAACGAGATCGTCGGCGTCGAAGCGCTGGTGCGCTGGCGCCACGCCGAACGCGGCATCGTCTCGCCCACCGAGTTCATCCCGCTGGCCGAAGAGACCGGCCTGATCGTGCCGATCGGCGAATGGGTGCTGCGCACCGCCTGCATCCAGGCGCGCCACTGGCAAAAGCTGGCGCGCCGTCCGGTGCGGATGGCGGTGAACCTGTCCGCCAAGCAGTTCAAGGACGAGAACCTGAGCCAGATCGTACTCTCGGCCCTGCAGGACACCGGTCTCGATCCGCGCCTGCTGGAACTCGAGCTGACCGAAGGCACGCTGATGGACGACGCCAAGGCGACTTTGTCCACGCTCGAGCAGCTGCGCGGCATCGGCGTCCACCTGTCGATCGACGACTTCGGCACCGGCTACTCGTCGATGAATTATTTAAAACGTTTCGACGTGCGCGCGCTGAAGATCGACCGCAGCTTCATCAGCGGCCTGCCGCAGGATTCCGAGAACGCGGCGATCACGCGCGCGATCATCGCCATGGCGCACGGCCTCAAGATGGTGGTGGTTGCGGAAGGGGTCGAGACCGGGGAGCAGCTCGGCATGCTGGAAGAGTATGGCTGCGATATGGTACAGGGCTTTTACCTGGGGCGGCCGGCGCCGGCGGAGACGGTGAGCGGGATGCTGCAGAAGTTGTGGGTACCGCTGGGGGTGAAGTAATCACCTTTGAAAGCCGCCCCGCGCAGGCGGGGCGGCGCGACGACTACTTCGAAAACGTCAACGTATATTCCGCCTTCCCCGGCAACAAGGGCCGCGCCCTGCCCTGCACCCAATCCTCGTGTCCCTTCAAAAAGAACGGCGACAGGGGATGCCCGCTCTGCCCGCCGGGCATGTCGAACAAACCTTCCTCCTCCCGCCCCGGCGACACCGTCAGCCGCTCCGATTGCCCGAAGCGCGGTCCGGCCACGCGCGGCATGTTGGCGTCGCCCGGCAGCGCATCCGGCGGCGCGCCCAGCCAGCGCGCCAGGAAGGGCATCGCCATCGTGAACGGGTGCGCGATCGCCGCCGTGTTCTTGCGGCCCCAGGTCGCCTGCGCCAACGGCACGCCATCGCGCGTGACTTCGGCGATGGTGCGGTCGACCGCGGCCAGCTCGAGGTCTTGCCAGCTGGCGTAGCCGGCCGGCAGCCAGGCCGCCGGACGCTCGTCCAGCAGGCGCGCCACCACGTCGGACCAGCGCGTGGTCGCCGCCGGCACCGTCGCCCTGGGGTCGAGCGTCTTCATCTCGGCATTGACGCCGGCGAACAGCAGGTCGTGCAGCGACCAGCGGAATTGCTGCGCCAGGCGGTAGCCGACCGAGCCGACGCTGGCATGACCATCCCAGCTGGCCTGCAGCAGGCGCCGGAATGCGAGGCGCTGAGGATGGCCGGCGACGGCCGCATCGTCGAGGGCAGCCAGCGCGCGCTCGCGCCAGCCGCTTATATACAGCGCACGGTCGTCCAGGGCCGCTTCGAATACCGCCGGCACATCGGCTTTCGGCCCCAGTTGCGCCAGGTGCTCGCCGAGCTGGCGCGTACGGGCGCCGAGGTCGAAGCCGGCGTCGCCCAGCACCTCGGCTTCCGCGCCGGCCAACTGGCGGCTGTTGGCGGTCACCAGCTGGCCGCCGGCCGGATTCACCACGCGCGGATGCTCGCCAGGGGCCAGGAAGCCGTCCCAGGTCGGCGGCGTGCCCTCCGCCGCCAATGGGAACGAGACCGCGCTGCCGCCCTGCGACCGCCGCGGCAGTGCGCCGGCCACGGTCCAGCCGATGTTGCCGCGGGCGTCGCCGATGACGATGTTCTGGGCCGGGATGCCGTCCGCTGCCGCTGCCGCCAGCGCGTCGTCCAGCGTGACGGCGGCCTCCAGCTTCAGGTGGTTCAGGTTCAGCGCGTCGGGCGAATGCGCGACCCAGTGGACCGCGTACAGGTCGGCGCCGGCGGCGCGGATCGGTCCCAGGCTGGTTTCGCGCACCACCAGGCGATCCGCGGCCTGGCCCTTGACCAGGATGGTCTCGACGTGCCTGGCCGGCGTCTCCCAGCCGATTGGGGTACGCACCTGGCCGACGTGCGCCCGGTCTTCCTGTACGGCCTCGGACAGGCGCACCAGGTCGAGCGTATCGGCATAACTATTGGTGAAGGCCCAGGCCACGTGGCCATTGCTGCCGACGATGACCAGCGGCGGCGCGCCCGGCAAACTGACCCCGGCCACGCGCCGCTGCACGCCGCGCTCGTCCGGAAAGCGCAGCGCCAGCCGGTACCAGATGTTGGGCAGCTGCAGGCCGAGGTGCATGTCGTCCGAGACGATCGCCGCCCCGCTGGCAGTGCGCGAGCCGGCCAATGCGTAATTGTTGCTGCCGACCGAATCGGTGAAGCCGACGCCGGCCAGCTGGCGCGCCGGCACTGCATCCTTGTGGCCCCACCAGGCCGGCGCCGTGGCAGGGATCGGGACCGGTGCCAGCGACAGCGCCGGCGCGTCCAGCGGCGCATCCCAGCGGCTGCCCTCGGGCAGCAGGAAGGCGCGCTGGGCCGGGTCGAGATGCCCGGCCAGCCAGCCACGCGCCAGTTCGCGCGGCTCCTGGTTGCCCTGCAGGTCGAAATACATCGCCCACACCACCAGCAGCGAGTCGGCCGCCGTCCACGGCAGCGGTGCGGCGCCGTTCAGCAGGTATTCGAAGGGCCGCGCAGCGAGCGCCTCCAGGCCGTCGTTGACGCCGGCCGCATAACGGTCGATGAAGCTGCGCTCAAGCGGCGTCATGCGGGCCAGCACCTCGGCCGCGCGGGCGCGGAAGCGGTGCAGCCGGTGCGCGCGGTCGAGCGGCAGCGCGCGCGGCCCGAACAGTTCGGCCAGTTCGCCGGCGGCACTGCGGCGCAGCAAGTCCATCTGGAAGAAGCGTTCCTGGCCATGCACGAAGCCGGTCGCATACGCCAGGTCGAGCCGGTTGGCGCCGCTGATCACGGGCACGCCGTCGGCGTCGCGCGCTACCGTGACCGGCGCCGACAGCAGCGGCGAATGGCGCGTGCCCTCCAGCTGGGGCAGGCTGGCGCGCAGGGTGAGCCAGGCGCCGAGGGCCGCGAGTACCAGCAAGCCAATGATCAGAACCAGCAGGCGCCGGCTCCAGCGCACCCATCCTCGTCCGCGTTCGGCTCGTGGCATCGGCAACTCCCTATCGGAAAATTCCGCATGTTAGCGCAACTACCATCCCGTGTCGGCAAATTCCCGCGCAAGGCCGAGGCTGGCGCCGACTTGCGTGTGCCACCTCACTGGCCTAACCTGAACACATACAAACACGCATCCATGTGTGTTCCGATTCCTGTCCAGGGAGGTTTCCATGCGTCCATTGATACGATACGTGAGTCCGCTACTTGTCGCGCTGCCCGCCCTGGTGCTGACCGGCTGCGCCACGCCGCAGGAACGCGCGGCGCAAAAGCAGGCCGAGGCCGAGCAGATGATGGCCGTGTACGGACCTGCCTGTTCGCGGCTCGGCTACGCGGCCGGTTCCGACCCCTGGCGCAACTGCGTCGTCAACCTCAGCACGAAGGACGAAGTGCAGCGTTATGGGCCGTATGGCTATCCCGGCTATTATCCGGGCCGCTGGCGGGGTGGCTTCTGGGGTGGCTGGTAATGGCTGAAGCGCCGGTGCCGGATGCCGGTTCGCCGGCCGCCGGATCGCCGGCCGCACCGTCACCGGCCGCAGCATCGAACCTGCGCGCGCATTCCAGCTTGGTCACGGCTTCGCGCGACGCCAGCAGGCGCTCCAGCACCTGCTGGATGTGGCGCACCAGTTCCGGATAGCGCGCATCCGGCGGATGCAGGCTGAAGCGAACCAGCGGCTTGCGCGCGAGCATCGCCGCAGTGGCATCGGCCACGCGCGGCGACAGGATGCGGCCGCTGCGGTTGCGCGCCGCATACACCATCGACGGCGACAGCACCGCCTTGCCGCTGTCGAGACAATGGAAATGGCTGAAGGTCGTGGTGTATTCGAAATCCGATGCGCGCAGCGCGCGCCATGCGCCCTCCCCCAGCAGCCAGGCCGGCGGCACGAAGCCTTGGGGCGTCCAGCCGCGCTCGGCAAACCAGGCCTGGCCCAGTTCGAGACGGCGCCGCGCCTCGGCTTCGTCGAGGGCAGCGAATTCGCCCTCGCGCCGGGTGTACACGTTGCGCAGGAAACGCCCGCGCAAACCACCGCCGTTGGCCTCGGTGTCGAGGTGGCTGTAGCCATGCAGGCACAGCTCGTCGCCGCGCGCCAGGCTGGCATCCAGGCAGGCTTCCATCGGTGCCGACCGTTCCGGGCGGAAGTGGTAATGCGGCACCACCAGCCAGGTCAACGGAATGTCGGCCACCGCGCGGATCGCCTGCACCAGGCGCAGGCAGTCGGGCCAGGTGGCCGGCGCCACGTCGTGGATCGATACGCACAGCAATTGCTGCTCGGGTCCCGCTGCGGGCGGCAGCGGCAGGGATTCAATCCGTGACACAGATGCGCCCTCCGGAAAATGCCGCCTGCCGATGGCCGGCCAACAGCAGGTCGTAACGCCCCAGCACCTGCGGCAGGATGGCGTTCCAGTCGTAATGTGCAGCCGCCTTGCGCCGCGCCGCCCGGCCCATGGCCGCCATGTCGCCCTGGTAGATGGCTTCGATGGCGCCGGCCAGGCTGTCCGCGCTGTTGGGCTGGGCCAGGATACCGGTGTCGGCATCGACCAGCTCGGCCACGCCGCCGCCGTTGACCGCCACCACCGGCAGCCCGCACGCCATTGCTTCGAGCACGATCAGGCCGAAGGTTTCGCAGTCGCCCGGGTGCACCAGCACGTCGGCGCTGGCCAGCAGGCGCGCCAGCTGGCGCTGGTCGCGCTTGAACGGGATGTGCGTGAGCCAGGGTGCAGGCACGATCGTTTCCGGCAGGGTTTCAGTGCCGCCGACCAGCAGCAGGTGGTAGGGCTGGCCCAGCTTGCCGACCGCCTGGACCAGCACGTCGAGCTTCTTTTCCGGCGTGAAGCGGCCGGCGTAGACCAGCAGGCGGCTGTCCGGATCGAGGCCCAGCTGCGCACGCAGGGCGGCATCGCGCCGCTGCGGGTGGAAGATGGCGCTGTCGATGCCGAGCGGCTGGTGCACGGCGTCGCGCACGCCGATCGCTTCCAGCTGCTGCACCATCACGCGGCTGGGCGCCAGCACCAGGTCGAACTGGCGGTACAGGTTGGCGAGATAGCGGCAGGTGCCGCGCGCGATCCAGCGTCCCAGGCGCGGTTGCACCAGGCTGGGCAGGTCGGAATGGTAGAAGGCCACGGCGGGGACGTCGAAGCGCTTGCGCATGCGCAGCGCCGCCCAGGCGCAATGGCCGGCATCGCCGGCTTCCACCAGGTCGGGCCGCGCCGACGCCAGCAGGCGCACCGGTGCCGACACCGACAAGGGCATGCGGTAGCCATGGAAACCGGGCAAGCCGGCAGCGGGAATGCGGATCAGGGCAGCATCGCCATCGTCGCAGGTTTCGACGTTGGGGCTCATGATGGTGTGCCGCAGGAAAGTGCTCTGGGCACGTCTGCGGCGCGCCAGCCAGTGGGCCTTGGCGTTCAGGTAGGTGCTGACGCCCCCGCCTTCGGCCGCGTAAAACATGGTAATGTCGACAAGATGCATGCTGGGTTCCGGTCACGATAAAACCCACGATAGCAGTGGAACTGGTCCACAGTTTGCGCACTATCAACCGGAACAGCCACTTCAGCAAGACCGCATCAATACGACTCTCAGCGGCCTCATGGGTAGCCCATTATGCACTTCGCCGGTCGAGCATGGCGCGCGCGATAGTGCCGGCGTCGACGTACTCGAGTTCGCCCCCGACGGGGACGCCGCGTGCCAGCCGGCTGACCTTCAGCCCGCGCACCTTCAGCATCTCGCTGATGTAGTGGGCGGTGGCCTCGCCCTCATTGGTGAAATTGGTGGCGAGCACCACTTCCTTGACCTCGCCGTCGGTGGCGCGGCTCACCAGTTTTTCCAGGTGCAAGTCCTTGGGACCGATGCCGTCCAGCGGCGACAAGCGGCCCATCAGGATGAAGTACAGGCCCTTGAAGGTCAGGGTCTGCTCGATCATGATCTGGTCGGCCGGGGTCTCGACCACGCACAGCAGCGCACGGTCGCGGGTCTCGTCCGCGCACAGCTCGCAGACTTCGGTTTCCGAAAAAGTATTGCACATGGCACAGTGGTGGACCGAATCCACCGCCTGGTACAGCGCGCGCGACAGCATGGCCGCGCCTTCGCGGTCATGCTGCAGCAGGTGGAAAGCCATGCGCTGCGCCGACTTCGGTCCGACGCCCGGCAGGCGGCGCAGGGCCTCGGTCAGGAAGTCGAGCGATTTGGACATGGGTTCTCCGCGTCCGTATTAGAACGGCATCTTGAAGCCGGGAGGAATCGGCAGGCCGGCGGTCAGGCCGCTCATCTTTTCCTGGGTGGTCGCCTCGGCCTTGCGGATGGCGTCGTTGAACGCGGCCGCGACCAGGTCTTCCAGCATGTCGCGGTCATCGCCCAGCAGCGACGGGTCGATGGTGACGCGCTTGACGTCGTTCTTGCAGCTCATGACGACCTTGACCAGGCCGGCGCCCGACTGGCCTTCGACGTCGATCTGGGCCAGCTGCTCCTGCGCCTTCTTCATGTTGTCCTGCATGGACTGGACCTGCTTCATCATGCCTGCGAGCTGGTTCTTCATCATGGTGTGTTCTCCAAAAAAGTCGGACGGTAAATAAAAACGGACAGGCGTCCGGGTCAGGTCGCGATCGGGCGCACCGAACCGGGCACCACGAAGGCATCGAAGGTCTGCGCCATCGATTGCACGAAAGGATCGGCTTCGACCGCGGCCTCGGCTTCCTGCTGCAGCCGCTCGCGCCGGGCCTTGGCTTCGGCACTGGCGGTGTACCAGACCGGGCCGATCTCGGTATCGATGTTCACGCGCACCGCCGGGAAGCATTCCTGCAGCGCCGCGCACAGTTTTTCGCTGTTGCCGCTGGCGCGCAGGGTGTCGACCGGCACGCGCAGGCGGAAGGTGGCCGCACCCGCATCGGCCACGCACTCGATCAGTTCGGTCTGCAGCGCCAGCTGCTGGGACACGCCGCGCAGCGGCAGGCCCGCGGCCAGCGCCGGCCAGTTGCCGTCCCAGCCGATCGCCGGCACCGGCGTGATCACGTAGGCGTGCGGCGCCCTGGCCGGCGCGGTGTTGCGCACCGGCGGGCTCAGCGCGGCCGGGGCCTCGGCCGGCGCGGCGGCGGCCACGGCGCTGTCGTCGGAAAATCCGGTGACCCAGGCCGGGACGTCGTCGTCGGCCAAGGCCTGCTCGCCGGCGCGGTCATAAGCGGCGGCCGCATGCGGCTGTGCTTGCGGCTGCGGTTGATACTGGGCTTGCGGCTGCGGTGCCCGGCCCATCGCCTGCGGCTGCATGGAACGGCCATCCGCGGGGCGGCCGTCCGCCTGCGGACGGGCGGCGGCACTTGGCGCGCTGTCCCACGGTGCCGAGGCGGCCGGGGCCGACGGACGGACCGGGGCCGCGGGTGCTGCGTGTGCCGGCGCCGGCGCTGCGGACGGTTGCGGCGCAGGTGCCGGCGCCCCTGCTGCCACACCCGCCGAATCTGCCGAACCCGCCGGCGGACCTGCAGGCGTGCGCTTGGGCTGGCCCGGCGCCCGTGCGGCGGCGCGCGCCGCTTCCAGCGCGGCGTTGATGGCGGCGCGGGCGGAAGTCATGGCCGGTGCCGCGCCTGCCGGTGCCGGCGTGGGGACCGGTGCCGGCGCCGCTGCCGGTGCATGCGCGGCGGCGGCCGGCGGTGCGGCCGGACGGCCATGCGCCGATTGGGCCGCTGCCGCAGCCGCCGCGGCGGCGGCACGGCCCGCGCCCGCATTGGCGGCACCGCCGGCCGGCATCGACCGCGCCAGTGCCGCCGGCGCCGGCGCAGCCACCTGCTCGGCCCCGCCCTGTCCCGGACGGAAGGCCAGCATGCGCAGCAGCGTCATCGTGAACCCGGCGTACTCGTCCGGCGCCAGGCCGATCTCGTTACGGCCGAGCACCGCGATCTGGTAGAACAGCTGCACTTCCTGCGGATCGAACAGCGTGGCCAGGCGCTGGATGTCGGCCAGCTCCGGCAGGTCGTCCGGCAGTGCCGTCGGCACCGTCTGCGCCAGGGCAACCCGGTGCAGCAGCGTGCCGAGATCCTGCAGCGCGCCGTTGTAGGACAGGCTGCGGCTGGCCATTTCGTCGGCCACCGCCATCAGGTCGGCGCCGTCCTGGTTGGCCAGCGCGTCGAGCAGGCGGACCAGGTAGGACTGGTCGAGCGCGCCCAGCATGCCCTGCACCGCGTCCAGCGTGACGGCGCCGGCGGCATAGGCGATCGCCTGGTCGGTCAGCGACAGCGCATCGCGCATCGAACCGTGCGCGCCCTGCGCCAGCAGGCGCAGCGCCGGCTGTTCGAAGCTGACGCCTTCCTGGCCGAGGATGTTGTCGAGGTGGCTGACGATGTGGCCGGGCGGCATCTGCTTGAGGTTGAACTGCAGGCAGCGCGACAGCACCGTCACCGGAATCTTTTGCGGGTCGGTGGTTGCCAGGATGAATTTCACATGCTCGGGCGGTTCTTCCAGCGTCTTCAGCATCGCGTTGAAGGCGTGGTTGGTCAGCATGTGCACCTCGTCGATCATGTAGACCTTGAAGCGCGCATTGCTCGGCGCATACACCGCCTGTTCCAGCAGCTGGGCCATCTCGTCGACGCCGCGGTTCGAGGCCGCGTCCATCTCGACGTAGTCGACGAAGCGGCCGGCATCGATCGCGCGGCAGGGTTCGCACTGGCCGCACGGTTCCGCGGTGATACCGCCCTGCCCGTCCGGCCCGACGCAATTGAGCGACTTGGCCAGGATGCGCGACAGGGTCGTCTTGCCCACCCCGCGCGTGCCGGTGAACAGATAGGCGTGGTGCAGCCGCCCGGTGCGCAGCGCATGGGTCAGGGCACGGACGACGTGCTCCTGGCCAACCAGCGTTTCGAAGTTCCGGGGACGGTATTTGCGGGCGAGGACTTGATAGGACATGGCCGGGATTTTACCGCAGTTGGCCGTTGCCGCGAACAATCGGACAAGGATTGCTGAGCAGGCCCACAACATGCACCGGACATGGACGTGACTATACCGCTGAGCAATTCAGCAGCGGAAAAGTGAAGGGAAAACCGAGAAGGGAAAGTAGGCGAGCCTGATCTGCGGCACTTGCGGTGAACGGCTTTGGCTGCTTCGTTCCCGACCTGACCAGGTAAACCATGCCGCAATGCGCAGGGGCCCGCCAGCGCTCATTATAACCGACCGTGGCGGCGGCGGCAAACCCTGTGTTGCCAGTCGATAAAGCCGCGCCGCGATACGGAAACACGTGCCGCAGATTCAATCCTACGGCACATTGTCTTTGCTACTTATCTCGCACTACATATATATAGTGCATACCCCGCGCGGGTGCGGTCAAATACCCAGCTGCTGCCAGATATCGTCCACGCGTGCCTTGACCTGTGGCGTCATCACGATCGGCGTACCCCACTCGCGGTTGGTCTCGCCCGGCCACTTGTTGGTGGCGTCGATGCCCATCTTGCTGCCCAGGCCGCTGATCGGCGAGGCGAAGTCGAGGTAATCGATCGGCGTATTGTCGACCAATACCGTATCGCGGGTCGGGTCGACGCGGGTCGTGATGGCCCAGATCACTTCCTTCCAGTCGCGCACGTTGACGTCCTCGTCCACCACGACGATGAACTTGGTGTACATGAACTGGCGCAGGAAGCTCCACACGCCCATCATCACGCGCTTGGCGTGGCCGGCATACTGCTTCTTCATTTGCACCACCGCCATCCGGTAGCTGCAGCCTTCCGGCGGCAGGTAGAAGTCGGTGATCTCGGTGAACTGTTTCTGCAGCAGCGGAATAAAAACTTCGTTCAGCGCCACGCCCAGTACGGCCGGTTCGTCCGGCGGCTTGCCGGTGTAGGTCGAGTGGTAGATCGGGTCGCGGCGCATGGTGATGCGGTCGACCGTGAACACCGGGAACCAGTCCTGTTCGTTGTAGTAGCCGGTGTGGTCGCCGTACGGACCTTCCAGCGCGTGCTCGTAGCCGGACGGATGCGACTCATCCGGATAGATATGGCCTTCCAGCACGATCTCGGCGGAGGCCGGCACCCGCAGCTCGCTGCCGATGGCCTTGGTGAGCGTGGTGCGCTGACCGCGCAACAGGCCGGCGAACTGGTATTCCGACAGGGTGTCCGGCACCGGCGTCACAGCACCCAGGATGGTGGCCGGGTCGGCGCCCAGCGCCACCGCGATCGGATACGGCTTGCCCGGATTGGCGATGCCATGCTCGCGGAAGTCGAGCGCGCCGCCGCGGTGCGCCAGCCAGCGCATGATGAGCTTGTTCGGTCCCAGCACCTGCTGGCGGTAGATGCCCAGGTTCTGGCGCTTCTTGTTCGGCCCCTTCGTAATAACCAAGCCCCAGGTGATCAGGGGCGCGATGTCGCCCGGCCAGCAATGCTGGATCGGCAGGCGGCCGAGGTCGACGTCCTGCCCTTCCCACACGATCTCCTGGCAGGCCGCCCCCTTGACTTCCTTGGGCGACATGTCCCAAACCGCCTTGACGAGCGAACCCAGGTCCATGATGTCCCGGAAACCCTTGGGCGGCTCCGGTTCCTTCAGGCGCGCCAGCACGTGGCCGATCTTGCGCAGCTCGCCGACGTCGTCGGCACCCATGCCCAGCGCCACCCGGTGCGGGGTACCGAACAGGTTGCCCAGCACCGGGATTCTGTGGTTGGTCGGATTCTCGAAAAGCAGGGCCGGACCGCCGGCACGGAGGGTGCGATCGCACACCTCGGTCATCTCCAAATTCGGGGAAACAGGCGCCGTGACACGCTTTAATTCGCCAATTTCTTGCAATTTGGCAATAAAATCACGTAAATCTGAATAGTTCATCAAGTTTTTAATTCTTTTTTACATGTTTGTAGGGACTCTAGCAATATACGGCAAGTGGTTGATTTGCCACGGAA
>Ga0308160_10007063_pt1 | contig 11270 bp, 19 predicted proteins | sample PhyFR1_FD_201036 | JGI IMG/M metagenome (GOLD analysis project Ga0308160, IMG submission 201036) | Phyllosphere microbial communities from UC Gill Tract Community Farm, Albany, California, United States - DLSLF.R1 | ecosystem: Host-associated > Plants > Phyllosphere > Unclassified | place: USA... | reverse complement strand
AAGCCGGCCCAAAGTGTGGTCCGGAGGCTATCCGCCTGCATGTGTTCACAGATGGATAATAGGGGTTTGAGATCTCGGTGATCGACAGGGATAGTGGCGACATTGGACGAATAGATCATGTCGATGAAAAGTCGAAGGTGGCGAGCTTGTTGATCGATGGGAATAGGAGAGTGGCTGATAGATTGCGAGGAAGGAAAACTCAACAGGTCACGAATGAACCCACTATGAGCATCAGCCTTCCCTCGCTTTGGAAGGTGCTTGACTCACGACTTCTGCTTCAAGTACCACGAAGAGACTCTGAAGCTGACGTTATCGTTCGATACCAGTATGACATCGGCTGACGGATCGTTATGATTTTCGTCGTACACCTTATCGAGGCCGGTTTCAGCTGCCACATCTTTGGGGATTTCGTCTTCCATATTTGAGGTGTACAAGGGGGTACAAGGGGGTAGGAGTTCAATGACAAGACCAAAGCGTTGAACTAATCAAGTCCAAAGGACCCTCGCTGACGCAGTCACACACGAGGCACGACTCGCCCCAAAGGATGGCATCTCGGTCGAGGCTTTCAGGGAGTTTGGACGGGTGGAGCTCGTTGGCCATGTCCAAGGTTGAATCATCCAATGAAAGTGGCATACAGAGAATAGGCTAGCTGAAGCTACCTAACTGCTATCCAGTCCCTGCCGCTAGGCGCAATCCACCCCTCTTCAAAAGAACGAACCTTGTTGCCACTTCATCCCAGCTGACTTGAGTAAAGGTCGATTGGCCTCCATATTTGATTTTCCACCTGTAATTGCCCGTTAATAAGGTCGCTAGATATCGGGTCGGAATCCCATCGTAGAACTCAGCCGGCTGAGAACAGAGATCGTCGAATTGATAGCCGATAACAGCAAAGGCGGTCACCGCTTTTCCGCAGACGTGATGATCATCTCTAGTAGCCGATAATCGGAATATCTCCCATGGGGAGAGAGAGTTGAAACGGGTGGTGCGCCCGATCTGATCACTCAGAGCTTGCCATACGATCTTGTCGATAGAAGAGGCTTGCATACGGTCGCATAGATCCAAAAGAGGCTTGCAATCGTCGAGCTGAATAGCGAATGGGACGGTCCCAGAAGCCTGTACGAGATCGATGAAGATTCGGATATGTCGAGCAAGCTGATCGAGGTGGATGGGGGCGTCCTCGAGGGATTGACCAGACGGTATATCAAGGAGACCGCTGATGAAGGAACTGTTCATGAGCATCAGGTTGCCTTGAATGGCTCACCTCTTCTGCTTCAGGTACCATGCCTCAACTCGAAAGTGGATGTCATCACTCGATACCAATATGATTTCGGCCCTGGGGTTTCGATGATGGCAATCCCATTTCACAGCCTCACATTCGGGTGGTCGCTCTTCTGGTTGTTCACTGGCTCTAACACTCTGAGATCTAGTCACTGGCATGATTGATGATATGAAGGCAGATTGACAATCGCAGTGTAGTGTAAATGAGGACAGGCACCGAGTCGTGGTATGACTTGTGTGCGTCTTCGTTCCGCGCAATTCAACGTATAGCATGTATAGTATGTATACGCCAAGCTATGTGCATACCCCTCGAAGCGCCGACGAGACCATCAGATAGTACCTGACGATGAATTCAGAACGGACACCATAAAATGGGATACATCAATACTAACCGCTCCCCAAAATTGTCCATATGCCCTACCTGAGTACAAACGAGCTCGCGATGGACTCCGAATCTTGCTGCATCCAGACTTCTGCGATGTCTGAGTCTCGAGAGGGTGTTTCGTATTTGAGGCAGGACGTGTACCGTGCCATGAGCACGGCATGGACATATCGAATGGGAAGTCCTTCGAAACGAGCGAGTGACCCGGCGCTATTGGTGAATAGGATTCGTTGGGTGAGTCCGACGCTGTCCAAGGCCGTAATGGCCGACCGTGCCAATAGAAAATCATCTTTGATTGCTGCCAACCTGAAGACCTCCCATACGTCCAGGTTGCCCATGTTCTTCCCACTTTCCATTCGCAGCTGAATCGACCGGCAGAAAACATGGTAGACCTCGGGTGCTTGAAAACGGTCGCATAACTCGAACAATTCTTTGCAGACGCGAGTGGTCATCTCGAAATCGAGTGCGGTGTTCGAATAGATATGGTGGACGAAGAGACGGATGGTGGTCGAGGAGTAGTCGAGGTGGATAGGTGCATGCTCAAGGGGCTCCTGTGAAGGGACATCCACAAGATTCCTGATGAATTCACTGAATACTCGTCAGCACGTCAGCCATGGCAGGTCTGAACAGTCTGGACTCACCTCTTCTTCTTGAAGAACCAAGTATCCACCCTGAAGCCCACCTTGTCGTTCGAAATAAGGATAATATTAGAGTCTGGGTTGTCGTACTGATCGTCCCACTTGACATCAGTCATATCTGATTTGCCGCCCTGCTCTTGGTTCTTGTCCGACATGTCGAAAGGTGTATGATGGTTTTGAGAACAGCCGTCGTTCCATGTCTCGACGAGAGGCGTTGCTAGGATACAGAGTCCCTGAGATGGATGAGTATACACACACATGGCTTTCGAGGGTCGACCCCAGAAAGAATACACGCGTTGATTGGGTCGCGAAGGGCAGATCTCCCTATTGCCTTGTCAGTCGAGATGGCAAGGCCGAGACCTTTATGAATGAACCACATGATACTCTCATTCATGTCCAGTATCCCATATCTTGTCTGACTTCTGGTGTTCCTCCATCACGTGTATACGTCCATGGCACCCTGTCCAATTCCTTCCCATCCGGACTATCCAGTATATGAGCGGGCTGAATTTGTAAGCCTCATATCCAGGTCTAGATCAGAATTGACTCACAGCTCACGACAGCTTCTCAAACCTCTTGGCAATCTCATCCCAGCTGGATCGAGAATAGGTATCCATAGCCCTCTGTCCAGCTCGAGGAGCGTTCATCGGTTGAAAGTTTCCAGCCAATAGGGCACTGAGGTATCGAGGCGGGATTCCGTCGTAGTACTCCGGGCTTTGACTGCACACGAAATCAAAGGTATGTCCAAACTGCTCGAATGATCGAATAGCCTTGGCTGCCGTCTTTCCATCATTCCTAATAGCTGCCACCTTGAAGGTCTCCCACGCGGTAAATCCTCCTGGTTTCCCAATCTCCTCCAACTGGGCTTTGGTGGCTGTCCAAATCGCTTCGTCTACACCGGTACAGTGAAGTTGGTCGCAGATGTCGACGAGAGCCATGTGATCCTTGAATGACATTCGGATGTTGGAGGAAGTAGAGCAGTATACGAGATCGACGAATTTCCGGACGTATGGTGCGGCTTGGTTGAGGTAGATGGGTGCCGAGTCGAGCGAGCTTTCGGAGGGGATGTCCATGAGGTCCTTGATGAATGTACTGCGCCCGTCAGGATGCTTCGGGAGCGAGGCGTCGATCCAACTCACCTTTTCTGGGCGAAATACCAGGAGTCCACCCTGAATCCCACTCCATCACTGGATATCAGAAGCACCTCGGCTTTGGGGTTATTGTGGGCGTGATCCCAGCTTTTGACTCCTACAGGTAATGACATTGTGAAGTGATGATTGATGTTAGGAAGATTAGTCAACTCGGGTCGGTCTGTAAAAGGTACACATCACTCAACCCAGACACACAACTCCTATACATGCACACTACTTGACCCTGAAACCATCAGCCACCTCATTCCATGATCTCGCGTGTAGATTGTCCGTCCATTCATCAATATAATCATTGTAAGCGCGGTGGACATCGTACCCAGCCAACAATAGGCCTGCAACGTAAACACCCGGAATACCTTCGAACCTTGAACTGTCCCCTTGGTAAACGTCTGTGTGTTTGACATCGGTACCCTCAAAGGCCCGGATAGAAGCTCGGGCCAGATCGGCGTCGTCACGATTGGCGGCGAATACAAAGACTGCCCAAGGTTCGAAATCATCTGTTGACGGTCGTTGTTGGATCCTTAGCCCCATAGCCAGCATCAATGTCTTGTCCACCTTGTCTGCCTGAAATTTATCGGATAGCTGTAAAAGCTGCTGGAATTCCTCCATGCTGATCTTGACAGTCGAGGTACTGTGCGCCATGATGAAATCGATGAAGTATCGAACAATTCTGCTGTTGTGATTGAGCTCGATGGGAGTGAGGTTGAGATCTTGATTGGAGGGAAAAGCCATGAGGTCTCGGATGAAGCCACTATCGGTTTCTGGAAATGCCACGCATCAACCCTAAACCCAACTTTGTCGTTGGAGACGAGGATTATTTTGGCTTCGGGGTTGTCGTAATGATTATCCCAGGAGGTGATGTCCGAGAGCGAGAGCGTGTCAAGCATTGAAGTGGATAGTTTGGTTTCGGTTGACATGATGAGGGTAATCAAGACTGAGGTTTCGTCAAGACAAAGTATGAGTACAGAACAGAGTCACTGTTGTGGTCGAGAAGCCTTTTTGTACACTTTAGAGTAAGCGTAAACGTCTGTGCGTCTTCAACCTGGACCCCTCCTGACCCGATAGATCCGGACATGAGATACCCACAGACCTAGCTTGTACTCTACTTACCTACCTAATTCAAGCTGAAAGCCTTTGCTGCCTCGGATTCGGATCGAAACAGGATCCCTTTGAGCGGAGTGCCGTCCTCGGATCGCTCGAACGAGGTGGGTTTAGCGAAGCATCGCAGCAAAGCGAAGATGTATCTCGGAGCGATACCATCATAGAGAGAAGTAGGATCTTGAACGAAGATATCCTTGATGGATACATCGACTCGGTCGAAGCAACCGATAGCACACTTGGCGAGACTAACGTCGTCTTGGTCGGCGGCGATTTTGAACATTCCCCATGCATCAAATCCCTTCGGAGGTTGTTTTCTGCTCGCTCGGAATTTGAGACTTTGTATGACCGCTCCGTGGAGAGTCGGCACTTGTAGATGATCGCAGAGGTCGATCAGATGCTGACAATCTGTTGCGCTGGACTTGATCTCGCATCCCATCGAGGAGGTAATGTAGTTGACGAAGAATCGAACAATGTCGGCGTTTTGATTGAGGTGGATTGGGGCTTCTTCGAGGGATTGTGTGGAAGGTAGATCCAAGAGACCTTTGAAGAATTCACTGGACATCAGCGTCATGCTCGGCAACATGGAACGTAGCAAGCGAGAATGCTGCTCACCTCTTCCTTTTCATGAACCACGCATCCATCTAAACCCCACCATATCCTTCGATACTAGAACGACCTCGGCTCGAGGACTGCAATGATGCTCATCCCAGATAATGACGTCGTCCCCACTACTGATCTCTCCCATTTCGACTTCTTCGGCGTGTCCTGCTTGTGCGTGCAATGACATTATTGATGGTGTTGGGATTGTGAGAAGAGAAGGAAAAGTGATGGTGAGATGATTCATCGAGTCGTTCGATAGCTTTCGAAGACTTTCGAGCGTTACCGTGACAGGTACAACGTCGATCCCTTTGCGTGACCGTTACACACCGCACACATCCTTTGCTTTGCTTCTAGCGTCCTTCCGGATACGTCGCCGAAGCCGATGAGATCGAGGTGGTCCTCTGACATCGGACGACAATTCTAAGAGTCGGTGGATGCCGATGACGTGTCGACTGATAGATAGGCGGCTGGTTATGCCATGTGAGTCTGTTTGAGGCAAGAGCCAAAGATTGATCGACATACACCTTCCGACCCCACAACCATCCGGTGGCCAGACTGAGTGGCGATATCCCTTCACGTCAAACAGAAAAGGCTGGCTGCCTAATCAGCATCGCGAACAGCCAAAAGTCGTGGATCCCCGGGATGACGGGTGTACATCAATGAGTTTTGCTTAATCTCGAAGAAGCACCGCATCAAGGCGTAAAGGTATCGGGGAGGGACTCCGTCGAGGAAGGCGGGGGTGCTAGAAACGATGACCCCTCAATCTTGTGACCAGACGACTCGAAACATCTGATGGCGGCTTTGGCGAGTACAATATCGTCTCGCTTTGCGGCGACTTCAAATACCCCCAAGGCATCGATGGGAGGCTTTTTGCCTTTCGCTTGTCATCGGGGCTGGCATACCATTAAAAACTTGACTTCCCACTCAGAGTTTTCCGACATGTCGGAGAGTCTCAATGTGTCTGCACAGAACTCGACGGCGACCAGTAATTTGGCGGATGGTGACGGAGTCAGGATGGTCGAGGAGATGATACCTGACCACTTTTGGAGTGTGATCCAGATGGATAGGCGCCGTGTCGATGATCAGGTCGGAAGGGACATCGTGAAGACTCTTAAAGAAATCACTCGATGATCAGCAGTGCGCCTATGATACCTCATCGAGGTCAACGACTTACCTTTGTCGCGACATGTGCCAAGCATCTGTCCTAAAGGCTACCTTTTCCTTCGAATTTACAACGAGTTTGGCATTTGGATTGCATTGATGATCGTCGACCGGTCGACCGAGAGGTGTTCCTTCACGCCGGTGGCTCCCTTATTGACTCGACTGTCTTGGGCTCGCTTGATGCCATGGTGATATGCAAACACATCTTGCTATTGTGCCGAGACCGAAAGTTGATAAATGGCGGGCGGTCCGAGAACTCCGGAAGTGGCGCATCTACAGTAGTAGTGGCACGCCAACCACTATGCATGAATGGCGACCTGCCGATCGGGCCTGGGCATTGGGCAACTGGGTGCTGGCTAATCCGAAGGAGGTACACCGGAACGGTGCTGCAATTGTTGAAGGCCAACTGCCACCCGACTGTAGCAGTACATGATACTGGTACTCTGCTCTTCTAGACATCGGATCTCGCCACTCAATCCACTATATACCCTTGCAGCATTACATACTTCGAGCAATGGCGCGTGAATGTGAGCTGTCCACATGGCTGTATCCGCTTATAGTGAGTTTCACAAGGTGATCACCCCGGCAAGCTCCACGAGAAGGCCCGTACATAGACCAACGGTCACGTCTGAGGGAGTAGATATTCCTCTTCGGTAGACTTGGCACCCGGTTGACTGACTCCTCGGACGTGTAGCCATCATCTATCGTAAGAGTGTTCGTCAGCAGGGACACCACCTGGTTTTGTTGGAACTTGACCCGCTTGTGCATATATACCCGGAAGTTCCCGCAAAGTAGTCGGAAACACCTATGACTGCCTATTCGCGGAGTGGTGTTCGGAAGGTATTTGATCACCGAGTGGCTTGTGTGGACTCAGCTGATGAGTTGGTGACACTAGCCAGAGAATGGTTACCACTGGGAAAGCTATTTTTGCGTGTTGACCACTTTCTCCAGGCTTCGAAATACCTCTCTTCATCCAGCATGATGCATGCGGTCGAACGAGTTCTTTCTAGCTTTGACCCAGCAATTCTAGTGTAAACAATTGCTCGGCAGCGGGAGCACGTCGGACATAAAGATTCGTATGACCTCCACACGAATCCGTCACTTCAACAAAGTAGCGCACCACGGCGTACAGATATCGAGGCGATACGTCATCGAAGGCAGGCGGTGTCGTGAGCAGCATAGTACTGACTGTGGTACCGGCTCCATCGAAAGCTCCGATTGCGGATCTCGCCAACATGAAGTCGTTTCGGCTGGCAGCAAGCTTGAAGATAGCCAAGGGATCGATATCACAGTGAGTTACACGATTGACTCGAAGCTTGAGGTTCTGGATAATTGAGAGCTCGATTGTCGGGGCTCGTAGATGATCGCACAAGTCGAGAATGTGTTTGTAGTCGGCCGCGTCGAGCTTGGTCTCGTGAGCGTTGGCAGAGGTAACGTGGTCGATAAAGTGTCGAACAATGTCGCTGGTCTGATGTAGGAAGATTGGCGCAATCTCGTTTGACTGTGACGAGGCCAGGTCCAAGAGGTCCTTGAGTAATTCACTATCTACGTCAGCATCCTTGCCCACACATACTGATCGCGTTACTTGACTCACCTCTTCATCTTCAAATACCAAGCGTCCACCCTAAACCCTACCATATCCTCGGACACAAGCACAACTTCTGCTCGCGGGTTGCTGTGACACTCATCCCACCTGACTACATCCCCTACCGTCTTTGCAGTCGACTCCATCTCCGGTCCTGGTTCGGTTGTCTTCTGTTGAACTGGCATAGAGGGTTTGTGATGTTGCGAGAGGAAGAATAAGAGGTGATGACGAGAGACGCCGATATCCTCTGCGGTCGGATGACCGTGGCCGACGAATACACCGTCACCCACAGACCCCCGTCCGCATCCACACAGAACACATACACAGATGCAGGGATGTGCCTGGGTCGATTCTGCATGTTGATATCGTGCTGTCGAAGATTGAGCCCATCTCCTCCAATATGGGTGTGATTATGCGGCGATATCAATGCTGGCGTCTTCTTGAGAAGTGGTGTGAGACCGCAAGACCTAATCATGCAGGGTGAACGTATTGGCGACCTGGTCGACACTCCATACGTGAACAGCCTCGACCTTATGAAGGGGCTCATTGCATGTTCGACCGGCCGTCGCGAATCGCTCATGGGGCATTGGCTGGAATGCGCATCGCATCAAGGCGTACACATAACGAGGAGGAATGTTGTCAAAGAAGGAAGGTAATCGACCGGTGAGCAGTGTTTTGAGGGTGTGGCCGGACCGCTCGAAGCACCGTATGGCATCACGGGCAAGCTCGACATCGTCCCGTTTGGCAGCAATTTTGAATGCGTTCCATGCATCAAATGGTGGTATGCCATTCCCTGTCTTCAAGGACGTTTGCAGGCTTTTGAGGATAAATTGTTCGGCTCGAGGTGTTCCAAACATGTCGGAAAGTGCCAACAAGCTTTCGCACATCTTGACGTCCATGCCAACATCGGTACCCGGTGATGGAGCAAGGATGTTGACGAATGACCTGACGACGTCATGCTCGTGATCCAGGTGTATGGGTGCGGTTTCTATGCTCTGTGCGGAAGGGACTGCCAACAAGCCCCTGATGAATTCGCTAAAAAGTCAGTCATGCAGGCTTTGTCGGAGCACGGGCTAACCTTTGCCGAGACATATGCCATGCTCCTACTCTCACAGCTACTCTATCCTTCGAAATCAAGACAATCTTGGCGTCCAGGTTGCAATAGTGTATGTCGACAGCGACCGGGTCGTTCTCGCCAATTCCCAGTTCTGCGAGTTGTTCCACCATCTCTTCAGTCGTCCAGCTCCCCGACGCGGACAGGGCATCGGTCGCAGCCTCCTGATCATTCATGCTGTGGTCGTGATCCTTCAGTCGTCTCAAGCTCTTCTGAGTCGCTACGAAGACTAGAAGTGTGAAAGGGTGAGTGATGATGCTCGGACAATAAGAACAAGCCGGTCTTGGCTTGGCGCCTATTTGCGGCAGGTCGCCCATCCCCGTGAGTACTAGAGTCGAGGAAGCCTATGTACAAACAAGCAAGACCGGGTCTCGGCCTCCAGAAGGCAGACAGTGACGAGTTGTTGGTAGCAAGACCATTCGAATTGAATGATACACGATATGCATTTCACCATAGAGATCAAGCAGCTTCATACCCAATTTATTCCGCGGACCAGCTCCATAATGAATCACCAGCCGCCGAGAATGCTCATCTAATAATCTTTCAGCTCCTTTCTTCGCAGATACCTGGCGAAAGACTCACTCGAGGGTGAATGCCGCAGCGATCTCTGCCGGAGTCCTGAATCCAAGACATTCCTTCTTGACAGCCCCAGCCTTCTTGACCTTGTACTCGGTCCTCACAAATGCACTTCTCATCAAGGCGTAAACGTATTTCAGCGGAACATCCTCCAAAAACGAAGCAGGCTTGGTGGTGAGGATATCGACGACACTGAGGTCTGATCGATCAAAAGCCTTGATGGACAGAATGGCCAATTCGGTATCACCCCTAGTTGCCGCTACTTTGAATGCTTCCCATGGATCAAAGTTCCCCATGAGATCCATTCCTCCAGGTTTAGACATGAGAGCTCGAAGTGCGACGTCTTGAATCTCGGTCGCGCGAAGGTATAGGCAGAGATCCCATGAACCTCTGTTGTTGAGGTCGATGTGGTGAGGCATAGCCGAGGTGACGCTGTCGACAAAGTGTCGAACGATGTTACCATTCTGTTTGAGTTGAATGTACGGATTAGTGATTGAGGCGGCAGCGGCACCTTCGATGAGTCGTTTGACGATGACGCTGAATTCGTCAGCCAAAATCATCGCCACTCGGTCGATACCTGACTCACCTGTGTCTCTGAATATACCAAGCTTCAACCCTAAAGCCTATCTTGTCCTTTGATACCAGTACCACCTCGGCCATGTGGTTGTTGCGATGCTTGTCCCATGTTTTCACTTCAACACTTGACCATCAGCCGCGTGGTTGGACTGGCTTGATCGCGCTGGCATTGCTGAATCGGGTACCATCATCGAGGATGGTGTATTGAAGATAATGCGATTTGGTAAGTTAAATGGTTGATGGAGACAATGGGTTGGCTGACGAGAGAGGGTTGATCCCCACTTGAGGACGTCGACAGGCACCAATGTGTGGAGAGGTGTTCCTGCGGCGGAAGGCTAGTCGAGTCCTTCGATTCCTTTGAGCTTGAATGAGTCCGAAGACGAGCTGTATGATTGAGTCTTTTTGACTAGGCAAGCGTGTCAGCTAAACGATACGTATGAGCATATACCATAGATCAGTACCATGTCAACGGCGATCAGCTTACAACCAAATAGGGACTTGACCATGAACGTTCTGCATATCTCATAGTCATATTCTTCGACACCTAATAGCCGTTCTCCTATGCAAATCCAACTCGTACCAACAGCAAGGTATTCTAAGCGTTGTAGGTAGACGAGGAGACCTGAAATGTAAGCAAGTAGAAGCGACGTAGAAAACGGTAGACATACGTTACCGGAGGTAGCGGTCCACTTGACGTGGATGTCCTGTCCGGCCTTCATGTCGTCGTTCTCGAATCCGGGCTGAACTCGGAAAGTATGGGCTGAAAGTGAGCTTTTGGGTTTACACAAGAAGTGTAGGATAAGCTTACCACCGAAGAAGTCTCGCTGGGCCTGGATGAGGTTGGCGGGGAGGGTCTCGGTTCGGTAACCGTCGAAGAAGGAGAGGGCAGTGGTGTGGGCGGGGATGGGGATACCCCATAGACTGAATTATCAGTATTGGGCAAATGTCTAACCAAAAGAAACTGACGTGGTCTGGGCAATAACTCGCCTCCATCCGGCTTGAGCGTTGGCAACAGCCTTCAAGAAGAAAGGAGAGACGAGCAAGTTCTCCAACTCGGGGTTCTGTCGGTAGGCGGCGGTGATGTCGGACAAGAAGACGGACTGCGGGT
>Ga0308160_10007062_pt1 | contig 11270 bp, 7 predicted proteins | sample PhyFR1_FD_201036 | JGI IMG/M metagenome (GOLD analysis project Ga0308160, IMG submission 201036) | Phyllosphere microbial communities from UC Gill Tract Community Farm, Albany, California, United States - DLSLF.R1 | ecosystem: Host-associated > Plants > Phyllosphere > Unclassified | place: USA... | reverse complement strand
GGCCGTCGGGTTCAGCGAAGGGCGGGCCGGAACCTTCGGTCCGCCTTCGTCGTCTAAGGGAAGTGCAGTCGTTCTTACTACACGCCAGTAGCTCAATTGGCAGAGCAGCGGTCTCCAAAACCGCAGGTTGGGGGTTCGAGTCCCTCCTGGCGTGCCAATTTGCCGCACCCTATCCAGTGACCTTGGTCGCATAGCCGCAAGAGTCGGATGAACAGCAAGATCGAGCATTCCAAAGGCACCGCCGCTTCCACCGGTGGCGATATCGTCAAGTACGTCATCGCTGCCTTGCTGGTGGTTGCGGGCCTGTTTGTCTGGTTCTGGTTCGGCGAGCCGAGTCGTGCGACGCAGCTGGGTAGCTGGTCCGGGCCGTTGCGTGGCCTGGCGGTCATCGTCGGCCTGGTCGCGGCCGCCGCGGTGTTTCTGCTGACCGCCAAGGGGCGCGAGTCCCGCGAGTTCGTGTCCGAGTCCCGGTTCGAGCTGCGCAAGGTGGTCTGGCCGACCCGTCAGGAAGCGATCCGCACCACCTGGGTCGTGATCGTGGTGGTGATCATTCTGAGTCTGCTGCTGGGCGGGTTCGATTTCCTGATCCAGAAGCTGATGCAGTGGTTCGTGAGTCGTTGAGGAGAGTGCAGCAGTGAAGCGTTGGTATGTCGTTCACGCCTATTCAGGCTTCGAGAAGTCCGTGGCCCAAGCGCTGCGCGACCGCATTGTGCGTGACGAGATGCAGGAGCGCTTCGGCGACGTGCTGGTGCCGACCGAGGAAGTGATCGAAATGCGCTCCGGCCAGAAACGCCGTTCCGAGCGCAAGTTCTTCCCGGGCTACGTGCTGGTGCAGATCGAGACCCACGAAGAAGCCGGCATCCCGCGCATCGACAACGAAAGCTGGCACTTGGTCAAGGAAACCTCGAAGGTCATGGGGTTCATCGGCGGCACCGCCGATCGCCCGCTTCCGATCCGCGACGAAGAGGCCGATGCGATCCTGCAGCGCGTTCAGGATGGCGTGGAGAAGCCGCGTCCGAAGGTGCTGTTCGAGCCGGGCCAGATGGTCCGCGTCACCGATGGCCCGTTCAACGACTTCAATGGCGTGGTCGAGGAAGTCAACTACGAGAAGAGCCGCCTGCGCGTCGCGGTGCTGATCTTCGGCCGCTCCACCCCGGTGGAGCTGGAATTCGGCCAGGTCGAGAAGGCCTGAGCCCGCGCCGGCGCAGCTGCGCCGGCCGCAAAAATCTCTGCTATACTGCGCGGCTCGCTGTCCAGGCTCGCCGCCTGGCAGGACCGGAAGCCGCCGCAAGGCGGCTTTCTGCGCACTTCAAACGTGATGGCGGGACACGTGATTTTCCCGTCGCGATGGGGAGCCTGCAAGTTGGGCGCTAGCACCCGGAGACCACTGAAATGGCAAAGAAAGTAGTCGGTTACATCAAGCTGCAGGTGAAGGCCGGTCAGGCCAATCCCTCGCCGCCGGTCGGTCCTGCGCTGGGTCAGCGCGGCCTGAACATCATGGAATTCTGCAAGGCGTTCAATGCCGCCACGCAGAAGCTGGAGCCGGGCCTGCCCACTCCGGTCATCATCACGGCCTATTCGGACCGTACCTTCACCTTCATCACCAAGAGCACCCCTGCGAGCGTGCTGTTGAAGAAGGCCGCAGGCGTCACCTCCGGTTCCAAGCGCCCGAACACCGAAAAGGTGGGCAAGGTCACCCGCAAGCAGCTCGAAGAGATCGCCAAGGCGAAGGAAGCCGACCTGACTGCAGCCGAGCTGGAAGCGGCGGTACGTACGATTGCGGGTTCCGCCCGCAGCATGGGCCTGACGGTGGAGGGTTAAGCGATGGCACAGACCAAGCGACAGAAAGCAATCCGTGCTGCCGTGCAGCCGGGCAAGGCGTATTCGATCGACGAAGCGCTGAAGATCCTCAAGTCCACCAGCAAGGCCAAGTTCGTCGAAGCCGTCGACGTGGCCGTGCGCCTGGGCGTGGATGCCAAGAAGTCCGACCAGCAGGTGCGCGGTTCCACCGTGCTGCCGGCCGGTACCGGCAAGAGCGTGCGCGTGGCGGTGTTCGCCCCGGCCGGCGCCAAGGCTGACGAAGCCCTGGCCGCTGGTGCCGAAGCCGTCGGCATGGACGACCTGGCCGAGAAGATGCAGGCCGGCGACCTGAACTACGACGTGGTCATCGCCACCCCGGACGCGATGCGCGTCGTCGGCAAGTTGGGCACGCTGCTGGGCCCGCGCGGCCTGATGCCGAACCCGAAGGTCGGCACCGTGTCGGCGAATCCGGCCGAAGCGGTGAAGAACGCCAAGTCGGGTCAGGTGCGCTACCGCACCGACAAGGCCGGCATCATCCACTGCACCATCGGCAAGGCCAGCTTCGAAGACGAAGCGCTGAAGAACAACCTGCAGGCGCTGCTGATGGACCTGGTCAAGGCCAAGCCGGCCACGTCCAAGGGTACCTATCTGCAGAAGATCTCGGTGAGCTCGACCATGGGTCCGGGCGTCACCGTCGATCAGGCTTCGCTGTCCCTGAAGTAATTCGCGAGACGGCGGCGCTCCGCGAGGGGCGCCGCCGGTTTCACCCTTTTGAAGGCGTCGCCGAGGGGCAACCCGGAGCGAAGCCGTCAAAGACCGCAGGCGCGGTCGGCGCATACCGACGACGGGCACGGAAGCTCGATATGGCAAGGAGTCGCCGTCGGTACAGCGGGATCGCTTAATCCAGTCCCCTCGGGGACGCGCCGGCGTAGATGGTGCCGCCTTTCTGGAGTTTTTCTGGTTCAGGCCAGTTCGGGGTTTCCCGAGCGCGCTCACTCCAGGTCTGGAACGGCCACCAACTGGGATGCCATTCGGCGTCCCCGGCATCCAGGATGGAGGCCGCCCAGGACCGCAAGCGGCAGGAGCCGCAAGCGGAGTTTGTTTGAAGCGAGGATTCGCGATTCGCGATTGGGGATTGGCAAGGGCGGCGGTATCGCTCCTGACGAATCCCGAATCACCAATCCCGACTCTCTGCTTTAACGGAGGAGTGCAATGGCTCTCAATCTGTCCCAGAAGCAAGAAGTCGTCGCCGAACTGGCAGACGTTGCCGCGAAGGCTCACTCCTTGGTTGCTGCCGAGTACGCCGGCATCACGGTCGCCCAGCTGACCGCGATGCGCAAGAAGGCGCGCGAAACCGGTGTGTACTTGCGTGTTGTCAAGAACACCCTGGCCGCGCGTGCCGTTGCCGGTACCGAATACGAGTGCGTCCAGGACGCGCTGGTCGGTCCGCTGCTGTATGCGTTCTCGACGGAAGAACCCGGCGCTGCCGGTCGTCTGATCAAGGAATTCGCCAAGGGTAACGACAAGCTGCAAGCCAAGGTCGTGTCGATGGGTGGCCAGCTGTATCCGGCCGCTCACCTCGAGGTGTTGGCATCGCTGCCGACCCGCGAGCAGGCGCTGGCCATGCTGGCACGCGTCCTCGCCGAGCCGGCGAGCATGTTTGCACGCGCGGTCAAGGCAGTGGGCGACAAGCTCGGTGGTGGCGAAGAAGCCCCCGCCGCAGCGGAAGAAGCCCCGGCCGAAACGGCTTAAGTTCGCGACACCTGAAACGGTTCACTAGAACCTCATCCAGAAAAAAATTCCAAAGGTAATCACAATGTCCCTGTCTAACGAACAGATCGTCGACGCAATCGCCGAAAAGACCCTCATGGAAGTGATGGAGCTGGTCAAGGCCATCGAAGAGAAGTTTGGCGTCTCCGCCGCCGCCCCGGTCGCCGCTGCCGGCCCGGCCGCTGCTGCTGCCCCGGTCGAAGAGCAGACCGAGTTCAACGTCATCCTGAAGGCTATCGGCGAGAAGAAGGTCGAAGTCATTAAGGCCGTCCGCGCCATCACCGGCCTGGGCCTGAAGGAAGCGAAGGACCTCGTCGAAGGTGCTCCGCAGACCGTCAAGGAAGCCGTGTCGAAGGAAGATTCCGAGAAGTTCAAGAAGGATCTCGAGGCCGCCGGCGCGACCGTCGAAATCAAGTAATCGGCATCTTGCATCGCCAGCGTGTCAGGTGATGCATCGAAGGCTGGGGACGCAAGTCCCCGGCCTTTGGCCGTTGTTGCAAAGCCGGGATTGGAGATTCGGCATTAGGGATTTGATGGCGCCCGTTTGGCCCATCCCGAATCCCGTCATCCCCAATTTCGGCCTTACCGAGTTGGTAGTTGGAAGTAGCAAGAGAAGGCGTGCTGGTGCCGGCAATACCAGCGACTTCCAACTGACAATTTATGTTCACTCAGGGCCGCGGACGCGCGGCCCGCACAGCCAAGGTGATACCTCATGACGTCTTATTCGTTCACCGAAAAGAAGCGTATCCGCAAGGATTTCGGCAAGCAGCGCTCGATCCTCGAAGTGCCGTTCCTGCTGGCGATCCAGGTGGATTCCTACCGCGAATTCCTGCAGGAAAACACCGACCCGAACAAGCGTTCGGACCACGGCCTGCACGCGGCCCTGAAATCGGTGTTCCCGATCTCCAGCTACAGCGGCAACGCGGCGCTGGAATACGTCGGCTACAAGCTGGGCGACCCGGTGTTCGACGAGCGTGAATGCCGCCAGCGCGGCATGAGCTACGGCGCTCCGCTGCGCGTGACCGTGCGCCTGGTGATCTACGACCGCGAGTCCTCGACCAAGGCCATCAAGTACGTGAAGGAGCAGGAGGTCTACCTCGGCGAAATCCCGCTGATGACCGACAACGGCACCTTCATCGTCAACGGTACCGAGCGCGTCATCGTTTCGCAGCTGCACCGTTCGCCGGGCGTGTTCTTCGACCACGACCGCGGCAAGACCCACAGCTCGGGCAAGCTGCTGTACAGCGCCCGCATCATCCCGTACCGCGGTTCCTGGCTGGACTTCGAGTTCGACCCGAAGGACGCGCTGTTCACCCGTATCGACCGCCGCCGCAAGCTGCCGGTGTCGATCCTGCTGCGCGCGCTCGGCTACTCGAACGAAGAGATGCTGGCCGAGTTCTTCGAGATCAACACCTTCCACATCGACCCGAAGGAAGGCGTGCAGCTGGAGCTGGTGCCCGAGCGCCTGCGCGGCGAGACGCTGAACTTCGACCTGGCCGATGGCGACAAGGTCATCGTCGAGGCCGGCAAGCGCATCACCGCGCGCCACGTCAAGCAGCTGGAAGCCGCCGGCGTCGCCGCGCTGGCCGTGCCCGACGAGTACCTGGTCGGCCGCATCCTGTCGCACGACGTAGTCGATGCCTCGACCGGCGAACTGCTGGCCAGCGCCAACGACGAGATCAGCGAAGATCAGCTGACCGCGTTCCGCAAGGCCGGCGTCGACGCCGTGGGCACGCTGTGGGTCAACGATCTGGATCGTGGTCCGTACCTGTCCAACACCCTGCGCATCGATCCGACCAAGACCCAGCTGGAAGCGCTGGTCGAGATCTACCGCATGATGCGTCCCGGCGAGCCGCCGACCAAGGATGCCGCGCAGAACCTGTTCCACAACCTGTTCTTCACCTTCGAGCGCTACGACCTGTCCACGGTCGGCCGCATGAAGTTCAACCGCCGTGTCGGCCGCAAGGAAGTCACCGGCGAGTCGGTGCTGTACGACAAGAAGTACTTCGGCGAGCGCAACGACGAAGAGTCCAAGCGCCTGGTCGCCGAGCATGCCGACAGCTCCGACATCCTGGAAGTGATCAAGGTCCTGACCGAGATCCGCAACGGCCGCGGCGTGGTCGACGACATCGACCACCTCGGCAACCGTCGCGTGCGTTCGGTCGGCGAAATGGCCGAGAACGTGTTCCGCGTGGGCCTGGTCCGCGTCGAGCGCGCGGTCAAGGAGCGCCTGTCGATGGCCGAGTCCGAAGGCCTGACCCCGCAGGAACTGATCAACGCCAAGCCGGTGGCCGCCGCGATCAAGGAGTTCTTCGGCTCCTCGCAGCTGTCGCAGTTCATGGACCAGAACAACCCGCTGTCGGAAGTGACGCACAAGCGCCGCGTTTCCGCGCTGGGCCCGGGTGGTCTGACCCGCGAGCGCGCCGGCTTCGAAGTGCGCGACGTGCATCCGACCCACTACGGCCGCGTCTGCACCATCGAGACGCCGGAAGGCCCGAACATCGGCCTGATCAACTCGCTGGCGGTGTATGCCCGCACCAACCAGTACGGCTTCCTGGAGACGCCGTACCGGAAGGTCTTGGACGGCCAGATCACCGACGACGTCGAATACCTGTCGGCGATCGAAGAGAACGAGTACGTGATCGCGCAGGCCAACGCGCTGCACGATTCCAAGAGCCGCCTGACCGAGCAGTTCGTGCCGTGCCGCTACCAGGGCGAGTCGCTGCTGAAGCCGCCGGCCGAAGTGCACTTCATGGACGTGTCGCCGATGCAGACCGTGTCCATCGCGGCGGCGCTGGTGCCGTTCCTGGAGCACGATGACGCCAACCGCGCGCTGATGGGCGCGAACATGCAGCGCCAGGCCGTGCCGACGCTGCGTGCGCAGAAGCCGCTGGTCGGTACCGGCATCGAGCGCGCCGTGGCGCGCGACTCGGGCGTGACCGTGAACGCGCGCCGTGGCGGCGTGATCGAGCAGATCGACGCCGGCCGCATCGTGGTCAAGGTCAACGAGGAAGAGATCGGCGGCGGCACCGATGCCGGCGTCGACATCTACAACCTGATCAAGTACACGCGCTCCAACCAGAACACCTGCATCAACCAGCGTCCGCTGGTCAATGTGGGCGACGTGATCGCGCGCGGCGACGTGCTGGCCGACGGTCCCTCGACCGACATCGGCGAGCTGGCCCTGGGCCAGAACATGCTGATCGCGTTCATGCCGTGGAACGGCTACAACTTCGAAGACTCCATCCTGCTCTCCGAGCGCGTGGTGGAAGAGGATCGCTACACCACGATCCACATCGAAGAGCTGACCTGCGTGGCGCGGGACACCAAGCTGGGGCCGGAGGAAATCTCCGCCGACATCCCGAACGTGTCCGAGCAGGCGTTGAACCGCCTGGACGAGTCGGGCGTGGTGTACATCGGCGCCGAAGTGCGCGCCGGCGACATCATGGTCGGCAAGGTCACGCCGAAGGGCGAGAGCCAGCTGACCCCGGAAGAGAAGCTGCTGCGCGCGATCTTCGGCGAGAAGGCCTCGGACGTGAAGGACAGCTCGCTGCGCGTGCCGCCGGGCATGGACGGCACCGTCATCGACGTGCAGGTGTTCACCCGCGACGGCATCGAGAAGGACAAGCGCGCCCGCCAGATCGAGGAAAACGAGATCAAGCGGGTCAAGAAGGACTTCGACGACCAGTTCCGCATCCTGGAAAGCGCGATCTATGCGCGTCTGCGCACCCAGCTGATCGGCAAGGTCGCCAACGGCGGTCCGAACCTGAAGAAGGGCGACACCGTCACCGACGCGTACCTGGACGGGCTGAAGAAGTCCGACTGGTTCGCGCTGCGGATGAAGGACGAGGAGCCGTCCGACGCGATCGAGCGCGCGCAGAAGCAGATCCAGGCGCACGAGAAGGAATTCGAGCGTCGCTTCGCCGACAAGCGCGGCAAGATCACCGCCGGCGACGACCTCGCCCCGGGCGTGCTGAAGATGGTCAAGGTGTTCCTGGCGGTGAAGCGCCGCATCCAGCCCGGCGACAAGATGGCCGGTCGCCACGGCAACAAGGGTGTCGTGTCGATGATCCAGCCGATCGAGGACATGCCGTACATGGCCAACGGCGAGACCGTTGACATCGTGCTGAACCCGCTCGGCGTGCCGTCGCGCATGAACATCGGCCAGGTGCTGGAAGTGCATCTGGGCTGGGCCGCCAAGGGCCTGGGTCGCAAGATCCAGAACATGCTCGAGGCGCAGACCAAGGTCGCCGACCTGCGCAAGTTCCTGACCCAGATCTACAACCACGACCAGAAACTGGGCGAGGACCGTGTGGACCTGGATCAGTTCAGCGACGCGGAGCTGCTGCGCCTGGCCGGCAACCTGACCGACGGCGTGCCGATGGCCACCCCGGTGTTCGACGGTGCGACGGAAGCGGAGATCAAGCACATGCTCGAGCTCGCCGACCTGCCGATCAGCGGCCAGACCCAGCTGTACGACGGCCGCACCGGCGAGGCGTTCGATCGCCACACCACGGTCGGCTACATGCACATGCTGAAGCTGAACCACTTGGTCGACGACAAGATGCACGCGCGCTCCACCGGTCCGTACTCGCTCGTCACCCAGCAGCCGCTGGGCGGCAAGGCGCAGTTCGGCGGCCAGCGCTTCGGCGAAATGGAAGTCTGGGCGCTGGAAGCCTACGGCGCGGCCTACACCCTGCAGGAAATGCTGACGGTGAAGTCCGACGACGTGCAGGGCCGCAACCAGATGTACAAGAACATCGTCGACGGCGAGCACGAGATGGTCGCGGGCATGCCGGAATCCTTCAACGTCCTGGTGAAGGAAATCCGCTCGCTGGCCATCAACATGGAACTGGAAGACTGATCGCGCAGGCGCGGGTGCCGCAGGGCACCCGCGCCGCCGCAGCGCTCTGACAGCCCATCGACACGTATTCCTCCTTTCGGAGAAACACCATGAAAGACCTGCTCAACCTCTTCAACCAGCAGCGCCAGACGCTGGACTTCGACGCGATCAAGATCGCGTTGGCCTCGCCGGACCTGATCCGTTCGTGGTCCTTCGGCGAAGTGAAGAAGCCGGAAACGATCAACTACCGTACCTTCAAGCCCGAGCGCGACGGCCTGTTCTGCGCCGCGATCTTCGGTCCGATCAAGGACTACGAGTGCCTGTGCGGCAAGTACAAGCGCATGAAGCACCGTGGCGTGGTCTGCGAGAAGTGCGGCACCGAAGTGACCCTGGCCAAGGTGCGCCGCGAGCGCATGGGCCACATCGACCTGGCCTCGCCGGTCGCGCACATCTGGTTCCTGAAGTCGCTGCCGTCGCGCATCGGCCTGATGCTGGACATGACCCTGCGCGACATCGAGCGCGTGCTGTACTTCGAAGCCTACGTGGTGACCGAGCCGGGCCTGACCGCCCTGGAGCGCCGCCAGCTGCTGACCGAAGAGCAGTTCCTGACCGCGCGCCAGGAGCACGGCGACGACTTCGACGCCGCGATGGGCGCCGAGGCGGTGTACGAGCTGCTGCGCACGATCGACCTGCAGTCGGAAATGACCCGCCTGCGCGAAGAGATCGCCGGCACCGGGTCGGAAACCAAGCTCAAGCGTCTGACCAAGCGCATCAAGCTGGTCGAAGCCTTCCTCGAGTCGGGCAACCGTCCGGAGTGGATGGTGATGACCGTGCTGCCGGTGCTGCCGCCGGATCTGCGTCCGCTGGTGCCGCTGGACGGCGGCCGCTTCGCGACCTCCGATCTGAACGACCTGTACCGCCGCGTCATCAACCGCAACAACCGCCTGCGTCGCCTGCTCGAGCTCAATGCGCCGGACATCATCGTGCGCAACGAAAAGCGCATGCTGCAGGAATCGGTGGATGCGCTGCTGGACAACGGCCGCCGCGGCCGTGCCATCACCGGCACCAACAAGCGCCCGTTGAAGTCGCTGGCCGACATGATCAAGGGCAAGCAGGGCCGGTTCCGCCAGAACCTGCTCGGCAAGCGCGTGGACTACTCCGGCCGTTCGGTCATCGTGGTCGGCCCGACCCTGCGTCTGCACGAGTGCGGCCTGCCGAAGAAGATGGCGCTGGAACTGTTCAAGCCGTTCGTGTTCGCCAAGCTGCAGCGTCGCGGCCTGGCCACCACCATCAAGGCCGCCAAGAAGCTGGTCGAGCGCGAAGAAGCCGAAGTCTGGGACATCCTGGAAGAGGTCATCCGCGAGCACCCGGTGCTGCTGAACCGTGCGCCGACCCTGCACCGTCTGGGCATCCAGGCGTTCGAGCCGGTGCTGATCGAAGGCAAGGCGATCCAGCTGCATCCGCTGGTGTGTACCGCGTTCAACGCCGACTTCGACGGTGACCAGATGGCCGTGCACGTGCCGCTGTCGCTGGAAGCGCAGCTGGAAGCGCGCGCGCTGATGATGTCCACCAACAACATCCTGTCGCCGGCCAACGGCGAGCCGATCATCGTGCCGTCGCAGGACGTGGTGCTGGGCCTGTACTACATGAGCCGCGCCCTGGAGAACAAGAAGGGCGAGGGCATGGTGTTCGCCAACATCGCCGAAGTGAAGCGCGCCTACGACAACCGCGTGGTCGAACTGCACGCCAAGGTCAAGGTCCGCATCACCGAGACGGTGATCGACGAGGACGGCAGCCGCAGCAAGAAGACCTCGATCGTGGACACCACGATCGGGCGCGCGCTGCTGGCCGAAATCCTGCCGGACGGCCTGCCGTTCGCGCTGGCCAACACCGAGCTGACCAAGAAGAACATCAGCCGCCTGATCAACTCCAGCTACCGCCAGCTGGGTCTGAAGGACAGCGTCGTGTTCGCCGACAAGCTGATGTACACCGGCTTCGCCTACGCGACCCGCGCCGGCGTGTCGATCGGCATCGACGACATGCTGATCCCGTCGGAGAAGAAGGGCATCCTCGGCGAAGCCGAGCAGGAAGTGCTGGAAATCCAGGAGCAGTACCAGTCCGGTCTGGTCACCGCCGGCGAGCGCTACAACAAGGTCGTGGACATCTGGTCGCGCACCAACGAGCGCATCGCCAAGGCGATGATGGACACCATCGGTACCGAGAAGGTCACCAATGCCAAGGGCGAGATCATCGATCAGAAGTCGATGAACTCCCTGTACATCATGGCCGACTCCGGCGCGCGTGGTAGCCAGGCGCAGATCCGTCAGCTGGCCGGTATGCGCGGCCTGATGGCGCGTCCGGACGGCTCGATCATCGAGACCCCGATCAAGGCCAACTTCCGCGAAGGCCTGAACGTGCAGGAGTACTTCAACTCCACCCACGGCGCGCGTAAGGGTCTGGCCGATACCGCGCTGAAGACCGCCAACTCGGGTTACCTGACCCGGCGTCTGGTCGACGTGGCGCAGGACGTGGTCATCACCGAGCCGGATTGCGGCACCAGCGACGGCCTGACCATGACCCCGATCGTGGAAGGCGGCGACGTGGTCGAGCCGTTGAAGGATCGCGTGCTCGGCCGCGTGGTGGCCGAGGACGTGTTCCTGCCGGGCAACGACGAGGATCCGATCGTCACCCGCAACACGCTGCTCGACGAGCAGTGGGTGGCCAAGCTGGAAGAGGCCGGCGTGCAGACGCTGAAGGTGCGCTCCACGATCACCTGCGAATCCTCGTTCGGCGTGTGCGCCCGCTGCTACGGCCGCGACCTGGCGCGCGGTCACCTGGTCAACATCGGCGAAGCGGT
>Ga0308160_10007059_pt1 | contig 11274 bp, 14 predicted proteins | sample PhyFR1_FD_201036 | JGI IMG/M metagenome (GOLD analysis project Ga0308160, IMG submission 201036) | Phyllosphere microbial communities from UC Gill Tract Community Farm, Albany, California, United States - DLSLF.R1 | ecosystem: Host-associated > Plants > Phyllosphere > Unclassified | place: USA... | reverse complement strand
CTAAATATGTATCTTTTGAGGGCTGAGACGGATACTGACAGACTAGAAACCACGCTCCCAGCCCAGACCGATCTACCCACCCCTTCAGCCGAGTCAACGATCCGGTCCGACTGAGGCCCAGATCACCGCCGCCAAGGCAGCTGACAAGCTGGCTTGGTTTACTGCTGCCACCAGCGCACTGGACGAAGAAATAGCAAAGGAGCGTATGACTGCCTCCGAAAAACGAGAACCGCAGCTGGCTGCAACGCCCGCTCCTACAAACTCTACTCAATCGGGGCAGACTCAACCCATACCTATATCGGGACCATCCAGGACACAGCCCACCTCCGCGGGGACGGGTACTGAGTGGATCCCGAGTGGAGGAGGAGATCGGCATTCATGGCTCCGTAGACATGGAGAGGAGCTTGCTGAAACCGATGATCGTAATAAGCCACATTGGTGACCTACCGTACGTAGTAAAAGGAGTTGTGGAGTCGCAGTCGGTAATCGCAGTAGAAGTTGATGGTCGATTTTTCTCACTTTGGTGGTTGACTTATGTATATACTTCGTCTTGGTCATTGGCGCAATATTCGGTATGCCGCGCATGGAGTCGAGGGGATTTGCCAGCCCACGACCGGTCCCTGATGGCTAAATTTTACGGTCTACTTCGGGATGAGACACGAAGCTAAGGCTTTTCATGTGATACTGATCATCACATCGGGAAAGTCTTCCGTCTTACAAGTGGAATGTGCTAGATATATCGTCAATGCCTCATGGCTCGATGAGCCCTGTGGCTACTTCCCTTGAACCCCCACTCCACGAAACGATGAATGGAAATCTCGGTCATCTACTTCTCTGACCTCACGCCTGCCAGGGGAGAGTGATAATCAGAGCTTGAGAAGCTCTCATTGTCCCTGTGAGACGCCCTCACAAGCCGACCGTGAGCTCGGCCATATCTTCTCAAGCCTGTATATCGCATTCCGGGCTTCTTTTCTAACGCCCTCTGAGGCACAAACTCAGGTGCATCGCCACACACGATATCCTTTTATCCATCAGCGTCTCATGATATCAATAGCCCCTGGGGTGGCTTCCCTCATTGCTTGCTCCATGAAGGAATGAAAGGAAGTCTCGGTCATTTATTCCTCTGCCTTAGACCCTGTCATTCCTTGCCCCGATATTGACTTGATCAGAGCGTGGAACCTTTCACAGGTCATTTTCAAAGGTTCTCAACTCTTCTTAGACCTATAAGACCTTGCACTTTCCTGTCTTTCGTGTCCTTTATAGTACATCAGCAAACAACACTCCATTTTTCTAGTCGACACAATGCCGGATACTACACCGACGACGATCAGAGGAGGACCTTCGACCACATCGATGCAGTACACCCCTCTGTCCAAGGTGAGCTTTATACTTCGTCCGCCGTGGCGACGATGAGAGCAATTACTGACAACTCAGGTTAGTGACACTCCGGACCCCTTCCCCAGAGACAAACCCACCCAGTTTGAAAACCCAAGTGTCCAGACTCTCCCTAGGGCTCAAGGGAAACACCAGCAATGTCTCTCGAGTCGACACCACTCTCACCGGATGCGGACAGGCCAATGCAAATGAGGCGACACTCCAATCTGATTCCAGCATGGCCGAGAAGGGTCCCACTCTCACTGCAACCGCTGCTACCGCGGTGGAGAAGGAGGCATCCAGCGCGTATAAAGAAGAGCTCCACCGAGCTCGACAAGCGGCCTTGAGGAAGTGGTGATTGTGACGCGGCTGAGGAGTGTCGATGTAAGACAGCGTTAAATGCACATGTTGCCGATGAGCTCCAGGACTCTTTCACCGCATGACCGCGTCGTGAGTGCCTTCATGGGCGAAGAAGAGTCCTATGCACACATCGATCTGATGCAGATCGCAATTTGCGTAAAAGAGCGCCCATATCCAAGCGCCGAGCTGCCTATGATAAGCATTGACGTGACGGCCAAGGGAGATTTATACATCTGATGACTGTTAGCTTTATACCGGAAGAGATACATGTACTCGCTACAAGACTAGCTACCTATGTATCATCTAATTCTACTACCTCCAAGGTTACTAACCAATAGACACCGCATGGGCTGATTTAAGGGTAGTAACCCATTGATTACTAGTTATAACCTTATTACGCCAATGTCTCGCATTGATCATATGGGTTCTGGCTATGTAAGCCGTACCTCTCATAGAGCGTGTCTTTTAACAATGACGGGTTGGTGAACCGCCATGGGTCAACTTGACGGCGCATCCTTTTTGACTACATAGCACTTGTCACGTGCCCTGTAGGCGGTCCGTTATGAAGGCAGGAATTTGACGAGGCTCACGAGATTCAGTTTGGCTGCGGACATTGTGTCCTATTCAGTCTCAGTGTCGTGTATGGAGACGCAGAATCAGTGTCTGAAGTTCACGACGATATGGACGAGTAGACTTCATTGAGCTCCGTTGCCACCTTGATCTGATCTCTCTCAATGTGCATTCACTGCGAGTCGACGATGTAGTACGCCTGACCCTCTTTGCTTACAGCTTTTCAGCTGAGCTCCTCTACGAACTGTCAGTCAGTCGGCGACCAAGACATCCACCTCCAATGTCATGGCCTCTCGTCGAATCCCTAGCTTCTTCCTTGCCGTTTGATGTTGACAATGGAAAACCTGAGGTCTGCTTTGTCCTGTCGATGTGGAAATCATGCCTCTTTGCATATGCTCACCCATGCGATATTGTACGTCACGTTGACACACGTGCGTTCCAGCTCCTCTTTTCATTGATCCCTGACTCGGTTCATGAACGGACGTCTGAGACCAACTATCTCTCTGACCTCACCCTTGCCAAGGGGTATTGGTGATAAGAGCGCCAAAACCTTTCATTACCTCGGTGAAAGGTCTGTCGAGTTCATGGGGTACTTATAAAACGTCTCTTTATTGAGGTTGTGTCTTCTTTCACTCTTGCAATTATCTTACGCCGACGAGGTTACCTGTTACTGTTCTTCTCCAATCACATACCCAAGTATCCATCATGACAGAACGATGGTCAATGTCAATCAGGGGACAAGAGGTAAGTACGACGACGGATCGGACAAGTCTCTGAAGGCGGATAATACTCACGCACTAGATCGATCCCGCCCCCGTCACGAGCACCCGTGCTACTAGCACACGAGCTCCGACCGCGCCGGGACCGACCACTGTCCCTGCTTCCAATGGTTCAGGCTCGTCTCGACCTCTTACAATCCAACCTCCCACCTGGACACAAAACAGACGATCAGCCAACAAGAGCCCTGAAACGATGGAGCATGATAACAACAAGGCAGTCGAGGATTATATGAGGCGTATGAGGGCTGAACAGACCAAAGAGACAGAGAGACTCAATGTTGCACCCCGAAATGGGACCAATAACTCAGCCACAGCTACGAAGTCGGACATCACTAGGGCCGCCTGGTGAATTTGTTTGTGTCGAGCTCGAGTTGGTTTTGACGGATTGTTCAATTGTGTGATATAGCGTTTTGTATATAGCCGAAGACCAGACCATGCATGCGGAGCACATGAAGCGGAGACTATTCCTTTGCAGTAAACCAAAATCTCCAGGGACCATTGGTGACAATCTTTAATGTGACAGCGGCCATAGCAAGATCAGTGGACAGATTCGAGTCTGGAATGCCCCATCAACAGTGAGCCTTCTTGAATTTGTCCACGAGTAGCTGTGCCCCAGTATAATCCTCATAGCTACGGTATTCAAAAGAAAGCTGAAACTAGAAAGCTGTCTCTTTCCGTTGATACTGCCTATCCAATCCTTTGATTCAAAGGACCCAGGGGCTCACTAGCCGAGAACACTGTGGGTCTGGTGAGCTGACATCACTCCTTGTTCAGTGAGGACAACACGACAAACAAAATACCTGACAGCATTATGAGCATGAGCCGAGAAGAGCAGACTAATGATACAAATACTTCACAGAGTGGCAAGCGTCTTGGTAAGCCTGTGTTGGAAATGGATCCTCGTGTATCAGGTCAGGTGTGTCTGCTGCTCTGATTGACATTTACCATCGCTGACCTGGGTCCCATCCAGTCCGGAGCTGGATTCCACCAAGGTTACTCTCCGAGTAGATGCCCTTGACCCGAAGGTCATGGGCCAATTGATTACCCCTCCGAAAATACCGAATCCACAGCGACAGACTCGTCTCATTCAAGGCGCTCTCAAGAAGAGTCCAAGTCTGCGTTCAGCGCTTCCAGGGTCAGTTACCGGCAGCCAGAATGCAAGACCGACAGCCAGGACTCCCAAAACGCAGGTCGAGCCCAGACAGCAGATGGTATTTCCCTTCCTGCATTATCAGCTCTTCACATTCGACATTCTGTATCCAATACGGCAAGTACGAATCAAGACCGGGAAACCACAAAACGAAAACGGGTGGAAATAGAAGGTGATGAGTTAGACGAAGAGAGGTGAATTGGCGAAAAGAGCAAAGTAAAGGAGTGCTCCCGAGTCAATGGTTTGTCCGGAAAAGACGATAATAAGCTGCGAAACTCGCGGGTGTAGCTTGCTATATACCAAGATGCAACCTTATCGTCCCACTTTCACTGCCGCCTCAGACCCCCTATACTCACCCTTCTCTAACATCTAATGCAAATCTACCTTTCTTTCTCCCCATCCCTGATCCCCAGGGATCACGAAAGGATCATTGCTCTCACCTATTGCTCTGTGTTCACCCCTTCTCGGAGCACGTTTTCACAGCAATGTGTCAACCTTTATCCACCCTTGAAAGGTTTATCTTTTCGAACATCACATGTAGTAAGACTGTTTTCTCGGTCGTGTCCTCTCTTCTTCATACAAAGTACTTTGTTGCCACCCAAATAACTACTGTACCACAAGCATGTCAGCTCCTGATCAATCTGCCCAAACCAAGAGGACCGACGGGACAGATGGGACCGTCCAAGAGCGAGTAAGTCCTTCTTTCAGCCTGACATCAATCGAAAGTGAACCACCACTGATATACCTAGGTGTACGCTGTGCCGCTCAAGGGTGGTGAAGTCCTCTTTACCAGAGACCCTCCTACCCAGGAAGTCAGAATGTGTTTCAAGGCTCCCGAAAAACCTTCCGAAAATGCGACCGGATGGAATCCGAGTACGCTACCACAGACCGCGTCGATTCCTCCCACTTTGTACCCGGTAACTCGACAGCTTGTGAGCCAGGCCGATGACAAGGTCAGAACAGAACAGAGCGGGAGTAAGCGATGATCAATGATACCAAGAAGCCCACTTCTTCACAGAATGATTCGATAGGTGTGGGATACTGTATATAATATGAGATAGTGTAGATAAAGTCAGATCCTGTAGATAAAGTCAGATTCTGTGAATGACATGATATGAGATGAATTTTGTGATTGATGGTCAAATATTGTGATTAATGGTACTGTAAGTCGAAGCCCTCGAGTTATTTTACACTCTCTTACTCTCTAAAATTTGACTATGCCTCTCCTATAAGGGGAATATGCTTTAGCATTTTCGTCAGTATACATTTAGCCATCGTTCGCTGCTCAGCGCCTGCGACCAGATAGCCACCAAATGGTATACCAGCCCTAGGGCAAGATACATACGAATGCATGCCGCAATTCTACTATGTCCACAACTTGATCGTACCGTCCCATGAAGCAGTGACCACCTTTGACTGAACATCATCAGCTCGATACCAATCATCGGACGACATTCCAAACTCACATGCTCATTAGGCAGCCAAGCATGATCAATGACAACCTCCTTATGCGCTCTTAACCGACTAGCAATCTTTCCAGTCTTCCAATCCCAGAAAACAACGTCTCCACCACCAGTACCGCTGGAGATGTATTTCCCATCAGGACTGAACCCGATATTACAAGCGTATCCAGCGATTGTGTGTCCTGCAAATCGCTTCTTCTTTGCTTGCTTGAAAGATCCATCGGCGGCGTAGATTAAGATTTGGTTATCTAGAGATTGACATGCGAAATATTTATCTATTTGTTAGTGGCGCCAGGAGGGAGGGTACGTACTGCTTGGATGTTTGGATACGGCGGGCATCGAGTGCATGTGCGGTTCGGCAATGTATTTGATGACTACTGGGATATCGTAGTCCCATCCACGTATCGTCTTGTCGTCGGAGGTGGAAACGAAACGACGATTCTCATCGACGAAGGTAATAGTGTTGACAGGTCCGAGATGTTGATCGTAAGTCTGGATGATCTCGTGCGATCTCAAATCGTACTACCTGTCAGCCACACTCCTTACTCAAGTGATGTGGACATACCTGTATAATCTTCTTATCCTGCATACCAGCCATGAAGATATTCTGCTTATCTCCATCGGGGTGATACTTGACGACATTTGGAATTTTACCATTAGAGAACACCTGGATACATTTCCCAGTCTCGGTATCCCATTGTTTGATATATCGATCGTAAGATGCCGATAAGAACTTGGTTCCAGCGTTGTTGAAGTCGACATCCTTGACGGCCTGCGAATGTCCGAGGAATGTACGCAGACAGTTTCCTTCGTGGTACACGTCCCAGAGCTACACGTCAGATCGGTCTTCTGGGTGCATCAACGGACGTACCTTGATCTTGGTATCCATACTAGCACTGAGAAGTAAATGACCACTTTTCGGGAATAGCTTGATACGCGATACACCCTTGTTGTGACCGGTCTACAAGTCAGCCAAGGACCATGTGAAGCAGCAGTAAACGTACCCAGGTATGAACACATCGTTCTGGGACATAGGCATTTGGTGGTGGTGCTCCATCGGAGGGATTGAGCTTGACATCCAAATCGGTCGGAATATGCATATACGTTCGTCCAGCATAATCCGTGAGATCTTTCCCTATCTTATCAGTTCCGAACATATCCAGAGGAGGTAGAGACTGACCATGGAAGATACTCTTTTCCACCTTTGCCTCTTTCATCTTCTCCTGTGCAGCCTCCTTGGCTTCATCACGTCTCTTCTTTTCTACTTGCCATTCCTCTTCAGCCTCTGGATCCACCTCAATCACCTCGGCCACTCTTTCGGACTCATAAGCAGCCCATGGACCCATGTAGGCCCCTTCGCCATCAACGACACCTGCATCTCCCTTTTCGCCTCTTTTACGTTTCTGTTCCCTACGGACGGATTTGGATGGACGCATGGTATCGATTCCAGAGTATCCATTCTCGTGTGCGACATCTGTTGAGCCTACTACTGGCTGAGAACTTGATGCGGATGTTGATGGGTTGAGAGCGTAACCGTGGACTGCGAAAGTGCGCTGTTGAACCATGAAGTTGTATGCGTCCATTGCCTGTTCTTCGACGTGTCCTGGACGTTAGCCCCCATTTCACTTTCATGACGGAGGTGACATACCTGAAATGGAGTTCATACCCCTGTTCTTCTGATTGTTGAATGGATCCTGAGGCCCAGCGACCGGTCGAGTCATATCATCATAAGAGATATTCACATTAATGACTTTATCCGTCGGTCTAGCAATAATCGCAGACGACACATGGTTCGGGTCCTGCCCGTCAGCCTCCGAGTCACAGCCTCACAGATCCACGTACCTCTCTCAACACATCAGGTGCAGAGGCGACCACCAACTTCCCATCCTTCTTTCTAGCCTGCACACTTCCATTTCCATCTTTCAATCCGAAGGCGTCCACTCTTGCTTGTGCCTCCAACTTCTCATCGTCCGAATCGTCATCTTCTACCTCCTGCACCTGTTGAGGTGATACCTGAGGCTGTACCTCATCATCTGAAGAGTCGTAGCCTTCTACCAAGGCCGACATTGTGGTAGTATGAGCAGAGAGACAACAGTGTTCATTCTACGGGTTAAACAGCCAATCAGTAAAGGTGGGATGAAATAAGAATGTATAAAGTGGAGGTGCATCAACTGTAATAACCTATATTAAAGAGTGACGATCAAAGTATACATATCTAACATTATAGCAATGAGACCATGAACAACTCCTCGTTCTCAGTCAGGAGACCAGTAGCTTCAGGCTTAACAATCAGACCACCTTCCCCAAATCACCTAATACCACCGAAGACTATTACACCTACCAACCCAAACCAGTCCCGACCGCATGCTGCGTCTCCGACTTACTCGACTCGGTCATCTTCGACACAGGGGAATATGGGTGGTAGGCGGGGTAGCAATGAGACTTCAATTAGCGGGATGGGGCCACCTGTACCTGCTAAAGGTGACAAGGATAAGAAACTGCCTCAGCCACCATTTATCAGTCCCGGCAAGAGAGGTGAGAAGGGGTATGCCGGGGCGTACGACAACAAGCTTGTGAGCTGCCACCATCTGGATGTCAAGGGCATAAGCTTATAGACCAGGTGTCATCAACAGTCTCACATCTCCCTCCCATACCCTTGTCACCCACGCCGACCGGTAACTCTTCGTCAGTCTCGAGCCAGATCTACCCAACCACTCGGGGCTATGACCTAACGCACCTCCATCCGAACACCAGTACCAAAAGACCACCTTCGAACCCATCTTCCAGTCCCTCACACTCGGCTCAGGCTGGAGGAGCAGTACTAGTTCTTCCGGATGGTACCGTCCTCTCCTCAGCCGGTACAGGGTCGACCGGCGAAAATCAAAGAGTAGCAGAAACGATGGCTCATTCAAGTGCGAATTCACCTTGGAATGTACTCTTGATGCATGTGCTACCTTTATTCGGGGGTGCTGAAGTCAAGACGCCCGTTGAAGAGCTCAAGTGAGTGATGATCAGGTATATGAAACTGATGAGTAGTGGATTGTCGCTTTCTCATATCGTCGCGAGTTCGGGGAGGGTACCGACTTCAAGACTTGTTGCTGTTTTATCATCGGACCTGAGGGAATTTATCGGGTCAGGGATGTTGACTTATAAATCCAAGTTTGACGTCTATGACGAGGTCAAGCTGGTCTCGAAAGCGTCCGAGCAGTGGATCCATTTCTGGACCAAGATCCTTCCCGTAAGTCAGCTTGCCAGAGCTTGTCGAGCCATCAAAAGCTGAAGTCCAGTTCCTCGAATCCGTCCTCCTACCCTTTTCCCAAATCAAAGACCAACTCCACACCACCACCCTATCACCGATCCGAATCCGTCAACTACTCCTAACCGGCTACCTAATCAACATCCTCCAACCGATGCTATCCCGCCTAGTCGAAATTATAGCCCTTGCACCCTCAACCAGCCCAGTCACCTCCCTTCATCCTTCACAAATGCCCCCACCCACTCAGGAGGAATTACAACGTATCCTACAAATGTCCCTTGTCCTAGCGACTCAAGCAAAATCATCTTCATTCTACCCTTTTCGATCATACGATGAAAATAGAGAACACGATAAACAAGATCGCGAAAGTGTCGAAGCATTAGGGAAAGCGGTCAGGTGGCGGATGAACGCGTTAAAGAAAAAGGGAGATGATGAGAATACATCACAAAATTTCTCGGTGATTGATGAATTTGGGATTCCAAAAGATGGAAATGCAGCGGCACCGAAAAGACATTCATTACATCGTGGACCTTCTTTATCCCAATCTGGTCGATTCCGAAGAAGGGGCTGGAGAGCAAGTACCCACATGCCCCAAGTGTACGGGGAAGAACCAACAACAGCCGGACTATCTCGACAAAATTCGGAATTCGGATACCTGTCTCAAGCGCAGACTCAGGAATGGGCATCGAGTGTAAGGGAAGAAGATGAAGATGAGGAAGATAGGGATACGACCCCTGGACAAAGTTTCGTTCCGGGTACAGGACCGCCTGGGAGGCAGGAAGCGTCGTACGCCACGAGTGGAATGATTAGTGAGACGCCTACTACGTATGGTGGGATATCGGCAATGACGGCTAGTACCATGAGGGGGAACAGTGACTTGATAGGAGGCGGTGGGGGTGGTAGGATGGAAAGTTGGGACGATAGTCAACAAACTCCGCAGGCTGCTATCATTGGTTTTGGGCGGAGGAGGCGGGAAATGTCGACTGATTCTACCGCGACCGAGACGGATCAGACGACACCGACGGCGCCGATACCAGATATGAGGCGAAGGGATACTGGGCGCATATGAACGATTAACGTGCATCTTGATGTTGTAGATATATAGATGTAGCATATGTATACATTACAGTTCATCGGCTCAGCCTAACTACTCTAATTGTCTACAGCCTAGTCTGCTTATCGACCCACATCTGCCTATGACTACTCGTCATTCTCTGGCTGTTCCTCTTCCAAGACCCTAATCAGCCTAACATGCATTTCCGTAGTTTCATCCCCACGCAACACATCCGACAAGAATCTCGTCTCGACCTGTAATTGGATCTGGTCGTTAGCCATCCATCTTCTACTTATCCCGGAGGAAGGGGGAAATTGAAGACAAGCGAGAAAGGGACTAACCATCTCCAAAGCCCCCCTTACAACCCCACATAATACATTCGAAAACCATAATCCACCCTCTCTGGCATCAGGTGGTAGTTCCGCGAATTCCGCTAATGGATTCTCTTCGAATGTGAGTATGAATTCTTGTGGTGCTGCGTTTGGAGTTGTTGGGGGTGGTGGGGGGAATGAGAGGTTGGGAGTTATATTTAAGAATGTCTTGAATGCCACCTGTTTATCAACTCCAATCCATCTTTGATAATGGTGCCCATTTCAGTCGAGATGGGTAGTAAGTAGAAAAGTGGATAGAGGGACGCACCTTCGAAATAACCTCGGCAGTCTCTGCAAAAGTCGAACATCTCTGTAATCCAGTCCTAGCAAGAAAGTCCTCAATCAACCTCGTACCCATATTATAGCCCCTATTCATCAGTCCTGTTCCTTCCTTCCTCTACACATGCCCATATCACACTAGGGCTATGTTCCAAGTTAGAGAGGACTTACATCTTCTCCAACTGTTTATTGACTTCTGCATAATCTTCGTAATCCTACCCATCAGCTCTCTCTCTCCGTTTATGAGGAGATGGTCTACCTTAATGAGCTGGACTACTAGTGCTCCATATGTTAACGTGAAAAGTTCTGCATTCTGTGCTGTTAGCTGATGTTGTGCCCTCCATCACCCAGTGATTGCTATGGTCGCGCTTAGAAAGGACCTGGGATATTTGAGATTGACATACGACTTTATCTGTTCTCTTCCAATTCTCTTCCTACTGATCAGCTCAGTCTCTGAAGAGGGGGTTAGCTTACCCCAATAGCTTTATATTGCTTTCCACCCGCTGACATTGTAATTGATGATGTATTGATGTGATGGATTAAAGTACGAGTAAAGTAGAGTGGGTGGACGTGACTGAGTTGATTCAAGTGGCGCCCCGAGCTCAGTGGCAGTCTGTC
>Ga0308160_10007058_pt1 | contig 11274 bp, 10 predicted proteins | sample PhyFR1_FD_201036 | JGI IMG/M metagenome (GOLD analysis project Ga0308160, IMG submission 201036) | Phyllosphere microbial communities from UC Gill Tract Community Farm, Albany, California, United States - DLSLF.R1 | ecosystem: Host-associated > Plants > Phyllosphere > Unclassified | place: USA... | reverse complement strand
AGGTGGCTTTGGTCAAAGAGGTGAGGATAGAAAAGAGGTATTGACGCTACTTGTCAAAAAAGAGGATTTGTCTAATATCTGAAGGGAACGTACCAGATCGGCGTTATCACCACATAGCTCCATTTGTGAAACCAGCCAATCGCCAGCCATGTCCAACCACCTCGCTCCACCTTTCCCAGCTTTGGCCACCGTCCTGATTTCCTTCCCAATGCGTCCTATGGCATCTACCAACTCCCCTCCTTCCAGTACTACTCCTCCCTCGTCCTTCTTCTCGGGATCATATGGTCGATCATATAGCTCTTTTGTCAAGACCATAAATCTCGCTTCGGATGATATATCGCTTCCTTCTGCTGATATCCTTTCCAGATCCGCATAGACGACCTCTAAGCATTTCGATCGTAATGCACTTGGATACGTCCGTAGCATATCCACTAGTGATTTCCTGAACTCCATGCCGTTCGAATCTGTCGCTGCGATAGCCGCCAAAGCACTGTTGAGGGCATGAATGATCAATTGACCTGATAAAATCGATTTCCTAGCATCCTCCCCATCGGGTCCAAATGACCCTTCTCCTCCAGTCAGCGTATCCGGGTCCATCCCCTCATTGTTGGCAGAACCAATGTTGACTCCAAGGACTTTCCAACGACGTCTCAATCCCTCCACCCAACCTAACTCTAATTTCACGTATTCCCGCCAGAGGTCTTCTGATTTGGGGATCATACGTAGTCCGAGGAGGATATTTGTTCTTGCTGACGCTGTGCCTTCTAGTGAGAATCCCGCTACCTCGCCTTCGTCGTCTTCATTGTCGTTGTCGTTACCGGCAGAGGGGAGGTCAAGTTTGGATGTGGAAGGGATGGAAGATCCAGGGAAAGGCGAATTCGGATGGAGGTGGTGATACGATAATAGCAAGTACAGCGTAGACGATAGTGGATGGTGGTGGAGAGCACTGAAAGTCAGCTTCTGTTTCCTTGCTTGCATTCGCATGCTGGTAGACATACCTGTTCAGACCCTTGAGGACGACTTTGCGCATACCCTCCCGACTTGCATATTCAACATAAGCGAGCCAAACTGCCAAATCACCCGGGAACTTGACAGTAGCCCTCTTGAGTATATAAGCAGCTCGTCGAGGGAGGGAGTAGGTAGAAGCAGAAGGAGGAGGTGGGTTTAGGTGGTACTCTGTCAATCAGCTCTTGTCGCTCTTCATGTCCGTTCTACATCGGGAGGAAGGGATAGAGACGTACTGAGCCTCTTCCACCTGACTTTCCTTAACCTCTCCAAATTTATCTCATACTCTGCATACTTGAAGAAATCTTCCTTTCTGGTCTGTCGCCTGATTAACGAAGTCTCGAATGCGGTTCTACGTTTCGTAATTTGATCAATCTCATTCTAGGTCATTAGCTTGCCTTTTGCACCAAATAGACAAGAGCTCACTTTGGCAAAAAGGCCTTTCTCATACAAGTCCTTGAGTTCTGGTAGGGTCGCTTCCAGTTGGAATTGAACCTTTTCCATTGTTCCAGGTGTTGGTGTACTAGATGGTGGAGGATAGTGGATGGATGCACAAAGTTAATCCAACTTTTGGTGATGACGTGGATATATGTGGGATAAAGGTGATAAGATATCATCTCAACCGGAATTTCAGCTCACCTAGAGCACCTCTATACAGTCACTTGCAAACCCACGACACGTACACGATGAAGCCAAGCACCACACTAGTCCGCCTGGCGAGCCAAAGTACACGACCCACAAGCCAGATATGTCGAGCATCATCATCCCAAGCCGGCCCATCCACCCCTGCCCCATCTGCAACAAAGAAATCGAAACGACTACCTAAATCAGTCCTACGCGATCTAGTCAAACTCCACCATACCTCCTCTTCATTCATGCACGATCCATCTCAACTACCTCACGCATTCGAAATAGCATTCAGAGCAGGTGTACCTGAATATACGAAATATGAAGATTTCCATAATGCATCTCATCTCTCTCGACAAGATCAACAATTGGTAGAATACGATCCTACCTCTCCATCTGGTACTCGGTCCGGTTCCAATTCCAATTCCAGTGGGTCAAGAATCGATAATATAATAAGATCAAAAGATATCGTACCTACTTTTGGATTTGTAGAGGAGAAATGGAGTGATGCGGGAGCTAGGGCATTTGCAGTGAGTGAGAGGGATAAACAGGTTAGAGAAGCTCTGTTTGGGACATACGAAAGGGGACCCGGGGAGAGTATAAAGCCTGCGTTGGAGGGTGTTGAAGAGTGGCTGGAGAAGGAAGGGAGGAGTGTGGAGGATGTAGCAAAGGAGTGGGAGGCAAGGCATGAGGAGGTTCCGATGGGTCAGAAGGATGGGCAGTAGGTTCAGCATCGTTGGACGATGTCATGCAATGCATTATATCGGATAGACTCGTGAATGGACGCATGTCGCACCTCACACTCACCCCACGCTCAAGCCGTCTTTCTGCAACAAGGCCATCATGGCGCCCACAACCTCCTCATGTCCACTCATATCGACAGCCCCACTTCCAGGATTCTCCACCATCTCAGCTAATTGAGCATCAAGCAGTCGCCTATTTCATCAGCCCATCTCATCTCTTCCAACTCCAAAGACTGACCTGAGCTGAGAACACAAGACTCCGATCCTGGTACCGGCCTTCAACCGTACTTCGCCAGCTTTACCCAACATGATCCCCCCCGCCCAGTGATTTATCGTAATAACCCCTCCAAACAGCAACAAACCAAATAATGGGACTTCGGTGGCATCCCTCAAGAATACCTTGGAGGTTTCGGTCTTGGTGAAATAAGTAAGGTAACCGGGTTTGAAATTTGATTCGCTAAACAATATAGAGGTTGGATGGAGGAATACTCGACCGGAATGATCAAAGAATTTGATTTCTTTCGCAACATGCTACCATTGTCAGCTGCATTTTCTACCGACGAATAAAGAAGAACGTACATCTTTCTGAACTGCACCTTGTTGAACACGTTCGAAAAGTGCTTTGGGCATAGCTATCCGCGCCACTCTGGGATACAAACCACCGACCAGGACGGACTTGATCAAGTTCTCCTGGGTTGAATTGACACTATATTTCGCGAGTTCAGCTTGTCCAGTTCCGATAAATCCAATCTGGTTCAAGGCGGATAAGAAATCGTGTCGCAGTGAAGTGATGTCCCGTACGGTTGAGGCGCTTATGAAGTTCTGACTATTAGCAAGTCTCCCCGGATTCACGTTGCTTACGTACATCTTCGCAGTAACGCCTTTGGGCGGCTTGGCCTTCTCCTTTCGCCCGGAGGGCTGTTACCGAGTTGTATGCCCGGACGTCCGTCAAGAGGTCCGAACGGGCCCATGAGAATGATTCACGAGCACTGATTCATCAGCTGATGTCCTTCGATGAAGCAGAGTGACTTACCGCTTACTCTCATCCTTACGGTCAAGAGGGGAGGTGAAAAGCGGTTTAGACGATAACAGACTTGCAACAGTCAAAACTACTCGTCAGCTACTTCCCGATAGCTTATCGATTCGAAAGAGATGGCGTACTCGGGTCAAGACATTTAAAGACAGCACCCAAGACCAACATCTTTGCCAGCCTCAAATCAACAGGGATCATACTCATATGTCTACCTAATGCCGTCAATCGACTAGTGGTCTTTTCCCCTTCCACAGCACCTAGGTCGACCAAAGTCGTCCATGCCGAATCCATAGCTTCCATCTTTGGAGGATCGATCGCACGAGACAAGAAGGCCTTGACGTCTATAGAATCGTCCATTGCTTTCACCGTCAAGAACAGGCTTTCGAGTGGTGTACGTAGGATCTCGGGGATGGGGAATCTTGGCATCGAGTTGGATTCTGTTCGTCTGGTGTATAGCTTGTAGCACTGTCTATTAGTATGAATACTACATGTACCGATCGTCTCGACTGACCTCTCCTGGTTGAGTACGACCTGCTCGACCCCTTCTCTGTCGACCTGAAGCTTTACTAGTCCAAACTTCCACCAGCTTTTGTAATCCATTATCAGCATCGTACTGAGTCTCCTTGACTCGTCCACCATCAACGACATAAACGACATCAGGTATCGTAACTGAAGTCTCGGCCACGTTGGTAGCAACAACAATCTTCCTCTTGGGTTTAGTCGACAAGAAGACCCGTTTCTGTTCCGCCGATGTCAGGTTCGCATGAAGTGGTAGTATTTCCACACTACCCAATTGAGCATTTTGAAGTTCGGAAACACATTGCCTGATTTCCATTACTCCCGGCATGAAGATCAAGATGGCACCATTGTCATTGGTCGCTGTTTGCGTAATGTATTTGACGATCGCTGCTGTTAGACCGTAGTCGATTCGGTCAGAGGCCGAGATGATTTCCAAGGCTCGTTGGGATGATTCGTCCAGGTTGAGTTTTGCAAAATCGGATCGGATAGCGGCTTTTTGGTCTTCGGTCTGTCGAGGACCGAATCGGGATGGCTGGGGAGTGTAGTTGAGGGATGAGATGACGTCTTCTAGGTATCTAGCGATCAGTGGTCGTCGGCATGGGAGACATACCGATCTTGAACGGGATGCGTGAAACCAGGAATATGAAGACTGGGACAACCGTCAAAGTAGTCTACTCGGTCAGCAAGATAGTCTCGATACCTTGGGGGCACTGACTGATGAAGATCTGCTCGTTGATAGTAGCAGACATCAAGATGACCTGATTATCAGCTCAACCCACAAAATCAAATTCACCTTGATGTTTTTGTTTCTCTCGAGCAATTCCCTCAATAAACAAATCAATAAATCCGTATCCACCCCCCTCTCATGCGCCTCATCCACCACCACATGACTCACACCCTCTAGGTCTGTATCACTTCCCAATCGCCTCAATACCACTCCTGTCGTACAGAATAGTAATCGAGTGTCGGGGCCTGAACGCCTTTCTCCTCTGATTGCGTATCCGACTGTTCCTGGCGATACGTCCAGATCCTCCATTCGTTCTTGGGCGACTCGGGAGGCTACGCCCATAGCTGCCACTCGACGAGGTTGAGTTACGATGATGGATGTACTCGCTCCTCTGCCTTGTTCGATTTCGTGGTCCATGATGAATTGGGGTAGTTGGGTACTAGTGATCAGCGTTACTTACTCGATTCGGAGGAGGCTTACCTCTTACCACATCCCGTTTCTCCTACTACGACAAGCACCCTATTCTTCTCCAGGGCCGCATTGATATTATCCTTCTCGGCCCAGGCTGGCAGGTTCTTGCGAACCGCCAACATGCTTTGCCACCCTTTGTGGCTCTGCATCTCCTTTTGTCGTTTCCGGACCTTCTCCTCATCTTCAGCAGTCGGTATACGCCTCTTCATAGGTCCTCTCTTCTTTGTATTGCGTCTAGCCTCCCTCGCCTGAGCTGTTGGTGTAACGTCTTCGGTTCTAGGGATGAGGAACTTTGTGACTTCCCCTACATCTGGTGGATTGGCAATCACTTCAGGAAGGTTGGTTTCGAGGTATTCAATCATACTCAGGACCGCTCCTCCACTTCCACTTTCGAGCACTGACGTAAGATCACTTCGATCCGGATCACGGAATTGAGAAAGTAATTGTCGATGAAGGTGGAGTCGCATGTACGCCGGTAGAGATGGCGAGGCGAGGTAGAATGTCGGTGGACTCGTGGGATAGAGAGGGGAGGGGTATGGAGAGAACTCGTCAAAGAGGACATGGAGGATGATTTGATCTTTTGTTCCTTCTTCTCCTATCGTCACTGCAAATTCTGTGGGTGAGATCTGCTCGAATCGTTCGCCAAGCATAGCTTCCACAGCCATGACCTCTTCTTCCCTCGCTATCGTCCTTTCCTCCGCAGCGGTCTCGTCGCCCTGCCAGCCATCCTCACCTCCCAAGTCCATATGATCTGATATATCCCACCCACACAACTTCCTGCCAAGTTTATCAAGCGCAACCGATTCCCTGCCTTCGTCCTTCATCACCACCTCGACCGCTTTTCTCGGGAATCCAGCCTGTTTAACGAGCTTATCAACGAGCCATCCTTTGACCAACGCATTCTGTCCTCCTTGCTTGACACTCGCCCCAGTGATAAAGTCCGCAGAACTGGCAGAAGGTCGATAACGTAATGGCAGATCATCCTCGGGAAGGTGAAGTAATAACCACTCGATGGCAGCTTCGAGTGGTGAAAGTATCGAAAGAGAGAGGACCAGTGGGTCGTTCGCCGATGACGAGGAAGAATTGAGTCGGGCGTAGGCGGCTGCTATGGCTGATAGACAGGATTTGATGTGAGCGGGTCGGAATTGGAGGGTAGTGAGCTGTGCTTTGAGCGAGTCGATGTCGAGTGCGGGGGTAGCCGCGCCTGAAGCTGATGTTGAGCCATTGGATTGCATATCCCGAGTAGCTTCCAGGACAGCTGACGGGAATTGCTGCATCATCTACTTGATCAGCCAAGGCCATGCATGCATGATACAGCAATCCAGCCTGGAATCGACGTACCTTCCTGACAGTACCCTCCACATGTTCCCTAAGACCAGGCGCCATCCTGACTTCTGGTACTCCTTCCCACCCCCTCCCACCTCCGCCATTCGAAGCAGGTCTACTTCCCCCGCCATGATCATCCCCACCTTCCTCTTTCGCTTTCTCCTTTTCTTTCCTCTTTTCCTGCCTCGAGTCGACTTCCTTCTTGGCAGCAAATGGATCAGGGTTCCACTCCCAAGCTCTATGATCTGGTGCACTGGCTTTCTCGGCTGTTAAAGTGGTCCAGTAGGGTCTGATACTAGGTGGTAGAGTCATGGCCATGGGTAAATGTGAACAGAACTGCCAATTAGCTGTGTCCGCTTGATAGGGTTGATTGTAGCTCACCCTGAACAAAGCATAAGTAGCAGCCCAATGCTTAGCCTCTTGAGCAGTATCAATCTCCAACCCAGGCCTAGGTTCCAATCTAACTTTTTCCAATTCATATATATTCTTACTAACCCTTTTCTGAAGCGTCACTACTCCAGTCCATTTCGCACCATTCGGTCTGGCATCTACTAAAGGTCGCTCCCAACCTGCTTTTTGGCATTTCTCATTGAGGACGGATACGGGTGTTTTGTATCCTGCTGGAAAGAGGGGTGGTGGTCTAGGTGGGATATTTGGGTCGATCACTTCTTCGGTTTTGGAACTTGGTTTGGTGGAGTTTCCGGCGTTTCCTGATCTTACGACGTTTGCTGGTCGTCTCTTTGGTGCCATTTGATTCAGCGTCGACTGGACTAGAAGCTCACGAGAGCTCGTGAATGGGTATGATAGTTTCAATTGAACGGTTGGACTTTTTGACAAAGTTGTTTCACCTCCACCTTATCGTCATGGTCATCCATCACCGCATCAACAACCGTCAATCGTACATCCCACTCTGCATATACAACAAATCAATACATGCACTCTGATCAGGCTCTTCACAGCATGACGCCCATTCACCTTCGTGTCCGATACTCAGTCGCATCTCCAGCCTTCACGATTAAGGTATGGATCGACGTGTGAAGGCGAAGTTTTCTCATGTGCCTGTCCGGAGTCAAACATACACACAGGCTTGCAAGGACAACGGGTCAAAGCCTCAAAGGTATTGCACACACCAGGAAATATACAGACAGACGCCACGGACGAGATTGCGAAGTGAAAGTAGAAGTCAAAGGACATTACCTCTTTCGCTAACTAACTGTATTTGGTTAGATTGATGATTGAAGGATGAAGCCAAAGCTCAGGCTGGTTAGGTATAAAGCCATGGCCGAGGGGGCTTAGAGGTGACTATCTCCCACTCGTATCTTACTAACCTTTACTTCCTTTATAACTTGGTAATTGTACACCAACATCATGTCAGACGTATCCAATACCGACCCTTCCACCCCTATTCGACCTAGACCGACGCGTCCCGCACGGTCCACCGAAAGACTTACCATCCACACCTCATCTTCCACTCCTTCATTCACTCCCGACTCCACCCCTGACAACACTACTTCACCCACCGACCCGCTGCAAACTCCCACTCCCACAACACCCACAAGGGCACACCACAAATCAGGAAATCGAAAATCAATCGGCAATGTCCGTCGAAAACCCGTTCCACTCACCCAAGACGACCTCGACTTGGAATTATCCCACATCCAGCATAGTCCCGAAGGTATGACAACTCCATCGGATGTACCTCCCGTATCATACCGACCGCCCAATTACCCATATCAGCAATCTATGCATTCCTCCACTCGATCACATGTCTTGTTGGTCGATCCTCCCACCTATGTCGCCGACAGCAACGATCCATTCATGACCCCTCGAACCGAATATGAATCAAGGACGAGTCTACCCGATATGGATCAGGCAGTCATGGGAAGGTCGTCAGATGGAGAGAGCTTGCCTACGTACGAGGTGGAGACTAAGACGGAGCCAGCTACGCTAGCGAGGGGATTATGGAGGGTCGGATGGGCAATTCCGATTCTGTGGATTATCGGGATGTGCATGTAAGTCTGCTTCTTTTCTTGCTTGCAGCGACTAGCTGACAATTAGCCTCTGGATTCCGCTTAAACCACTGGAAGAAGAGACCGATCCAGAGAAAGCTCAAAAGCTAAGCGAGATGATTGCTATCTTGAGAGAGGTGAGTTAACACCTATCTTCCACTGGCTGATGCTAATGAATAGACGGAACTCAAATACGCAAAGAGATGTATGTGGGGAATCGTCGGATGGGGAGTGTTGATCGCTTTGATCATCCTTGTTTGTGTACTGGTCAAACAGTTGTCGTGATTCACGTATGTCGTTCATATTTTGGGTTATTCGGTATGTCATGTAAAATGTTGTCTCCAGACACGCAAGGCCCGCAGATCGTACTACATGTACTCACCAAGTGAACTGATTGATTGGCGTGACGGGCTTGCTGAGTGTCTCTCCTGCCGCAGGCCGGTGCTGCTCATGTCACTGCCTCTTTCACAGAATGCATCGAGATCATGAGAAGTCGTTTAGAAAGATGAGGGAGGGCAGTCAACACAAGAGGACCTTGGAATGCAGGCTCATCGTCTAGCAGACGCATCGTCAGGCAGTGCCCTCACCTATTCATCAGCCACGCTCGACACACGACATCGTTACTCACCGACTGATACTCCTGCTTGAGCTTGGCGTAGAGGTCATTCGTCAAGTCTCGAATGTTGGACTCGGGAGCTCCACTGTCAATGGCCGTCTGTAAGTTACTTGCCAAGAGGTCATTTCGGTTTCGATGAAGAGCACTCGCTTTGGATGATTCGCTGGCCACCTCATTGTTGGCGATGGCTAGAGATGCATCGTCTTGGACAGATAGCACACCGGAGGTCTCGCGCTTCTGCCGAAGTGTTGAGGCGGTGTTCCTCGACTTTTGCACACTTTCCGCAGATCTGGTAGACATATTGGTGGTTGCTGATGGCTAGAGTTGATTTCAAAGAAAAGAAGTGATGCAGAACCAACGCACGATTTGAACATGTACATCAACCAGCCGGCATGTGAACCCGCTCAGGAGAGGGCTGAGAAGACTTGTCAGCATCTTCCTTTGACTGATTTCCGAGCCTAATGAGACGCATGAAAGGCCATGTATCAGGTGGAGCGGGTATCAAAGGACGATACGCGTTTTCACATGGGGAATGGGGGGATCTCTCCTCATGGAAAAGCACTGAAGACGTCGTGATGCAGAGGGCGGGAGGAACTGGAAAAGAACGATCATCGCCCGATTGTGATGAGTAGTCTACACTGCGGCACGTCCGGTAAGTGCTTTGGCTGCAGCGCCCTGCGTTCTCTCCGCATGCCATTCACGGACGAAGGTCACTTACGCCATGCATCACTTTGTTACGATGCTTGCTAACAGCTATCGTACAACGCGGGTCCTAAAGCTCCACCATTACCACCTCACTGCTTAGCGGAGTCCGCCTTGATAGTCTCAACGCTTGACTGCTGCAAGAACTAGACGTCAGCATTACGCCATCGAAAACATCGAGAAATGTACTCACCTGCTCCTCGGTCTCCAAGTCCTTGAGCAACTGCTCCGCCCTTTGTCGAACAGTCGGTACGTCGGTATTGTCATGGGTCACCTCGAGGGACTGCGACAAAAGCCTGAAATAGGCATCATTTGCGATTCGGGTGGCTAACGCAACATCCGAAGTCGGAGGTCTGGTGAATTGCGCGTCGACAATCGCATTTTTCGCTTCAACCATGCTGACATAGTCCCGGTCGGAAAGGAGATCTGACTTCTTGGACAAGTCATCGAATACCGTCTGCTGATCTTGGAGAGATGGTTCAGTCATCATGGATGTATGAGAAGTGTTGACGAATATGGTTGAGAGACCCACGGTGGCAAATCGAGACTCCCTCATTGACTTGCTGTGCGTGACATCACGCTTCACAAGTCAAGCTGTGGAGCGATGAAAGGACAGTTGGTGGAGCTGTTGGAGCCTTCTCCTGGCGCCGAGCCTGCAGAATCACAGAAAAAGGCAAGAGCAATGTGGCATATGAGACAAAGAGGACGAGACTGTGAGAACGCCAATACCCCAAGCTTCCCAGTTTTGAAGCATAAGGGACATTGTGCGAGACTAGGTCCCTGTGGTTTATATAGCTTTTTGCCAGTCCAATTTTCAACCTGTAGCAGCACTGCATTTCAGCCATATGCCGAGACTGGCCTGCTGTTGACAATGTTCAGGATCATCTAAATCCCTTTCGCACATAACCCCTGCTCGTGGCATATTTCTCTATGGTAGATGTTTTCTTCTTGCTTTCTCCTTTCTCTTGGATACTTCTCCTGCTCTTGGGTGCCGGTATCCTAGAAGGTATCTTGGGGCTCTGACTGCTCTGTACAGCTGTGCCTTCCGTTCTTACCTTAGTTGTATCGGTACTTCCTGGTGGTATGGTTCTTTTAGCGATTTCAGAAGGCAATGGCAGTGTCCCAGTGCGTTCACTGTCCACAAAGGCTAATGTGCTAGCCATGTATTTTGATTCTTGAGTCAAACTCTAAATTGTCTGAGAGTGCTACATATGAAGACATGAGTTTGCGCTCAGGGCACAGTGCTTACAGGTTCAGTCTCCATGCGCAGAACCTCTCGCGTCTTTTGCAACCTGAATAACATCTGCTGCATCTCCGATTCATTGCCTCTAATGTCTTCGTATGTCTTTATGATACTTCGCACATTTGCATCGTTGAAGGATCGCAGTATACGATTGGTGGTTTTTTGTGTTTTGCAGCGTTTCATTGTCCGCTTTCACTTCTGTCATGTCCAGCGTGATCTGTTCCCACATGTAATGCTCTCATCCCTGGGAAGT
>Ga0308160_10007057_pt1 | contig 11277 bp, 10 predicted proteins | sample PhyFR1_FD_201036 | JGI IMG/M metagenome (GOLD analysis project Ga0308160, IMG submission 201036) | Phyllosphere microbial communities from UC Gill Tract Community Farm, Albany, California, United States - DLSLF.R1 | ecosystem: Host-associated > Plants > Phyllosphere > Unclassified | place: USA... | reverse complement strand
GGTCGAAGCGCAGCTGAAGGAAGGCATGGTGTCGCAGCTGGAGGTGTTCGAGGCCGAGCGCACGCTGCTGGCCTCGCAACTGGCGCTGCTGGCGAACCACCAGCAGATCCTGTCCGATACGGTGACGCTGTACAAGGCGCTGGGCGGCGGCTGGCCGGCGACCGACGTGCGCAATGCCGCCAACAATCCCGGCCGGAGCAGGCCGTGATGACGCTCGGTGCGATGCTCGCCCCTTCCCATTCGGCCCAGGCCAGCCGGCTGATGATCGTGCTCGTGCCGGTCTCGCATCCGGAACTGGCGCCGATCCAGATCCGCGACAACCTGTTCGCCATCGGCCGCACCGAGGCCCCCTTCGACGCTTATCCGGACGGGCTGGCCGCCGACCTGTCGCGCCGCCACGCGCGCATCTTCTGCGAACATGGGGCCGTGTATTTCGCGGAACTGGGCAGCAAGAACGGCAGCAGCGTCAACGGCGCGCCGGTCCGGCAGGGCATCGTCGCACTGCAGGACGGCGACCTGCTCGGCCTCGGCAAGACGCTCTCCTACCGGGTGCAGTTCGAACGCGCCGCGGTGCAGCCGCACGCCCGGCTGGCGAGCCTGACCCTGCTGCCGGAGGACGGCGCGACGAGCCTGCAGCCGATCGTCGTCACCGAATTCCCCTTCCTGGTCAGCAAGGCCGACGACACCTTCGCGCGCTACCGCGACAGCGACGCCTCCCAGGTGAACTACCTGTCGCGGCGCCACGCGCACATCTTCCTGAAAGGCGGAGAACTGTACATCGAGGACCTGGGCAGCACCAACGGCACCTTCGTGAACGGCACGCGGCTCGACGAACACGCGGTGCTGCTGACCGACGGCGACCTGCTGGCCTTCGGCGGGCGCCACTTCGTCTACCGTATCGCGCTGGCCTGGGAAGCGCCGGCGCGCGACCCGACGCTCACGCGCATCGGCGCCGTGAAGCCGGCGCCGATGCTGGACGCGGACCGCACGACGTTTGTTGCGGCAGCCGATTCCTTCCTCGATATCTTTTGCGTCGACGCGGCTTCGGGCGCCGAGGCCGCCGATGCGCCGGTCGAGGCGCCCTCGAGCGAGAAGGCCCAGCCGCCCCAAAGCATGCTGGCCAGCCTGCATGCGGCATTCGGCGGCGAGAAGCGGCTCGATGCGCCGCGGCTGCGCCGCTGGGGCCTGGCAGCGCTCGCCGGCGTGGTCGTGCTGGCCGGAGCCTTGTTCGCCATCGGCCGCTCGGAGCGCGAAGCGGAGCGGCTGATGGACGCCGGAGCGTATGCCCAGGCGGCCGTGGTCGCCGGTGACGCCCTGGCGAACGATCCCGGCGACGCGCAACTGACGGCGCTGCACACGGAAGCGCTGCTGAAGGCGAACCTGCCGTCCTGGATGGCAGCGCTGAAGGCCGGGCAGTTTGTGCGCGCGGCGCAGCAGCTGGCCGGCATGCGCAAGCAGCTGCGTTACAACCCCGGGTTGGCGCCGCTGCTGGACGAACTCGACTGGATGCTGAAACTCGAAACCTTCGTTGCCGCGCGCGGCGGGGCGCAGGCGCCGGTGCGCGATGCGCAGGATGGCGCCCGCATCGCGCAGATCGTGCGCCAGTGGGAAGAGCAGGGCGAGGCGCACCAGCGCGCCTTCGAGATTATCTCCAGCCACGTGCCGGCTTTCCGCGACGCCTACGCCGACGCCCTCAGCGACGTGCGCCGGCTGGCGCTGGCCAGGAGCGGATCGTGAAACGGGACCTTTTCAAGCCGCACACGCTGACGCCGCTCTCCGAGGCGCTGGAGGAGCACAGTGCGGAGGGGATCTCGATCCTCACCGCCGACCCGTGGCGGTTTACGCGCGCGCTCGTGTATTCGATGGTCGCGCTGGTGCTGGCGGGCCTGGTCTGGTCCTTCTTCGGGCACGCCGACGTGCTGGTGACGGCCAGCGGCACCCTGGCGCCGGCCTCCGAAGTGCGCCGCCTGTACGCGCCGATCGACGGCGAGCTGTCCAACATCTATATCGCCGAGGGGCAGCCGGTGAAGGCGGGCGACGTCGTGGCGCGCATCTACGCGCGCGGCGCGATCGAGGCGGCGCGCAATGCGCTGGAAGCGCGCCTGAAGCTGGAGGACGCGGAGCGCGAATGGAAGGAATTCCCCGAGAAGAAGGCGCTCCTGGAGCGCAACGCCGCCGCGCTGCGCGAAGCGACCGCCGTCGAAGAGCGCCAGCACCAGCGCCGCCTGGCCGAGGGCACCAGCCAGCTGGCCCAGGGCCAGAGCGCCCAGCAGCAGGAAGCCCGTACCAATGTCGAGGACGCGCGGCGCGCCCGCGACGCGGCCAGGCTCGAAGCGGACAAGTTCGCCCGGCTGTTTGCGCTGCCGGGCGGCGGCGGGGTCTCGCAGCTGCAGGTGGAGGGCAAGAAGAACGCGCTCGAGGCGGCCGAGAACGCGCTGCGGGTGGCGCAGGCACGCAGCACCGAGCTGGCGGCCAGGCAGAGCCTGGAGACGACCCAGGCGCGTTCCAGCCTGGAGACGAGCGGCCAGGAACTCGACAAGCTGCGCCTGCAATCGGCCGCTGCCGACCGCGAGGTGGCGAACGCCGAAGACAAGCTGCGCCTGCAGGTGCAGACCGCGCGCCTGGTCGCCGACGCTGCCGCGCGCATCCGTTTTGAAAACATCGACAAGGAGAATTTCCTGCGCATCGTCGCCCCCGTGGACGGCGTGATCACCGACGTCACCTCGACCCAGCCCGGCGACAAGATCCAGGCGAACGCCCCGCTGGGCGGCATCGCGCCGAAGAACGCGAAACCGATCCTGAAGATCGAGATCGCCGAGCACGACCGCGGCTTCCTGCGCGAAGGACTGCCGGTCCAAATGAAGTTCAATGCCTTTCCTTACCAGCGCTATGGCCTTATCCGCGGCACCCTGCAGTTCATCTCGCCGGCCACCAAGCCTTCGCTGCAGAGCAAGCAGCCGGTGTACGAGGGCCGGGTGTCGCTCGACCGGACCCAGTACACGGTCGGCGAGACGGTGTATCCGCTGCGCTACGGGATGACGGCGGTGGCGGAAATCGTCGTGCGCGAGCGCAGGATGATCGACCTGGCGCTCGATCCGTTCAGGGACATTGGCGGGTGAGGGAAAATCCTGGCGCGGCTTGCGCCAGCGTGGGTGCGTGCTCCGTCTCGTCCTTGAGCTCCACCCCGCTGAGCTGGCGCCGGCGCGCTTCCCGCAGCAGGTAATGGAGCTTGGTTGCCGCGTCCTGCGCCGCCAGGCCGGCCGGCCGCACGTTCGAGATGCAGTTGCGGCGCTCGTCGGTGAGTCCTACGCGCGGCGCCCAGGTCAGGTAGAGGCCCATGCTGTCGGGCGAACTCAGGCCCGGGCGTTCGCCGATCAGGACCACGACAAGGCGCGCGCCGAGCAGTTCGCCGACCTCGTCGCCGACCGCGACGCGGCCCTGTTCGACGATGCACAGCGGCGCGAGCGTCCACTTGTCGCGTGCCAGCAGCGGCTGCAGCGCCGCCAGGAAGGGCGCGGCGTTCTGTTCGATGGCCAGGGCGGAGAGGCCGTCGGCGATGACGATGGCCAGGTCGTAGTGCTTCGCTTGCGGGCCTAGAAGTTCGCGTGAGGGGGCATCGAGCCGGCGGCCGAGATCGGGCCGTTGCAGATAGACGTTGCGGTTTTCCGCCGCGCTGTGCAGCGGCAGGTGCGCGGATTCTCCAGGCCAGGCCGCCGCCAGCGCCCGCGCCAGGCTCGCCGTGTCGAGCGCCTGGTGCACGGCGTCGCGCGCACGGGCGTGGGCCAGCTGGAAGTCGAGCTGGACCTGCGTCGGCTGGCTGATACCCGTGTGGCCGAGGGCGATGCGCGCGGCCGTGAAGCGGCGCAGGGCGTTCCACGGGTCGGGAGGGGTGGTCATGGCGGCTCCTCAGCTCAGCTGCGCCAGGGCGCGCTGGAAGGGCGCGGGCAAGGTGCGTCCCAGTTTTACCTGGCCGTCGCCGATGAAAATGCCCATGCCGCGCAGCCAGGCGTCGAACTCGGGCGCCGGCCGCAGGCTGAGCGCGCGGCGCGCATACAGGGCGTCGTGAAAGGAAGTGGTCTGGTAGTTCAGCATGATGTCGTCGGCGCCCGGCACGCCCATGACGAAGCTGCAGCCGGCCGTGCCCAGCATCGTCAGCAGCACGTCCATGTCGTCCTGGTCGGCCTCGGCGTGGTTGGTGTAGCAGACGTCCACCCCCATCGGCAGGCCGAGCAGCTTGGCGCAGAAGTGATCCTCGAGACCGGCGCGCGTGATCTGCTTGCCGTCGTAGTGGTATTCAGGGCCCATGAAGCCGACCACGGAATTGACCAGCAGCGGTTCGAAGGCGCGCGCGACGGCGTAGGCGCGCGCTTCGCAGGTCTGCTGGTCGAGACCGTGATTTGCGTTGGCGGAGAGTGCGCTGCCCTGGCCGGTTTCGAAGTACATCAGATTCTCGCCCAGGGTGCCGCGTCCGAGCGACAGCGCTGCTGCGCGTGCCTCGCGCAGCAGGGCGAGGTCGATGCCGAAGCTGGCGTTCGCTGCCTGGGTGCCGGCGATCGACTGGAACACCAGGTCGACCGGCGCGCCGCGTTCGATCGCCGCCAGCGTGTTCGTCACGTGGGTCAGCACGCAGGACTGGGTGGGAATCGCGTAGCGATCGATAATCTCGTCCAGCATGGTGACGAGCTTGACCACTTGCGCCACGTTGTCGGTGGCCGGGTTGATGCCGATGACGGCGTCGCCGCAGCCGTACATCAGGCCGTCGAACAGGCTGGCGGCAATCCCCGACGCATCGTCGCGCGGATGGTTCGGCTGCAGGCGCGTGGACAGCGTGCCCGGGAGGCCGATCGTATTCCGGAAGCGCGTCACGACGCGGCATTTGCGGGCGACCAGCACCAGGTCCTGGATACGCATGATCTTCGACACGGCGGCCGCCATCTCGGGCGTGACGCCGGGCGCGAGACGCGCCAGCGCCGCCGTGTCGGCCGCGTCGGACAGCAGCCAGTCGCGCAGGGCGCCGACGCTCAGGTGGCGGACGGGGGCGAAGGCCTCGGCGTCGTGGCTGTCGACGATCAGGCGCGTGACCTCATCGAGCTCGTAAGGCACGACGGCCTCGTTCAGGAAGGTGGTCAAGGGCAGGTCGGCCAGGGCCATCTGCGCCGCCACACGCTCCTCGCTGCTGCCGGCAGCGACGCCGGCCAGGTAGTCGCCCGAGCGCGCGGGCGAGGCCTTCGCCAGCAACTCGCGCAGGCTGGGGAAGGAGTAGGTACGGACGCCGACCCGCTGGGATAGTAGGCTCATCGCTCGCTCCGCTGTGTTTGCACCAATATGGTGCATCGAACAGGCTGCCCTTACTCGGCATCAGGATCGATCCTGCCACAGGTGCGCGCCGAATGCACGCCAGCGCGGCTCACTTCGCGAGCCAGCGCTCCAGTGCCCGGATCACGGCTTCGTCGTTCGGATGGGCGGCCAGTTCGCGCAGCCGCGCCGCCGGCACCAGGTGCACCGCCTGCGACTCCCAGCCCATGCGCGCGGGCGTGCCGCCGACCCGACGCGCGACATAGTAGCGGGTATGGGTCTGGGTGCGCGTCGCATCGAGCAGGAAGCCGACGATGCGCACTTGCAGCCCCGACTCTTCGAAGGCTTCGCGCACGCACGCGCAAGGCAGGCTGGTGCCGGGATCGACCCGGCCCTTCGGGAAGGTCGCCGCGTAGCCGCCGAAGCGGTTCGAAGGCGCCACCAGCCACACACGGCCGTCGTCTTCCAGGATCACGGCGCCAGCCGCGGCCGCGTAGCCGGGCTTCAGGACGTACGGTGGCTCGTCCAGGTCCGGATAGACGGCGCAGGCGCTCCAGCCCTGGCTCGTGGCCGGCGCTTCGTCCCAGGGCGCGAGCGGAATGCCGTTCAGTAATGCGGGGAGGGCGCCGCCGGGGACGACGGTTGCGACTTGGCTTGGGTCGTCCCACGCGTCCAGCGAGGTCGGCATGGAAGGCTGGCGGATGAGGACGGCGTCGCCGTCGTCGTTGGGGCAGGGGTGGAAGACGGGCATGGCGGGCCGGCTCACGCGACTTCGAGACGGCCAAAGAAGCCATACTGCAGACTCGCGGCGATGCGGCGCGCCGCCGCCATGAACCCGTCAGCCACCTCGGGCTGGAACAGGCGCCGCACATGGCTTTCGAACAACGTCAGCCAGCGCCGGAAGTGCTCGGGCTCGATGCCAGCCAAGGCCATGTGCTTGCCGTAGACGTTGCCCTTGAACTCGGCGCTGGACAGCATGACGGAACACCAGAAGTCGACCATGCGGGCGAGGTGCGGCTCCCAGTTGTCGCCGATGGCCTTGTCGAAGATCGGTTGCAGCAGGGTATCGCGGCGGATCTCGGTGTAGAAGTCGTGGACGAGGGTGGCGATCGCGTCGCGGGTCAGGTCGGAGTACATGAGGCGGGGTGTCGAACAAGGAAGAGGCAAACTAACCAGGCGAGCGCGGCCGTCTGCGCTCCCAACACCGCCATTCTCTCATGGCATAATCGTTTTCGGCGCCAAGCGCGCACTTTATGTCAACAAAGAAAGGCACCCATGATCCTCGAAAGCGCCGAACTCCTGATCAAACCCGGCATGGAAGCCGAATTCGAAGCCGCCGTGCGCCAGGCTACGCCGCTGTTCCAGCGTGCCCGTGGCTGCGGGGGCATGCAACTCCAGCGCGGCATCGAGAATCCGCGTGCCTACCGGCTGCTGGTGCGCTGGCAGACGGTGGAGGACCACAACGTCCACTTCCGCGGCAGCGAGGATTTCCAGGAGTGGCGGCGGCTGGTGGGCCATTGCTTCGATGGGGCGCCCAGCGTCACTCACCTGGAAACGGTGCTCGAGGGCTTCTGAATCATGTGCGTGAATTATCGTCCGCCTACGCCCGAGCAGTTCGGCACGCTCGGCGCGTTCAGCGACTTGCCGGCCGACTGGCGCTGGCCGGAGGAGACCTGGAAGGACTACGTCGCACCGATCCTGCGCAGGGATCCGCACGGCCGGCTCGAGGCCAGGCTGGCGACTTATGGCATGGTGCCGCGGCGCCGGATTCCGCCTGATATCAAACCTTTTGACACGATGAATGCGCGTGCCGAGTCGATCGGGGAGCGGCGTTCGTTTGCGCTGGCCTGGCGGCGCTTGCAGCTGTGCGCGGTGCCGATGGCGTGGTTTTATGAGCCCTGCTACGAGAGCGGGCGCGCAGTGCGGCACGGGATCGGGATGGCGGACGAATCACTGTTCTTCGTGGCGGGGCTGTGGCGCGACTGGCCGGAGGAGGATGGGACGGCGTCGACATCGTTTACCCAGATTACGATCAACGCGGATGAGCATGAGCTGATGCGGCGGATGCACAAGCCGGATGATGAGAAGCGGTCGCTCGTGATTCTGCCGCGGGATGAGGTGGACGAGTGGCTGGGGTGTACGGACCTGGAGGTGGCGCGCAGCTTTTTGCGGCATTATCCGGCGGAGCGGATGCGGGAGTGGGCGGCGCCGAGTGCGCCGGTGCGCAAGGCGCCGGCGCCGTCTCCCAACCTCGAGCTGTTTTAGACAGGCCGCGGACGGTACACGGCGTGTACCGCGTGGGCACGGATGAACTGACCCCCAAAAGTTGGACACAACTTTTGGGGTGGTATGAAGTACACAGAACAGTTCAAACATACGGTCGTCCACGACTACTTAACCAGTCATGATGGATTTAAAGCCGTAGCGCAACGCCACGGCATGGCAAGTCGCTCGCTGGTCGAGCGATGGGTCGCAGCATATCGGTTCCACGGAGATGCCGGGCTGAGCAAAAAGCGAAGCCGGTATGGAGCCGATTTCAAACTCTTGGTCCTGCAGCATATGTGGGAAAATGGGCTTTCCATAACCCAGACCGCAGCCAAGTTTGACATCCGCCGATACTCGACGGTAGGCGATTGGGAGCGCACGTACCGGCTGGGTGGGATTGAAGCCTTGGCCCCACCGCCGACAAACCGATTGAAGAAGATGACGATACCGACGACCAAGCCAGAAGTGCCGGCCGGCGAAGATAAGCGCAGCCGCGAAGAATTGATGGCCGAGCTCGAGTATTTGCGCATGGAGAATGCCTACTTAAAAAAAGTGCGCGCCTTAGTTCAGGTACAGAAGGACTCAGCTCCATCCAAAAAACGGAAGTAGTCGAAGAACTAAGGCAGCAGTATTCATTCAGTGGTCTGCTCAAACTGGCCGGACTGGCACGTAGCACCTTCTATTATCAGCTAGGTGTGCGGCAAGCAAGCGACAAACACAAGCAGTTGAAGGACGCGATTAAGACTGTGTTCGAGCAGCACAAAGGGCGCTATGGCTACCGGCGGGTGACGGCGGCTCTTCGCCAGCTTGACCTGCACGTCAACCACAAGACGGTGCAACGGTTGATGGCGGTGTTGAAGCTAAAGTCGCTGGTTCGACCTAAGAAATACAAGTCGTTCAAGGGAGAGGTAGGGCAGGCAGCACCAAACGAACTGCAGCGCCAGTTTGAAGCCCTGGCACCAAACACGAAGTGGGTAACGGATGTGACTGAGTTTAATGTCGCGGGCGAGAAGCTGTTTTTATCGCCTGTGCTGGACCTGTACAACGGCGAGATCATCGCTTTCGAGACGAATCGGCGCCCTCAATTTGACATGGTGGCGTCCATGCTAACCAAGGCGTTTTCCACGCTCAGCTCGGCCGATAAGCCGCTGCTGCACTCGGACCAGGGCTGGCAGTACCGCATGGCTGCCTATCGACAAAAGCTCACCGAACGAGGAATGGTGCAGAGCATGTCACGCAAGGGCAACTGCCACGATAACGCAGCCATGGAGAGCTTCTTCGGCGTGCTCAAGACCGAGTTCTTTTACCTGAACAAATTCACCAGCATAGGCCAGCTGGAAGCGGGAATCGCTAACTACATCCACTACTACAACCACGATCGCATCAAACTCAAGCTCGGGGGGCTGAGCCCTGTACAATTCAGGACTCAGCGCTTAGCGGCGTAGACTTAACTGTCCAACTTTGTGGGGTCACTTCAGGAACCCGCCCACCCTACATCAGCAGCTCCCGCACCGCCTCCGCATCGAGCGCCCGCGCAAACAGCCAGCCCTGCACATACTGGCAGCCATAATCGCGCAGCAGCGCCAGCTGCTCCTCGGTCTCGACGCCTTCGGCCACCACCTGCAACTGCAGGCTGTTCGCCAGCGCCATCACGGCCGCGACGATCGCGCGGTCCTCGCTGCTCGCTTCCAGTTCGCGGATGAAGGCGCGGTCGATCTTGATCTTCCTGACCGGGAAGCGCTTCAAATAAGCCAGGCTCGAATAGCCGGTGCCGAAGTCGTCGATCGACAGGCGCATGCCCATGCGGTTGATCTGGTCGAGGATCTCGAGCGTCTGCTCGCCGTGCTGCATCAGCGCCGTCTCCGTGATCTCGAATTCGACCAGCTGCGGATCGATGCCGGTCTCGTCGACAATGCGCTTGATCGAGGCCACCAGCGCGCGGTGCATGAACTGGCGCGCCGACAGATTGATGGCGAGGGGCACCGGCGCCAGGCCCGCGCGCTGCCAGGCCATGCTCTGCTCGCAGGCGCGCCGGATCACCCACTCGCCCACCGGCACGATCATGCCGTTTTCTTCCAGCGTCGGGATGAAATCGTCCGGCATCACGAGACCATGCCCGGGACGGCGCCAGCGCAGTAGCACTTCCAGCGCATGCACGCGGTTGCTGGCCATGTCCATGATCGGCTGGTAGAAGGGCTCGAACTCACCGTTGGCCAGCGCCTGGCGCAGGTTCGACTCGAGTTCGCGCATGGCGAATGCGCGCGCCGCCGCGCTGTCCATGCGCTCGTTGAAGAACTGGTAGTTGTTGCGCCCGGCCGCCTTGGCCTGGTACATGGCGGCGTCCGCGTGGCGCATCAGGAGGTCGACGTCGCCGCCGTCGTCGGGATACACGCAGATGCCGATCGAAGGCGAGATGTGCAGACTGTGGCCCTCGAAGCGCACCGGCGCGCCGAGCACCTCGATGATCTTGTCGCCGACCTGGCTGCACTCCTCCAGCGAACCGGCGCCCGGCACCAGCACCACGAATTCGTCGCCGCCCAGGCGCGCCACCGTGTCGCTGGCGCGCACCGCATGGCACAGGCGGCTCGCGACTTCCTTGAGCAGGTAGTCGCCGGTGGCGTGGCCGAGCGAATCGTTGATCGTCTTGAAGCGGTCGAGGTCGAGGAACATCACGGCCAGGCGCGTGCCGCTCCGCCCTGCTGCGAGAATCGCCCGTTCCAGGCGCTCGGCCAGCAGCGCGCGGTTCGGCAGGCCGGTCAGGCTGTCGTGGTAGGCCATGTGGTGCACGCGCGCCTCGGCCTGGCGCCGTTCGACGATCTCGTCCTGCAAGAGCGCGTTGGCGCCGGCCAGTTCGGCGGTGCGCGCGCTCACCCGCAGTTCGAGCTCGTCGCGCGCGCGGCGCACCGCTTCGGCCGCCTCGTGCTGGGCCGTGACGTCGTCCACCAGCCACAGGCTGCGTCCGCCCGGGTCGTCCTGGTCGAAGGGGCGGCCCGACAGGCGGCCCCAGAAGGTGGCGCCGTCGCTGCGCGCCAGCAGGCGCTCGCTGACGCTGACGCGGCCGGCCGCGAAGTCGCGCGCCGTGTCCAGGCGCGCGGCCTGCCACCCGTCATGGTCCGGATACAGCGAGCGCACCGAGGCGCCCGTCATGGCGCCGGGGGCGCGTCCGAACAGCTCCTCCATCTTGCGGTTGGCGTGCAGCGTGTGGCCGTTCTCGACCACGGCGATGCCCAGCACCGCTGTGTCGAAGATCGCCTGGTTTTCCTGCAGCGCCTCGCGCAGCGCCTGTTCGTCGCGGCGCTGGCGCGTGCGGTCCTCGGCGATCCAGACGTAGCCGTGCGACAGGTCGTCCGGGTTGACCGGGTAGCCGATCACCTTGCTCCAGATGAGGGTCCCGTCCTTCTTCACCAGCTCGCGTTCGGCCTGGTAGGTGCGGCCCTGCGCGAACAGCGGATAGGCTTCGGCGACGAGGTGCTCGAAGGCCGCGCTGCTCGGGTGCAGGCAGGCCACCGGCAAGCCCTCGCATTCGCCGTGCGCGTAGCCGAACATCTCGAAGAAGCCCGCATTGCCGCGCCGGATACGCTGGTCGCGCGTGAACATGATCGCCAGCGAGGCGTTGTTCAGCAGCGCCTGCAGCTCGCGCCGCGCCTGGCGCGTCTCGGTCACGTCCTCGATGATCCAGATGGTGCCCGCCTCGCGCTCACCCGGGACGACGGCGCT
>Ga0308160_10007056_pt1 | contig 11279 bp, 13 predicted proteins | sample PhyFR1_FD_201036 | JGI IMG/M metagenome (GOLD analysis project Ga0308160, IMG submission 201036) | Phyllosphere microbial communities from UC Gill Tract Community Farm, Albany, California, United States - DLSLF.R1 | ecosystem: Host-associated > Plants > Phyllosphere > Unclassified | place: USA... | reverse complement strand
ACTCAAGGCATAACCTGCGTCTCCTTTGATTGCGACCTTCTAAGGCAGACACAGTATGGTTGGATGATATATCGGCATGAATATACTCAAGAGCGGCATACGGCTCGAGTAACCGCACTTTACACCTCTGCTTGAGTTCGACATCAAGCCTATTTGAATTCCCCTCTAACTCGACTTGATACCCCATGATGATGACCCGAAAAGGCTCCCGTACTTCATCTGAGGCTCCAGTCGGTGCGCGCTCGTCATCTTTACATCCTTCATCAGGCTGACCTGCATCCTGCGAGCAGGTAGCAGGTGTAGATCTGCAAGAAGTTGTACTCCTTCATGAGTATGCTGAGCCTCCAGCCTATACGCTTCTGAATGATGAGCAGAAGCGTGCCGCCAACAAGGTGGATGACGACGAGGTCCAGGTTGCACCTCAATGCCTCTTCCCTCACCTTATTATCTAAGTGACCTTGCAGTCTATTTCTGAATGCTTGACGACATTGGGCTGTCCAGAAGATGACCCATCTTACGAACAACCCTGAGGTATATTCCCGTACATTGTAAGTCTTTCCAATCGGACAATTATGCCATTGACCATTCAGTGATGCTATCGCACAACGTGCTTATCGGCCATGCCTAAGGAAGGATCCTGGAGCTTAGGTGGAGGGGTAAGCCTCATATCGCCAATTAAGTGAGTCACGATGGTTGGTCAAGCTGACGGGGCAGCTTCCAGATCAAAGCAGGGCGAGGGGGTAGACGAAGCGGGGGTAAGTCAAATTCCGCCCAGTACCCATCGCTCCACCTTTCATATTATACTATTTTCCCTTGCAGCCCTCGAAGCAGTGGATAGCCAACATCAGATAGAGCGAAGAGATAGGCTGAGCATTCTGCCGATCTCTGGTACAATGTTCTAACTGTCCATCTCGTTACATCCGAATCTATAGATCCGTACTTATCCACCGCGCCCTCTATCCGAGGCCCATTCACCCCATGCTTTGACCGGTGCCTCCCAAAAGTTGACGTGGGGCATCTGCGCAGATGGCACCGATGCATCAAAGCTATCGAGCCCTAGCGATCCGTGACTGATAAAATCCAATGGCCAATCGGATGTCAGGACATCGTGCAGTTGCATTTGATGATCGGGCGAAAACCCGACTGTCCAGTTATCTGGGCCGTCTCGTTCAAACCCAAAGTTGGCCGCCGGGTGTGCCGGCGGTCGGGCAGCAGACGGGAAGTTTGCGATCGAAGAGGCTGAATGGGTGTTGGAAATCGAGGGCATCTGAGCCTGCACGGCCGCGGCGGCAGCTGAACTCATCTTGTCGTCGATGATGGAAGCATGAGCTTTGAGCTTGGCAGATATCTCGGGTTTCATAGCCAAAGCTGTTTCTAGACCGAGAATCAGGTCCGACATTGCAAGGATAACATTGCGGACCTGGAGAAACGACCACTGACTTTGGGGCTGCTGTATCACGCTGGCGAGCAAATGACCAACACTAGCGAGATGATAAAGCTGCTTTGTCAGCGCTATCGGGGGCCAGCAAAAATGTTAGGCACTTGCCATTGTAGCGCTTATAGCAGCGATATATGACGCAGGAATACTGGCCAAAGCGTCCAGCAAATGACCGGCGATAGCGCACCTCTGTTCCACACTCGATTCCTCGAGACTTGCGAGCACCATTTTCAGCGTCTGCAGGGTGACTGTGATGTTGGCAGCTGTAGGTGTCAGCCGAACCCCCGCAAGACTTCCGGAGACTTGCCTTGAAATCCAAAACAATCAGCCTCGTCATCGCCCGCCATCGGTCTGACGGTTTTAAAAATTGGCGGTAATTGATCGTGTAGGCCCTCCATCATTTCCAAAAGGGATTTCGCCGAAGTCTCATGACGTTTCTGGTCAATCATCGTATCCAAGAATGATATTGACGTTTTATCACTCTGAATTTTCTTGGCCCTCGATCGATCGATAAGGTGTTCAATGACTTTATACAGATCAATACTAAAATTCCACCCTGTAAGGAAAGAGTCTTCGGCAGGACATGTCTGACTTCTGGTGTCGTGGATCTGATCGTCGTTTTGTACGACAGCGGGATAAGATACGTTGGTTAGCGATTGGCGATGGCGAACGAGACCACCCCACGTAGTCGCAGTAAAGACTTCAAGTGCGTATGCTCCCCAGAACTATTATCAGTCTATGTACCACTGTGCCATGGGCCAGTCTGACTCACCAGCCTCCTTCTTTCTTGTATCTCGGGCTCGCGCAACCCAGACGGCCAGCGAGACTCGTCGTAGAATCCATCCGTAAACGACAGAGTTCCATAGTCCCCTAGATGGGTATGTAATCCTACGGCATCCCCGTCTTGGAGACATGAGATGGCGAGAAGTAACTTTGCACGCTTGTAGTTGATCGAGCCCGTTGCGCAGTATGTAGGAGGAAAGGCTTCCAACGCCAGCGAATAGTACGTGTTCGCAGAATGTATGGGTCCGTCAAGTCGTCCCGCTATCTGGGCATTGTGTGCCAAGCGGGATGTGGTTATCGCACAGACCGCCATAGTGACTGTGTAGAACGATCGATCGACGGTGTATATGCGGTTGTTGACATCCCGCATAAACGACGGCCAGTGGAAGACTGGAAAGCTGGCGGTGAGCTAGACGACACGAGTTTAGACTCACATCGGGTATACCAGAGTTCTATATCCTCCTGCCAGTATTGATATATGTTGCTCGCTGACTTGGGGGCGGTACGACCATAAAATGTCTGGTTGTAGCTGACGCCCATGCAGATGTGCTTTGGTCTGCGGCGCTTGCATTCCGACACTGGCGGATTTGGCAACCGGCTGAACTATCAAATTCCGGGCCATTCGGGGTACATCTGACGGACTCACACCTCGCTTTCTCACCGGCCGATCGTAGGTGCATCTCTCACCAAACTCCGAGCACGGTCCACATACACTCGAAGTTGGTCCTTGCGCACACTACAAGTCAGTCGTTGCACTGATCCAGACTTGCGTCCAACCTTTGTATTTGTCTGGTGACAGCGGTCACATGCTCGAGTGATCCTCCTAGTACGTATGGCAGCGTTCCAGGAGTGAGATGGACCCGCCTGGGTGTTGTCAACCGGCCAGGACATGGTAAATCGGAATACACGGTGATTGGTCAGATGAGAAAGAAGAGAGTGTCTTCCCGATAACGAGTAGCGGGATACCCCGCCGTCCTCGTCACCCTGAATTCCGGTCACGTAATCTTTTCATTCGGTTCATAGTGCAGACCAAAACATCAGCGGTTGACTCGCTCAATTCGAGGGCTGTCCATTGGGCTGAGGCCCGATCCAGTAGGTGCATCTACACACATAGGAATGTTAAGGAAGTGTCCAGCGTAGCAATCCAATCCATGTGCACACGTACTCAGTGCCCGACCGTCGGCCGACCCTGACTGCCGACGACTCGATCGATAGTCCGACTGCCGACGGCATTGCAACTCAAGTGAAGAGCGGTCCGCACGCCCGTGACACCGTCTTTAGCGTACATTCACTGCATATATCTGCCCAAACAATTGCAACGCTAACCCTTTACACCTGAAAATTGTAAATATCTTGTTCCCGTGTTTCTACACAACCTCGGACCGTGAAGCAGCCTCATCGTGGACCATTTCGACTTTCTCGTTTCGATTCTCGATGTTGGTTTCAAACTCCGCCATTCTCTTCCTGTACTCCTCCTCTTCCTTCCAAGTAAAGGCACTGTTTGAGGCGAACAAGAAGTCGATCGATTCGAGTGATCGCCCAGCGGTCTCGGGCAGGAAACAATAGACGAGAGGAATATAACAGAGCATTGCCGCTCCAAACACGTAAAAGGTCTTTTCGTTGATACCGGCAAACATGACCGGAACCAGCAGAGACCCGCCACCATACCCAATAGCCCAGCCGGCGACACCGAAAGCGTTACCTTTGGCCCGCAACCAGGTAGGGAAGATTTCTGTCGGGTAGATGAATGGGATCATGAGCCAAGAACTGCTGAATACCAGCAGGTAGAGGAAGACGAACGCGGTTGCCGCTGCGCCGTACTGTGATGCCTTGTCCGGGTTGTTGAGCGCGCCTCGGAATAAACCGCCGATAATGAAAAGGATGATCGACAATGAGACTGCTCCCCAGTATAGGGTGCGTCGTCTACCGACCCTGTCCAGAGTGAAAGCAGCGATAAGTGTGCCGATGATGCCCACGATCATCAGGCAAGCACTGAGGAGGCTACTTCGATGCCCACTGAATCCGGCCAATCCGAAAATCGTGCCTGAGTAGATTACAACAGAGGCAATGCCGGTGCCGTATTGCACTTGGAGAAGATCAGTGGTGTTGCACTTCGACAAGTAAAGGGGGACTTACTCAGCACTTGTAGCCAAAAAGCCAACTGGATTCGTCTACCGAGGTGGATCTCGCCGGAGCCGACACCTAAGAACATCTTGATATAATTCGTTCCCTCGTGCTCCCGCTCGAGTTCGACTATCTGAACGATTTCTTGATATTCGCGTTTGGCGGCTGCATCCTCTTTGTCGCCGTTGGAGCGGATAGCAGCGATGATTTCATATGCTTCGGCTTCTCGTCCCGCTTTCACGAGCCATCTTGGGGACTCTGGAATCAAAAAGGACCCGATGATGATCAAGATAACAGGGATTATCTGGCTCGCGAAACAGAATCGCCATCGGAATTGTCCAACTCCGTCATTGTAGAAAGAAGTGGCTGAATACACGGTAAGCGACCCGTTCAAGAACCAAGACATAGCAGGATTCCAAGCTTACCATATCCAAGCCAAGCTGCAAGGGTAATTCCGGAAAAGTTCGCCAAAAAGGTCAAGGCTATGGTATCGCCCCGGTGAGCAGCGGGAGATAGCTCGGCCGTCCAAGATGGAGCAATGACGAGGATGAATGAAACTCCGATACCGGCGATGATTCGAGCCACGAGGATGGAGGCGAGGTCGACCGCTGCGGTTTGAAGTATAACCCCGACTGCACAGAATATGCACGCGACCCAGATACCCTTGATTCGTCCGTACCGATCAGAGAACCAGCCAGCCAGGAAACCGCCAAGCAGCGAGCCCGCGTAGTAAACCGAGGAGATACCGCCCTGAAGAGTGGGTCGGATGACTTTCCCGTCCATGTCGGCGAAACCCATTCGATGCTACCTCAGTGAGCCCATTTTCGAACCGTGAAAGGCGAGTTTACTTACACCAAACTCTGGCGCTACCGTGACCGCACCCATGATACCTTGACTCATGCCCTCGTACGATATGCAGAGCGCCGAGACCGTTACGACGAGGCGGAACAGGTTGGGACTGGAAAGTCGCTGCCAAAATTTCTGGTGCCCCATGGTTGACTTTGTTTACAGTTGTGGGGTTGAGATCTCGAATCGAAGACCATGATGTGATTGTTATATACTGAAACCTGGAGCCACGCAAACCGGCTCATTGGCTAAACTACGTCCGGCTGAACATCTCCAAAAGCGGCAAGCCGACGGGTTTGTCATGATTCGGCACGATCATAGGCGGAATGGGTGAATGGGTAAACACATAATGCGAATGCGGCCTCGTTCTTGGCTACATGATTCTCGCTGCTTGTATTTCCCCGAATCTATTCCCGTTGCTATGGACGGCAGAATGGCTCATTTGACAAACTTCTGACTTGATCGCCAGTCTCTCTGAATCTTCCTTCATCGCTATCAAAGACATCGTTTGTCCCGATAAGCTCGGGTCAATGAATGTATCAAACATCCCATCTATGCTCCGAGCTCATCACATTTTGATCTTCACCGGCGTAGTGAATTGCTCCGAACGACTGAGCCGCCCGAATCCGCCGTGATCGGTGCGTTGAAGCCTTGGAGTCTGACTGTGACCGACGGTTGTTACATGCCCGGATTAGGCCGCCTAGTCCACCGGTGCTTACTCGGGGTGATACTTTTGGGGAATTGGAGAAGGGCTCATCGGTTGAATAGACAAATCATTGCGCCTCTATATTGGGGCCAACACCACCCTGGACTAGGGGACATGGGCCTACAGACAGCAGTTCATGACATACCTCCCGACTGTCTTGCGGCATCCCACCGATACCTTGGTGCCGGCAGACAATAGCTCGGGTGCACTCATTCAATGAACCCTTGAGAGGAGTTGAATCATCATTGCATGATCTTGGGTTTGGCGACCCCGCCAATGGCTGATTTGATCCCCAAGGGTTGTCTCTCGAAAGTGACACTTAAGCTTCTTTGCGGTCGAGCTTCTTGACAACATACATACTTGCTCGACTGTGTACGAGCGCTCTTGTAGACAATGCATGCAACGAGACAACATATACGTTTTGACGAAAGGCAAGTGTCCGATCTGCATATCTTTCTACACGCCATCACTAAACGATATCACGGCATACTTTCCGTTCTTTGTCCAGTCTGAATTTGGCGCTTCTCTCTCCAGCTGCTTCACCTTCTGCTCATCGGAAATTCCTACACAGACATCGGCTTTGTTTGTCCGTAATGCAACGATTCTGACGCCACTTTCGCGACCAAGGCTGCCCAATGCATCCTTGAAGGGTGTGGTGAAAGGCCAGAGTCCATCGTTGACCAGCTTCCGGTAGTTCAGGTCTCCCTTGAAAATGACGACACTAGCAGAGCGTAATTCTTCAAACAGATCGGGAGCATATTGTGGTAAGGCCGTGAAGGGGAGTGAGGTAGTCCAGAAGGGATGCGAGTCGACCACTAGACACCCGGATTGAAGGTGTTCCTGGACCGTGTGTGTCAGACTATCGATACCTTCTCGATTCGGAAAGTGTACTGTCGATGAGAGCTGATCAAGCGTGGCCGTGACATCCCTCGGAGTCACGTCGCTCACAAACCAAGGGAAGGTCTTTGTATGTAATTGGACCTTCGATGCCAATCCTTTTTGAAGCAGGTAGCAAGCGTAGATGAGGTCTGCGAAGAACTCGAATCCAGAATTGTCGAGTACCAGGTCTACTTGTCCAGGAGCATTGGAATTCAGATATTTCCATATGGCCTCAGTATCGTCTGACACGATGTTTCGTCGATTACGCGCAATGGCATCGGACCCTTGTAGTGACTGTATATCCTCCAAGCTTAGCTTGGTGAGTAGCGATAAATCGGTTGCGTTTCCCCACAACGCAATCTGCGTCATCTCCTCGAACAAAAGATGCTGAGCCTTGGCGCCGGCGACTTCGGTAGAGATGACAGTAGAAAATCGTTTGGCGAGCTCCTCCACTGCGACTCGGGACTGAATGAATGTCCAGTCTTTCTGACGTTGGAAAACATCGTAATCTCTCCAGTGCTCTGAGGCAGCGAAAACGTTTTGCACGGTACTGCAGATCTTAGCTCGGGTACCCCTCACTCGGATGCTGGACTTGCCGGTAAAGATAACACTCCGCGAAAAGCCACGGCGCTGAGCACCACGACATTGCCGAGATTTGCAAAGCATCGTTGTAGTCCTGCAAGTCTTCGCCGTTGCTGGTATGCATTCGCCTATTCCCGTCAGAACAGATGCTTGGTATGGTTAGGATCACTTGCGATAATTTGCCGTCTTTCTCTATCGATTGTTTCAGTTCCATCAGCCTAATCGAGAGCTGTCTCATCTCCTCCTGCTCCGCAATCCCTTTGTCGGTCTCGTTTGCGGTCTGCTCGCAATCGTCAATCATTTTCTGCACTGTGACTGGCCATCGAGTCCTGGCTGTCTCGTAGGCCATGGTACCCTCGTCATCGGTTCTAACCCCTCGGATAGCTTGCAAGTGTGAGTTAGTCATCTGGATGTGGGTGTGTCAAAGTTTGAAACTCGAACAGTGTAAGGAGATGGACCTATGTACTCGTACCAGACTCTCCGAGCCATTCAAAGATAGTCTGCGGATCTCCGTTGGTCCCCCACCCGGAAGATTAGAAAGCAGCCAATTTGCCGGATTAATTAGCCATTTAGCCAATCTACATTTCACCAGTCAGCCATTTAGCCGTTCGTCCGCTCCGCTAGTCTCGGCAAGTATGGTGCGGGGTAGAGCATGCATCCTGCTCTTATATCGCGGCCTGAACGACATCGACAAGGCATCATCCTCACTCTCACTTTCGGGCAACAATCATTACTCTTAACAGCATGATTACTGAGACATCTACGGCAAGCGCCACCAACGGCATTGCGAATGGACACGCCAATGGTATCACGAACGGTCACGCCAACGGTAACACGAACGGTCACCACACCAGTGTTGGAGCAAAGCTCGACGTCAAAGTGTTGGGTATGAACAGCGGGACAGCGATGGATGGCATCGATTGCGCTCTTGTGCACTATACCCAAGAGTCGCCTGATGCTCCCCTCCATATGCAGCTACTGAAGGTGAGTGAATGAACGAGCCCAGGACCTGGATGCAATGATAGGAAGCGCAAAGGAGGATCTCGCTGACGAGACAGTACGACGAGATACCTGTACCACAATGGATCAAACGACCGGTACTAAAGACCTTGCAAGAGTTCAACACCACGCCCTCCCTCATGTCGCAACTTAACGTAAACCTCGGTACCATGTTTGGCCAAGCCGTCATCGACTTTTGTGAGAAACATCAGTATAACCGATCCGACATAGACCTTATAGGCTCTCATGGCCAGACAATTTGGCTTTTATCTCGACCAACCAAAGGCGAGACTAGATCGGCTTTCTGCTTAGGAGAGGGGACGGTCATGTCCGCCATGACTGGTATCACCACGGTCACTGATTTTCGGGCGGCCGAACAAGCTGTCGGACGGCAAGGTGCCCCTCTCGTCGCTCTCATTGATGGCTTGTTACTCCGGCACCCGACCAGATGGCGATTGTGTCAGAACATTGGTGGTATCGCCAATCTATGTGTGATTCCTCCTGACTCTCACGGGGGTGTAGATGCAATGGTCGACTGGGATTGCGGACCGGGAAATATGTTCATCGACGCTGCCATACGGCATTTTACAGATGGGGAGATGGAATACGATAAAGACGGTGAATGGGGCAGGAAAGGCACAGTCAACCAAGAAGTCGTTGACAATTTCCTCGACAACGATTACTATTGCAACCTGATGCCGCCAAAGACCACGGGCAGGGAGGATTTTGGAGACAACGAAGCGTTTGCGATCATTGCCGACTGCGAGAAACGTGGATTGTCCAAATATGACACGGTGGCCACCATCACTCGCATCACCGGACAGAATATGGTCAAACAGTACCGCACGTTCTTGCCCAAATTCAAGATCAATCCTGACGATATCGACGAGATATTCATGTGTGGGGGCGGAGCACGGAATCCCAACATTATCGATTTCCTGAAGAGCAGTCTTCCCGGCGCCAAAATATTACCGCTCGACGTGACAGGTGTACCCTCTGACGCCAAAGAGGCCGTCTCTTTCGCTCAACAAGGTCTTGAGGCGATATTAGGTCGAGCAGCGTTAGTACCTATCAACAGTGATTCATTGACTCCCAACACCATCACTGGCAAGATCGCACCCGGATTGAAATGGAGAGAGCTCATGGGGCAAGCTATCGCGTTCGGAGAAGGAAAACCATTGCCGACAGTTCACGAAATGGTTGTCGTGGAGCCATACAACAAGTGGAAAGCCATGGGTTGGTAGAAGTGGGGTTTTCTCGATGTAGATCATTTGTTTGGGATTGTAGTATCCTTGTTGTAAAGCCTTACTGTGTGTTATGGGTGTTGGCCGGCGTTACTCATTCAGCTAGGGCACCTTCATGTATCCTCACGCGTGTCAATTTCTTGCATCGTGAGAGCTCATATTGTTTACAGTCGGCTGCCACTTGTGAAGTGAGACATCAGGCATACAGGTATAGGTCGATGCATGTACTCTGCGCGAGCACAGTCAACACTGCGATCCTCATGAGCTGCGGATCAGCATACGGCTTCATTGAGACACATACTCCGATACCTGCTGGCTTCAACCCCGTCAGAAAGTCAGCTTGTGGTAGGGGAGGTATTTTGACTGACAACTGTTATACCGGCAACGAAAGGTCTGATTGCTCGTTTGGACTGTGTGACATGTTGGTCGCCAAGTGATAACGTCGACATAGCCGTCAGCAACGAAAGGGAAGATCAGAGCTCTCACCGTGCACGATTCGCATTACTGCGCCTTGGATAAATGTTCCATGTCTTCGAAACAACCAGTAGACATTTCAAGCAAATGCATCGACCACTGAGCAATCGACTGGAAGTGCCAACTGGAATGTGACAGTCAGTGGTATTATTGTGACAAGAAAGACGAGGCCACGCTGGGTGTAGCGGTGCTCTTCCTAGCTTGAATACTGATGACGAGGCACATAAAACATCACCTGATCGCTGGTGCGTGCGTTGACGCAAGCAGCGGTCGGCGAATACCTCAACAGTCGGTTGATCTCGGATATTTCGGCCGCGGCTCCTTCAGCCGCAGCAACGGCTCGAGTAGCCGCATTCTCCCTGATTGCGGCTCAAGTAGCCGCATAACCGGGTCAACAATACGCTTATGCGGCTTCCCCGTAGTGAACTGCGATGATCTGACCGTAATGCATGTTGCTTTCTGATACTTAAACTCAGTGCTCGCAGGATACATGCGCTGCCTCAGTCAGACATCGTTTTATGGGGTAGCCCAAAACACGAGACGAATGGCTCGAGATCAACACGCGAGGTCAAGCCGCAGGTCAATATAGTCATTCCAGTACCTAGCTTCCGGCCCGAAAGGATGACATGATTATCAAGAATCTCCATCTAACGGTCTCGAATGAGCGAAGCATTGTTTACCATGACAGGCAGAGCTTGACTCCTCTTGAATCGCTTCGACCTTGACCTGAGGCGGTAGGGTTTTAAGGTATGGTATGATCTTTGCCAGGGTATAGGATCTATGAGAGCGATGTATGCTCCTTGTGAGGGTTACATAGCCATCTGGGGGTGGGGGGGTCCGAGTCCAAAAAAATTATGCATGCATCTGACATTTGTTTCTGGCTCAGAAAGATATCAGGAATCACACACTGTTGTCAGAATGTGTTTCTGTACAGTGTGGAACGAGAATTTGTTCAAACGTTCCATATTCACCTATTTGTGAAAGAGAAGTTCTTTCATAAAGCGTGCACCTGGCTGACGATATCTGTCGGAAAGTGGCGAAGGCCGCAGTGAGTGTGTGAGACCTATTGTCTTCATCTCTTATCAATTCACCGGTCCACAACCTCTGTCTACCCTTTTCGATGCTCCAGCCTAAGCCACCTAAGCCAACTAAGCCAATCCAAGTGGAGAGTGAATCTCATGAGTTCGAGCAAGCTTCTGCATCA
>Ga0308160_10007054_pt1 | contig 11281 bp, 11 predicted proteins | sample PhyFR1_FD_201036 | JGI IMG/M metagenome (GOLD analysis project Ga0308160, IMG submission 201036) | Phyllosphere microbial communities from UC Gill Tract Community Farm, Albany, California, United States - DLSLF.R1 | ecosystem: Host-associated > Plants > Phyllosphere > Unclassified | place: USA... | reverse complement strand
ATCGTTGTTCCATAGTCTCTAAGGAAAATAAGATGAAGAAATTGAAACTCAAAGATATCTGGAAACTGCTTAAAGACTCTTTTGCAGGCTTTTCTGATGATAAAGTAACAAAGCTAAGCGCATCACTGGCTTATTACACGGTGTTCTCTATGGGCCCGCTGTTGATCCTGATCATCTCTATATGCGGCCTTTTCCTTGGAAGAGAAGCGATTGAAGGCGAGGTCTACAAACAGCTGGAAGGATTTATGGGATCTGACACCGCTAAATCCCTGCAGGATATTATAAAAAATGCGGCCATCAGTGGCGGCAGCACCATTGCCATCATCATTGGTGCAGTGACACTTTTAATTGGTGCCACGACGGTATTTGCAGAGATTCAGGATTCCATCAATACGATCTGGGGCCTTAAGCCAAAACCGAAATTGGGCCTGGTTAAAATGCTACTGAACCGGTTTTTATCGTTTTCAGTGATTGTAAGTCTTGTTTTTATCCTGTTGGTATCGCTTGGGGTAACCTGGATGATCGAAGGCTTAAGTGACCGCTTGTTCCGAAATTTCGAAAACACGTCGGTCATAGTAGTTATGGTTTTAGGTCAGATCATCACCTTGGTGGTCATCTCCTTTATCTTCGGGGTGATTTTCAAAGTACTGCCCGATGCGAAAATTAAATGGCGTGATGTGGCCTTAGGATCTGTTGTAACCGCTATCCTGTTTATGATTGGTAAATTCGGAATATCGTTTTACATCAGTAAAAGTAATGTAGGTAGCACCTATGGTACCGCAGGCTCGCTGGTGGTGCTGCTATTGTGGACTTACTACTCCTCCATCATCCTTTATTTCGGTGCAGAGTTTACAAAAGCATATGCCATGGATTTCGGATCACCTATCCACCCGAACCACTATGCCGTAACAACACGAACCGTAGAGGTAGAAACCGGTAACGATTCAGTACAAAAGAATGATGCTAAACCAACGGTGATTAAAGAGAAGGAAAAATAGCTGGAAACAAAAACGGGGAGAACACTTTCGTGATTCTCCCCGTCATCTAATTAACGCTCATTATATATACGCTAATAATTATGCTTTATTATCTGCTTGTGAAATTTAAGCAGTTTCTAATTTTACAATGTTGCGGTAAGGGTAAGTATTGAAGATATGACGTCTTGCAAATCTACCTGGGGAGTCTGCATTTACGAGCTTGATATAAACCGCTTTAGGCACTTCAAAGTACTCATAACCGCTACCATCCAGGAAATGAACCGTTAATACTAAGCCTGCCCATGAAAAATCTGCAATACCACAAGTAGCGGTGGTTTGCGTGTATTCATCCAACGATAAAGAAAGTGTTTCAGGTGCAATGCTTACTAAAAAGTGATAAGCTTCAATGATTTCTTTACTTCTTTGTTCTGCAGCTAATTTCTCCTCTTCATTATCTTGAAATTTATCCGGGTGACAATCCTTCATCAAATTTCTGTAAATGGTTTTAAGTTCTTTTAGCTCGGCATCTTTTTGTACACCCAATAATTTTCTGTAATCTACGATCTTCTTCATAATGTGGTTAATAGCAGCGAATTGCTTCCTGTTTGAAAACAAGTCTGCAAAGGTAGGATTATTTTAACGCTCCCGCAAGCTATTAACTAATTATAAATTAGAGATTTACTACCATCGCCACTCACCTGCAATTTTTAACGGGGTTTCCAGATTGTTGGCCTGAAGGAAAGATTTGACCTCTGCATCTGTTTGAACCTTCACCGGAATTTCTGCGGTATTGGCCAAAGCATACGTCAGCATTGCACCATAACGTACGGTATTCTTCAAGCCCTGTTCATCAACCAGCGCAAAGGAATCGCCATTGGAATGGTAAAACGGTCCGGAGTTATTTGGTAATTTACCACCTGCCCCACCGCCTGTAGGAATGCCTTCCAGCATAAAGGGCTGATGATCGCTATGCAATCCGGCTCCTGAAGCAAACACATTTGTAAATCCAGTATCCAGCTTCGCAATGTCAGCACCCCAGGATTTGAATAATCCCTCCATCTCCTTACGACTTGCCGAAAATCCTTTAGGATCGTTGGTCATGTCGTAGTTTAGCATAAACTTTACCTGGCTGATGTTTTTGGCTTTCTTGGCTTCTTTCACATAAGCCTTAGAACCCAGCAAGCCTTCTTCCTCACCCATAAACATCACAAACTCTACCGTGCGCTTTGTTTTTAACTTCAGGTCTTTGAAAGTTCTGGCCATATCCAGAATTGCGAATGAGCCAATTCCATTGTCGATGGCGCCTGTTGCAAGGTCCCAGCTATCCAGGTGCCCGCCTACAACGATCTTTTCATTCGGTTTATCCGTACCTTTTATCGTAGCAATTACATTTCTGGCTTTTATCATCCCAGAGAAATTGCTCATATTGATGCTTGCGAATTGCTTTTCACTTTTTAGTGTTTCTTTAATACGCATACCGTTTTCTAAACCAATACAAACTGCTGGTATCGGAATTAATTTTCCGGTTACCGATGCTGTTCCAGTTAAGAGTACATCCCCTTTTACCCCATTGATGATCACCACGCCGGTTGCACCATATTTGGTCGCCAGGGCAGTTTTTTCTGAGCGATGCAGTCTTGGCGTATTTTCTGCTGAGCCAGGCAGGGTTCCAAGAAAGATTAAGGCTATTTTGCCTTTAACTTTAGTTGGATTGGCCAGGTAATCTGCTTCCGTACCATTACCCATATCCACCAGTTCGCCCTTCACATCTGCCTTTACCGGTGAGTGTGCCAGCGTAACACAATTTATGGGTGATAAATTATTCTCCCCGCCTATTTTAGTTTCTACGCTGATTCTGTTCCAGCTTTCCACTTCGAAAGGTTGATAGCGCACATCATAACCATAAGATTTTAGCAAGTTATAAGCATAAGCTTCTGCCTTTTCCCCATTTGCCGAACCCGTTAAACGGTGACCAATGGTCTCGGTAGCGGATTTCAAATTCGGATATGCTTTAGAGTTCTGTTGCACATCAGCATTGATTTTACTGAAGACATCGTTGAACTGGTCTTGCGCAGAAGCGGAGAAACTCCACATTAAAGCTGCTGCAATTAAAAATCTGGTTGGTTTATTTATGCTCATAATCATGTTGTATGCCCAAATATAAAAAAATCAGCCACTGCAAATCAGGTCTGCAGTGGTATCCAATGTATAATTTCCGCTACAAGCGACATTTTAAAACGATTGCAGCAAACACCAACGACTCATTTCAATTCGATTTTAATTAATACTTTTACCCCACATTAAAACTATATGATCCCTTACCTGCAGCGATCTTTCAGAAACAACGATTCCGCGCAACTTTTATATCTTTTCCTGGGCCTATGGTTTCTTGTAAATATGTTGCAGGCCGCATTAACTGGACTGCATCCAGACGAAGCATATTACTGGATTTATTCCAGATTCCTGGATTGGGGATATTTCGATCACCCACCCATGGTGGCCCTGTACATTAAGGCCGGGGATTCATTGATGCATAATCCTTTAGGCTTAAGGTTGGTTACTTTAATTACCAATACCTGCTCCATCCTGGTGTTATGGGCCATTGTAAAACCTTATGCGAAAAACGCCTCTTTGTTTTTGCTGCTATTTAGTTCGGTACTGATTTTCCATGTTTATGGTTTCATCACAACACCCGATTCGCCTTTGTATTTCTTCAGCATTTTATTCCTTTATGCCTACCAGCAGTATGTTAAGGATAATAAGATCATCTGGGCACTTGCACTCGGTGTACTGGCCGCTGCTTTACTGTTGAGTAAATATCATGGGGTGCTGGTGATCTTTTTTATCCTGTTATCTAATTTAAAGCTGTTTACCAGAGCTTCTTTCTGGCTGGCCATGATCATTGCCTTTGCACTTTTTGCACCGCATATCTATTGGCAATATCTTAATGATTTTCCATCCGTAAAATATCACCTGTTTGAGCGCTCTGCCAGTCCTTATAAATTTGAATATACGGCACAATACTTCCTGGATCAGTTGCTGATGATGGGCCCGCTGATGGGTTGGTTTCTATTTTATAGCGCTTGGAAACAGGATAGCAGGCAGGATTTGTTTTTAAGGGGCCTTAAGTTTTTGGTTTATGGCGTCCTGATTTTCTTCTTCCTGAACACCTTTAAAGGACGGGTGCAGGCCCATTGGCCGCTGATTGAATTTATTCCGCTGTTTATTCTGGCCTATATTCAAATTGCGGAAAAAGGTTTAGGCAGTTCCTACCGCAAGGTTTTTCTGCTCAATATTGGATTGATTTTGATTACCCGGCTGCTGTTGTTTGCTGCGCCGCCGGCCCTGCAAAAAGTAAAATTCATCGGCAGTTATTTCGGTTATGCGCAATGGGCAAAAACCATTCAGCAGGCGGCTGAAGGGAATAAGGTCATCTTTCAGGATGGATTTCAACAACCATCCTACTATAATTTTTACAACAATACCCTGGATGGTTTTGATTACAACTCTTTTTATTATCGCAAAACGCAGTTCGACATCTGGCCATTGGAAGACAGCCTGCAGCAGAAAAAGGTCCTGTATGTTTTGGATCATCCGCATGCCAATGCGCAGGGTCAGTTGGTAATCCCGACAAACAAGGGGGATTATTACGGAAAGTTCATTGAAAAGGCCAGCCTTTACCAGAAACTACATTTTATGCCGCTCTATTTTCATGAAGATTGGAAAAAAGGAGAAAAGTATAACATGAGCTTCCTGGTTTATAATCCTTACGATCAGAATATCGATTTCTCCGCTTTTCAACCTGAAAACGCCATCGAAATACTATACGGCTTTTATGACAAAGGTCAGGTAGTGGAGGTGAAGACAGACACCACTTCCCATAAAAAAATATTGATACCGGCAAAAGGTTCTATCAAAATGTACCTGACACTGCAGGCACCTGCAAAGCCAGGCAATTACAAACTTTTTATCGCTGTAAAAACGCCTCCTTTTCCAGGATCCAGAAACAGTGATATGCTTAATATAAACGTTAAATAACATCAACCATCACATGACTTTAGTACGCAAGCTTATATTATTAACCCTTTTCTGCTTATCAGCGTCTGGTTTAAAGGCCCAAGAAATTGAAGGCAACCTTAGCTATTTTGGCTTTTTGGATAACCGGGAATACATGAAATCCGGCAGATATTCACAAACAATATTCGGCAACAGGATTTCGCCGGAAGTTGGTATCCGGATAGACAGCATCCATCGCTTTCGTGTAGGTTTTAATGCATTGTATGAATTTGGTTCTAAGCAAGCCAGGTTTTTTGACAAAATAGAGCCGGTAATTTATTACCAATATGAAAAGGATAAAATAGATTTCTTTATCGGATCATTTCCAAGACAAAATCTGGTAGACGACTATCCACGTGCCCTGTTATCAGACACGCTAAACTATTACCGCCCAAATATCCAGGGTATGCTGGCGAAATATGAAAACAGTAAATTTAAGGAGACTGTTTGGCTGGACTGGACAAGCAGGCAGACAGCTATAGACCGGGAAACCTTCATTTTTGGCTTATCGGGTAAATATCAGCCAGGGATGTTCTTTGTGAGTCACCACGCTTACATGTTCCATAATGCCGGTGCGGCAATTGAAGTGCCCGGCGACAACCTGCAGGACAACGGCGCAGCAACGGTTAAGATTGGTCTGGACCTTTCTAAAGCTACCATCTTGGATTCTCTGACCATTACTGCGGGTGGTATGATGTCTTTTGAAAGAACCCGTAGCGTAACAGACGGTTTTAATACACCTAAGGGCTTTGTTTCTGACCTTTATGCAGGTTACAAACGGTTCAGCATCAACAATACATTTTATGCCGGACAAGGGCATCATCTATTGCTTGGAGATGAGTTTTACAATGCCAAAACCTATGACCGTATCGACTTCCGCTGGACGCCTATTTTGTTTAAAAACATCAGTGGCAGTTTTGTATTCAGTTATCATTTTGCTGATGGCATTATGGATAATCAGCAGGCTTTCTTTTTAAGATATAACCTGTCTGGATCTAAAAAGCTTAAATAGTGCGGCAGCAGGCAGAAAACCTTTTATTCCTTAGTGATGTTAATGAATACAATTAACTTAAACTAAACGATATGAATGGATTTTTTAAAACACTGATTGCAGGCTATGGCGCCAAAAAGCTTGGTGGCGGATGCTTTTCTACCATAATTATCTTTGTATTAATCTACTGGGCCCTTGGTCAGTGTAATAAAGAAAGACCAAGAGCAGAAGCAGAATTTAACAAGCCTGCACAAGTGGAACAAAGGTATTAAGACAACTAAAATATATCCATTGTGGAATATAAACAATTAGGGGGTTCGGGATTACATGTTCCGGCCCTTAGTTTTGGAACGGCCACCTTTGGGGGTGGAAACGAATTCTTTAAAGCCTGGGGTAACACCCAAACAGACGAAGCAAGGCAACTGATAAACCTGTGCCTGGATGCGGGCCTGAACTTATTTGATACCGCAAACAGCTATTCGGATGGCCGGGCTGAAGAAATTTTAGCAGCAGCACTCAGAGGGATTTCCCGGCATGATTACATCCTGAGTACCAAAGGAACGTTCAGGATGGGCCCTGGCATCAACGACTTCGGGTCAGGAAGGTATCACCTAACAAAAGCACTCGAAGACAGTCTGCGGCGTTTAAACACCGATCATATCGACATCTACCACATGCATGGTTTCGATGCCAGCACGCCTGTAGAAGAAACCTTAAGCACCCTGGATAATTTCGTGAAACAGGGTAAAGTGCGATACATCGCCTGCTCTAACTTTTCGGGCTGGCACCTGATGAAATCTCTATCGGTTTCTGAGCGGTATGGCTGGAGCAGATATGTAGCGCATCAGGCCTATTATTCTTTAATTAACCGGGAATTTGAATGGGAACTGATGCCCTTAGGCATCGACCAAAAGGTTGGTACCATTGTCTGGAGCCCGCTTGCATCGGGCCGATTAAGCGGCAAAATTAACCGTAATAACCCAGCACCGGCAGGTAGTCGGATTACACAGGGCGGCGGTCAGGGACCAGATGTACCTGATAGCTTTCTATATGATATTGTGGATGTGTTGACAGCAATCGCCGGGGAAACCGGAAAAACTGTTCCACAGGTTTCCTTAAACTGGCTCTTGCAAAAGCCTACAATCAGCAGTCTGGTTATTGGCGCAAGAAATGAAAAGCAACTTACAGAGAACCTGGGTGCCGTAGGCTGGAGTTTAACTAAGGAGCAGGTTGGACGATTGGATCAAGTTTCTGACACCAGTCCGGTTTACCCTTACTGGCATCAGAAAAACTTTCCACATTAGATTTTATGTACACCACCAGAGCCAAGCACTCTTTTCTTTACGCTGGCATTGCCGGAATAGTTGACCTGACCTGATCCACTGATCAAAGCATCGATGGATTCATCGGCATGGATGTTCACCTGACCTGCTCCACTCATCCGGGCATTCAACACGTCAACTTTCAGGCTTTTGCCAGAAAAACGACCTGCACCACTCATGGTTACATCTGCTTTATCTGCTGTGCCTTTGATGTCGAGAAACCCTGAACCGCTGATCACGCTGGTTAAGGTGCCCGTGTTAACGGTCGCTGTTATTTTACCGCTGCCACTCAAGGTTGTAGCCAAACTTGTAGCTTCTACCGTACCATTAACTTGCAGCGTACTGTTGCCACTTACCACCAGGCTGGTTAACGTTTTGGCAGACACATGTGCAGTAATCTTTTTGTTTTCATATTTCTTTGCCCAGCTGGTGATGCTTGCTTTGGGACGGATGATAAGAATCCCCGAACGCACTTCAATAACCAGACTTGCAATGGCCTCTTCATCCCCTTCCATATGAATGCTTTCTGTATTGCCCATTTTAACCAGGACATCAATGGGTCCCTGTACCGTTACGCCTTTGAAATCCCTTACTTCAGGATCCGCTAAACGTTGGTAAGAACTGGCAATTACTAATGGAAACTTTGGATGTGCCTGTAGCGTTGGTCCCATTAACAAGGCCGCTAATACAAGAGGATATAACTTTTTCATAATTTTTAGTTTTCCTATAAGACGTTAGATGATTAAAAAAGTTGCATGCAGCTGCGCAAAATCTTAAGTTTTAAAACAGAAAATTAAAAAAACTGTTAATCATATTACTTAAATAATGATCATGGCAGACTTAGGAACACGTAATCCCGAATTCGATATTGAAGTTTCCGTAAAGGGACAACAGAAAAATTTGCACATCAAACCCGATGAAACAAGTGATGGTGTAGAGTATTTTATTTGTTTTGATGATGAAAGCGAACTGACACAGATCCGTCTGGAAACAGAAGGACACTGGGAGCAATTATGGGGGGAGCTATCGGAAGAAGATGTCAATGCTATTGGTCAGGCAATAACTAAACAGACGAAAAATGGTAATTCATGATGAAAGCTTAAAACTTCGTTCAGGAAATTTCTCCATTCAACGGGATTTTCCGAGAAATGTGGGATTCTCAGAAAGACTGTTTTCTGTTTTTCTGGGCGGTGTCTTGTTAAGTAAAGGCATTAAAAATCCTTTTAAATCAAAATTCTGGTATGGGGCTTACCTTACCTACCGGGGCTTTACAGGCAAATGTCTAATTTATGAGCAGCTGGGTATCGATGCCCGGAAACCGCAAGCCGTAAACATCAGGGGCGAGTTTATTATTGAAAAACCTGCCCAGGAAGTGTACAGCTACTGGAGGAACCTGAGCAATATTCCGGCAAGCATCAATCATCTGATGGATGTTGAGATGGTGGATGAAAATCTATCAAAATGGAAATCAAATGTATTGGGTAGCTTTCTGCCAATAAACTGGGAAGCGGAAATCGTAAAGGATGAACCTGGGCATTTAATTGGCTGGCGGGCGATTAACGGGCATATGCTATCACATGTGGGCCGTGTGGAATTTGAGAAAACTCCGGATGGTGCTGCAACGATACTAAAGATTGTGCTCTCTTACCGGCCACCGGCAGGTGGATTAGGGCTGGGTGTTTCGAAAATGATGACACCTGTTTTTGAAGAAATGTTACGAAAGGAAATTAAGACCTTTAAACACAAGATAGAAAGTAAAACTCCTGCTTATTAGCAGGAGTTTTTTATGTTTTATCCAGCTGTTGCTGCGATACCTGCACCAATACTGATACCAACAATCATCAACACATAGATGGCAATGATGATGATGGTTAAAATGCCCCAGAATTTAAAGATGGATTTCATCTTGGACATGGCCAAGCTTAAGTTTTCCTGGCTGCCATACAATACCGCTACCTTCGCAGCAGATGAAAACTTGTACATTAAAAAGCTTGGGTAAAAATAGACCAGTGCAATCAACAGGTAGAATACGGTGATTACACCAGGACTAAGGGCCGCAAGCCCCTGGTAAGCGGGAATTTCAGACATGCTCTGCATTACCGCACTCACACTTAAGGCAATCAGTACCATTAATGCCGTTACAATAAAACCTACAATTGACAGGAATTTAGTCCATTTTGCAGATTCATAAATGTAACTACGGATGTCTTCCGTAATGATTAAAGGTTGCATTTCATCGTCAGCCTCATGCGCTGTTTCAGGCTCATTATAGTTCTCCATATCGTGGTATTCCGCGTTAATAAATGTGGCTAAACTTAAAGATTATTTTCGATACCTTTGCGCCGAATCTAGAAAAAATCATTCATGGCATTACAATGTGGTATAGTGGGTTTACCGAACGTAGGAAAATCTACTTTATTTAACTGTTTATCAAACGCTAAGGCACAAGCTGCTAACTTTCCATTCTGTACCATTGAACCTAATATAGGTGTAATTACAGTTCCAGATCACAGGCTGACGAAGCTTGCGGAGTTGGTGAAACCGAATAAAGTACAACCAAATACGATTGAGATTGTTGACATCGCCGGCCTGGTTAAAGGCGCTTCAAAAGGTGAAGGATTAGGTAACCAGTTCTTAGGAAATATCAGGGCAACAAGTGCCATTATACACGTTTTGCGTTGTTTTGACGACGGAAATGTGATACACGTTGATGGATCTGTTGATCCCATCCGTGATAAAGAAATTATTGATACTGAATTGCAGCTTAAAGATTTGGATACCGTTAGTAAACGTATTCAAAAAGTTGAAAAGATGGTGAAGACTGATAAAGATGCGAAACGCACTTTTGAAATTCTTACGGTCATCAAAGCACATCTTGAAGAAGGTAAATCGGCACGTTCTGCAGCAATTGAAGCAGATGACTTTGAATTTATCAAAGACCTTGGATTGCTTACGCAAAAACCAGTGATGTACGTTTGTAACGTTGATGAAAATTCCGTAATCGACGGCAATGCATATGTGGAGCGTGTGCGCGAGGCGGTGAAAGCAGAAAATGCGGAAATCCTGGTTATTTCTGCCAAGATTGAATCTGAAATTGCAGAACTGGACAGCTATGAAGAACGTCAGGAATTCCTTGCCGATCTTGGTTTAGCAGAGTCAGGTGTAAATAAATTAATCCAGGCCGCTTACCGCCTGCTTGATTTGTACACTTACTTTACTGCCGGTGTTCAGGAAGTACGTGCATGGACCATCACTAAAGGATTTACAGCGCCTCAGGCTGCCGGTGTAATCCATAGCGACTTTGAAAAAGGCTTTATCCGTGCAGAGGTAATCAAATATGATGACTTTGTAACTTTAGGTTCGGAAGCTGCTTGTAAAGAAGCTGGTAAATTAGGTGTTGAAGGTAAAACTTATGTGGTGGAAGATGGTGACATCATGCACTTCCGTTTCAACGTTTAAAAGCAATAAATATAAACAAACAAGGTCCGCTGATTAATTGGCGGACCTTGTTTGTTTTAAGGCTATTATTCCGGGTGTTAAACCAGTGCCGGGCAATACTGATTCCAGTAATTTTTAAGTAGTTTCTTGCCATAACCGGTGTACATTCTACCAAGACTCGGAGTTGGTGTAAATTCGCCGAATACGGCTCCTTTAGGTGTTGCGTAAAAATCTATGCGCACAAATATGCCATATTCTATACTCAGCCTTTTGGCATTTGCCACCATCTCGTCAAAGCATTTTGGTTTTACCGGATCGAACTTATGCGGGTAAAGGCTATTCACCATTTTAAGCTTGTTCCAATGCTCATCGTAAAAGGTACCATTGCCGCTGCAAGGACCTTCGCGGTTAATCACCCAAAAGCAGGCAATCTCTCCCCGGAAACAGTAAAATTTGAAGTCGGTTTGGATGCCATACCCCGCTGCTTCGTTTTGTAG
>Ga0308160_10007051_pt1 | contig 11282 bp, 8 predicted proteins | sample PhyFR1_FD_201036 | JGI IMG/M metagenome (GOLD analysis project Ga0308160, IMG submission 201036) | Phyllosphere microbial communities from UC Gill Tract Community Farm, Albany, California, United States - DLSLF.R1 | ecosystem: Host-associated > Plants > Phyllosphere > Unclassified | place: USA... | reverse complement strand
AAGAAGGATTTGGCCTTCTTGGGTTATACGTATGTCTTTCTTTCTCTTCGTCTCTTCATTTTTTTTCCTCCTCATCATTCTTCTTCGTCGCCTACTTTCTACACGAGAGGGGAAATCAAGTCGGAATCAAGATCGAATCAGGTTGAAAAGTTGAGCGATGCTGATTTACCAGGTTCCGTCGTTACGAAATGCTTTGAAATTGGCTATACTATACGCCCCACGCTCTTTTACGATTACGCATGTATCTGTCTTTCTTCTGCTGATGCAATCAACTCACTCCATACATGACATCTGCCTCGGTACCACTAATACATATCACGATACGGTACACAATCTCGCCGATATTGTTGTTAACTACTGAAACCCGATAGACCTACACGCCTTTGGCGGTGATCTGGCATGTCCAACCATCATCCACGCCACGCTGCGCTGTTTACGACGAGGCAGTCGATATCGCGTTGGCTGGGTCCTTGATCTCTACGCGCTCATCAACGACTTGCTATATAGCGCAGGGATACACTCACCAGTCATCGCCACGCACGCTGCGCATTCGGTGTTCCAGAACCCGGTCACACCTAGTGAGTCAATTCAGCGCAAAATCAGGTCGAAAAAAAGGACTGACTACTTAAATGGGCATCCACACTGGCTTTGAAACCTGGGGTTGTGCCTGTTACTACGTTATTCGCTTTGTAGCTGTCGATTGATGATCCGACTATAGCGACTGGGGTATAGAAAGCTGCGTATTCGTACAAGAGTGAATTCATTACTGACTGATATTCGTCCGGACTGACTTCTGCCCTCTTGACGATCTTTGGCTTAGGTGCTGCAGTGACTAATTGTCAGGGCTCGAATGACCAAAACAAGAGTTGAGAGATATCCTAGTTGGACTTGAAATGGAGTCTGACTGACTGATGCCGTTTCGTTTGGCAAAGGTGGTTCCGGTAGATCTGTTTGGATGGTAGTATGTTCAGATGCTGACTGTCAGGCAATTTCAACATAGTAAGGGCTTGGACAGGCCTTGAATATCGTGTTCAATGACTACTCCTTCAGTAGCATCTTGTCGGGCGAGAATTGGGGAGGCGAAAGCCTGACCGGTGAGGATGATTAGACTGGCGACGATTTTAAACAGGGTTGAAGTCAACATGTTTGGTACCTAGATTGTCTTTGATTAACTGATCAACAGTTGAATGGTACGTCTAATGACAAGCTCCACTAATTTAGATAATATAGGGCCTGAATGCATAGACGAATTACCCCTGGAAGAATGTTATTCAATCAAGATCCTCGGCCTATGACCGAACTCTCCTTTCAATCAAATCCGCAACGTTCTGGATGACACGCAACCCACTCCTTAGGACAAAGGATCAGATCGGTCATGTAGGTCAAATCGATCGACTTGGCGCATCGTGCATGATCGGCAGGATCGCTTTGGATTGGTCTACCCCTACAACAAGTTATACATACTCATGCGTCTACATATCATGGCGACTGGTAATCACAAGATGTAACGGCAAAGGTATACTCGGCGTCCCTCTGCCTAATTTTTGGCGTTTGCTTTGTCGCCGAAGCAATTCGTCTGAATGGTCACTTTGTATCAAGAGCAAATAGCATGTCGTATCTATACATGATTATGACAATATATATACTGCTCTGTCGTCTGATATCCGAGAAATCTTAGCTATGCTAGGTCGTGGTCACGCCTAGGGAAGTGTAAGGTTCTGGAAATCGTTAGCGAGATTACGACAATGGGGGTGACGCTTACCGGCCATAGCGCTACATGCAGCCAGAGTACAAGCGGATGAAGTAGCCAAACTAGTCGGGCTAGCTGTAGTTGCAGTACTGGCTGTACTCGCGACAGAGAGGCCTGGATCTCCACCTTTGTTACATACAACGTACATCCCGTTCACCCCGGTTGATGTGGGACACTAAGGATTAGTGTGTCTCGATTTTGGGAGTCTGACCTGAAAACTCACGCTAGCAAGATTGTCAGTACCGAAAGTATAGGCACCACTTCCGGTGGTCTGTTAATCTGCTAACAGATTAGTTATCTGTATTGAAGAGGGTGGACGATGGACTCACCATCGACGGTGATAGTCACACCGGATTCATTGGTAGTGAATTGAGGCATGACGCTGGTAGTTTCAATCGCTTGACCGCCAGCCATGACGTTGGTGATGAGTTGTGAAGTTGCTAACTCATGAGCATAATAAATCTACCATGACAATCAGCAAGCTCACCAAGAGTTGTGCCACCTTCTGTAGTGCCCTGAGTGATGCCAGTGTTGCCAGATTGCATGGAGGTGGGATCAGGAGAGGCACTGGCCCCAGCCACAGCATCCATATGAGTTCCTACACCCGCCGTGCCGGTTACACCCGTAGCAACAGACGAAGTGGTTCGATCAAACCCACTCCAAACATTGTTCTTGGTCCAAGATATCTGAGCCATTCCAGAATCAATTGTCGCGAGAGATGACATGGTGGCGACAAACACGTCGGATCTCCACCATGTTGTCGAGTTTGGGGCTCGTACCATGACTCCACTGGGGAATGTCGCGGCTTCACTATCGGTAAAAGTGCCGACGTAATTATTTGAGCTTCGCCAGGATTCTCGCGCGGATCCATCCATGCTTCCCCATGTGGAGACGTAATCTGGGAGTGACCAGTAGGTCGTACCACCATCGGTCGAAACCACGCCAGAGAGACTGGTTACATCGTCACTGTCATCGCCTCCGAAGACTAAGTGTCAGTGGATGTAGTGAAATATCACAAGATTGACAAGAGACTTACTACTACCAATTCCCATCACAGCTGCACTCGCAAAATTTGCGACCTCATTACCGGCACCTGTCTGGTCAGAACGAGTGAATCGAAACCTTTGATGGGACTAACCACTCATTATGGAACCAAGGCTTGTTTGGAAGGCTTCAGGATCGACTCCTGTGGGTGTGTTGTCTGCTACGAAATTTGAGATCTGTGCGGCAACTACTGAATCTGATGTCGCTGTGAAAGCGCTTATAAGCGATTCGAGGCTTGTCAAATATACATCTGCGTTGATACCTGCCCTCTTCTCGATGGGTCTTGCGGTAACTGGGCATCAGGCTCTAATCGGTATAGCAACCAGTAGATGACTTACTGGCTGAGTGGGGCTGGGTCTTGGTAGGCCCCATCAAGGTCCGTTTCGGCAGTCGCGCCGCTGCAGGTCTGCTGGGTATGGGAGTGGCTATTATCGTCAGTACTGTAGCGAACCAGTACAGGGACGAAGACTTACTCGTATTCTCCTGGGCTCTACCATCAAGATGATCTCCCTGACTCCCTCCCTCCAAGACACCGTTGACTGGAAGACTAAAGACCTGGGAGGTGAGAGCTGTCAAGCTGATAAGAAGCCGGATTAGGGCTGAGGGTGACATTGTAGTGTGTTTCGTCTCGTTGTAAATGAGTGTGGGTAGTTATTGTTGGGCTATAGTATATAAGATATGAGTCGTAGGCGTATCATTTGTGTTGAGGCCATCTATTAGCAGACATAAGCCATTTCCCCGTGAAGATCCTTGCTTTTCCTGTCCATCCCTTCAAGATCACCAATATCCTTTATTGTTTCCTGTTTGACATGCTTGTTTGGAGGGGTGTGATACGTGAGACATCAAAGGAGAGGATCGGCTGAAACTAAGGATCTAGCTGCGCCCAACCAAAGTCCTTTGGCGACGATGTGCCATTTGGGTAGAGTCGTCGAAGTTCAGATGTAGATTTCTTTCTGCAGGTATCCCGCTGGGGCCAACATCCCTGGGGGAAATTGTACATAGACTCGCTCATCAAGTTGGAGGTAGACAGGGGAAAGTTAAGCACCCGGTCTCGTTCACGTAATATTCTCGGACACTGCTCCGTCTGCGTATCTTCCAAGTCAATGCTAAGTAATCAATAGGCTGCATACATTTTATGCAGTGACCTCGTCGAGCACCACTACAGGCCATACATATATCCAAGCCGACTCCTTGCCATGAAATACAATATCAGGCTTACTAGGTTAGATAAGTCTCATCATGCCCTAACGAACGCGAGTAGGAGCCGGCACCGTTACCTTGCCATAAGCTTCAAAGCACATTCGAAAAACTCACATATGTAGTAATAGTAGTTTCAGGACTAGCTAACTTAGGTGGTGGCATCGACGCGAGTACCGTGGTGTAGACTATACTAGTCACTGCCGAGACTGTCTGTTAGATCCTGGTTGGAAGGGATATCGATGAAGGGTCTTACCAGAGGCAGAGGCTGCGTCAGCTGCACCTGCCAATACAGCCAGGGCGGCTGTTAGATCCTCTGGCTGTCGTGCTTCCAGGTGCTCCGCATCAGCAATCTAGACGTGGTCAGCTTGTATCGTGTGACCAGGTGTACAAAGCTCACGCCAATGGGAACAGGAGCAGCTCTGACAATTGATGCGAGAACCATGAAGCCGGCGAGCCTGTTGGATAAGTTGAATATCATCTCGAAATGTATATATTTCGTAGTGATGTCGCAAATGTGATTAACAAGGATAAACTCGTGTATTATATGGCTGGCCTGATGATGATCATGGTATAAGATTGTCTCGTGGGCGAGCAGATGAATGGTGTAGATCAAAGGAGGGGGTCTGAAACGCCTTTCCATCGCCATACCCCTTGACACGGGATACGATGATTAAAGGGTGGGAAAGGTAGGCAGACAAAAGTCAGGTCTGGCCTAGTGGAGGATCGGCGCACTCCTTGGGCCAGCAACCTCTTCATTGCCATCATCCGGCCGCAACTACGGATGAACACCAAGAGCTGGCATGTGGGCAATTCCGGGGCATGTCATCATTACTAGCATTATATCTGTTTTATGAATACAAAAATTACATAGCTGGATCAAGTAGGAACTCCCCTTCACTGAGAGCAGAGTATCGACTGCCGCTATCGGGTTTCAAGCAGGAACCCGTTCCCTCCTTAACGACCCATATCTCCCCTCGGGCGCAGGCGCAGGGGTATTCTGAACCCCACCCCTAGGTACAGCAAGACTATTCAACATAGCAGAAGACCTAAGTGCCCTCTTATCCCCGTTTACCACTGAAGGGGTAATGAAATTTTGATTCATTGATGATCTCCTTCCTGTTTTCCTAGCGGTAGCGGCCGGGGTGTTGGCGTACATTGGCATAGGAGTATTTGTTTTGGTAGACACACCGAGAGGGGTGGCTCCCGCTACGCCTTTGACTGCGAACTTACGTTTGATCTAGATATCAGTCAAGTTCACGTTGGTAAATCGGTTAAGGTGATGCGGAAATGCAGGAGACATACTAATTCGAGTTCCTGCTGTTTAGAGTCCAGGGCGATATTCAACATTTCCCGATCTTCCTTCAATTCATTCTTGCGACGTTGTAATGTGATAATCTCCATATCTTTCGAAGCAGATTCAGCCCTCAACCGGGATACTTCAGCGCCCAAATTGCCCAAATTAGGGTCGGGGGACTTATGGGCGAGTTGCAACCTCGTAGCCTGTATTGATTTAATCAACTGTTTATCAGCATAAGCCCCCGAGAGGAAAAAGGACCAACCTCTCGATTCTCCACTTCAAGCCGTTTTCTCGCATCCCTCTCTTCCTGGACTCGAAGCTCCATCTCTTCCCTTCGCCTCATTTCGGCATCTACACGCCTCTCCATCTCTTCCAAGCGCAACCTCATCTCATCCTCTGAACGTTTACTATCCCTCGACCCTTCTACTGCAACGTTCAACCGATCAATCTCTTCTTCATCACACGCCTTGACTTTTCTCATATCTTGCATTTGATCGTTTAAATCTTGGGCAAGGTCGGTTGCGCGAGTGAGTTCGAATTCGAGGTCGGCACATCTCTCTAGAGCCTCGTTGAGCTCACGAGTATCGGCAGGCGGTGGAGATTGGCGAGAAGAGATGAGGTGGTCGCGATGTCGGTCTTCCAACTCAGAGAAGGCGCGTCGAGTATCTTCCAATTCCCGATCTTTGGTCTGGGCTTCGTGTCGGACCTCGTCCATCTGCTTTTGGAGCATCTCCTGATCCGCCAAAGCTTTCGATAACCTAATCTCCAGATCCCTCGTTTCGGCTTGTACCACAGTCGTCCGATCTCCAGCGTGGGCAGACTTGGCAGCTAGTGGGGAAGCGCTCATCTCTCTTGATCCGCTTCGAGGTGATGTGGCCCTTAATTTCTCGACTTCATCCTTCAGATCCCCGAGTTGTGACCTCAGTACCTCCGTATCCAGAACTCTACCGTTTAGATCCGCTAGCACATTATCGCGTTCCACTACTTCCGCATGTAACCTCGAAGCGAGATCGCGATATAGTTTCACTTCCTCGACAAGTGCTTTTGTATGTTCATTCTGCGCCTCGAATAGATTCTTGGTCGGCTGGACCAAGCGTGTCGAGTTTGTCGGTTGAGTTACGACAGACTTGGACTGCAATGGCGAGAGCTCGAAACTGGATGTAGTGCAATCGAAGAATTGGGTCTTGTCACCAGTCTGGGGTGTTGATTGTTTATCGCTTTTGGCACTCATTGGCGGTAGGTCGAGTACGGAAGCATCTTGCGCAAAGACCGTCGAGCGGAGTGGTGAATCGCCATCATCCCCTAGTAATGGCCACGACATATCCGCTTGTTCAGCGGACATTTCCGCGAAGATCGATCCGATAGGTTTAATAGCTGGTGTGGGCGTTACAGGAGCTAATAAAGATGTATTGGTCTCCCTTGGAGGTGAAGATCTTTTGCGGATAGTTGCCATGATATCGGTGGAATTGCCCTCGGTCAAACTCGTACTGGGTGATCTCTCGAATTTCCGAAGACCCAAATTTCGCGTCGGGAGGGGCATGTACGGTGGTGTATGCCTAGGTGGAGGATCCGATATCGAGAACGAAGGATCGGTAGGTGACCATTTCTCATTCATCAAATTCGACATGTCATCCGGTACATTGATATTCCATTCCGTCGATTCATCTCCTTCCGCTTTACCACCCTCGATCTCCTGGGGATTAAGCTCATGCGCCGAGATATCCCTCGAATCGCCTTCGGGTAGATTTAGCGGCGAAGAAATGATGAATGGCGTTCCATTCCATGAATCCTCGACCTCTTCTAGTTCATGATGTAAACTCTGATCCACATCATATTCCTCATCCTCCCCAAACCCAGACGCAATGGAACTAGCCACTAGAGATATCTCTCCCTCTTGTCCTGGTTGTTCCCAGCTTTCATCCGGTTTGGTACTGGGAGGTGGTTTCTCCGGTGATACAGAGGGCATGGCGACGGCCAGTAATTGAGTTAGGAGGGATTGTTTACGTCTTTCGGGGGTTGCGGTGTTGGCGGCCAGGGCTTTCGAAGCGGGTGAAGCGGGGTGCTGAGACATCGAGTTGTTGGGTGTGATGACTCGGAATCTGTTCTTGGGGAAGAAACGGACTGGATATCAGCTCCCTCTTGGGCTCCTACTATCACAGGGGGCTTACCACCATTTCCAGATCCAGGCGTACCAGACGGCCTCAAGATCCCCCTCTTTGCAATATCCCCCAGAGGTGTACCGCTCCCATTAGACACTACGTTCCTGATATCCGCCAAAGGCGTAGTGTCCCTACTCCTCCTCTCTTCAACAGACTCCTCATGCGATGACCCATCATTAGTGAAACTGCCCGGATCTACTCATCAGCTAGAGCCTCATGAGGTAAACAAACACTAACCTGCAGGATTGACTATATTGATCATTCTTTTCTTGATTCTCAATTTCTTTGCTGATGTCGGTACAATTGGTGATGATGTTAAAGCCATTGATGATGGTCCTGGACCTGCTTCTGCTGTCATTATAAGTACTATATGCTATGCTATATACTGTTTGTTGACGCCAAGTTGATGTTGAACAATAGAAATCAGGCACCTCCCATGTTGATTCGGAATGACGTGGCATTTTATGTCAGGTGTAGATTGGTGTGCATACGCGAAAGTAATGACATGTCTCATCTCATCATTGGTTAGAAGTCTACAAAGCAACAAATACGTTGACAAGGGCAGACGGGAGACACAGCTACAACTCAAAACACACCTGACTGGGATTACCTCCTATGATACTGATCTATCCACCAAGGGACACACCTGCACCCAGCCGTTCCTACCTCACCTCCCTCACCCGGCTACCCTCGGCAACATATCCATAACATCAGCACACCTCAGATTCACCCCACCAGCATATCCCCTAATTCGTACACCCTCGCATCATTGATCACGATATCGACCCCTTGGGCCAGTCTCATGGGCTCATTGGCATCTGTCGAAGGTACATCTGGATCGAGGAAGCCGGTCATGGCCGTCCATACATAGTCTCCTTGGCCGCCTGTTACATTGACTGTGCACTGCAGTTTTAGCTCGATGTCACTATACTTTCAGATGGAAAGGCCTACCCTGAAATACTCCTGATCCATCGTGACGTTGAAAGGGCGAGGGTCTTTTGTGTCTCCTTCAAAGGATAACTCTCCGATTTTGATATACGTGAGTTTCCCTGGACAGTCCTCTGTCCAAGCGTACTTATCGTCCAGACACTTCGGCACCTTCCCATCGTCACCAATTGTGGAAGCGTCCGTCGTTGTCGCCTCCTCGCCCTCTGCTCTCATGCCTGTCACTTTGGCATTCACATTCGTAGACTTGGTCACGATTTGAATGGTGAGCTTGGCCATGATAGCTGGCAGAGCGATGATTTGGATGATGATTGATGCTTTCATTGTTGGTTGTCGGTTTGTTGTTGGTTTGTTTGTATTTGTCTTGCTGTCTGAGGACCAGCCCGATTTCTAACCACCTTATATATCTGTAATCCCAGACGTGGGCTCAGAACCCCTTCTTTCACGTGGGTCTGATCTTTTAACGTACCAGGAGAGGATTGTTTGAGCTCCGTTATGTTGATGGCCGCTCTCCTGCTATATCAGTAGATCGCTGTATCAGGTATGTAGGGAAGATTAGCCATTACGCGGACAGATCGCCTGATTGCGGTGCCGAGCAGCGCACATGAAAGGGACGTTGATCTTCTTCTATTGACGCACCTCTGGATTGGCGGTAAAAACCCCTCTGTAAGGCAGTGAGGAGAGTCAGGGATCACAGGCGTAGACCTTCCGAGATTGCCGTGGAGCGTTATCAAAGAAGAGAGGAACTTCTTCCTTTCGGATTGACAAACGGGGTCAGGGGATCAGCGGGTGATCAGTCCAGTCCATTGGAGTACATGTAAACGTTGCATCGCGTTCTTGGCAATGTACATTCGTAGACATTTATGACATGTCCTAAAAGGGATCCTCGTTCTTCGACTTTCGGCGGGTAGCGCACAAAGCGAAGAACATGGTCGTCCCGGGGCAACGCCTATCGTATCGCACGAGATGGGCCGAAGTCATATCGTGTTGCTTCCGAGTATTCGGCGCCGCCATATGTCATCAACCTGAGCCAGCGACAAATGGCATGTACCCTCTGTTCGTCCTGCTTGATTCCGAGTCCAGCAGTCTACGGGCCAGCATCACCACATTACATGATGATACACTTTCCGTCAGGTGCCACGACCATGCCCTGTTCATTGGCGATCTCGACTTCGTTTTCGCGTTGTTTCTCTTTGACTTCCTTGGGGAACCATTCCTTCATGAAGCTATATCATTAGGCTCCTCCATAGATCAGTCAGGTGTACTCACTTTAAGACCGCAAGATCGAGCGAGTCTAACATCAGCTTCGTACATGTCATTGCAAGACGGACTCACTTTTATCGGCTAGTAGTACAACCTTGGATCGACACAAGGGGCATTCCGCCTTTCCAGCCCTCTGCATCTTGACCAGGCATCTCACGCAGAAGAGGTGTCCGCAAGCTAGACGGATCGGCTTGAAAGCGATAGAAGTACATATCAGGCAAGCATAGTCATCCAGACTCGGTAGGATCCTATCGTCAACTTCGTTTCAATGGATCGCTTACGGTAACAACGTATCCGTCAGACTGGCCAGCAAGACATGCGGTAGTGAGGTATTATAGAATGTCCAAGTCGAGATATTCCCATCTTTATCCACATGAGCTGATAATGTTGATCGAACGAAGTCTGGGAATCCGGCAGATGCAGTCAAAGCAGTTCGTTTATCATGTTTCTTGAGAATCCTGATATCAGCCACATCAACACTAAGGGCTCACTTTCTGGCAGCATTGATATTTGCGATTTGAAACCTCTTGATGTCCAACAGAAGCACATTCAATCTCAAAAACTCTTCCCATGCCTCTCTGACTTTCTTCCCTCGTAACGTCCGCCTGTCTCCAAGACCGCGCTTGACGACCATATCGGCGAAACGATGTAATCGAGCTTCCGCCTGTTCTACCGTTCTTTCACCCCGAGTCCGCTCGGCACTGGATTCAAAGATTTCCGATTCGATCCATAACGTAAAGATCTCGCGCCAGGCATATAGATCCTTCTTGGACGCTCGAGCATTACGTTGCATCCTGGCGACCCTTGAATCTGGTTCAGCCTCGATAGGTTGTGGACTCGGTGTAAATGGTGTCGAGACGACCTGGACCGAATTGGATGAAGGTTGGATAGATTGTGAAATCATCAGACATAGTTTCTCGACGGCGGCCTTGAAGGCGAGCTGTTGCGCTTCATGGAAGGTCGAGAGCGATGTGAGAGCGGCGGTGAGGAGGTTGAAGAATGCGATATCGGATGCGAGGGGGATGATGAATTCTCGGTCGGGCGTTGCTGCTCGGCCTGCGGGTTCCGGGTCGAGTGGTAGATCCCGCACATTTCCAACTTTGTCTATTGATTCTTCTATCGCTGGATCTTCCAGTGTGAGGTCGTCCAGATCTGTTGCGAGACCACCACTACTGGTAAGAGACCAGATTGGGGATTTTGCCGCGTGTAATCGCGACAGTGAGGGACTTGGGGGGATGATATCGATTTTTGGTAAATCCGGTGGGTCCATCTTGTCGAGGGGAAAGAACTCGTCATCTGACGAGTCTGCATCTGCATCTTCTGCAAAGACGGGTTGATGTGATATTACTGGTGAAGCGGCTAGTGGGAGGTGTAAACGTAGTTGGGGTACTGGTTTATTTGGGTCGCCTGTTCTTCAGCTCCATACTTCACAAGTGGACCTACCAGTTAGGACATATTCTGCCTTGACTCCTCCATGAGAGTCAAGCCTAGCACGCTTAACTTTACTCTTCCTCCTCCCAGCTCCTGGGGGCATCTCGCTCCTCCAAGACCCAGACCCTCCCGCCCCTTCCGTAGCCATCATATCCATGACACTCATCGGTTTAGGTGACGCTTCCGGGTGCTC
>Ga0308160_10007049_pt1 | contig 11283 bp, 10 predicted proteins | sample PhyFR1_FD_201036 | JGI IMG/M metagenome (GOLD analysis project Ga0308160, IMG submission 201036) | Phyllosphere microbial communities from UC Gill Tract Community Farm, Albany, California, United States - DLSLF.R1 | ecosystem: Host-associated > Plants > Phyllosphere > Unclassified | place: USA... | reverse complement strand
CACCCGCAAGCTCATCGAGCGGCTCTACGCGATGAGCGGCCTCTTCAACGACAAGGGCCAGTACGTCTACTACGGCAAGACCGGCGGCGCGATCATCACCGGCAACGAGGACGGCGTGAAGCACGCCGCGATGTCGATCCTGTACAGCCTGCAGCACATCGGCTTCACGATCCCGCCCGCGGCCGATGCGGGCTGGATCGGTGCCATCGGACCCGGCCCGAGCTATCTGGATCCGGGTTCGGGCGGCCCGGAGAACGACTTCACGAACCGCAACACCACGTTCATGACCTGGAACCTGCTGCACACCGCGCGGCGGCTCAAGGACGCCGGTGGCATCCCCGCCTACGGGAACCTCCGCCAGGCCTGGAACGACGGCGAACGCTGGGGCTACGAGGCCAATCCCGAGTACCGCTGATCGCGACGTCCCGGAACGGAGGAGGGGCCCGGCGCCGCAGCGCCGAGCCCCTCCTCACGGATCAGGCGGGGATCACCCGAAGCGACCCGAGACGTAGTCCTCGGTCGCCTGCTCCTTGGGCGACGTGAAGATCGTCGCGGTGTCGGAGTACTCGATGAGCTTGCCGGGCTTGCCTGTGCCCGCGATGTTGAAGAAGGCCGTCTTGTCGCTCACGCGCGAGGCCTGCTGCATGTTGTGGGTCACGATCACGATCGTGAACTCGTTCTTGAGCTCGGTGATGAGCTCCTCGATCGCGAAGGTCGAGATCGGGTCGAGGGCCGAGCAGGGCTCGTCCATCAGCACGACCTGCGGGGAGACGGCGATGGTCCGCGCGATGCAGAGGCGCTGCTGCTGACCGCCGGAGAGACCCGCGCCCGGCTTGTCGAGGCGGTCCTTCACCTCGTTCCACAGGTTGGCGCCGCGCAGGGACTTCTCGACGAGGGCGTCCGCATCCGAGGCGGAGATCCGCTTGTTGTTGAGGCGCACCCCGGCCAGCACGTTCTCCTTGATCGACATCGTGGGGAACGGGTTCGGGCGCTGGAACACCATGCCCACCTGGCGGCGTACGAGCACCGGGTCGACGCCCGGCGCGTACAGGTCCTCGCCGTCGATGTACACGTTGCCCTTGACGGTCGCGCCGGGGATGACCTCGTGCATCCGGTTGAGCGTGCGCAGGAAGGTGGACTTCCCGCAGCCCGACGGGCCGATGAACGCCGTCACCGTGCGGGGCTCGATGTTCATGGACACACCCTCGACGGCGAGGAAGTCGCTGTAGAAGACGTTCAGATCGTTGACTTCGATGCTCTTGGACACGCTGCGTGCCTTCCTGAGTTAGCGGCTCTTCGGCGCGAATGCCTTCGCGACGATCCGAGCGATGAGGTTGAAGATGACCACGACGATGACCAGCAGAAGGGCGGCGCCCCAGGCCTGCGCCTGCGAGGCCTCGATGTCCTTGCCCGGGAAGCTGTACGCCGTGTAGGCCATGACCGGGAGGGTCTGCATGGGCCCGTTGAACGGGTTCGCGTTGAAGTTGTCGGTGAAGCTCGCGGCGATGAAGATCGGTGCCGTCTCGCCGATGACACGGGCCACGGCGAGGACGACGCCCGTCACGATACCGCTCGCGGCCGTGCGGAGCACCACCTTGATGATGGTCGTCGCGCGCGGCACGCCGAGGGCGAGCGAGGCCTCCCTGAGCTCGTTCGGCACCAGACGGATCATCTCCTCGGTGGAGCGGATCACGATCGGGATCATCAGCACGCACAGGGCGATCGAGGCGGAGAAGCCGCTGAACGCCTTCGGTCCGACGATGAGGGCCATCAGCGAGAACGCGAACAGACCCGCGACGATCGAGGGGATGCCCGTCATGACGTCGACCAGGAACGTGACGGTCCGGCGCATGGGGTTGTTCGGCTGCGCGTACTCGGTCAGATAGACGGCGGCGAGGATGCCGATCGGCACGGAGATCAGTGCGGCGATCCCGGTGATGATCAGCGTTCCGACGACCGCCTGCAGCGCTCCCGGGGTGTTCGTCACGGCGAGCGTGTTCGGGTCGAAGACGGTGCCGCCGACCTTGGTCACGAAGTCCCAGTTCACGACCTTGAGCCCCTGCGCGACCACGGTCCAGACCGTGGAGATCAGCGGCGCCACGGCGAGGACGAAGGCGCACACGACGAGACCGCGCACGATGCGGTCGACGGCCTTACGGCGGCCCTCCACGATGCTCGATCCGATGCCGACGGCGATGAGGTAGACCACGGCGGTGAGCACGAGCCACACCGCGGGGTTGAACAGCTGGATGACCAGGAGCACGGCCGCCACGACGACGGCGGTGCCGGTCGCGAGCACGGGCTCGATCCAGCGGGGCAGCTGCCCGCTGGTGAGGCTCATCGGCTGCGCCGTGGTCGGCGCCGGAGTGACGGCGGTCATACGCGCTTTCCAATCTTCGGCGAGGTGCGCGCCTTGCGCTCGGACCGGCCGAGGATGCCACGGGCGATCATGTTGACGGCGAGCGACACCACGAAGAGCATGAGGCCGGTGCCGATGAGGGCGGAGCGCTGGATGTCGGTGGCGATCGGGAAGTTCAGCGCGATGTTGCCCGCGATCGTCTGCGAGTTGTAGCCGTCGGTGAGCAGAGCCACCGAGAACAGCAGCGACGGCGAGATGATCAGCGCGATCGCCATCGTCTCGCCGAGCGCCCGTCCGAGTCCGAGCAGGATCGCCGAGACCATGCCGCTGCGGGCATAGGGGAAGACGGCCAGGCGGATCATCTCCCAGCGCGTCGCGCCGAGCGCGAGGGCGGCCTCCTCGTTCAGCCGCGGCGTCTGCAGGAAGATCTCGCGGGTGAGCGCGGTGATGATCGGCAGGATCATCACGGCGAGGACCACGCCACCGGCCAGCATGGTCGAACCCGTGCTCGACACGGGTCCCTGGAACAGCGGGATCCAACCGAAGTACTGGTTGAGGAATTCCGCGAGCGGAAGCAGGAACGGGCGCATCACGATGACGCCCCACAGACCGAACACGATCGACGGCACGGCGGCGAGCAGGTCCACCACGTACGCGAGTGCGCTGGCGAGCCGGCGGGGCGCGTAGTGCGAGATGAACAGAGCGATGCCGATCGCGACCGGGGCGCCGAGGATCAGCGCGATCAGTCCCGACCAGATGCTGCCCCAGAGCATCGGGGCCACGTAGTTCCAGAACGTGCCCCAGTGCTTGTTCTGGTAGCCGGCGAGGTCGCCGTTGGTCTCCCAGTTCGCGGTGATCGCGGGCAGGCCCTTGAGGATCAGGAAGATCGCGACACCGGCGAGGATCACCATGATGGACGCGGCGGCCGTCGTGGACAGGCCGAGGAAGAAGCTGTCGCCTGCGCGACGCTTGCCGACGAGTTTCTCGGAGACGACCGGGGTCGTCTCCTCACGCTGCGCGACGTCAGTCACGGTGCCACTCTTCATCTCGCATGTGTGCGCGTCTTTCTTTGTGCTCCGGCCTGTGGCAGGAGGGATCGGGCCAGCACGAAAACTCGGCAGGGCCTCCGATCGGGTCGGCGGCCCTGCCCAGCCCGGGTCGGCTCCGAAGAGCCGACCCGGGCCGGCCTGATGCTTACTTGATGGTCGCGAGCGACTCCTGGGCCGCCTTCAGGACGGAGTCCGGGAGCGGCGCCGCACCGGCGTTCTTCACGGCGACCTGCTGGCCGAGCGTGCTGTCGATGAAGCCGATGTAGCTCTTCACGAGCGCGGCCTGGGCCGGGGTCTTGAAGGTGGTGCACGCGATCGCGTAGGAGACCAGCGGGATCGGGTAGGTCTCGGCGGTCAGCTTCGAGTAGTCGAACTTCTTCGACAGGTCGCCCTTGACGCCGTTGGAGGCGTCGACCGCGGCGACCTCGAAGGTCTTCGAGACGGCCTCGGCGCTGAACGGAACGGCCTTGCCATCCTGCAGGATCGAGACGCTGGCGAGCTTGCCGATCGCGGAGTGGTCGGCGTAGCCGATCGTGCCGGTGCCGGCCTCGACGGCCTGGACGACGCCCGAGCCGCCCTTCTGCTTGGACACGTCGCCCTCGACCGGCCAGTCCTTGCCCGCGGGGAAGGTCCAGACGCTCTTCTGGGTGGCGGCGAGGTAGTTGGTGAAGTTCGCCGTGGTGCCGGAGCCGTCCGAGCGCGCCACCGTGGTGATCTTGCCGGCGGGCAGCGCCTTGCCGTTGTCCTTGGTGATGGCCGGGTCGGACCAGTCGGTGATCTGCAGCGCGAAGATCTTCGCGATCGTCTCACCGCTGAGCTTGAGGTCGGTCACACCGGGGATGTTGAACGCGATCGCGACGCCGTCGAGGTAGACGGGGATGTTGATGCCGCCCTCGGTGCACAGAGCCTTCGACTGCGTGGTCTGGTCCGCGTTCAGCGGGGAGTCGGATCCGGCGAAGTCGTACGCGCCGCTGAGGAAGTTGGTGACGCCGCCGCCCGAGCCCTGGGACTTGTCGTAGTTGATGGTGACGCCCTTGACCTGCGCGTTGTACGCAGCGGTCCACGCGGCCTGCGCGTTGGCCTGAGCGCTCGAGCCGCCCGAGGTGATCGTGCCGGTCAGCGACGCGTCGATCTTCGAGGTGATCGCGCTCGAGGTCGGTGCCGCAGAGGGGGAGTCGCTGCTCGTGCTGCTGGGCGTCGAGGAGCAGCCCGCGAGCGCGATGGCGGCGAGCACGCCGGCTGCGCCGATCGTGGTGATGCGGTTGAGCTTCACTATGTAAGTCCTTCGCTGTGTCGAGTGTGCCCTGGTGCAGGGCCACGCCAGACGATATGCGTCGTCTGTTACGCGATCAAAGATCGAAGGTAAACGGGGGGTGAACGACCGTCTGCGCCCGTTCAGATCTTCGGAAGGTGCGTCTCGATCGAGATGATGCCGGATCCGGGGTTGGTGGCGCTGAGATGCACGACGCTGAAGGCCCCGACCTCGAGCGCGGAGGCGCTGCCGAGATACGAGCCGTGCATCGTTCCGGTGGCGAGCGCGATCTCGCGCAGGATGTCGGGCAGAACCGGTCCGTGGCTGCACAGGACGGCGGGCTTGCCCGAGCGCACGCGCTTCCCGATCACCGTGCGCGGATCCGACAGGCCCTGCTCCCAGGCGTCCTGGCTGAGCAGTTCGGTCTTGCGGATCTTGTGCCCGATGGCCTTGGACAGGGGTGCCACGGTCTCGACACAGCGACGGGCGTCGCTGGACACGATCCGCTCCACGCCGAACGCCCGAAGGGGCCCCACGATCGCCTTCGACTGGGCGTGGCCGCGCGGGGTCAGCGGACGCGATGCGTCGGATCCGAGCCACACGCCGCGGTTGGCGGCTTTCGCGTGCCGCAGCACCACGAGCGGGAAGGTGCGCAGAGCGCCGTCGTCGACGAGCTTCGCGAACGCGTCCAGGATCTCGATGTCGACCGGGTAGCTGAGTCGCGCGCGCGCCTTCTTCAGGCTCACCCATTCGAGGGCGGCGATCTCGCGGTTGGGCACGAACGCGGATGCGCGCACGGCCTCGTCGGTGGCCTCCGCGGCCCAGTAGTGCACGACCTTCTGCTTGCGGTTGGCCATCGTGTACCGCGAGACGCCCACCGGAGCGCCGAGCGAGACGCGGATCCCGGTCTCCTCGAAGATCTCCCGCACCGCGGTCTCCGCGAGCATCTCGCCCGGGTCGACCTTTCCCTTGGGAAGGGTCACGTCGCGGTACTTCGTGCGATGGATCAGCAGGATCCGCAGCTTGTCCTCGAAGACGCGCCACACCAGGCCGCCGGCGGCGTACACGGCGCGGTCAGGGCGGTCGGCGACGACCGTGACACCCGTGGTGTCCGCGGTGGCGGTGGAAGGTCCGAGGGGGCTGGGGGTCATCGCACCGCCCTGGCCCTACGACGCTGCTGGATCTGCGACATGGTCCTATCCTGCAGGTCGACGAGCGGAGCGCCAACCTCGGAGAACGCGCGCCGGGTCCATACGCCGTCCGCTCCGAGGTGCCAGGACGACGTGTCGGGGGAGAGGGCGAGGTCGAAGAAGCCCAGCAGCTCGTCGATGTGGGCCGGATCGGTGACCCGCACGAGCGCCTCCACCCGGCGGTCGAGGTTGCGGTGCATCATGTCGGCGCTGCCGATGAAGACCTGCGGATCGCCGTCGTTGTGGAACGCGAAGATGCGCGAGTGCTCGAGGTATCGCCCGAGGATCGAGCGGACCGTGATGTTGTCGGTGACGCCGGGCAGATCCGTGCGCAGACTGCAGATGCCGCGCACCCAGACATCCACGGGCACGCCCGCGGCGCTCGCCCGGTACAGGGCGTCGATGATCTGCTCGTCCACCATCGAGTTGACCTTGATCCGGATGTGCGCCGGCTTTCCGGCGAGAGCGTTCTCACGCTCCTTCTCGATGTGCCGGAGCAGGCCCTTCCGCAGGTGCAGCGGGGCGACCAGGAGGCGCTTGAACTTCTTCTCGATGGCATAGCCGCTGAGCTCGTTGAACAGGCGGGTGAGGTCCTTGCCGACCTGAGGGTCTGCGGTGAACAGACCGAAGTCCTCGTAGATGCGGCTGGTCTTCGGGTTGTAGTTGCCCGTGCCGATGTGGCTGTAGCTGCGCAGCACGCCGTCCTCCTCGCGGATGACGTTGACGAGCTTGCAGTGCGTCTTCAGCCCGACCAGGCCGTACACGACGTGCACCCCGGCCTTCTCGAGCTTGCGCGCCCAGACGATGTTGTTCGCCTCGTCGAAGCGGGCCTTCACCTCGACGAGCGCGAGCACCTGCTTGCCGGACTCCGCGGCGTCGATCAGCGCCTGCACGATCGGGCTGTCGCCCGAGGTGCGGTACAGCGTCTGCTTGATCGCGAGCACATGCGGATCCCGTGCGGCCTGCTCGAGGAACGCCACGACGCTCGTCGTGAACGACTCGTAGGGGTGGTGCACGAGCACGTCCGCCTTGCGGATCGCCTTGAAGATGTCGATGCGCTCGTTCGCGCCCGGCTTGAACGCCAGCGCGGTCGTGGGCACGTGCGGGGTGTACCGCAGGTCGGGGCGATCGATCCGGCCCAGCCCGAACAGGCCGCGCAGGTCGAGGGGCCCGGGGAGCCGATAGACCTCCTGGTCGGTGATGTCGAGCTCGTTCAGGAGCAGATCGAGCGTCACGTCGTCCATGTCGTCGGTGATCTCGAGCCGGATCGGCGGGCCGAAGCGACGGCGCAGCAGCTCGGCCTCGAGCGCCTGGATGAGGTTCTCCGACTCGTCCTCCTCGATCTCCACGTCCTCGTTCCTGGTGAGCCGGAACGCGTGGTGGTCGAGCACCTCCATCCCGGGGAAGAGGTCGTCGAGGTGGTTCGCGATCAGTTCCTCGAGGCGGATGAAGCGCAGCTCGCCGTCCACCGACGGCACCTCGACGAAGCGCGGCAGCATCGGCGGCACCTTGAGTCGGGCGAACTCCTGCCGGCCGGTGCGGGCGTTGCGGATCCGGATCGCGAGGTTCAGCGACAAGCCCGAGATGTACGGGAACGGGTGCGCGGGGTCGACCGCGAGCGGCATCAGCACCGGGAAGACGTTGGCCTGGAAGTAGTCGGTGAGCTCGGCCTTGGCCTCGCCGTCCAGGTCGTCCCAGTCCACGATCGTGATGCCTTCAGCGGCGAGCGCGGGGCGGATCATCCCGGTCCACGCGGCGGCATGGCGCCGCTGCAGCGTGTGGGCGTCGGCGGAGATGTCGGCCAGCACGTCGGCCGGGGCGCGTCCGACGTTGGTGGGCACGGCCAGGCCTGTGACGATACGGCGCTTGAGGCCGGCGACGCGCACCATGAAGAACTCGTCCAGGTTGCTCGCGAAGATCGCGAGGAAGTTCGCCCGCTCGAGCACCGGGAGCGTCTCGTCCTCGGCGAGTTCCAGCACGCGCTGGTTGAACGCCAGCCAGCTCAGCTCGCGGTCGAGGTACCGGTTCTCCGGCAGGAGTGCATCGTTCGGCGCGATGAGCTCGTCGAAGTCATCGTCCTCGGCGTCGCCGAGTCCGGAGTCTGCCAGTGCGGGATCGATCATGCGCCCCATCATTGCAGGATGACGTTGCCTGGAGGTGAACAGGTCGGGATCCGGTCAGCGGTGCCCGTCCTGAGCCTGTCCTGGCCTGGCCGGGGCCGGGCGCGCGTTGGTAGGTTACGGAGCAGACGACCGGGGGGATCCATGGACTTCGACCAGGACGACCGCGCACTGCTGCGCGCGGTGAGCGGATATCTGACCACGGCGCAGGAGTTCGTCCACGCCGAGCTGCGGGCGAAGCGCACGCCGCTCGGCGACGTGATCAGCGCCCACCTCGGCGTGGACGCCGTGACTCTGCCGATCGTGCAGGAGAGCATCGCCGAGCATCGTCTCGTCGATGCCGATATTGCGCTGGAGATGCTCTCCGCGGAGTCGGGCGGCCGCCTGATCGGCATCACCGGCGGCGAGCAGCGTCAGCACCAGGGCATGACGGAGTACGTCGGCAACGGCCATCTCCCGTACGGGCCGGGTCCGGTGGACTACGTGGAGCGCGCATCGGGTCCGGGGACCACGCGCCGTGTGGTGGCACTGGGGGTGCGTCTGCTGCACTTCGACGGGCAGCCCCTGGCAGTGACGCAACGCGGTGCCGCGCCGCAGTTCGGGCGAAGGACCGCATCGCTCGAGGTCATGGGGGCGGACTCCGACGTCGTCTCCGCCTTCCTCGCGGCGGTGCGCGCCCGGATGGTCTCGCACAGCGTGCTGCGCGGGCGCGTGCTGTCCTTCGTGCCCACCGAGTACGGGCAGGACGCCGGGGCGACCTTCGTGCCGCGACCGTCTGTCGCCGCGGAGGAGGTCGTCCTCCCCGACGGCCTGCTCGACGGGGTGGTTCAGCACGTGATCGGGATCGGCGAGCACCGAGAGCTGCTGCGGGCCTCGGGGCAGCATCTGAAGCGCGGCGTACTGCTCTACGGCCCGCCGGGAACCGGGAAGACGCTCACCGTCCGCCACCTGCTCACCCGCGCCCAAGAGATGACCGTGGTGCTGCTGTCGGGGCCGAGCATCCGGTTCGTGTCGGCGGCGGCGGAGGTCGCGCGCACCTTCCAGCCGTCGATCGTGGTGCTGGAAGACATCGACCTCGTCGCGATGGAACGGAACGCGTCTCCGCAGCCGCTGCTGTTCGAGGTGCTCGAGGCACTGGACGGCCTCGACGGGGATGCCGACGTCGCCTTCGTGATGACCACCAACCGCGTCGAGGTGCTGGAGCGAGCGCTTGCCGAGCGCCCTGGCCGGGTCGATCTCGCCGTGGAGGTGCCACGACCCGCGCGCGCCGAACGCGAACGGCTCTACCGTCACTATGCGCGGGGGCTCGGTTTCGGCGATGAGGCGCTGCGCGCCGCGACCGAAGCGACCGAGGGTGTGACCGGATCCTTCGCGAAGGAGCTCGTGCGCCGCAGCGTGCTGCGCGCTGCCGAGCGCGGCGAGGGGCCGGTGGACGCGGATCTGTCGGCGGCGCTTGCGGAACTCCTCGATGCGCGGCAGGAGCTGACCCGGCGGATGCTGGGCGACGACGCCGGCACCGGGGACGCGCCGCAGGGGTTCCCGGTCCACGGCGCGTACTGAGGGGCGTCAGCGGGCGCCGGGGGCGACCGGGCGGGCCTCGTCCTCGTCGACGTTGAAGCGGTAGCCGACGTTGCGCACGGTGCCGATGATGTGCTCCTGGTCGCCGAGCTTGGCCCGCAGCCGCCGCACGTGCACGTCGACCGTGCGGGTGCCGCCGAAGTAGTCGTAGCCCCAGACTTCGCTGAGCAGCTGCTCGCGCGTGAACACGCGGGAGGGATGCGTGGCGAGGAAGTGCAGCAGCTGGAACTCCTTGTAGGTGAGATCCAGCGGGGTGCCGCGCAGTTTGGCGGAGTAGGACTGCTCGTCGATCGTCAGTCCCGAGGTCTGCACCTTGACGGGCTCGTTGGACGGCGCGTCACGGGACAGGGCGAGCCGGATGCGGGCGTCGATCTCGGCCGGACCCGCCCCCGTGAGCAGTACGTCGTCGATGCGCCATTCGCCGTTCACCGCGGTCATCCCGCCCTCGGTGACGACCAGCAGCAGAGGCCCGCGCAGTCCCGTGGTGCGGATCAGCGTGCACAGCGACTTCGCCGCCACGAGGTCGGTGCGCGCATCCACGATCACGGCATCCGCGTCGGGCGCGGTCACGAGCTCCGCAGGCTGCGCCGGAATCGTCCGGACGCGATGGCCGAGCAGTTCCAGGGCGGGCAGAACCGGCGCCTCGGCGGGAGACGACGTCAGAACCAGCAGTTGCGCCACGCGGATCCTTTCCTGTTGACACCTTACTCAGGACTGCACGCACAGCGCGGATGGGTGACAATGGGCGCATGGCCGATCCCGTCCTCGCTCCGCGCAGTCCCTTCGTCGGGCTCGTCGTCACCTGGGCCGTCGCCGCGGTGGGCGCGATCCTCATCGGCGTCGTCGCGCCCGACGATCGTCTGATGACCTGGTACGCGATCGGGTTCGGGATCTGCGTGCTGCTGTCCTTCGCCGTCCAGCTCTTCCGCGGCGAGACCCGCGGGTTCATCCTGCGCGTCTCGGCCGGGAGCCTCGGCGCTCTCCTGGTGATGGGGATCGTCTCCGCGGGCTTCGGCATCGCAGCGCTGTTCGGCGCCTGAGACCCGTGCGTCACAGCAGGCCCCGTCCGGCGCGGCGGGGGCTGCGGACGGCATAGAGTAGTCGTATGGACATCGTCGCGCTCGAACTCTTCTTCGTCGGCCTGCTGGTCCTCGCGGGGCTCGCGATCACCTTCTGCGCAGGGGCCGTCCTGGTCAACCTGTTCCGCGGCCAGCGCTGATCAGCGCCTGCCCCGCGACGACTGCTGAGAGAAGGCTCCACGTGCTCGATCTCCCCTCCGATCTGCCCGCCGATATCGTGCCGCTGTCCTGGCTGCTCGGCGTCTGGGAGGGCACCGGCGTCATCGACTACGAGGTCCCAGGGCCCGACGGCGACGATGACGCGCACCGCTATCAGGGCGAGTTCGCGCACCGCGTGAGCTTCAGCCACGACGGCGGGCCGTTCCTGAACTACGCGGCGACCGCGACCTTCACCCCGGAGGACGGCGATCCGGTCGGGCTCGTCGCCGAGTCCGGGTTCTGGCGCCTGGCGCGTCCCGCCGATGCGCAGGATGCGGGGCCCGGACTGCTCCCGCCGCGCGAGGTCCGCGCCGCAGAGCGCACGGTGGATGACGTCGAAGCGCTGCGGCGGCCCGAGGGCGGTTTCGCGATCGAGGTCTCGATCGCGCACTCGGACGGCATGCTCGAGCTCTACCTCGGCCGCATCGACGGACCGCGCATCGACATCGCCACCGACG
>Ga0308160_10007047_pt1 | contig 11285 bp, 14 predicted proteins | sample PhyFR1_FD_201036 | JGI IMG/M metagenome (GOLD analysis project Ga0308160, IMG submission 201036) | Phyllosphere microbial communities from UC Gill Tract Community Farm, Albany, California, United States - DLSLF.R1 | ecosystem: Host-associated > Plants > Phyllosphere > Unclassified | place: USA... | reverse complement strand
TTGAGGTTTGGCGGTGGGGTAGGAGAAGGTGCATTGTGTCGATTGTGGGATGAGTTGAGAGAATCTGATCGAGAAGGAGTTTGAGAACCGTTACGCTGAAACGAAAATTGCGGAGTCAAGGTTAACAACGGCTTTCGAGCGAAGTAGCGTGACTCGAACTCACTTGATCCTCATCACCAAATTCTGGATACCGTCTGTCCAACTCGAAGTAAACATCACTAGCCAAATCCCTGAATCGTTGTAATGGTAAAGTTGCGAGTTTTTGTCTCGCTTGATTCCGTTTCGGATGGAAATCAGGTCGAACAGCGAGGAAAGGTTCTATACGATTGAGAATGTATTGTCAGAAAGGTAGATAAGAAAGGGATAAGGGGAAACGAGGAACGTACGTTCTCCTGGTCTTCCTGCGGCATCTTCCATTCTTCTAACCAATTCATCATACACGTCGGTGGATAACTCCTGAAATTGTTGTCTCGTCAACCTCGTCAACTTCTCCCTCGCGTTGGTCCTGGTCGTAGCATTCGCGAGTGCGCCTTCTCTGTTCAACCAACCTTTGAGAGAATCATAATGAGTTCTCGCGACTTGTCTACTCTGCTCCAAAGTGAGAGGAGGAGGTTTCGATGAGGATGTAGTCGTAGATGGTGCAGAGTTATTCACTTGAGGAACAGGAGGAGGAGCCGAAGATTGAAGCGAGGTTTGCTGTTGTTGTTGTGGACCCTGAGGTTGAGGACGATAGTTCGGGTAGTTGTCCTGAGGTGGAGGTGGATTCTGGGGTCTCTGAGATCGCAGTGACATCCTTTGAGAGATGTAGAGATGTTGTTTATAATTGGACACTCGAGTTGAACTAGGCGACGAGCTAGTGCGTTCAAGTGGGTGGTTGAGAGCGAGCTCGAGCTATTGGCGTATCGCTCAGGGTATACGCGATGAGATGAAGGGAGTGGAGGAAGGGGAGAGAGATAGAGAGTGGTGAAACGGCGATTACTCCGAGATGAGAACTTTCGAAAAAAGCAGAGGAAGGAAGGTTCCTCACTCTCCACTCACTCCACTCGCTCAGCAATGGGATTATCAGGTGCAGCCAAGAAGCAAAGGATTCAAGATGATCCACGTAACCTGCGTTGGGCTCAAGGTCAGTCTCTTCTTTCTCTCTCAACTTTTTTCATTTCCTCCTTTACTCAACGTCCTACCCCACTCTTTCTAATTCAACAGATACATCTGCACCTGGATTCAAATTACTCGCTTCGATGGGATGGGACCCTTCTTCGAACCCTTCTCTCGGAAATACTGAATCTCAAGCTGCAATTTTCGCTAATGGAGGTTCTGCATTCAGCAAGAAGATCTCTTCAATCCCAATCGCGAAAGAGGACAATTTGGGAATTGGAATGAAGAGAGGGAGTGCAGCTAGCGTTGTAGGGACTCTGAAGGCGATGGGAGTACCGGGAGGAGGAATCGGAGCTGGTGCAGCCAAAGTTAGTGGATTCGTGACGGCTGGAAGTGGCAGTAGTACACCGAATGGAGGAGGACAGGGCTCGAGTCAAGGTGGAGAGTTTGGTGGATTGCTGGCCAGGTTGAACAAGATGAAGGAACAAGGTTCTCTCGTCGCAACTCCAATCCCTTCAGATACCGATTCCTCAAAGAAACGCAAACGATCTGGATCAGCTTCTTCTTCATCTTCATCCTCCGATAGCGACTCTTCAGATTCCGACGACGAAGAATCCAAGGTCATAGTCGAGACGACGACTATTTCACAACCCGTCCCCGAACCAGCTCCCATCTCTTCTTACGCCGCAATGCTACTCAAGAACCCTCGAATGGCGTGAGTCGCACATCCTTTCCTGCTTCAAGTCTATCCTAGCTCACCTGTTTTCGTACTCCTTCGTAGCGCTCGATCAAAACATCTCCGAGCGAAACGAATGGCAACTTCAGAGAACGCTTCCGCAATGGCTGAGATCCTCGGTCTAGCTCCGACTCCCTCCCCTTCTTCGAGCGGTGCATCAACCCCGAACCCTCACATCACTCCAGCTCTCGCCATCGCACCTCCTTCGAAAGAAGGTTGGCCCGTCGCTCCTCCTCGAGGTACTTCCGCCATGGTTTCGACCACCACTATCTCAACCAAAGGAACTGGTGCTGCACCTTCTTTCACTTCCGCCAAAACCACCACTCTCGAACCAACTTTCGATCCTCTCCCCTCGACTTCTACCTCGACCGAAGAATCCGACAAAGCTCGACGGAAACGTGAGAAATTCGAGAAGAAGCTCGCAAAGGAAGCAAAGAGAGCCTTGAAAGAAGAAAAGAAGAAACGTTTACCCTCACCTCCTCCATCAACTCGACCCCCTCGTTCCCCTTCACCAGAATTCAAGGTTCATTCAGCGGCTCACGATCCTTTCCACGTTACTTCGGAGACTCCAGTGGGTGATAAAGAACCACCGAAAAAGGCAGCGGGAGTTTACGCATCAATGTTTGTCTCGTCGAAACAAGGAGGTATGGGAGCTACTTGGGATGGAGATGCTGGGAAACTCAAGGAGACAGTGGAGGGGGATGCGAAGGTGGAAATGAAGGAACCGGTGAAAGAGAAGAAGAGTAAGAAGGACAAGTCGAAGAAGAAACGAAAAGCGGAGGAAATCGAGGAGGTTGTGGTGGAGCCGGTTGTCGAAGCTGAGAAAGAGGAGAAGAAGGAAACAAAAGAGGAGAAGCGAGCGAGGAAGGAAGCTAAACGTCTGAAGAAGGAGGCTAAACGACAGAAGTAGAGGTCGCTGGTTCTTGAAAGGGTACTTTCCTGAGATCGGGTTTGAACTAGGGTGTTTGGGGTACTTCTGCGTCTTCTGTTTGTTCTGCACTTGCATTCACATCGTTCTGATATATTCAGATGCATTGAGTCTTCGAGGGGCGACTCGGAGAATGGATGAGGCGTCCTGCGAGGAGCGACGAAGTCTGCCTCAGATAACAAAACACTCTATCAGCCTCTCTCCCTCCCTCTCTTGCTGAGCTGGTAGCGTGTCGAGCAGCAGGTATGAATAAGGAATCTAGTAAGCTCGGATTGCGATGAGAGAGTAGCAGGAACAAAAAGAAAAGGCGATCGAGCACAATTTGTACGACCGTTTCCACCGAGTCCTCCTCTATAGTGCCCTTCCATCACTCAGTGGTCCTGTGTCAGTCGCTCCATCTCTGCCGCTCTCAATAAATCTGCCAATTTTTGGTATACTCGCGGCCTGAAGGACGTTCTCGCGTGATTCCAGAGTTCATTCAGCGACTCCATAGTTGCATTGACCTCGTGACCGAGACTCGAGTATTGTCGAAACCGTCCCGGCATGTCTTGCACCTTTTCATTTCCGGCGAGGATTAAGCTATCTGGTAGATCGTCGTTTCCGAAGTACGTCTCGACTCCCTTTGTGTGCAGATCAGAGGAGTATCCCGAATCGACCAGGTTCCACGAGAGGTGTGGGTTTCCGGGGTCGTGGAAGCTGAATCGACGTAGGTTTGGGAGGTCTTCTGCCGTGGGCAAGGCATAGAAGTCCGATTCCGAGACTTGCAAATTGAGCTCGACGAGGGAAGGGAAGGAGGATGGAAGGGATCGGAAGAAGGGTGCAGAGTATTTACCGACAAAGGTGAGGGACTGTAAGGAAGGGAGATGGCAGGGAGGAAGAGCGCGCGGACGAACGGAAGTTTCGAAGGTGATGTCGCGGAGTGTCGCGGGAAGCTGGGCGAAGAACCCGAGGGACTGACAGCTACCGACTCGCAGCGTGAAGGATTCTATCGGGGGCCACACGAGATCCTCCAGTGTCGTGGAATCCAACAACCATTCGTCCGGTGAATCGATTCGGATCGTTTTCAGGTGCGCCATTTTGCATAACTGGGCGAAGAGTGGCTCGACCGCTTCGACCTCGTCTTCCAGACTTGACGGATGTCGAAATTCGAGCGTGGACAACTTGGGGAAGAGTCGGCACAATCTCGTCGCAGTCGTGGCTGAAGATTCCCAGATCTGTAGAGTCGTGATTTGAGGACTGATATCTTGTAGCGTGCGGAGTGCCCAGTAACGCGCCGATTCTGCGTCCTCCGTAGTCGATCCATTGCTTGGAGATTTCAGTAAATCGGTTATGTGAATGCCGACCACCGAGATCGTGTGCAGACGAGGAAGCCGTGAGGTTAGAGAGAGGACGTTGATGAGGTCATCCATTGAATTCGAGTCGAGATGAATCCGCGAGAAGCAATCGAGTCGTTTAGCTGAGATTGAGAATCGAAAGAGGGGAGAGGAGGCTTTGGACGCCGAGAGAGTCTGTCGAGCGAAGGGTATCAGTACTGCATTGACTAATTAGCAGTAGCATAGTCGAGACTCGCTTCGAACAGGAAAGGAGCTGCCATGTTCGACCAGTGTTTCGAAACGCAATGCAGCGCCTGAAGCGATTTCCCGTACACCTCGTCCTGTCGCTTCTTGAATACCTCGATCTCATCCGGCATATCCTCCAACTTGTCCAACGCAGCTCTGTAGCGCTTGTAGTTCTGATCTTGATCGTAGCAGAGTTGTGCGATTCGAGAGTGAAGTTCGACAGGCAGATTATTGATCGTTGTCCTTGGACGAGTATCGCGACGCGCCGCATAGAAGCCTTTACCTCCGATTCCTTTCCCGGCGTACATGATGCCGGGAGTAACGAGGGACGAAGAGCTGTCGTAAAGTAGTCAAGCGAAATCAGCGGAGACGAACGACAGAGCGTAGAGCAAGGCTTACAGTGTATGAAGAGTGGGATCAGGTTATAGATGCGTCCACGAAACCTCCTCAGCGCGTTGCTCGTATCGACTGTGAGTGGTAAGAGGGAAAGAAAGGTTCGATCTTTCTTCGACTCCGACTCTTCAGCAACTACTCAAACCGAAGCTCTAGATGAGCAAGACTGCTCAAGTACTCAGCACCAAGACTCTAGCATCCGCGGCAACTCTTCACGCTTCCTCTCCATCCTCTAGTCATCCCCTCATCGCTCTTTCAACATCAACCGAATCTAAAGTCTCGCTTTACAGAACCGGTGGTGGATCCGATCAGGTATGGGAATGGACAAACGTAGGAGAACCACCGAAATCTACTGGATTGGGGTTGAAGGGAAAGGCGAAAGCTGCTCCAGTGGGAAAAGTTGAACAACTCGCTTGGAGTCCCAGAGGTGAGTCCAGTTCTCTGCACAGAGTCGTAGAGCTATATTGAGCTCTTCGCTTCCCGTCAGGCAATTTTCTCGCCGTAGCAATCTCTCCCGCAACTCCTTCGTCCTCTTCGACTCTCGCAATCCTCTCACTTCACAACGGTCAACTCCTTCATTCGCCTACTACACCTCTACCTACCTCCGCATCAATTTCTCATCTTTCCTGGCAAGAGCTCGACTTCCCAATCGATTCCGATCTCTCCTCTTGGTCAATCGACTTGATCCGAAAACTACCTGGTCTACCGAAACTTTCAAAGGATAGCTCGGGAGCTGGAGGATCGGGAACAGGAGGATCAGGAGCCGCGGGAGGAGCAGCTCTAGGAAACTTCAGTGCAAATGTTGGGGGAGGAGGAGGAGGGGGCGGCGGAGGAGGAGTGTTCGGTGCGAAACAAGCAATGCTCGAACGAGAACGGGCGAAGGAAGCTCAACGAGTCTTGAACATCAGAGACGCGGCGTTCGGAGGATTCCCAACCTTACTGTCTGACGTCAGGCCGGATGAGATGGGAAACACGGGAGATGAAAAGGTCAAAAGCATGCTGAGATCAAGTGGAGAGGCGCATGACGAGACAGAGAAGACTGTCCTCTGTATCGGAGACGAAGATGGGAAACTGCATCTCTACCTCGGTGGAAGCGTCTTCCTTGGAACCGTTCCGATAGGCGAATCAACTTCGATCGTTGGTCTCCAAGTACTCCCTTCGTCCTCTTCAAAAGCTCGTTTCGCTGTATACTCCGCCTCATCTTCGACCTTGTCGATATCACGACTCTCTCTTCCGATCCCTCCGTCCTTACAACTCGTTCTTCGTCAATCATCTGCCCTTCGCGCGACAATTCAGCACGCTTTCGAAGCTTTCCAAGAGGTTCGGAATCTCTGGGATGAAGCAAGACGGATAGGCAAGGGCTGGTTGCAGCGAATAGCTGATGTGAGTAGACCGCAAGGAGGTGAGCTTCTCCCGATTCTTCTAAACCTCCGTAGACTTGAAATACTGATCTCGCTACCGCCTCACAGTCGTCCTTCCTCCCGTGACACAGCTGCACCTGCTTCTCATGACTGGCCGACCGACTCGCTCGCTTCACGACTTTCTCGCCTCGAAGATGAACGAACGAGGTTTAGTCAAATGGGAACAAGAGATGGGTCTCGCGCTCGAGAAGATGAGGAGAGTCGGTTGGATGAGTGTCGAACCTGCGATGGAACGAGCCATCATACTGCTGCTTGAAGTCGATGCTTGGTCTAGATGGTGAGCTCAACTTTCGCAACTCCCTCGAGTCTTCCCATTGAATGCTCTTCTTCGACAGGCCTGAAAAGTTCGCTATGTATGGCTTCGATCGTCAGACGATTCTCACTGCGATTGAAGTAGCGAAGGAAGCGATCAAGTCTACTTTCAGGCTGCAAAGTGTCATTGAGGAGGAGGAAAGGTGCTTCAAAGCTTTCAGTGTCTGGCTTCACTACGGTGAGCGCTCGACTCACAGCCTCTAGGGATACTCGTTACTGATGGCTCGAGCTCGCAGAACTCGACAAACTCGCTCAGCAAGAAGGTTCTGAAGTTCGCCCCGTCGCCAATTTCCATCCTATTCCCGTAGCCTCTTACATCGAAAACTCCCTCTCTCCTCAGACGTCGCCTATTACACCGTTCCTCTCGATGGGTCTCGCCTCTTTACCTCTCTCGCAGAATGCAGCTATCGCGTCCGGTCTCAAATGGGTCGATAGCCTCAAAACCAACAGTGCAAAGGAAGGTGAGGGAACACGGGAGAGTCTTGATGCGACACTGAAACGTCTTGGCGAGGAGTTGAAGGGACAGAAAGAACGGGAGGAATTGCAGGCGGAGGGAGATGTGATGATTCGAGACGACGTGCTCGACCTGGACGAATTCGCCATCGACGCTGCAACACACCCACCTTTCGCTCAACAACCTTCGAACATCGACGAGGCTCGCCCTACAGTCAATCCAGCCGGAGCTCCCGAAATTCCTCCTCCAACATCGATCTCAGTTCTGCTTCACGACGTCGCTAAACTCTCTGGCGAAGTCATGGAGAATGCCACCCGAAATGTTGGTGCTACTCAAACTTTTGAGCACCGTACTGAAAGGGGGACGCTCGAGGCGGGAGATGAACAGGAGAGGAAAAGTCGGCGATTCAGATCAACTGTTTCGCAGGATGGACGACTTATCGAAGCATGGATCAGTGGTTCTAGTCGTGAGTCACTTTCTATCACTCCGACGCTGACGCTGCCTCGACTCGACTGACTCGGAATCGCGAAAACAGTGCATCTCACAAGACAAGTGGAGGAGAGCTTCGAACAAGTTGAAAGGGCTGCATATCGATTGTCGTCTAGCGAAGGTTCTGCTCTCGTCGTACTCGGCTTCGAGTTCCTCGATGGCGATAGGGAGATCGCGATTGCGTTGGAATCGACTGCAGGAAATGGTGAGCTCGAATTCGAATTCTCCTCCGTGCTGCCACGGACTTGACTCTTCTCTTTCTTGCATCAGGATCGAAACATGCTGTCGTCGTGCTCAAATTGGCTTCGATTCCGTTCTCATCCAATCCATTCGTGCGTGTTTCTTCTCTATTCGATTCGATGAATTGCTGCTGACTCTACTAGCGTCGTTCGACGAGCAGCCCGACAATCCTCCTCCACTACCGCTCGACGATTCTATCGCTCTCGACTCTCACTTCCCTCCTTCGCACGTCTCTCTCGGTAGTATGAATGGACGACGAATAGCATTCACTCTCGGAGGAGAAGGCCGACGGCTAGAGATGCTCGACCTCGGCGACACCAGTACAGCACAGGGATCAAGCGCAGTAGGTGGAGGAGAAGACGTCGAAATGAAGTAACGGCTTTCCCACTCGTCGCTCAATTCAGCTTCTACCCACGCTCTTTGAATCGATCGATCAATCCAGGGAAGAGTTTTAGATTCGCTCAGGCCTTAAATAGTGCAAAGTCCGAGAATCCGCGGTCTTGCTATCAAATGCCTGCACCCGCTCTGCCTTTCACTCTTGCTTCTGCGTCGTCTCTGCTTCTGTTCTCGACGATGAGTGAAGGTCACAGTCTCGCGCTCACTCAAGCACAACTTGTATCGTCGTTATTGGGTTATTGCGGTTTAGGTCAGTTCGCTTTTCCCTCGAATCCGTTTCCCACTTTGCGTTTCAGCTCACCGATAAGGATGAAACTCCCGCCGATGAACGCAGGTGTCGCTATCGCTTGTTTCATACCGTTGATTCGTCAGTCCGAGTAGATTGAATTCAAGAGGCTCCCTCCTTTTTCCCCTTTTCGCAGATCTGACGTTCTCGGCCTCTCTTCCTCTCTCTTGACAGTCGGTAATGCGGCAAGACGAAGATCGGGAACTGGAGGACTGTTCTTGGCGATTTGGCTCGTAGCAGATGTAGTCAATTTAGGTGAGTTAACCTCTCCTTTTCCTTCTTTGCCCCTCTTCTCCTCAATCTGCCGCATACTTCAACGCGGGCTTTACCCCGATCACTCCTAGTACCGAGTGCCGATTCGAGCCCGCAGACGATATGAGCTTAATTTGAGATCGAGAAACTAATCGAGTCCACTTCGAAACAGCCGGTATTATACGCTTGGGTGCACCACTCACTCAGATCTTCCTCGCCGCTTGGTACGTTCAGTATTCTTATCGATCTGAGTATCGACAACTGATTAGCTCGACGGAGTATAGGTATTTCATCGCCGGTGCGAAATATAGCTCATCCCGTGTTGAGACTCGTGTCTCGTCGCTGATTCCCACCTTCCACCCCTGTAGATATCATCATGGGAGTTGAGCTGCTCCTGTGGGGTCATCCAGGTGGTCTCGCTCCGAGCCCGACTCCCGCAAAAACACTGCTAAAGAAACGAGAACAAGAAGCAAATTCGAAACTAATCCTTCACTTCGATGAGCAATTCGCAGACTGGAGTCTCTGGGTAATTGACTGCGCTCCTGCTCTTCGTCGTCGCAAGTTCGAGCTGATCGTAATCTGTTCGAGTAGGACAACGCGAAAATAGTCACATCCTGCGTGCGTACTCCTCTCCTCCCTGCTGAAGCCAAGGCTAACAACCGACCGAACCATGTTCGACATAGATCTTCGTCGGAATGGCTTGGTGGGGAGTGTATCTCGTTGTCATGATCTACAGAACTCAAGGCGGATTCGAGATCGAGATACCTATGTCCCACACGCTCGAAGCTTTCCGTAAGTCAAATTTTGCTGTCGCAATTTGACTCTGCTTTGATATACAATGTCGTTGACAGTACTCGGCGGTCTCGGCACTGCACTCTTCACCATCGCTCGAACTCCGGAAATGTACGAAGGGTGGGATCGAAACAGAAAGAGGGAGCCGCCTACTCAGGAGCTCACTGACGGAGTGTTCGTATTCTTGATGTTAGTCTGCGCTCTGCATTCGGAGAATCTACCCTGAAGTACGAGCTGACATAGCCCACTAGTCAGCATCGAAAACGTTTTCAACTTGTCCTCGATTATGGTTCTCGCTTTCGACCCATCCCTTGCAGAGGACGGTCTTCGCGAAACATGTCAGTCGTCTTTCCCTTCCCTTCTCCTGTTCCTTTCTCTTGATTCGCAAAGCTTGGATCTGAACCTGTTCTCCTTCCCGTAGACTTGTTGGGGGAGCTCCCATGGATCCTCGGCGCTGTCGTGCCTATTATTTTTGATGCGATTCTAGTCGGATTGATTATTCACTGGCAACGGACCTGGAAACTTCGCAAAGATTCGGCAAAACAAGATCATGAGAAAGCGCACGACGACCTCTTGAACGATATCGAAAGGGTTTCTGCGGCCCTCTTACACCTCAAGGAACGCAAGGAAGAACTGGAACTCAAGAATACTGCTCTCGAGCACCTCGCTGCCGTACAATCGAAGAACAAGAAGAGGAAGGACAACAAGAAGTGGACCGATCCTTTACGAGAAAAGATTGGCCGACAGAAGAAGGACAAGAAGAGCTCGCTCAACGAGGATTACCATCAGAACTGGGAGAAGATGCAGCCGAGTTATCGAGACTCGAGAACTCGCAAGACGCACGACGAGCTTGGTACGTCTCCCTTACTCTTATTTGAGTCCCTCATGAAGCTCACTGAGTCAAGAGATCCACGCAGCCGATCAACATGGACGACTCAATCTTCGAACAGACTCTGCGTATGGATCAGACGCCGAAAAGTTCAGCAGCGACAGCGCAGGCGAGCACGCCGAGCCTCTCGCCCTTCTCTCGACCCATCAGACTTCATCCATCAGGTCACATACGTCTGCGAACTCTGGACATCGTCGAAATGTTTGAACCATTCGTTTCTTTCGCTCTCAACGTCGACGATCACTGACATTGGACCGCTTCATAGTAGGTACACTCTCTTCCTTACTAGCAAATATATCGCTTTCTCGTTCTTTATTCGTAATAACACAACGTTGTTCCCTTTTCGAGAGCCCTGGTTAGAGAGTAAAGATGAGCTCGTACAGGCGTCAACGAGCTAGAAGAACGAGATCATACTAGGGAAGTATCGAGGAAAGCGGTCTCGCGGAAAGTAAGACGGTCGGCGACTGAGGAAAGTCTGGCTTGCCTCTATCTCTGAGCTGATCATACTCTGGTGTCTTTGGGAGAGGAGGTGTATCGAGATTCGGCCCGAGGAGAGTCGAGAAAGCTTCAGTCGTCGGAGTCGAACGACTGAGTGCGATGCTTGTCGTATTCCCGCTTAGTAGACCAGACTCGAAGGCGTCAAGTGCTCTATTTGCTTCCATACTTCCGGTTGATCGCTCGAACGGAGTTCCGGCGTCTGTTTCGGGTCCAACAGGGAGGGAAGGCTGAATCGAGGGTCGACGATTTTGAGACGTTCCAGCAGCATCGATAGATTCGGAGGGGAGTCGACGGGGGAAGTAGGATCTGTCAGCGAGATCGGTAGTCAGAGGGAGGGGTATACCGTCGAGCGGAGGAGTATGAGCGGAGTTTTTGGGAAGATCGTCGAAGAAGGTTGGAGGACGAGAACGAAGGTTGAGAGCGAAAGCTGTGCTGACGATAGAGTTGGGTCGAGAAGGAGGATCATCGGGAGAGGAGCGCTCGTGAGTGTGCTGAATGGCGGCGATCTTGCGAAGGGTATCTTGTGGAAGGAGAGGGGAAGTGCC
>Ga0308160_10007044_pt1 | contig 11288 bp, 8 predicted proteins | sample PhyFR1_FD_201036 | JGI IMG/M metagenome (GOLD analysis project Ga0308160, IMG submission 201036) | Phyllosphere microbial communities from UC Gill Tract Community Farm, Albany, California, United States - DLSLF.R1 | ecosystem: Host-associated > Plants > Phyllosphere > Unclassified | place: USA... | reverse complement strand
GTAATGCCATCCCAAGACGTCGTTTTCCCGGCGTCTCAAACCAGTCGGGGTGTAGCTTAGCCCGGTAGAGCGCTACGTTCGGGACGTAGAGGCCGGAGGTTCGAATCCTCTCACCCCGACCAAAATCTCCCTAATATTCAGCGGGTTACGTCCCCGCTGTTTTTGTTCGCAGGCCAGTTTTCGACGTTTGGGTGGCAATTCGGTGGCAATATCCATCGAAAGGGTCATCAAAAAAATTTCGCCGAAAATCTGCCCGCGCCTCTAGGAGGTTTTGACTCCCCGCTCGTACTGCGACAAATCATGGTCGCAAGACCGACGTATACCGTGCTCCACTACTATCGGAGTACGCAGCATGGCCTCAATCGAGAACCGCTCTCGCTATCAAGTTTCGGTCAAGAACCGCGACGACCTCACCAAGACCTTCGCTCACAGCTCTAAGAGCAAGGCTGAAGAATACTGCCAATCGTTAGAAGCGCAAAAACTCAAACCGAGGCTTTCGCGGTTGGACGACAACTACATCATCCGCGTCCGCACGCGAGGCCGCGACGACCAGGTTCTGTATGCCAATTCGCTGAAGGAGGCGGAGCTGGTCAAGGCGAAACTGAAGGTGGAGCATAGCCAAGGCTTGTTCATCGACTACTCGAAGGCCCAGAACACGACGCTTGCAGACCTCTTGATTCGATACTTGCGGGAAGAGGCGCCGCGTAATAAGAGCTTTGAAGTTGAGGCCTACAAAATTAACGCGATGCTTGAGGACGCTGGGCTGCCGCGCCAGTCCGTTGCAACTATTGTCGCCACCCACCCCAACCCCTGCGGCAAAGTCAAAAACATGAAGGTTCGCAAGGAGACTGGCGCTCGAGTTCGGGCATCGGCGAGCTCCGCTACCAGATTCATTCTCGAGCCATTTGCGACACTCCTTCCCACGCACTTCAACCGCTACGTCGATGAGCGCTGCCAGGACGTATTGCCCGCGACTGTCGACAGAGAGCTCGACATCTTTTCGGCAGTCTGCAACGTCGCTATCAAGAAATGGCGCATCCATGTTTTGCAGAGCCCCATGGATGGTGTCACTCGGCCGGAGTATTTCAATGAACGAGACCGCCGATTGAAAGGCGATGAGGAAGACCGGCTGCTAGCAGCTGCCGCTGAGGAGGATGAGAAGGCGTCGTTGGCATCCCATCTGGACGACTTGGTGTCTGCCAAGCTTGAGCAAGGTGACCAAGCTCCTACACGCTATCGTCGCCGGCAAACTCGACGGAGCTACCTGCAAGAAGCGGATGCCACTTACGTCCATGTTCCGATGTACGAAACTTTTGTGCAGTTCCAGCTCATGACCGGTGCACGGCGCAGCGAGGCCCTCGACCTCCTCTGGTCGAACGTTAACCTGGATGCGCAGACTGCGTACTTGCCGATGACGAAAAATGGCCGACCTCGGAAGCTACCTTTGCGTAGGAATTTGATTGACATGCTCCACCAACTGCCGCGCACCAGTGAGCGCGTATTCGACATCACTTCTGACGGCTTGCGGAAAGCTTGGGACCGGATTTGCGAGCGCGCTGGACTCGTCGGAGTTGACGACCTGCATCTTCACGATTTGCGTCATGAAGCCATCTCCCGGGTTGCAGAGGCAGGCAGCAACACGCCAGGGGGTTTCTCGCTGATTGACCTTCAACACTTCAGCGGCCATAGAGATGTGCGCATGCTTTTGCGATACGCGCATCTGTGCACCCAGAGCCTGGCACAAAGGCTTGATGCCGCATTCGCGAACGATAAACATTTCGAGATTCATCACGGGCGCAAACGCCTTGCGAAGGGAGCGCCTATTACACTCAAGGACATTGTTGACGAAGCAGTACAGAAACCGACACCGCAATGCTCTGAGGGTACCCCCCCCTCACCCACCCCGTTCCCGGTCTTGTTCACGTTTTTATAAAATTGTCACGGCCAAGTCCCAGCACGCGCAACGCACGTAAGCAGGAAACAATGGGATGCAGCGTCCAGCGGATGTTGTAGACGCTTGGAGCGCCTTGCCCCGCAAGGGAAGAGGCCCTCGGCCTCGGTCCGCGCAGCGGCATACCGGCCCCCCCCGGTATGCTGCGGAGGCACCCGAAGGGCGACCGGGAACAGGCGCTTGCGCCGTCGTGACGGTCGTCCAGGAGGCCGCCCACGGCCGCCTGGATGCGCTTGGGGGAGCCGGAGCCAGGAAGCGGTCCACAGACCGCTAGGGCGCCCCAGCGCCCGACCGGGCTTTCGGGGGTCGATAGACCCCGGCCCCGACCGCGGTCGGGCAACCGGTTGCTGACGGGCACCGACCCGGGCCCCCGCTGCCGGCTCGACGGCAGATGGGGACGGAGGTGAGTCCGAAGGACCGCGACACCTCAGGTGGAGCGCCGGCTGTAGCCGGTTGCCCGAGCGCGCGAGGGGCCGCAGGACGGTGGCCCCCCAAGGCCAAGATTCGGGTAGGGCGTCCAGCCCGTTAAGCCCGAATCGACCGTCCGCAAGGGGAGATTTATCTCCCCGCGCAGCCCACATCAGTGGGCGAAGGGTAAGGTCGGAGACCTTACCTAGGGTTACGCCTCATCATGTTCCCGCCGGTGGCGCTATACGGAGGTACATAAACCTTTGGAGCGCAATATGAACAAACGAGAACAGGGCAAGCAGTACCGAGTGCTGGTGCTGAGGGCATTGGCACGCGTCGGCTACGCGACGACCCGGCAGCTTGCTAAGATGGTGTGGTGGCGGTGCGACGAGAGCACGCGCAAGATGTGTGGCCGGACACTGCGTTGCCTTCTAAAGGAACGCCTCATAGTCACCAAGCGAGATGGCGATAGCGTGAATGGCGAGCAGCTTGCGGCGGTGACAGCGGCCGGAGCCGCTTGGTTAGCCGTGAATGGAGACCCTCTGCCATAGGGCAAAGCACATGCGAGAGATTGGCTGCGGCATGCGCACAGTCACCGCACCGCATGTAACTCTGTGTATGCAGCGAGCTGCGGTCTCTTCCCCGATACAGCCGCTTGGTCAGAGCTCGAGATTCGTGCGGGTCTGGCTCCGATTGAGCAGTTGACTTATAGCCTCGACGGTACTGTACTGGGGAAGATTCCTGATGTCCTGGTTGAACTAGCGGACGAGCGCCTCACGTGGGTCGAAGTAGAAAATTCCTGGCGCAGCGACAAAGACCTGAAGAAAGTCGTTGCAAGCATGCGAGCGATGACCACCGACAAGCGCATTGCAGGGGTTCACTTCGTCACCACTGCGCCGGGAGCGAAGACAATTGGCAGCCGGCTCCGCAAAGCGCTGACGCACGGCTCGAGCTCGGCTTGGCCGCGACAGGTCAAGGAGCTCGATGCGCGAATTGTGGCTCAGTACGTGAAGGTGTTCTCTTTAAACAGCGAAACGATGGAGCTGTTATCGGTCGCATTTTGACATTTCCTGTAGTGAATTACTTGGGTGACAACCAGCGTGAGATGAGATAATTACAAAGAACTTGTTACCAACCATCAACGGATTAGCGACGGGTGTCGACTGACCGCTTAAGGTCATTGCAATCGCGTCAAGGTCTGTCACCGAGGCCAGTACCGGGCTTTAGTCGAAGTGACGGAGGACAGCCCGCTCTTGCACGGTCTGCAATTGGAAGTCAGGAGAAGAAAATTGCGCTGGATTACTGCACTGAACCTACAAACTTGGGCGGAAACGCTTGGCGCGCGGAACATCTTTCCCGGCATGGTCGCCGACCTCATACGTGCGTCTGTGCAAGACATTTCGACCATGCGCTTTCCGAATGGCGACAAAGGTCAGGTGAGAGGGTTTGATGGCGTTCTAGAGGCCACTGGGGTACCACCATACGTACCGGATGGAGAGTCGATATGGGAGTTTGGTGTTAGCGCGGATGCCGCCACCAAAGCGAACTCAGACTTCGAGAAGCGAACTGAGGAAGTAGACGAAGCCAAACGGATGCGGACAACGTTTGTCTTTGTGACACCGCGCACTTGGAACAATGGCAAGGAAAAACTCGCGGACTGGGTCGATGAAAAGAAAAACCTCGGAAAGTGGAAAGACGTCGTTTACCTGGACGGCGCGATGGTTGAGGACTGGCTCAGTTGTTCTCCCGCCGTAGCAGCCAGGTATGCAAGATTCGAACTCAAGCTCTTGCCGGTCACAGGTGTGCGTAGCACGGATGAGTTCTGGGAAGAGTATTCAAGTCGATTTGCCCCACAATTGGTGGAGCAGGTTCTGCTTGCAGGACGAGAGCAACAAGCTGAAGCATTGATTCAAAAACTGAGTGAAGGAGTAAGCAAGCTGCCGTATGCCGCAGACGCTCCGGACGAGGTAGTTGCCTTTGCCGTTGCCGCCATTCGACGGTCTGAACCTGCTGTTCGGTACTTCTTAGAGGCAAAGACATTGGTTGTCGACACCGAGGAGGCCGCTCGTCAAATGGCGGGAATTTCTGGGTTAACGTTCCTCCCAAGGGCTCAAGCACGTGGACTTGCTGGCTACCTTGCGCAGATGGGTCCAACAGTGGTCAGCGCCGGAGCAGACGACAAGAAGCACGGCCATGAGGTATTGCGCCGTCCGTCGAGCACAGAGCTTGGAAAAGCATTGTCAGAAATGGGGTTCACGGAGCAGGAGGGCTACGACCTCGCACGGCGTTGCGGTCGAAGCCTTGCAGTGCTGACGCGGCTAAAACCCAGCGGAACGGCGCCGAAACCAGAATGGCTGGACAGCGGCGCCGTGTTGCTACCCGCCCTTCTAGCCGGTGCTTGGCATGTACCTACGAAGCCGGACCAAGAAGTCCTATGTCACTTAGCAGGGAGCAACGACTACGCAACCTGCGAGGCGCCACTTCGAACGCTTTCTAAGTTGCAGGACCCACCGATTGACTACGTAAAAGATGTTTGGGCGCTGCGCGCGTCGGTTGACGCGTTCGTTCATCTCGGTCACCTCATTGGTGCCGAACATTTAGCTCGATTCTCGGATGCTGCCAAAGCTGTATTCGGGAAGACAGTAGAACCACCAAAGGCCGACGAAGTCTTTAGACCAGCTGCAGAGCGGGCCGCAGACACACATAGCAGATGGCTGCGTGACGGCATGATGAATACGCTCCTGCATATGGCAGTTCTACATGAGCAAGCGGAATTCACTGTCACTGGTACTACACCACAAGAGTACGTCAACAGTGTTGTGCGAGGACTACCAGGTCTATCAAGTGACCATCGCTTGTTGGCCAGCCTGCAAGACCAGATGGCATTGCTTGCGGAGGCGGCACCTATCCCTTTCGTTGAAGCCCTTGAGTGGCTGCTTGAGGGCGACGCTGCCGGCATTCGACCAATATTTGAGGAACACAAGGGATTCATCAGCTCCCACAGTTATCACTATGGAGTTCTCTGGGGGTTGGAGCTCTTGGCCTGGGACCCGCAGCTCCTCCTCAGGGTAGCGTTGTGTCTTGCTCGACTAGCAGAGATTGACCCGGGTGGGTCGGACACTAATCGCCCGATTAACAGTCTTCGTTCAATTTTTTTGTCTTGGGCTCCGAACACATGTGCAACGGCGAAGCAGCGAATGGGTATTCTCGCGCGCGTCTTGGAATCAGTGCCATCTATTGCCTGGCAGCTAATAACAAAATTGTTGCCGACTGCGCATGACATTTCAAGCCCTAGTCAGAAACCGGCTTTTCGCGAATTCGGAGAGGCCGTACCTGAAGTGCTCACGTATGCAGTAGTTTGGGAGAGCCAAGCTTTTGTCATCGACATGGCAATTCGTCATGCAGGCTTAGATGGCGAACGGTGGGCCGAGCTCATCAGCGCTATCAGCTATTTTCCCAAACAGTCGTATGAAGGAACCGCCAAGGCACTGGAGGGCGTGCTGGCTTCCACGACTGCAGAAGCACGCTTTGCCATATGGGACGCTTTGCGGAAGGAAGTCAATCGCCATCGGACGTACGCCGACACCGATTGGGCGCTACCGGATGAGGATTTGTCTCAACTTGATTTACTTGTACAAAACTTCGCACCGGCTGATGCTATCGCTCGCTCAACTTGGCTTTTCGACGACTGGTTGCCTGATATGCCGGGAAAGGCACAGGAAGATGGCGACCCAGAAGAGGTAATCAATACGGCTCGTCTCAATGCTATTCGTGAGGTGGTCCAAGAATCTGGAACGCAAGGCCTTATTGAGCTCGCGAGAAAAGTAAAGCTGCCCCAGCACGTCGCATATGCAGCACGAGGACTAGAGCTGGACTTCGATGCACTCTGCCAGTTCTTTGACCAAGCATTGCATGCAGGCCAAGAGCTTGACGTCTTTACAGGTGCAATTCTGGCAGAAGGGGTCTCAAGATTTGGTAATAAGTGGATGGCGTTTGCCGTACATAAGTTATCTTCCGAACATGTGAGCCCTGAACGAATTGCCGGACTACTCATGGTGCTCGAGGAATCCGCAGCAACGTGGTCCTATGTCAAGGAGTACGGGGACGAAGTCAATGAGCTGTACTGGCGCCGTAAGCATTCATATTTTATTAGCGGCAACACTGATGAACTCATGTACGCTATTGATAGCTATTTAGAGCGCAAGCGACCGCTTGCCGCGTTGGACTCGGCCAGTCAAAGAATTCGTGACCTTCCGACATCGCTTCTCATCCGTCTGCTTGACGAATCGGTCCAAGAAATCAATGCTGCAGGAGGCACGGCCCGGACCGTGTCAATCTATAATATTGAGCGGGCATTTGATGAAGCGCGCAAGAGAGAGGACGTCGCTCCGAACGTCATCGCTGCGCTAGAGTTCAGGTACTTACCCCTGTTTCGTCACAGAAAGAAGCGGCTTGTGCTTCACACCTTGATGGTGCAACAACCCCGGTTGTTCATGGATACAATCTGCGCGGTGTTCAAACCTGCAAACCGGAAGAACGAGCCGGCTGTTGAGGGCGCCGAAAAGCTGGCGCTCGCAGCGTATGACCTGCTAACGAGTATCCAGCTTATTCCGGGACAGAACGAAAACGACATAGACGAGCAAGCACTCCTTGCTTGGTGCACGGAGGTTCGGCGTATTGCGGTGGAAGTTGACCGCGAGACGATTACTGAACAGCAAGTGGGGGCGCTCCTCGCTCATGCTCCCTCGAGCAAGAAGGACAACGCATGGCCGCATGAAGCCGTCAGGTCCACCATAGAAAGGCTTGCATCCGACGAATTAGAACGTGGTGTGTCCATAGAGCGTTTTAATATGCGCGGTGCCTACAGCAAAGCCATAGGTGAAGGCGGTGAGCAAGAGCGTGTGCTAGCGAGACAGTATCGCGAGTGGGCCAATGCGATGCCAGAATGGCCGCGTGTCGCCGCAATGTTGATGCGAATCTCCGGGAGCTGGTTACGCGAAGCCGAGCAAGCTGACCTATCTGCGCAGCAAGAAGCGCTGCGTTGGTAGTACGCACAGAAGGCCAACTTTACATGGCACTGCCAAAGTTCAGCTGGGTCAACGGCACGGTGATAGGTTCCCCTGTGAGAGTACGGCTCCCCAAGGGGTCCAAATATATGGAGACCTGTAGATTTCCGCGGTCACCGTATCCATCCATCCGCCGCCTGCGCAACGGCGGACCAGATGTCCGACTGGCAGCAATGCGAGAAGCCAGCGCGGCAATCCCGAACGCGAAACTGCCATCTTGCCAATCTCATCCAGCCCGCCATCGCCATGCAAGCGGGCACCCCGCGGCAGCTCGGCAACACTGTTGAACTTGGCTATGTAGCGCGCCCAGGCGCCCACGCTGCGGCAGCTCTCTACCCAAGTGCTGCCCCAGGGCCAGAACCTGGACAGTTTGGCCTGGTCGAGCTTGTACCCACGAGGCAGCCACACGATAAGGTGGTAGTGCAGGTGGCTCGCACATTCCAATACCCAGGCGTATGGCAGACAAAAGCCCATGCGTTTTAGCGCCCGGCGCAGCCGGTCTAGGAATGCGCTGATGCGCTTTGGCGAGAAGGCCGCGGCGTCGGCGTAGGTCAGTGTCAACGCTACGGCGCGAAGGTTAGCAACTTTCGCGTACCGACTGTGTTCCTTGACGACGCGGCTCAGCTTCTTTCGTGCGGCATTTTTCCGTTTCCGGGATGATGCCGTTGCACTTGTTGCGGTCTTATTGACAAGTTCAGCGAACCGGGCAACGGATGCAGCAGTGATAGTCCTAGGACCGCGGACGGGCGATGAATTCAAAAACATGGGCACACCTGGTTTGTGTGCCGCACCAGCTACCTAGCTGTGTCCTTTGTCTTACAAGAAATTTCTGTCCTCCGCGTGCTGAGCGGCGGGGATGAGTCTTTCCGCGCCTATACTCTGTGTGAGTAAAGTACAAACGCGTCGTTGGCGCAACCGCCCTGGTTCCAGCCAAGGCGTTTCATTTGGTGCAAGAATCCGGTGTTACTCAGGAGTCAGGCGGAGATTCGCCTGTCCTTGGTGGCTCTCTGCTCCGTCCGTTAGACGAAGGATGAGCAATATCCGATAGGGGCGTCGCCGTCGGGTTGGGCTGCCGCTTTGCATCCAACCAGGCATCAACATCAGCGGGCCGAAATCGAAGCAGGCGGTCCAGTTTGACCGCATTCGGAAGGTCGCCGCTGTCGGAGTGGCGGTTATAGATGGTTTGCTCGGCTAGCCCCAGATAGGTGGCGAGCGTTTGAGGAGAGAAGAGTTGTTGCACAGGTCACTTGTTGAATGCAATCACATGACTGCATTTAGTATAGGCGCGACTTACCCTCATCTGCCGCGTGTCCGCCAGGCGTTGTGCGCATCAGCGAATGTCCTCGATGGTTCTCGGTCAGCGCGCTCCACCAGTCGATGTTAGCTGCCGGGCCCTCCTCCGGAAAGACCGTGCCCGCCTTGCACATGACCGGAGCGGGAACCCGCCCGGGTCCCCGTTGGGTGCTGGGCTATCCGACGTTAGCGGACGGCGCGAAAGCGTTGCGCGGCAAGGCGTCCCGCGCAGCAAAACGACCCAAGTTAAGGCACCTGAGCGACTTTAGGCGCCCGTATTCCAGCCGCGTAAGGTCCCCGCGTTTCGGGACTAAGCTCCGGCTCGTTGCACTTGGCCGCGTCCCAGCTTTGTAGTCTTAAGAGACGGGCCCTCCCCGGGCCGAGGCCCGAGTATCCGCCGCAAATCCCCAAAAACGCGCCAGAACCTCGTTGGCACTGCAAACGCACCCCGAGGTGACCAATCGTACTTACCAAGTCGAAATGAGCCTCTTGTCGCCATCTTGAAGGCCCCGCTGACCTGGGCGATAACCAATCAAGGGCAGTAACGCATCGGTGCTGATTTATGCCCTGCGGCCGACACTATACTTCTGTCCCAAGACGACATTTAGAAACATGTTTGAACTGACAGAAGACCAATTAGCAATGCGTGAACTGCGTGTGGCCGCGTACCATGAAGCTGGACACAAAGCCATGTATCACCGCTTCGGCGGTGCCGGCGATGCCGTTGTTTGGAAAAGCCTCAACCGCAGTCCCGATGAGACAGCCTGGCGTGGACAGTTTCGTCCTCGCAGTTGTCCACAGATAATGTATGACGTCGCTATAAGACATGGGATGCCGGCGGCAGACCTTCCAGACAACTGGCGAGCGCTGTACGGAATGGCCGGCCTAGTGGCGGAAGAGATTCTGCGCGGCGAGACAGACCCTGAATTCGTAGCTGGGGCTCTCTACATCAAAATTGTCTGCGATGAAGTATCAGCTTCGGACCTTGAATCGATGGGCATTATGAATATCGATGATTTCGAATTGAACTGTGAGGAAGTCGAGCAGACGTGGCGCTACCTCATCGAGGACTGGCCTTTCGTTCAGGAAGAAGCGGAGCATCTCATCGCAAATGCACTGATGAAGTAAGAATCATATGCCGCCGTTCAAAGACGGCTCCTGCGTTGCTTCCGGTGACGCAGCTAATTGGACGGTGTCAGAGCAGCGCGGATTTCGCATCAAACTGCGGGGGACACTTTGCCTGAACTACACGCCGGCTGCCTAGCTGCGGTAGCTCGGCAGCGTTACGACTTAGTAATAGGTATTGCACATCTCCTTCCTGATAATTGCTATTATCAGGAAGGATTTATTTAACGAGACTTGCCGCAAAGAAGATATGAATGCAGAGGGGCAGTGTCCCTCTGCACGAGAGACTTCGGCTGTGCGAAACACCGCAAAAGTGGGCCTATTCCTCTTGAACAGTATCGAAAAGGCCTTCTTGCATAGGCGAGATGGTCTTAGTGGTGTCGCTCCTAACCTCGCCAAATATTGGTGTTAGAAGCTCGCTCAGTGCCTCGTGGCGGCGCACCCGATTCCCGACATCGGACGCTGCCGCACGAACTGACTTAGCGTACTTTGCTTCGCTATCAGTTACGTGTACTTCGTCTTGGCTGCTTATAGCTGCATTAACCCTTGTAGAAAAATCATCCAACAAAAGACGGGCCTGATGCCTAACCTCAGATGTCAACGGCAAAGACTCGGCTTTTGAGGCGAAAACGAGAAAAAGCGAATAGAAATCGCTTTTTTTCTTCCATCTCGTGTTTTTAATGTCCGGAAGGAGTTGCTCGAGTTCAAAAATGGTTTTTTGAAATTTCTCAACCAACTCGTCTCGGGCTTCAAACTCCTCCTCATAAGCGACATAGTATTTGTCCAACGTCTCTTTTTTGTTCTGATGTCCATGAAGAACTGCAACTGCGATTTCAGAAATGTATTCTACATCCATCATACGTCGTGTATTCAGTGGACTAAAAATTCCGGTTGTACTCCAATATCCGTAGTTTGCAATGTCTTGCATTGTCCGGATAAAGGGGCCCCAATAGGTGGCCTGCCTCAGCTCTTGAGAGTTTAATGCAACGACATTTTTATTTAGTCGCTGAAATATTCCTCGAATATCCTCATCGGACATTTCTGGCAACTGACGCACCATAAACTTATAGCCAAATATCTTTTTTTTATCCTCTGGCGATAAGTCATCGAAGCGCATTCCCGCCCAGATGGGGGACTCGTCGGCCCTAATGTCAAATTTTCCCTCTACAAACTCAAGGCAGGTCCAAATTCTCTGCTGGCCGTCGATAAGGATATGCTGCTCTTTGCCGGTCTCATCTACGTATTCCTGCATGTAAATTTCGGGCACTGGGAATCCGTTTAAGATACTATCGATTAAGTAGCTTTTTTGTGGATGAGTCCAGTGAATCGCCACGACTATCGTAGACACTCCTGAGCCATAATATCGGGCACAAGGAGAAGATATGAGCGGTAAGCGGTACACAGAGGAATTCAAGATTGCTGCGGTCAAGCAGGTGTCGCAGGGT
>Ga0308160_10007043_pt1 | contig 11289 bp, 9 predicted proteins | sample PhyFR1_FD_201036 | JGI IMG/M metagenome (GOLD analysis project Ga0308160, IMG submission 201036) | Phyllosphere microbial communities from UC Gill Tract Community Farm, Albany, California, United States - DLSLF.R1 | ecosystem: Host-associated > Plants > Phyllosphere > Unclassified | place: USA... | reverse complement strand
AAGGGGCAGGAGTGGAAATCGGTGCACGTGCTGAACGTGATTGATGGCTGCATTCCTTCCGACATGAGCACCGGCAGCGCCGACGAGATCGAGGAAGAGCGGCGCCTGCTGTACGTGGCGATGACGCGCGCCAAGGAGCACCTTCACCTGGTGGTGCCGAACCGCTTTTACGTGAAGCAGCAGGCGCAGATGGGCGACCGCCACATGTACGCCGCGCGCACGCGCTTCGTGACGCCGGCCATGCTCAAGCATTTCGAGGAGTGCGTGTGGATGACGGCCGACGTGGTCCAGTCGAGGAAGCCGATGCCGGACAGCGTGCGCATGCTGGTGCGTGACCGGGCCCGGAATGCCTGGAAGTAGGTGGGCTAAAACTGCCTGGAAATGAGGATTCGTGAGTCTTCGGAACACCTGATTTGATGACTTATCCCCCGCGCAGCTGCTCTGTAGGAATTTTCTGATAAGCGAGCGCAACGCTGGAAGTCCGTTTGTGCAGGGCCTTGATTTATAAGGCAATTATTTTTGCCTTCGGAACGGGCATTTTGTTGAAACCCGCATCACTACTGCGCTTGCGGCTTGTCAAGGTGTGCTTTTCCACATACTTATCCACATTTCTTGTGGATATCGATGTAAGTCTAATAAAATCAAGGATTTACCGCTGATCGGCAGCGGCAGTCTGGAAACCGCCTGATTGCAGAGCATGCATCAGGCCGGCATGGCGTGGCGGATGCGTTCCAGCGCGTCCCGTGCACCCAGGGCCAGGCCGACGCCGGGACAGCCGTCCAGCTGGGGCGCGCGCGGATTAATGCGCACCAGCGGCGCACGCTGGCGTTCGCTCATGCGGCGTACCGACGGGATGTCGACACCGGCGCCAAGTTCGATCACCACCAGCTTGCCGGCGCCGGCGCGCCAGGCTTGCAGGCGCGCGAGCTGGGCCTCGGTTCGCGTCTCGATCCAGCCGCTGTCGTTGAACATCAGGATGTTCGGCCGCGCCAGCGCACCGCAGTGCGGACAGCGCGGTGCGTCGTTCAGCAGCCGGCAGGTGGGCGCATCCACGTGGGGCAAAAAGGTGTCCGCCGGCCAGATCGCGTCGCTGCATGGGCGGGTGCATTGCAGGTGGTGGATGGTGCCGTGGTATTCGACGATGCGCTCGCTTGCAAAGCCGGCGCGCGCGAACTGGCCGTCGACATTGCTGGTGAAGACAAACCCGCCCTGGGGCCTGGCGCGCGCGAGGTCGAGCAGGATGCCGAAGCCGGCATGTGGCGTGGTATGGCGGTACAGGTCCAGCCGGTGCCCATAAAAACCCCAGGCCAGGGCCGGGTCGCTGCGGAAGCTGGCTGGACTGGCGATCTCGTGGAAGGGCATGCGCGCCGTGCCGAGCGCCGGATAGGCTTTCCAGAAACCGGCATCGCCGCGAAAGTCGGGCAGGCCGGAATCGACGCCGATGCCGGCGCCGGCGCAGATCAACAGGGCGTCGGCATCCGCGATCAGCGCGGCGGCGCGGGCGATGTCTTCGTCGATCCCATGTTCAGGCACGTTCGGCCTCCTTCACCAGCCGCGTCAAGCGTTCCAGCTCGGCCAGGAAGCGCTCGCAGGCCAGCGCCGGCGGCCAGGGTTCCCAGGGCTTGCCGCCATACACGCTTGCCAGCGGATCGTCCTGCAGCACGGCGGCGCGGATCTTGAGCGTGCTGCGCACTTCCTCGCGCGACCAGCCGGCCACGTGCACGGCTTCGCTGGCGGCGGCCAAACGGTCGGCGCGCTTGTGGCGGGCATGGTCTTGCGCCGTCCACGACGGCAAGCCATAGCGCAGGAAGACCACGTGTTCGAGGCGCCTGGTGAGCGCCCGGAAACCGTCGCCGAGAAAAGGCTTGATGACGGACAGCGCGTCGAAGCCGAGCAGGCCTTCCTCGGCGTCGTGCAGCAGCTCGCGCAGTTCCAGCAGCGGGTCGACCCGGCCGCCGAGCGCGGCGCGCTGGAGCTGCATGACCGTGATCGAATGCTGGGCCACGGACAGCGGCAGGGGCCAGGCCGAGTGGCCGCCCCAGCGGTAGGTGCGCGCCAGGCCCAGGGCCAGGTCGGCATCGTCCCAGTCGAAGGGTGTGGGGTTCAGCAAATCGAGGCGCTTGCCCGAGGGCATGCGTACCCAGGCGCGTTGCTGCTCCATCAGCGCCCGGCCTTCCACATGTGTTGCTGCATGCATCTCATCGTCATGCTGCGATTCTACACATCGGTCGGGTAAACGGTCGCCATTGATCTGTGCGAACATGGGATGAAAAGGCGCCCCTACACTGGACCGGTTGCGTTTTCGGAGCATGCGATGAACCACATCGATTGCGACATCCTGGTTGTCGGCGGCGGCATCAACGGCGCGGCCATTGCGCGCGATGCCGCCGGGCGCGGCCTGCGTGTGGTGCTGTGCGAAAAGGACGACCTGGCCCAGCACACCTCATCGGCGTCGAGCAAGCTGATCCATGGTGGCCTGCGCTACCTGGAGCATTACGAATTTGGCCTGGTGCGCAAGGCGCTGGTCGAGCGCGAGGTGCTGCTGCGCAGTGCGCCGCACATCATGCGGCCGCTGCGCTTCGTGATGCCCCACGATGCCGGCAATCGCCCGGCCTGGCTGATCCGCGCCGGGCTGTTCCTGTACGACCGGCTGGCGCGGCGCGAGTTCCTGCCGGGCTCGCAGGCAATCGACCTGCGCGCGCACCCGGCCGGCGCGCCGCTGCAGGCCTGCTATACGCGCGGCTTCGTGTATTCCGACGGCTGGGTCGACGATGCGCGCCTGGTGGTGCTGAACGCCGTCGATGCGTGCGAACGCGGCGCGGTCGTGCTCACGCGCACGCGCTGCCTGGCGCCGCAGCGCCACCGTGCGCACTGGGAGGCCACCCTGGTGCAGGACGCGGCCCGGGTGCAGGTGCGGGCGCGCTGCCTCGTGAACGCGGCCGGGCCGTGGGCCGCGCGCTTCCTCGACGGCTTGACGGGCCTGCCGGCGCGTGGCGCGCTGCGGCTGATCAAGGGCAGCCACATCCTGGTGCCGCGCCTGTTCGAGCACGAGCAGGCGTATATCTTCCAGCATCCCGACGGGCGCATCGTGTTTGCGCTGCCGTATGAGGGCGCGTTTACGCTGATCGGCACCACCGATGTCGACTACACCGGGGACCTGGACAAGGTGGCGATCGATGCCGGGGAAGTCGCCTATTTGTGCCAGCTGGCGAACCGCTACTTCGTGCGGGCGGTGACGCCGGGCGATGTGGTGTGGAGCTATGCGGGCGTGCGGCCGCTGGTGCAGGACAGTGCGGGGAATGCGGCGGCGGTGACGCGCGATTTTCGGCTCGACACGGATACCGATGGGGCGCCACTGCTGTCGGTGCTGGGCGGGAAGATCACGACCAGCCGCAAGCTGGCCGAGCAGGCGCTGGACTGGATCGGGCCGGCGATCGGCAAGCCTGCGCCGGCCTGGACGGCGGGGGCGTGCTTGCCGGGCGGGGATGTGTTCGGGGAGCGGCCGGGCAAGCGCGCGGTGCTGGAGTTTGGCACCTGGACGGCAACCCAGGGCGTGCGCTATCCGTGGCTGCCGCCGGCGCTGCTGCAGCGGTATGTGCGGGCGTACGGGACGCGGATCGATCTGCTGCTGGCGCGGCGCAATAGCATGGCCGACATGGGGGAAGAGGTGCTGCCGGGGCTGTATGCGGCGGAGATTGCGTACCTGGTGGAGTGCGAGTGGGCGCGCAGTGCGGAGGATATTCTTTGGCGGCGCAGTAAGTTGGGGTTGCACGTGGCGCCGGGGAGCGCGGGGGTGCTGGATGGGTGGCTGGAGGCGTGGCGGGTGGGGCAGGTGGAGGTGGGGTAGGTGGGCGTTTTTACCGGCGGTTTGCACGCATTGTCGGGGCTGTTGCCTGTGCTGTTATTGGTGTGTTGAATCCGCGTGGGCTCGAGAGCCCACCCTACGGGATACGTTGCGTATCCGCGTTTCGTATGATCTCACCGTTATCGGTGGCCCACCTTGTATGAACTCGCCGATAACGGTGACGGTCCTTGTATGAACTCGCCGATAACGGTGACCGTAGGGTGGGCACTTGTGCCCACGCGGATCATGCGAACCAATAACGGATCACGCAACAGCGCCACGTGCTGTGGCGCCGCGCCGGCTTGCACGCCTGATCCTCAAATCCCCCTGCGCTGCAACCACCCATCAATCTCCGGCACCCGCTGCGCGCGCACCTTCAACCGATCCTCGATCGCCGCAATCGCCGTCTCCGCATCGCGCCTTGCGTCCGGCGCCAGGTTGGCCTCGGCATACTTGCGCACCTTGCCCACCATCTCCGGGTTCGACGAGCCGCGCGCCAGCATCGGGAAGAAGCGGCTGCGCGAGCTGGCGTCGATGCGGGCGTTCACGGCCGCCATGTTGGCCACCGCGAAATCGAAGGCGAGGTCGGGATGCGTGCCGGCCACCGTGGAAATCATCTCGGCGCCAATCGTCTCGCCCGGCTCGCCTGTGATCGCCAGCGCCAGTGCGCGCCCTGCCAGGGCCGGGTCGTTCGCCGTCGCCAGCAGGCCGTACATGGTGTCGCGCACCAGCGGCGACGCTTCGGCACGGGCGGCCGCGCGCAGCGCCTCCCAGGTCGGGGCGTCGGCATGCTGGGCCACCACGGCCAGGATGCTTTTCTTCAGCGCCGGCGGCACGGCCTGCGGCTCGCTCGCCATGGCGGCGTAGCGGCGGCGCGCTTCACGCAGGGTGGCCGGGTCGCCCAGGTGGCCGAGCACTTCGATCAGCTGCGCGCGCAGGTTGGTGCGCGGCGTGGCTTCGCCGTCCACGGCGTTCCAGCCGATGTCCGCCATCACCGGCGCCAGGCGCCCCAAGGCATAGGCATCGAAGCGGCGCTGGCCGGCGGCGTCGCCGTCGTACTGGGCATGGATGGCGGCAAAGGTGCCGGCGATGCGGCCCCAGACCTGCGGGTCGGCGCCGGCCGGCGTGGCCTGGGCCAGGTCGAGGAAGCTCGATGCCGGCTGCAGGCCGGCCATGCCGAGCGCCCAGCTGTCGGCCAGCAGGCCCAGCTGGTCGATCGGCGCCAGGTTGGCAAAGCCGCCCGCCAGCTGCGCGAACGACTTCGGCGCGTACAGCGTGCGGTAATAGCCGCTCTGGCCGGCGTTGACGATCACCGCGCCGCAGCCGGGCAGGGCGATGCTGCCCTTGCCGCCGGCCACCAGGGTGCGTCCCTGCGCGCTCGAACCGGCGATCTGCGCGATCACCGGCACGCGCCAGGACAGCGGCTTGCGCTCGGGCTGGTCACGCGAGAATTCACCTTGTGAAAGCGCCACCGTGCTGCGTCCGTCCTTGCACACCGGGTCGGCCACGCGGATCAGCGGCACGCCCGGCTGCAGCGTGAAGTCGTGGGCAATGGCCGTCACCGGCTTGCCGGCGGCGCGCTCGATCTGGCGCCACAAGTCGTTCGAGACCGTGTTGCCGTAGGCATGTTCGCGCATGTAGCTGCGCACGCCGGCGCGCCAGGCATCCTCGCCGACATACGCTTCCAGCATGCGGATCACCGCCTCGCCCTTCGAATAGGTGATCTCGTCGAAGGCCTGGCTGGCCTGCTCCACGGTCTCGACGTGCTGCACCACCGGGTGCGTCGTGGCCACCGAGTCGCGCGCCATGGCGCCGTCGCGCACGCCGACCGCGTTCAGGGCCGTGTTCCACTCCGGATGCAGGCGCGCGGTGACGCGGCTTTCCATCCACGAGGCGAAGCCTTCGTTCAGCCAGAGGTCGTCCCACCAGGCCATGGTGACCAGGTCGCCGAACCACTGGTGCGCCATTTCGTGGGCGGCGGTGATGAAGATTTCCTGCTTGTCGGACTGGGTCGAGATCTTCGGGTCGAGCAGCAGCGCATACTCGAAGGTGAACACCGCGCCCCAGTTTTCCATCGCGCTGAAGAACTGGCTGCGGCCCGGGCCGGCCACGTTGTCGAGCTTGGGCAGCGGGTAGCGCACGCCGAAGTAATCGTTGTACTCGCGCAGGATGTCCTTCGAGGCGTCGAGGGCGAACCGGGCCTGCGGCAGGGCGCCGCGGCGCGTGACGACGCCAAGCTCGGTGCCGTCGACATCCGCCGTGGCGCGCTCGAAGTCGCCCAGCGCGAAGAACAGCAGGTAGGTCGACATCTTCGGCGAATCGGCAAAGCGCACCTTCACGCGGCCATCGGGCAGCGCGGCCGAGGACGTGACCGGCATGTTACTCACCGCCAGCTCGCCGGCCGGCACGGTGGCCTCCAGCGCGAAGCTGGCCTTGTAGGCCGGCTCGTCCCAGGACGGGATCATGCGCCGCGCATCCGAGTTCTCGAACTGGGTGAACAGGGCGCGCCGCTTGCCGCCTTCGCTGTCGTAGTCGAGCGCGAACAGGCCGGCGGCCTGGGTCCCGATGACGCCGCTGTAGTCGAGGGCCAGGCGGTAGCGGCCCTTGGCCAGCGGCCTGGCGAAACTGAAGGTGGCGGTCTGCGCTTCCTCGTCGAGGGCGATGCGGGCGGCTTGGGCGGCACCCTTGGCGGCGCGCAGGCTGGCGCTTGCAAACTTCAGTTCGGCCGCGTTCAGGGTGATGCTGCGCGTCGGCGCGCTTACTTCGAGGTCGATCGTCACCTTTGCGGTGAAGCGCGAGGACGCGGCATCCGGCGTGAGCGCGATGTCGTAGTGCAGGGGGCGCACGCCGCGCGGCAGCTGGGTCGTGGTGGCGGCAGCGGCGCTTTTTTCGCCAGCCGGCGTGTTGGCAACTGCGGCAAGGGCGGGCAGGGCGCCGCCGGCCAGGGCCAGGGCAACGGCAAGGGAAATCAGACTGCGGTGCATGGATTCTTTCGTCATGGGGAACTGGGACGGCGGCATGGAAAGCGGCCGTGCGCGGCATCTTGGCCCGAAAGCCTGGGCATGTCAATCTATCAACCTCGATGCATGGCTCTGGCGGGCTTGCGCTATGATGCCAGCAGGCCGCCCCTGGCGCGCTTCGCCCACAAAAACCAAAGGAGACTCCGTGAAACTGTACATCAGCAGCTATGCCCCGAACCCGCGCCGCGTGAGCATGTTCATTGCCGAAAAAGGCATCGCTGGGATAGCGACCGTGATGATCGACCTGGTCAAGGGCGAGCACCGCAGCGAAGACTACCTGGCCAAGAATCCGCTGGGGCGCGTGCCTGCGCTCGAACTCGACGACGGCCGCGTGCTGAGCGAAGCGCGCGCGATCTGCACCTACCTCGAAGGCCTGCATCCGGAGCCGAACCTGATGGGCGTGGATTTCGACGAGCGCGCCTTTATCGAAATGGCCGACCGCCGCATGGAGCTGCACCTGCTGCTGGAAACGGCCACCGCCGCGCGCCACACGCATCCGGCCCTGGCCGCGCTGGAGCAGCCGCAGTTTCCCGACTTCGGCGTGGCCCAGGGCGACAAGATGCGCACCACCGCGCGCTGGCTCGACCAGCTGCTGGCGCGCCAGGAATACGTGGCGGGAAACCGCTTCACGGTGGCCGACATCACCGCCTTCTGCGCTCTCGAATTCGGACGCGGGCTGTTGAAGTTCAAGCCGGGCGCGGAAGGCATGGCGCACCTGCAGGCCTGGCGCGACCGGATTGCGGCGCGGCCTTCGGCGGCGGCAAAATAAGCCGGTGGCGGCGCTGCGCGATTAGGCGGCTTGTAGTGACAATTCGATAGTTTCTATATTGCAACGATACGTATAATGTGCCGGATGCACCGGGCCAGGCCCGGTGCATCCACCACTACCTATCGAGGAGAAGCAGAATGGAACACACCCCCGTCGCGACGACGCAAGCCGGCGACAAGACGCTCGCCATCCTGGTGCACATCGGCTCCATCTTCTTCAGCTGGCTGGCGCCGCTGGTCGTGTACCTGATCAAGAAGGGCAGCGGCGACGAGTTCACCACGGCGAATGCGCGCGAGGCGCTGAACTTCCAGATCACGGTGGCGATCGGCTTCGTCATCTCCATCATCCTCAGCTTTGTCCTGATCGGCATCTTCCTGATCTGGATCCTGGTCCTCGCCAACCTGATCCTCTGCATCATCGCGGCTGTGAACGCCAGCAACGGCGTGGTGTACCGCTACCCGCTGACCCTGCGCCTGGTCGGCTGATCGCGCCTTCCTGGATGGCCGCGCCTGCAGTGCGCGGCTTTTTTTCGCGCCGCGCCCGCAGGCGCCGGCCTCACCAACACGATACGATCCCATGCTCAAGATGTCCCGGTGGATGACCACCTCGTCGGCCTGCGCCTTGCTGCTCGCCGCATGCGGCGGCGGCAGCTCGCCGTCTGCACCACCCGTTGCTGGCACGCCGCCAGTCGCGCCAATCCAACCCGTCCCCGTCGTTCCCGCGCCGCTGCCGCTGGCCGTCAAGACCACGTCCTACGAGAACTTCAAGGCCGTCGGCCTGGCGCCGCAGACCCTGCCGGCCGACTTCGCCGGCGCCAACGCGCGTGCCTATGCCGACTTCTCCGGCCGCGGCGTGCTCGACCTGTTCACCGCCACCAATACCTACGACCCGCAGACCTCGACCCCGGCCACCGCCTCCCCGAGCCGCTTCGCGTTCTGGCGCAAGGGCGCCGACGGCAGCTATACCCAGGACACCAGCCTGCTGGCCGCGAACGAAGGCTGCATCCATCCGCGCAAGGCGCTGGTCGCCGACTTCAATGGCGACGGCCGGCCCGACGTGTTTGTCGCCTGCCACGGCTACGATGCCGCGCCTTTCCCGGGCGAGAAGAACAAGGTCGTGCTGAGCCAGCCGAACGGCGGCTACGCGATCCGCGATGCGTCCGACGACATCGGCTTCTTCCACGCCGCCAGCGCGGCCGACCTGAACGGCGATGGCCGCATCGACGTCGTCGCGGTCAACAACTTCGATCCGCAATCCGCCGTCGCCTTCCTGAACAACGGCGATGGCAGTTTCACCCGCGAGACCGTCAACCGCTTCCCGGCCGCCATCGGCGGCAAGCCCTATTTCTCGGTCGAGCTGGTCGACGTCGACGAGGACGGCAAGCCCGATCTGATCCTGGGCGGGCACGAATGGAGTGACAACGGCGCCCCGGGCGCCGCCACCGTGGTGCTGCGCAATCCGGGCGATTCTCAATTCCGCGATGTGCAGCCGACCGTGCTGCCGGCGCTGGCGGGCGAGGGCGTGGTGCTCGACTTCGTGCTCACCGGCAGCGGCGCCACGCGCGCGATCTGGGTGCTGCGCACCTCGGGCGGCGACCGGACCTTTTATCAGAGCCGGGTAGTGCAGAAGGTGCTGTGGCCATCGTTGACGGCGACGGTGGCGGCCAGCCAGCGCCCGGGCCAGTGGGTGCCGTGGATCATCCCGGCGACGGTGAACGGGCAGAAGGTGATTGCGGCGGATGCGGCGCAATCGGGCCTATTGATTCCGCTTGACGATTAAACGCGGTTTCGGACCCGCTTGTTACGATTTTTCCAAGTACTGATTTATTATGACAAATATATTAACGCCGCGAAGTGCCATCGAAAGGGTACTTGTCGCGAAAGCTCAGACAAAGAAATTTACGTTTTATGAAAATTCGGTACAGAAATGGCTTTTGTACGCGACTGGTTTTCTGCTGCTAGGCGGCGTTGCCGCAGGTTTGATTTCCTATGTCTCTGAGAGTAGGTACACTGCATATGTCGGTATCTTGTTAGTATTTGCGGCTGAGGTCGCCTTTTTGATTTACTGGATTGCGCAGCTGCTTCCAGAGCTCATGAAATTGCGAAATCCTGAAAAGGACTTCCTGGCTCCATATGCGAACACGTTTAATGACGATGTGGACCTGATCTCAGATCTCGTCTCGACAAGCGAAGCGCACAATTTGTTCTATGCCTCAAAGAGCTTTCTACTCCTTGCAGAGCAACTAAAGACGCGAATTGCATTGCTCGTCGGTGCCATCGATAAGGTTGGGATTATCCCGTTGGGTGTGACTACTTATCTCTCTTGGGCCAAGCTTTCGAAAGAGAATGCAGTATTTGGTGGGGTTGAATGGGTGCTCGTGACACTTGTGCTGCTGTATTTTTTTGCTGTGCGCATGAGTTTGGTGGTCCAGTGGCTGGATCGGGCAGCCTTGATTTTCCAAACAGCGGCGGAGCAGCGAAAAAAAGGGGAGACGCAGCGATAGCGCTCGGCATGGCCCGCAGGATCTTTGGCCGTTCGCGATGGTTCGATCAAATATAAATAGGGAGTGCAGACATGAACCCGCCGCGTGCTGCCTGACGGGCTGTGTTTTCACAATGCCAGCCAACTCGTGCCGCATCGATTTTCAGCGCACCCGCTTGAACCAGCCCGGCTGGCCCAGCGGCTGGTAAGCCGCCGCGACCGCGTCGACCGCTTCCAGCGCACCAGCCAGTCCCAGCACCCCGAAGCGCGCCAGGCTGTCGTGGAACAGGCGCAGGGCGCGCTGGCGCAGCATCGGCCCGAAATCGGCCAGGTCGCGGCAGCAGACGATGGCCTGGAACTCGTTGAACGAAGCATCGGTCACCAGGCTGTGCCCGGCCCAGGTGATGCGCGCGCGCAGATGCGGCAGCAGGACCGCGCGGCCATCATGGACTTCGACATGGTCCGCCAGCCGGCCGCTGCCGCCGCCCGCCTCGTACTGCCGTTGCAGCGCGGGCAGGGTGGCGGCGTCGAGCGAGGCGTCACGCATCTCGGCCAGCAGCTCCTCGCAGGCGACGGTGGCAAAGATCTCGGTGCGCGCCAGGACGTCTTCTTCCAGCAGCAGGATGGCCAGGGTCCAGGCCTGGCCGGCGCCGGCGCATTCAGCCAGCCACACCTTCGGCACGGCGGCCGAACGCAGCGACTTTCCCAACACCTCACGCGCCTCCCTGGCCCTGGACGGATCGCCGAACAGCCCGGCCGGCGGCCCCGCCAGCGCGCGCAGCACGCAGGTGGCGGCGCCGGGTTCGTGCAGCACGCGTTCCTGCAGGCTCGACACCGTCTTCAGCCCGCGCTCGGCCATGACCGCGAGCAGCGCGCGCCGCACCGGCGCGGGGGCGTAGTCGCGGAAATCGTGGCCGTGGCGCCCGTGCAGGGCGTCCAGCAGCAGCGCGATCTCCAGCTCTTCGACCGCCGGATCGGCGGCGAAGGAGGAAGACACGGGCGCGTTCAATGCAGCCACACGCGCATCAGCGACAGCAGCTGGGCCACGTCGACCGGCTTGGTGATGTAGTCCGAGGCGCCGGCGGCGATGCACTTGTCGCGGTCGCCCTTCATCGCTTTCGCGGTCAGGGTGATGATCGGCAGCGACTTGAATTTCGGGATGCGGCGGATCGCGC
>Ga0308160_10007042_pt1 | contig 11289 bp, 11 predicted proteins | sample PhyFR1_FD_201036 | JGI IMG/M metagenome (GOLD analysis project Ga0308160, IMG submission 201036) | Phyllosphere microbial communities from UC Gill Tract Community Farm, Albany, California, United States - DLSLF.R1 | ecosystem: Host-associated > Plants > Phyllosphere > Unclassified | place: USA... | reverse complement strand
CGAGTCAATTCCGATCTATTCACTTGATCCCCCAAGCCAAGGTTCCCATGTTCATTCCATCCTCCTACCCATACTCCTTCTTCCCCTCCATGGCTCAAGAGACAGATGAGATGTTCCGATCCAGCTACTACTTTCTCCACTTGCCATCCGTCTGGTAGACGTATAAGGGCTCGTCCATCGCTTATGTGGAGTAATTGGGAGTAGATATTTGATCCTTGGGAAAGTAGTTCGTTGGTTGAGGTGAGGTATGATCCGCCCCATGATGCTGATATCTGGGTGATATTCGATAGAGACGCGGTAGATGTGATTTGACCTTTTTGATTCGACCCCCATGCCAAAACCCTCTTTCGAGACGTCAGGACGAGAGTATGCGATGCACCGAGTGATATGTCGACGATTCGCTCGTCGCTTTCGAGAGGTAGTCGGAGTGTGGTAGGTGGATAAGTCGTAGGTCGAGCAACCGCTTTTCCCTTGCCTTTCCTAGTGCCGATGTCCACTTCATTACCGCCCAAAGTCGATAGATCGAACTCCCCCCTTCGTCCAGCTCCCCAGCCTACTATCCTCTGCTCCCCTTCCAAATCAGAAATGACCAACATGACATGCCTTTGCCCATACGCTAGATGCTCCACCCTATCCCCTCGCTTTAGCCCAACATCAACTACTCGAGGAGGCGAAGCAGTCGTTACTGGTGCAGTTGTAAACGTAGTCGGATCCGTATATCCAAGTTCATTAAAGTCGTTGCTCCCACATGCAATCACCATCTCCTCAGCTCCTTGATCACTGCCTTCATCAGAGCTTGATCGGCGGTAGACTACGAAACTCGTCGTCCATGTCGCACCGATCTTGATCGGTTCCCAATCCCCTGATATCTCTTCATCTACTTCTTGAACGAGACTCAACCTCCTCCATCCATCAAGGACTTGCTTATCATCTTCATCTCTCAATGCGCATTTCCGTCCGAGCTGACCGACTGTATTGGTCCCGATACCATAGAGGGTATTTCTGTCTTGATGACGGACGAGTAAGAGAGTATGTGCCGATACGGAGACTAGGTCTGTTATTTCGCCTGGTGGAAGGTTCAGGGTGGGTGTGAATGTCGAGACATCTTCATTGTGCCCCAGTGCCAGGTGCGCGAACGAGTTAGAGCCGCAAGACAACAACATGATTGCTCAAGAGAGATTATCAGCAGATCCGAACTTGGTTATCACGGCAGGCACGGACGTACGGGCCGGGGTGTACAACCAGATGACATGCTGCTGCTATGCTATACTATGCTATACTGTGCTATACTATGCTATGCTAATTAGACTCCTTTCCATCCTCCTCACCGTCACTGTCACTCGGCGCACCCCCGATCTCTATCCCACCATCCTCCTCCTCATCGTCACCCGCGTTCTGTAATCCTTTCGCTTCTCTCTTCTTTTGATTTCTAGCTTCTATCTTTCCGATAATCTTTTCCGCCTTGTTGAATATTCCTGATGTAGCTGCTCCGCATGCATAACACTTGGGTGATTTGATGAATCGTTTGATCGCACATCTAGAGAGTTAGCTTGGTTCTGGCTGAATGAGAAAAGACGTACTGCATACAGAAGTAATGTCCACATTTCGTAATGATCGGATCCGTGAATGGTTGCCGACAAAGCAAACACGCAAACGGTACTTCCTCCTCTTCATCCTCTTCATCAACGACCGGCTGGCCAGAGTTCGGATCCACTTTATCCATCTGCCATCCAGCCAGATAATCTCCTCGATCGTGCAAGAATTTACAACTATCTCCATATCCACAGAACCCCGTTTCTTTGTAATCTTTACATACATCCGGTTGGTAATCCATGACGGTGATCGTTCGGACGTTGGCTGTTGCTCGAATGGGTCCGTGGGTCATCTTCTTGTCCATGACATCGGTACGTTTCGTTAGGTGTTTGTGGTAATTCGCCGCTCCTCTATACATTCCATCGTCAATCTCGCCATCCTACCTGTCAGCTATATTCAACCAAGTCAAGTCGCTAGCTCACCTCATTAAGCTTGACTCTAGCCGGCCTTCCAGGCTCCATACTCTCCAAATCATAATCCGTACTCCGAGTAGCAAACGCATCCCCCTTCGAAGTCAATCCTTCATCAGCTTTATAATCGAAATCATCCAGACCACCATCCCCTTCCCCATCTTCGAGCTGTTCATTCGGATCACGCCGACGCTTCGTTCCCTGTACAAGAGGATTCAATATCGATTTCTTGGTAGGGCGAATCACTGATGAGGTTGCTTGTGAGGATGGTCCTGGGTCTTCAGAGACGGGTGATGCTGATCTTTTACGCGATTGATTTGGGCGGCGTGGCGCCTTTTTGAAAGTGACTACGGGTTCAGACATGGTCTGTAATGGGGTATATGTCCAAGGTTGATTGGTAAAGGTGTCACAGATGCGTGACTGTTAAAACGATAATAGTGGTTGCTGATCAACTCCAGTTCAGAAGTCGAGATGGTTATCTGATGCATGACAACAGGATGATGACTAAGTCAGGCACGGAAGCAATTGCCACATGGGTGTATCGGGTCAAAAGCACCGTATCTCCGCCACGCGAGCCCCGACCCAAAGAGGCAATACGAATGCTTGTGAATGGATGGGGTGGCAAATGATAGGTGGCGATAAACTGGGTAGCCACTAACAGCACCCACCTCCGCCAACGTCAACAACGCTTGAATACATCACCTCATCCTTACACCACCTTGCTATAGCGCTACCACTCGTTTCCCTCTACCCAAAAGGATTGATTACCAGTGAGTTATCCCCTCCAACACAGATGAAACGCCCTCTTTACCCCTTTGGTGCATGCCACATCGGCGGGAGTAGCGGAGAAAGTGGTTATAGTGCACGACGTTGTTTGTCACCGTAACGCCGGGAAGTGGCTCGTTGATACACCCCCCTTACCCCTTCATCACTACTGCCACTAGCCATATTCCCGCCTTATCCGTCCTCGTCCCCACCCACACCCACCCTCCACTTGACTCACGATACAGATTGATCAAATGGACAACCAAGATGAAAACGATCTAGCAGCAGCTGCGGCTGCTGCACTTGATGCACCTCAATTCCATCATCCTCTGCAGCAACCCGATTTCTCTCATCATCATCTCGATCATGATCATGGCCATGACAAGATCGAAGAGGTACACATTGATCATCAGCACCACCATGATCAAGATCAACATCATGATTTGGATGTTCAGTTGGATATCCCCGACGATGTGAACCATGATGATCTGAATCTGGATCTGGGCATGGGAACACCCACCCACGATGTTGATCTGGACATGGGAAATGACTTCCGCAGGCCACCAACGATACGAAAGGGTGAGTCCAGTCGTCCAGAAACGGTACATCTTAGCTGATGCATGCAGCATGTGACTTATGTCATGCAGCCAAGCAGGTGAGTCCGCATACTTGTAAAGCAGGAATGATCGCTGATTGCAGAAATGCTCTGGGGATCGACCAACATGTACTCGCTGCGCGGCGGGCGGATGGCACTGTGTCTACGCCCCTCGACAACGACGCCGCACAGTACCCAAAGAACAACGGGGTTCGTCCGTCACGCACGATCAACCCAGGTCTCAAGTCATGTCGGCTCTCAACTCTCAACCCCAAATGTCGATCCAACAACAACAAATGGCAAAGAAGAGAAAGTTGTCACAGCGGGATTCTGCTTTTGGGGATGGGATTGATATGCAGCGAGCTATGGGTATGGCGGTGGATATGGGATTGGCTGCTGAGGAGGAGGGCGAGGAATTGATGAGCATGTCGGATGATCAGATGGTATGTCTCATGCTAGCGAAGGGAGGCTGACAATCTAGCTGGAAGCCATTGCCATCGATGGCTACCTTGCGGACCTACCCCTTTCGACATTCGTACACAATCTCCCTTATATTCCCCAACAGCAACAGCCCGACAACCACATGACATTCAACCCCGAAGACTTCCCCGCTGGTGATATGGACCAACATACCACCTCGGCACTTCGAGAAGCTATTTTCTCCCTCCACGAATCGAGCGGTGGAGGTGCGGCTCATGGTGACGGAACAGGCGAAAACCAAGACAACGACGGCTCAGGAGGACAGGACGAGACTGATCCTCATCTTGCTTTACTCGACCTATCGATCCCAGGCGAAGATGGCAATGACGGCGAAAACCAGTTGAGCGGTTTGGGCAACTTTACCTCCTCCACATCGTGTAACCACTCATCAGTCATTCCTCATGTCTTGTCGTTACTCGCTTCTCAGCCTCTCGAAACGAAATCAGGAGCCAACACTCCACTCACCCTATCTGTATTCTCCCCTCTCGCTCGATCACTCCGACTCTTCAACTCTGTCACTTCCTGCCCCAACTGTTCAGCCAATCCACATCAAACTCTACCCCAACTCGCCCTCCTCTCGCGAACCACCACGATCCTCACATTCCCCTTCCCACCCGTCGAACCAGCTTCGGGTCAAACCGCCCAAATCCAGATTCATGGCGCAAGATTAGCGGGAACTGGTGTTTCTCAAGCGATCGAACAACATATCGTAGGAGTTATCTGGGATTCATGGCGAGCGTCAGTACGAGAAATCTTCGCAGCGTTCGAGAGAAAAGCACAAGAGGTCATCACTCAAACGGCAATGGCTAACGCCGCGGCGGAGAATGGAGGACAGAACGCTAGTAGTTCGGAAACTCAACGGGCGGGATTGATGTTTCAAGCCATGTCCAGGTTGGTCACTGCGATGGACGAGGTTGAAGGGTGATGGAAGAAGGGAGGAATAGAATTGTAAGAAAGGCAAAAGTGAAAAGGTGATTTGGGAATTGGGGTTTGGTAATTTTTTCATCAATAAATTCAGCATTGTTGGTATCAGTACATAGTAATTCAAACAATGTACAATTAAGCATCGAGCGTTGGCAGGGCATTATCATCAAGTTGAGCAAATAACCGCGGACTATCATTAAGAAATCCAGAAAGGATATATACAACAATTCCCTTATTCATCACCTACCCTTTCCACTCGCTTCGCCTTGCCCGCTAGCCCCAGCCCCAGGACTGGTCATACCAAACCTCTCGACCTTGTTCCAAGGTGGTCGCTCATCATCGACAGGACTCAAGAGGGTGATGTACTCGACAGGTGGTCTAGTAGGTAGTGGCGGAGGAGGAGCATCCGGATCAATAGGCGCAGATACCTTTCGAGTCTGTGTGAGAGGGGGTGACTTCTGTGAGACGGCAGCTTGAGCCGATTCGAATCGTTTTCGCATTTGTTCCTTTTCTTCCGCTGCCGACATGTACGCAGCTGGAGGCTGTGAAGCTGAACCCGATCCTGACCCTTGACCCTGGGGATATGAGTCGATCGAAGGAGGATCGTCTCGAGGTTGGGTCGATGTACGGTTGACAGCGGCTGTGGCTTCTTCGAATCGACGACGCATTTGTTCCTTCTCCTCTGCTGCTGATAGGTAGGCAGCTGGTTTTGATCCACTCCCATCACCACTACCACTTCCGCTACCAACTCCGCTACCGCTGGATATTTGTCGAGGAGATTGGGCTTGAGCTGGAGGCGGTTGAGTCGATTGTCGATTGACAGCAGCAGTGGCATCTTCGAATCGTCTTCGCATTTGTTCCTTTTCCTCCGCTGCTGATAGGTATGGTTTTGGCACGGGATTCGATGGTTGGGCTGCTCCAGAACCAGAGCCGGACCCCTGGGCATTACCGTTCGGTGCCGACCGGTCGAGAGATGGCGATCCGCCAACGGCAGCGGTAGCAGCTTCATACCTCTTTTTCATCTGTTCCTTCTCCTCCTCCGCCGACATGTACTGACTTGACGCATTCGGTACAGGTGCCCGGGCGGATGAACCAGAAGCATTCGGTTCTTCGACTCGGGGTCCACTTCCCTGGACCTGGTTGACTCTAGATGAAGCTTCTTCGAACCGTCTTTTCATTTGCTCCTTTTCTTCCGCTGCCGATAGGTATGCGGTCGCTTTGGACGATGCGGGTGGAGATGCCGATTCAAGAGGTGGTGGTTGATCAGCGTACGAATTCGATCCGACACCTGAACCGGAACCGCCCGCTGCGTTATTGACTTTATCGAGTGCTTCGTAATATCGTTTCATCTGTGCTTTCTCATCTATCGCTCCGCTTGGTGGTAGTTGTCGCGAATTACCCAAAGTAGGGGTAGGACCGACTTGCATTGAGGTGGGTCGTCTTGAGCTTGAAGCAGGTGCAAGAGGCGAAGAGGGCGTAGACGAGATTGGGTTGGAGACGATACGAGATGTTGGCCGTTGGTCTCTCGAGGGGTAGATGGCGTTGTAGGGGATAGGATCTTCGGTCCGCGTAGGTGTAGAGGTTCCACTGGCAAAAGGCGATCCGGCCGAACTATTACCCATGTCGGAAGCGACTCGACCAGCAGCTTCTTCATATCTCTTCCTCTGCAGTTCCTTTTCTTCAGCAGCGGATAGAGTAGCCCATGGCATACCGCCGGTCATGGGTGAACTAGGTCTGTCATTCGACGACCCACCACCACGAGCGACTGCATCATTGTATCGTTTCTTCTGGATCTCTTTCTCCTCTGCGGCGGTCAAGAAACTCGGTTGTCCAATGACAGGTGACTGAGGTGCGGCAGCCGAACCGGTACCAGAGCCAGATCCAGATCCAGTGGCAGCTTCGTACCTCTTTCTCTGTTGTTCCTTTTCCTCGGCAGCAGTGAGCACTAGAGCAGGAATGACGGGTGATGATCCGCCAGAGGAAAGTTGAGTATGACGTGAAGGGGTATCGTAATCTGGTGGTGCGTCCATTCCGATATCCTGCATCGATGCGCCGGTTTGTGATTGGATATTGGCAGCTCGAGCTCTTGCTTCGTTAAATAAGCGCTGTTTCTCTTGTTCGGCAGGGAGCCATGCGGGAGGTGGGCCAGGTGTTCGTGTGGGTGTGCGAGCACCATTTGGTGGTTCTGCCTGGCTAGTCAGCTTGAGACCTGGTAGATTAGCTTACATATTCTGTCTCTGCCAGCGATTCTAGTTGATCTCTATCTCTCATCCCGAATGTACCCGTTGTCATCGTCGAATACCTCTTGTTTCGCATATCGCCCTCGTCCTGTCTGGTGGTAGGTGACTCGAGCTGTGGTGATAGAGGTCGATCTACAGAGGAGCCGTATGAAGGGGTCCGAAGTAGATGTCCATTATGATATGGCGCCGGAACAGGCATCGAATTTCGGCCAACGGGCATAGTCGAGTATGATCTCGAGCCCGAGTTTGACATGGCCATGGCCATGGGTGGACCACCGAATTCATGAGTTGTAGTAGTGGTCGTGATTGTCGATGACGATTTCCTGCGATTGTCCTTTGGGGTCGGCTCGAAGCCTTGGACAGGTGGGCGGGAGAGTGGATGACCAGAGAATCCAGGTGGGAAATCTGGTTGGCCTAATTCGCGTGAGATTGGGTTGCTTGGAGTGAATGTGCGAGGTGGTCCAATGGGTGATGATGCGTGTGGAGAGGTTGGGGGCGAGTCTGGGCGGGTCGACGGTGGATTAGACGAGTGGGGAGCAGATGGGCCGGGGCAGAGGGGTGGGAAATGACCAATATCCCTGCTTGTTAGCCAAGCCCTCGGCACTTATCCAGAATCACTGACCTGACCGCCTGTTGGGAATGCCCTCTACTGAAAGGCCCAACCACATACTTGATACCTTTGATCACTATCTCTGGAGTCCCATCACATACAGCCTTTACTTCCAGCTCGTATCCCACTTCGATCGAACGACCGTTTCTGACGGTCACCAACAACTTGTCGGCAGACATGGGTATATCTATCCTTGCCGACTTTTCCCCTCCCTTGCCCAATGTCTCGTCGATGGGATATCGTGCAGTTGCAACAGTCCTCGACTTCGTTGTTGGCGGCGGTACCTTTTTCGACTTGCGTTTATCCTGCGCCGGACTGACCTGAGTGATGGTCACAACTTCGAGGAGTGTGCATTCGAATCCTTTGACTCGGAATGGTTTCGGTTCGTTGGATCGCAGTACCGCGGTCAGGAGAATACGGTCGTTTGGGCCGAATGCCGAGTATGGTCTCTGAACAGTCATACTGACTTGTCCCTTTCCAGTAGCGTTGAACTCGTCCGGTTGATTGTATAGCGGCCAAGCGGAATTGAGCTCATGCTTCGTGATCCTCAAATCCTCCGTCACTTTGTTCACACTGGAAGCATCCTTCTTGAACATTCCCCCTTTTTGCTTGTAGCAAACAGCCGCCACTAGCTCGTATCGTATCCCCGAATCCTTCATCATCATCACCGTAGGCGGTATATTCTCGGGAAGCGGTAAAAAGAATTTAAAATCGGCAGTCTCGAGTATATCGAATTCTTTATTCGGGGTCGTACATTGCCATAATGTCTGAATCTCTCCAACATGTTCCCATGTCGTCTTGTCTTCAGATGAAGAGGTCTTGAATCCAGGTGGGATCGTTTCGTGTTTACGTATTTCGACACGGACCCATTTCGCCTTGATGGGCACAGCACCGACACGGACTTCGACTGTACCGTGAATACCTGGTGGTCGACGTGATGGTCCACCTGGGATACCTGGGAATCCTTGGATGAATGGCAAGTGCGGTGGTGCACGTAGTGACACGCGTACCGGGTGGGACATGGTGTACTGTGGGTAGACAGAGGAGAAGCATAGCATACACAGACATTGAATAGTAAACACACGCATTACGTAATCAGCTGGTCGGGGCACCATGGACGTCATCGATCGACCTGTTGACGGTGAATGTTGCGACTCAACCACCTCTTTCACTCGTACACTATCCCCAGAACATGAAAGACTTTCTCGTATCAGCGCTAGAGCCGCTGGTCCCATATATCCCACTCCTCCCGAAACCGGTTCTCGCCGGGACCAAGTATCTACCGATGTTACCAGCACCGGTCCGAGCAGTCGTCCCGTACCTACCGCTACTACCGACTCCGCTACTCACCCTCGCTCCCACCATCGCTTTCCACTTGGCATCTCACCCTACGCCTAGCCCCGTGGCCTTCTTCACTTCACCTCAAACGCACCCCCTACACGCCCCGCTACTGTTCCTACTATCCTCGATCCCATTCACCTATACATTGGGATTGATCAGTAATAACGTATCATGGGTCGATCGATGGTGGCCTTTCTACACCCCCTTCTGTTCGTTCCTGCTGGTTCTACATATGGTCTTCAACGAACACGCAGCTGTGTTGACGCATAATGCCCCTCGGGCGTTTTTGCTATTCGCCCTCCAGATCTGCTGGTCGGGAAGGTTACTCTCGCATGCGATGAAGCGAGGATTCTATGATCTCACAGGGGAGGATTATCGATATACCCAAGTCAGGAAGATTATTCCTAAATGGGCATTCGCGTTGATTCACCTCTTTGTCATCGCCATCGCTCAACAGGTATTGATCTTCACCCTCTGTCTCCCCGTTCATGCAGTCATGGTCATGCCGCCTTCCGAACTCTCCGCTGGTCCAATCTCGGCACTCAGTATCCCTTTCTCGGCCCTCATCCCGTTCTTGCCAATATCACACATCTCGGCACCTCCATCGACACCTGTTCTCAACTTGGCCGACTTGTTCCTCACCGCCCTTTCCGTTGGATTGTTGTACATCGAGTGGACATCCGATCGTCAGATGTACGAATTCCAGGAATCAAAGCACAACGCTCCGGCCGGTACAGTCAAGATTCACCCTGGACCGTTCACGCCCAGATCAATGTTTACAGGTGCCCCTCAACCCGCTTCATTTCCTGTATCGCATAATCCTGGATTCCCAACTAAATCGCTCTGGAGGTACTCCCGACATCCAAACTTCGCCGCAGAGCAGTTGTTTTGGTTCACCCAGGCGTTGTTTGTAGTGGGTGCTGGGGATAGTAGTGGTGTGACGAGGTCAGGTTGGGTTGGGGGTAGTGTTTTCGGACCCGCTTTTGCCGTGAGGATTACTATTGTTTGTATGGTATAATACTAACGACCACAGCTGAGTCTACTCTTCTGCGCAAGCACTTTCCTGACGGAGTGGATCTCCTCGTGTAAAGTGAGTCGACCTTGTGGGCTCCCGAGTATTCGGCTAACAGCCTAGTACCCTTCATACACCAAATACAGGCAATTGGTCGGCCAGTTTCTTCCTCAGGAAACTGCCATCTTGTGGCTCTGGGGACGGATAACGGGATCAAGGGCGCGGCTGGAAAAGGAAATGTATCAGGATCAAGTGGATCCAAAACGTAAGCAGAAAAAGTCGTAGTCGCATGTACGGGTAGCGGTCAATCGCTGTACATGAATTCGTCTTCTACTCCTGCCGGAGGAGTACTGCTTCTCGTTCTTCTCTGCAGGACCAGAATCCGATCCATATCGGGAATTTCGACGTACTGAGTCCGAGAGTAGCTTCGTTCTGTCAGATGTCGCTCATGGACCCGTTCTACTTTCCCCAATTGGTACAGGAGACGAAGCCAGGAATACGGAGCATGATGCCTAGACGCGGACGGTGTCAGCCGACGCTCCTACTTTGCACTGTGTACCTGACCAACCTGAGACTCCGCGTCCATTAGACCTATACAATAGCCGAAGATTAATAAACGCAATCTTGTCACTCATTCTGATAGCCCTACAACGATGCCATCACTAAGAGAAAGGTCAAAGCGCCCTTCCTATGCTCTGCTCGCAACTGGTCTTGAAGGTTTGTCAGATGAAGAAGAACGCGATTCAGACGCATCACAAGCAGAAGGTTCTCAAGCGGGTTCACGACGACGAGCTGCCTCTGGCGGATCTACCGACTTTGATCCTACCGAAGCTACGCAGTCCAAGAAGAAGGGGAAGGGAAAGGGCAAAGCGAAAGCTGTATCGGTAGACGACGACTCTGGATCTGAATTCGAGGGAGCGTCGAGTGAAGAGGAAGACGACGATATGGCGGATGATGTCGTGGATGAGAATGAAGCTGAGCAGGAGGAGGAAGATGAGGATCAAAAGCAGGATGAGATAGGAGATGAGAAGGATGACGAGATGGTCGCTCCTCTAGTCAGACCTCGGCCTCGAAATATACCTTCCGCATTCTCAAACGCCCCCTCGCATTCGAAACAAGCCACATACGTTCAATCCGAAGCCAACCTCATCCCCCAACAATACCGTCAACTCATAGTGAAACATGCCGAAACCATCGCTGCTCCATTTAGGGGGAAACCATCGGCACAACCCAAAGAACGTGATTATAAAGCAAGAACACTTGACCCTGGAGTGATGCCTTATGGACCAAACACACCCTACGTCACGAGGCTCAAGAAG
>Ga0308160_10007040_pt1 | contig 11290 bp, 6 predicted proteins | sample PhyFR1_FD_201036 | JGI IMG/M metagenome (GOLD analysis project Ga0308160, IMG submission 201036) | Phyllosphere microbial communities from UC Gill Tract Community Farm, Albany, California, United States - DLSLF.R1 | ecosystem: Host-associated > Plants > Phyllosphere > Unclassified | place: USA... | reverse complement strand
GACGGCGTGGGCCGGCTCGCGGGCGAGGTGGACTTCTCCAACGAGCACTTCGTCGGCCTGCGCACGGCGGATGCCCTCTACCGGTTCTTCGGCCGCAACGCGTGGGGCGCCCCCGTGGGCATGACGGTGCACGATTTCAGTGGCGCCGGCGATTCGGAGACCACGGCCAAGGCCTGGAGCGGGTTCCTGGAGCGCGTCTACGCCTAGCCCGGCTGGCCCACCACCCTCCCGTGGGCCCTGCCGGTGCGCGGCCACAAGAATGCCCGTTTAGCGGGAGCGGCCTGCATTAGCTGTTTCGCCACAGCGAATGCGGGCCGCTCCCGCTAACTCGCGTGGCGGCCCCGCGATTTCGGCGGCTGCCGTCAGGCGATAGCGACGGCGGGGGCCTGCGTCAGTGAGCGCCGCAGCTGGGGTGCGGCGTCGAGCCTGTCCTGGGCGGCCCGCAGGGCCAGCACGGCGGCCTCGAGTTTGCCGGGCGGGAGGGTGAAGGGGAGCCGAAGGTACCGCTCGAAGGCGCCGCCGATCCCAAACCGGGGCCCGGCGGCCAGCCTGATCCCGTGCTCCGGGGCGATCACGGTCAGTGCCGTACTGACGGGGGCCGGCAGCCTGCACCATACTGACAGGCCGCCGGAAGGTGACGCTGTTTGCCAGGCCGGCAGATGCTCCCGCAACAATGCCAGCAGCGCGGCGCGGTTGCCCCGAAGGGTTTCCAGCAGGGCCGGCAACGGCTCTTCCAGGGCCCGCACCAGGTGCGCTGCGGCCAGCTGTTCCATGACCGGTCCGCCCAGGTCCAGGACGCTCCGGGCCGCAGTGAACCGCTGGATCATCGGTTCGGAAGCGCGGATCCAGCCCGTGCGCAGGCCGCCCCAGTGGGACTTGCTGAGCGATCCCACGGAAACCACAGCACTGCTGAAGCCGGCCAGGGGAGTGGACTGGATGCCGTCGAGGTTCAACTCCCGCAGTGTTTCGTCCGCGATCAGTATGGTCCCCGCTGTGGCAGCGGCCGCTACCAGCCGGCGGCGCTGGGCATCGGGCATCATCATGCCTGTGGGGTTGTGGAAATCGGGAACGAGGTAGGCGATCTTGGGACGCTGCTGCGCCAGGGCGGCTTCCAGTGCCGGCAGGTCCCAGCCGGACTCCGCGAACCCGACCGGCACGGGCCTGCAGCGGGCGGCACGGATGGCGTCCAGCGCGTTGGGGTAGCTGGGGTGTTCCACCAGGACCTTGTCCTGGCGGTCGGCCAGAGTACGGATGATGATGGTCAGCGCGTGCTGCGCCCCGGACGTCACCATGATCTGCCCGGGGCCGGTGGGAACGCCGGCCGCCGTATACCTGTCGGCAATGGCCTGGCGAAGCGGCAGGAGCCCCACGGCGTCGTACCCGAATCCCGGCAGCAGCGCCGGCAGTTCCGTCATCGCCGCCGCGAAGGCCCGGTGCACCACCTCGCCGCTGGCCGGCAATGCCGAATAGGCCAGGTCGATGAGGCCTTCGGGCGCGGCCAGGCCGGGAGCCGTCAGTGCCGGCGTGGCGGACGTTTGCGGGCTGTAGAGGGCCGGGCCGAAGGCGGTCCGCTCCGGGATGCGTGTCCTGCCCCGGCTGCCCTGTCCGCTGCTGAGGAACCCCTGTTCACGCAGTGCCGCGTAGGCGGCGGTGACAGTGGTCCGGCTGACGCCCAGCGCGGTACACAGGGCGCGCTCACTGGGGAGTGCCGTGTCGAGCGGGACGCGGCCGTCCAGGATCAGGAGCCGGAGTACGTCGGCCAGTTCCCTGTAGGCGGGGGCGCTACCGTGGTGCCAGATGCCGAGCATGCGGCCGAGCGCTGCTGCGCCAAGGGAGGGAGCCATGTAGCCAGTATCTCAAACTGGCTATGTAAATCAATGCCAGTTGGATGAGAGGGTGGACCAATGATGCTCCGCAGAATCGTTCAGCTTTTCACCGGCCTTGCCATGTACGGCATTTCCCTGGCCCTGTTCATCCGTGCCGGTCTGGGCCTGGACCCCTGGGACGTGTTCCACCAGGGCGTGGCAAACCGGACCGGTTTGAGTATCGGCGCTGTGGTCATCATTGTCAGTTTCCTGGTGCTCCTGCTGTGGATTCCGCTGCGCCAGCGGCCCGGCTTCGGCACCCTCTGCAACGCCATCCTGGTGGGTGTCTTCGCCGATGTCGGCCTGGCGCTGATTCCCTCCCTGTCCAACCTCGCCGGACAGGTGGGCATGCTGGCGGGCGCCATTCTCCTGAACGGCATCGCCTCGGCCTGCTACATCGGGGCCAGGTTCGGCCCGGGGGCCCGTGACGGCCTGATGACGGGACTCGCGCGCCGCACAGGGTGGTCCGTGCGGATGTCCCGCACCCTCATCGAGGTGGCAGTCCTCGCGGCAGGCTGGCTGCTGGGCGGGTCAGTTGGCATGGGAACGGTGCTCTATGCGCTGGCGATCGGGCCGCTGGTACAGCTGCTGCTGCCCTGGTTCATGGTTCCGGCCGGCGCTCCGAATGTGGCCCGGGCGGCGCGTTCGGACGGGAAGCCCGACGGCGGCCCGGAAGCCGCGGGTGAGCCCAGCTATTCCGGGACGGGCTGGCACTTCGGGCAAAAGTAGATGTCTCGTTCCTCTTCACCGTTCAGTTTCCCCAGCAGTCCACGCCGCACCGGTGTACCGCACTTGAGGCACGGGTGCTGGTCCCGGCGGTACACCCAGTAGCCGGGCCTCCCGGCCATCCTGCCCACTGGCATGCCGCGGGCGTTGAGGATGGTGACGCGGCGGCCGGGGCCCAGGTTTGCTTCCAGGAGCTGCTTGGCGTCCGTCATCAGGGTGCGCAGGTCCGCCACCGCCGACACTGGGGTGGCCGGATGCACGCCGGAAAGGAAGCAGGCCTCGCAGCGGTAGATGTTCCCGATGCCGGCAAGGTTGCTCTGGTCCAGGATGGCCACGCCGATGGGAACGTCCGGCCGTGCCCGGAGCCGGCGTTCGGCCTCGTCCAGGTCCCAGTCCGGGCCCAGGAGGTCCGGCCCAAGGAACCCGACGATGGAGTCCTCGTTCGCTGTCGCCACCACTTCCAGGATGCCCAGGGAGAAGCCGACGGCGTCCGCGGCAGCAGTCCGCAGCACGCACCGCGCTGTGAAGCCGGGTTTCCGCCACCTGCCGCCTGGCGGGTAGACCTGCCACGTGCCTTCCATCTTCAGGTGGGAGTGAATGGTGAGGGCCTTGTCCTCTGGCCCCTTCACCCGCATGAGCAGGTGCTTGCCCCGCGGTACAACCTCGGTCACCGTCCATCCTGTGAGGTTCAGCGTGGCGAACCGCGGTACCCGGAAGTCCGATGCGGTCAGTGTCTGGCCGGCCAGCGCCTCGTGCAACTGCCGGGCGGCCCGCCACACGGAATCTCCCTCAGGCACGGATCCTCAGACCTTTGGGAGTGGAATAGGCGCCGGCAGCGCTGAGGGCAGCGGCAATGGGGGTGTCGAGGATCCCCTGGCCGTTCACTTTTTCCATGATCAGCTTGTCCACGGCTCCGCGGGTGACCACTCCCACCAGTGCGGCGCCGGCGGCGCCAAGGATGGCGGGGTCGTCGGAGAACGCCAGCAGTGTCTTGCCGCCCCGTTCCACGTAGAGAACCAGGGCGCCGCCCACCAGCACCACCAGGGCACCGGCTTTGCGGCCCGGCCTGTGGCCGGTGCCGGCATCGTCCCGCAGGGCCGGCCAGGGCAGCGCCGCGCCGTAGGGATTCGCAGGATCCGTGGCGGCCAGGGCAAGGGCCACGGGCTCGGGTTTGGCGATCTGCGTATCCTCCGCGTAGGAGCGCAGCCGGTCCACCGTTGCGGGGACAGCAAACTGCGCCGCACCGAGGTGTTCAATGAAGTACCCGCGGCGGCAACGTCCGGCTTCCTCGAGCCTGGCCAGGACCTTGTACATCAGGCCGAAGCCGCCCAGGATCTGCTCTGCCATGACCGAACCCCGGGTCACCACCCCATACCTGTCGAGCAGAAGCTCGGCCGTAGCCCGGGCATGGATGGTGGCATCCAGTTCCGGCTGCGGAAGGGCGGACCAGCGGCCGGCAGCGGTTGGGGGAGTAGCGGCTGCACCCTGGGAACCGTACCGCCCGCCGGCCAGGCCCGCCGAGCCCATCAGCCCGGTACCGTGGGAGCGGCCCAGCCTGTTCAGCCGTGGAGCCCTGGACCGGGGAGCCTTCGCCACCTGCCGGTGGGCCGTATGGCCGCCCGCGATCAGCGACCGGACGGGTGCGAAGGTGTCACCGGTGATCCGTCCCGCCCAGGCGAGATCCCAGAGGGCGGACACCACTTCCTGGTCGCTGAGCACCGAGTCCATGCCTCCCGCAACCTCCGTGAGCTGGCGGAAGAAGTATCCGCCGCCGTTGTTCCGGAGATGGTCGAGGAGCCGCAGGCCGGCATCACCCGGTTCGTAGTCCGGTGCAGGGTTCAGCGTCAGCTCCGCTGAGTCGGCCAGGTGCAGGCTGATCCAGCCGTCATTTCCCGGTAATGCACCGGCTCCGGACCAGAGGACTTCGCCGGCCGCCATGAGCTCGTCCAGCATGGCGGGCTGGTAGTTGGACACCCTGCCGGCCAGGATCAGGGGTTCCCAGGCCGACGCCGGGATGGGGACGCCGGACAGCTGGTCGATTGCGGTGACGATGCCGTCCAGTCCCCGCAGCGCCGGCTGCCCCCGCCCGCCGCCCGGGACCCGGACGTTTTGCCAGGCAGGGAGGAATCGTCCGTAAGCGGCGGCGTCCACGGGTTCCACTTCGGCGCGCAGTGCGGCCAGGGACCGCCGTCGGAGCTTCCGCAGCACTTCGGCGTCACACCATTCGCTGACGGCCGCGTGCACGGTTTCGCGCAGGATCTCTCCCTGCCGTCCGTCCCCGTCCCGCAGTCCGCCGTCCTCCGCTCCGGTTGGCGCGGACTCCGGACCGGCTGCGGCGGGCGTTGCGTGGGGCCGGAATTCGCCTTCAACCACGCGGCCGTCGTCGGCAAGGCGTTTGAGGGCAGTGCCCACCACGGCGACGCCCAATCCCAGCCGGGCGGCGGCTTCAGCAGCAGTGAAGGGCCCGTGGGTGCGGGCATAGCGGGACACGAGGTCGCCCAGCGGGTCCGCCACGGGCTCGATGAACGCCAGCGGCACGCCCATGGGCAAAGGAACGCCGATGGCATCACGAAGGCGGGCCGCGTCCTCCACGGCAGCGAAGCGTTCCGCCCCGCCGATGTTGACCTTGATGGCGCGGTTGGCCCGTTGCAGCGCCACGAGGTGGGCGGTGGCCTCCTCAACAGTGGCTGAGGCGGTGTGGAGCGGCGCGGTTTCAACAGGCTCAAGGACGGGGTCGTGGGCAGAGTCTGTGTCGGCCTGGGCGTCCGCGGTCCCGGCGGCCCCAGCCACCGGGGTTTCGCCGGGCTCCCCGGCCGTTGCGGGCTCAATCCCTGCTGCCGGCTCCAGCCGGGCGGCGGCTTCGTCCGGGGCCAGCGGGCCAAGGAGCCGCAGGAGGTCGGCCACACCCTCAAGTCCCCGCACCCTGCGGTCCGGCACCAGCCGCTGGAGTTCGCGTTCGGTGGCGTCGATGACCTTGGCATCCAGGAGCTCGCGCAGCTCCACCCGGCCCAAAAGCTCGTTCAGGAGGGTGGAGTCCAAAGCAAGCGCAGCGGCGCGCCGTTCCGCCAGCGGGGAATCGCCCTCGTACAGGAACTGGGCAACGTAGCCGAAGAGCAGGGACTTGGCGAACGGTGATGGCTGCTGTGTAGTGGTCTGCACCACCCGCAGTTCGCGGCGTTCGACGGCGGCTGCAATGTCCTTCAGCGCCGGAAGGTCGTAGACGTCCTGGAGGCATTCGCGGACTGTCTCCAGAACGATGGGGAACGTGGGGTATTTCCGTGCCACATCCAGCAGCTGGGCTGACCGCTGCCGCTGCTGCCACATGGGTTGGCGCTTGCCGGGGGTCTGCCGCGGCAGCAACAGGGCACGGGCAGCGCACTCGCGGAACCGTGAAGCGAACAGGGCACTGCCGCCCACCTCGGCCGTGACGATCTGCTCCAGTTCCTCGGGGTCGAAAAGGAACAGCTCGGCGCCCGGGGGCTCATCCTCCATCATCGGCACCCGCAGCACAATGCCGTCGTCGGCGGCCATGGCAGAGCCGTCCAGGCCGTACCGCTGGTGGAGCCGCTGGCCCACGGCCAGGGCCCACGGTGCATGGACCGGCATGCCGAAGGGGCTGTGCAGGATCACGCGCCAGTCGCCGAGTTCGTCGTGGAACCGTTCCACCACCAGTGTGGTGTCACTGGGGACCACCTCGGTGGCCTGTTTCTGTTCGGAGAGGTACTGGATGAGGTTGTTGGCGGCGAAGGCGTCCAGCCCGCTGGCTTGGCAGCGTTCGGCGGCTGGTCCGGCGTCGGAGGCTGACAGCTCACGCACGAAGGCGCCGAGGGCGCGGCCCAGGTCCACCGGCCGGCCCAGTGAATCACCCTTCCAGAAAGGCAGCTTGCCGGGCTGCCCAAAAGCCGGGGAAACCAGCACACGGTCATGCGTGATGTCCTCGATCTTCCAGCTGGTGGCACCGAGCGCGAAGACATCGCCCACGCGGGATTCGTACACCATTTCCTCGTCCAGTTCGCCAACGCGCCGGCCACCTTTGGGGGCCGGAGCCGGCTTGCCGTCCTCCGAGGGGGAGGCCGAGCCTTCCATCTCAGTGCCGATGATGTAGACGCCGAACAGGCCGCGGTCCGGGATGGTTCCGCCGGAGGTCACGGCGAGCCGCTGGGCACCGGGCCTTCCTTCGATGGTGCCTTCATTGCGGTCCCAGATGATCCGTGGCCGCAGTTCGGCGAATTCGTCGGACGGGTAGCGGCCGGCCAGCAGGTCCAGGGTGGCCTCGAACGCGGAGCGGGGGAGCGAAGCGAAAGGGGCGGACCGGCGGACTGTTGCAAACCATTCCTCGACGTCGATGCTGCCCAGGGCGGTGGCGGCCACCGTCTGCTGCGCCAGGATGTCCAGGGGGTTGGCGGGGATGCTGAGCCGTTCGATTTTGCCGTCCAGCATGCGTTCCACGGTGATGGCCGTGTGCACCAGGTCCGCCCGGTGCTTGGGGAACAGGACGCCCTGCGAGATTTCGCCCACCTGGTGCCCGGCGCGCCCCACGCGCTGGAGACCGCTGGCCACCGATGGCGGTGACTCCACCTGGACCACCAGGTCCACCGCGCCCATGTCGATGCCGAGTTCCAGCGAGGATGTGGCAACCACGCACCGCAGCCGTCCGGATTTGAGGTCGTCCTCGATGAGCGCGCGCTGGTCCTTGGACACCGAGCCATGGTGTGCGCGGGCCAGCACCGGGTCGGCCCCCGCGGAGCTCCCGGCCTGTGCCATCATGTGGGCGGGAGTCGCAGTGGAGGCAGGCAGGGCCGACGCCGGCGCGGAGCCACCGCCCGGCGCACCGAACGCCTCCGCGCCGTCCGCCAGTGGGCCGTCCCAGCCGCCGCCCGAGGCCATGAGCTGGCGTTCAGCATAGATTTCGTTGAGGCGCGCCGTCAGCCGTTCAGACAGCCGGCGGGAGTTGGCAAAGACGATGGTGGACTGGTTGGCCAGCACCAGGTCAACGATTTTTTCCTCCACATGGGGCCAGATGGACGCCTGCGGCTGCAGCCCGGAGGCGGGGCCGGAGTCGAACGCTCCCGCTGCACCTTGGAGATCGGACATGTCCTCCACCGGTACCGACACCGTAAGGTCCCAGTTCTTCTTGGACGGCGGGGCCACGATTTCGACGGGAGCGGTGCCGGCAAGGAACTGGGCCACGAGTTCCTTGGGCTCCACGGTGGCGGAAAGTCCGATCCGCTGTGCGGGTTTGGGCAGCAGCGCGTCCAGGCGCTCCAGTGAAACAGCCAGGTGGGCTCCGCGCTTAGTGCCGGCAACGGCGTGGACTTCATCGATGATGATGGTGTCCACCTCGGTGAGTGTCTCCCTGGCCCGGGATGTGAGCATGAGGAAGAGGGACTCGGGCGTGGTGATGAGGATGTCCGGCGGGTTGCTCAGCAGTGCCCGCCGGTCCGCCGTGGTGGTGTCTCCGGACCGGACGCCCACGGTGATCAGCGGGGCGGGCAGTCCCAGCCGCTTGGCTGTCTGCGTGATGCCGATCAGCGGGGAACGCAGGTTCCGTTCCACGTCCACGCCCAGTGCCTTCAGCGGCGAAATGTACAGCACCTTGGTTTTACGCTTGGGCGCACGGGGCTTGCGGGCTTTCGCCGGGGTTTTGGTTCCTTTGGCGCCGGCCACAGCGGCGGGTTCGGCAGCTTCCGCAGGGATTTCCGTTTCTGTCGCGGGCACTGCCGAAAGGAGCCGGTCCAGTGCCCACAGGAATGCGGCAAGGGTTTTGCCGGACCCGGTGGGTGCCACCACCAGGGCATGCGAGCCCGATGAGATGGCGTTCCAGGCGCCGTCCTGGGCGGGGGTGGGTTCGGTGAAGGCGCCCATGAACCAGTCGCGGGTGGGCCGGGTAAATTGGCCCATCGGCGCTGTGGCCACGGCGCCCCGAACCTCCATGGAGGGCTCTTCCTGGTTCATGCCTCCATCATGCCCCACCCCACCGACAGGACGGCCCGGGGGAGCGGCCCATCAATCCTTTCCGGCCTGTGGGAGGTTGCGGGTGGCAGGTCCTTCCAGGAGCGTTCCGTCGCTGCTGAAGCGGGAGCCGTGAAGCGGGCAGTCCCAGCTGCGCTCGCTGTCGTTCCAGTGCAGGATGCCGCCCAGGTGCGTGCACACGGCGGAAAGCCTGCAGGTGGTGCCGTCCACGGTGGAGACCGCCACTGGCTTGGTGCCGTCGCGGTAGACGGTGCCGGTGCCTTCTGCCGGAACGGGATCCGCCAGAGGCGTTGCGGAAGGGCGTTCCTTGTCCCTCTTCAGTACCTTCCCGCCTTCGGTTGCCAGCCCTTCGGCGGCCAGCGGACCCCAGCCGGTGGCAAGCTTCGCGGCCACCCCGGCGTTGAGGGCGACGGCGGACAGCGCACCGGCGGGGGACGTCACGCGGCGGTGGATGGTTTGGGCCCAGGGCAGGTTTCCACCCAGGATGTCCGCGGCAATGTCCAGGGAAGCTGCTACGGCGTTGGTCATGCCCCATTTGTTGTAGCCGGTACCGAAATAGATGTGCCCCCTGCCGCGGGGAAGCTTGCCGAAGAACGGCATCAGGTTGGTGGGCAGGTAGTCCTGGGCGGACCACGTATGCGTGGTGACGGCTCCCGGAAAGTGCTGCCGGGTCCAGTCCAGCAACCCGTCGAGGTGCGCCTTTTCGGATGCCGTCCGGCCAACGTGGTGTCCGTGGCCGCCCACCAGCAGGAGCCGCCGGCCGTCCGTCTCGACATCGCGCAGGGAGTGGGTGGGCTGTTCCACCGAGATGTACATGCCGGGTGGCGGGTCTTGGCCCTCCGGCAGTTCCACGGCCGCCGCATAGGAACGGCTGGGCTGGAGCTTGGCGAAATAGAGGCCGCGGTCCAGCACGGGGATGCCGGTGGCCAGGACCACCCGGTCAGCACGCACGGTTCCCTTGTCGGTCTTGACTGCTGAAGGGCTGCTGCCCGTCACATCCCGCAGCCGCACGCCGCCCACCACCGCGCCGCCACGGCTCCGGATGTCGGCGGTAAGTGCGTCCAGGACCTGCATGGGGTGGATCTGTGCCTGGTCCGCGAGACGGACGGCGCCGTGGACGGCAAAGGGCAGCCCGGCGTCGCGCACGTACTCCACGTCCAGTCCGGCGGTGGTCGAGGCACTGGCTTCTTCCCGGAGTTTCTCCGTGCCCTGGGCGCTGGTGGCGTACGTGTAGGCGTCCCGGCGCTGGTACGCGACGCCCTGCTCGTCGAGGTAGCGCAACAGCCATGCCTGGCCTTCCCGGTTCCCGTCCACGTAGGCCTGAACCTGTTGGGGCGAATACTGCCGCGCCAACCGGGAGAGGAAGGTTCCCTGCAGCAGGGACACCTTGGCGGTGGTGTTCCCGGTGGTGACGGCGCCCGGATACCGGGCCTCCACCACCAGGACCTTCTGCCCGGCACGGGCAAGGAGGAGGGCGGTAACCAGCCCTGTCAGCCCGGCGCCGGCCACCACTGTGTCGTAGGTGGTTCCTGCCTCAAACGGATCGGAAGTGAAAGCTTTTTTGCGGTCCAGCCAGATCGACGCCATGCCAGTTCACCCTGCCTCATCCGACGGCCCTCCGGGCCGATCTGTGATGGGTCCGTTATGGGCCCTGCCTTTCCACAGATGATTTGGTAAGTATACTTAGCTTGTCGGGGGTTAAGTCTATGGTCAGGCAGGACCCGGCGGCGATGACGTGCACTTATACGACTGAAAGCAGGAGACATCATGACCAGCATGAGTTCCACCGGTCGCACCGCAGGCCGGACCAACGTCCAAAAAGCAACCCTGGCAGTTGGCGCCGTCTTCCTCCTGGTGGGGGTTCTGGGCTTCATCCCGGGCATCACGTCCAACTACGAGAGCCTCGGCTTTGCCGGGCACGGTTCCGAGGCGTTGCTCCTGGGCATCTTCCAGGTGTCCATCCTGCACAACATCGTGCACCTGCTCTTCGGCGTCGCGGGAATCGCCATGGCCGGCAGCACCGCGCAGTCCAGGAACTACCTGATCGGCGGCGGTGCCATTTACCTGGTCCTGTGGCTCTATGGCCTGCTGATCGGCCAGGATTCGGCAGCCAACTTTGTTCCGGTCAACACCGCTGACAACTGGCTGCACTTCGTCCTTGGCGTTGCCATGATCGGCCTGGGCGTGGCCCTTTCCCGCGGGACAGCACGGACCGGGCGCACCACGGCCTGAGTACCACCAGAGACAAAAGCAGGCGGTCCGGCAGATGCCGGGACCGCCTGCTTTTGCGTGGCGTGGAGCAGTCGCCTCAGGCGGGCTGGAAAGCGCCGATGGTCAGCAGTTTGATCTCTGCGTTGTTGCAGGCAGTGGTGGGCTGGGCCAGGAAAAGGGACGCGGTGTCCTCCGGCGGGTAGATCCGGTAGCCGGCCGCCTCAACCGGTGAGCAATCCGTGTAATTGCCTGCCTGCGTGTAGCGCAGCTGGGCCCAGCCGGTTTGACCCGGTTCCAGCAGGACATCCGTGACAGGAACGGACTCGTCCCGGTCGGCCGCCGCGCCGATGGGGCCGCCTGCCGCGTCCGCTGCGAGGGACACGCCGGGGAAGCCCTTGAGGATGCAGGGTTCGCTGCCGGTATTGGTGAGGTTGAGCTTCATGTAGACGCTTCCTGCGGCGCCCCCTCCGGTGGCGTCGGTGGCGGCGGACAGCCCGGCTGCCTTGCACAGTCCG
>Ga0308160_10007039_pt1 | contig 11290 bp, 4 predicted proteins | sample PhyFR1_FD_201036 | JGI IMG/M metagenome (GOLD analysis project Ga0308160, IMG submission 201036) | Phyllosphere microbial communities from UC Gill Tract Community Farm, Albany, California, United States - DLSLF.R1 | ecosystem: Host-associated > Plants > Phyllosphere > Unclassified | place: USA... | reverse complement strand
CTGGCGTCGCCACCCAGGGCGGCGATGTGGTCGGCCAGGTCGTCACCACGATGAGCGGCATCGAAGCCTCGTCCAAGAAGATCGCCGACATCATCTCGGTCATCGACGGCATCGCGTTCCAGACCAACATCCTGGCGCTCAATGCCGCGGTGGAGGCGGCGCGCGCCGGCGACCAGGGTCGCGGCTTCGCGGTGGTCGCCAGCGAGGTACGGACGCTGGCCCAGCGTTCGGCCGGCGCGGCCAAGGAGATCAAGGGCCTGATCGACGAATCGGTGACCCGCGTCAGCGAAGGCTCGGCCCTGGTCGACCAGGCCGGCAAGACCATGCAGGAGATCGTGTCCTCGGTGAAACGCGTCACCGACATCATGGGCGAGATCTCCGCCGCCTCGCAGGAACAGTACGCCGGCATCGAGCAGGTCAATCAGACCGTGACTCAGATGGACGAGACCACCCAGCAGAACGCCGCGCTGGTGGAGGAAGCCACGGCCGCCGCGCGCTCGATGGAGGAACAGGCGGGACAGCTCAGCGAAGCGGTGGCCGTGTTCAAGATCGATGAGGTTCCCGCGGCAGCGCGCCGCCGTCCCGCGGTCAGCGCGCCGGAGGTGGCCGCCGTGGTCAAGGCGCAGGTCGCAGCGGCGACGCGTGCGGTGCGCAATGCGCCCAAGCGCGCGGCAGGCGGTGGCGGCGACGCCAGTTGGCAGGAATTCTGAGGCCTCAGCCGCCATGCCGCTGACGCATAGCGGCTGCAGTCCAGGCCGGTCGGCAGGCGTTCTGTCGCACCGGCACTGCGTGATGATCGGCAAGCCCGAATCGCAGGTTCGGGCTTTTCATGTCCGCGGCACGAACGTTCGCCATGCGCGGCGGCAGTCTCGAACAAAGCGACGTTTCATCGCAGTGATCGACGGGCCAGGTAGAGATGCCCCGGATCGTCAAAGGCATCGCACGGCGGCAGCCGCGGCGGCGCGAAGCATGGGAATGATTCTCATGTGGGCAAAAAGGACCCTGATCCAGCCCTCAAGTTTCTGGGATGAGCATCCTGAGCCGAACATTTTTCCGATGGCGCCCTAAAGTCCGTCCGGCAAATGCCGTTAAAAGTCTCAATATGAGAATTTGTCTAAAAAATACTACTAAAGTTTTCGCCCTTTCCTGCTAGGGACTGCCGCCGTCCGACAGGCGGACCTCCACGTCTCTGGGCCAGACGAACAGCGCTAACAGCCTCTCCTGCACCTGCGTCACGTCTGCTGAGCTCCGGCACCATGCAGACCGCTCACTCTCCCCTGCCGGGCACATACCTTCGTTCGATCACTCGTTCACCTGACCCGGTAGAGCCACATGACTTCCAAGAATCCATCCATCTCCACTCAGCTCGCCATCGGCTTCGGCGCCGTGGTGCTGGTCATGCTCGTCGTCGGCGGCATCAGCCTGAGCAGCCAGTCCAAATTGAACAGCGCCATGGCGATCAACGAACACACGTTCAAGGTGTTAGCGACCGGGCAAGAAATGCAGGAGAACGCACTCAATATCGAGACCGGCACCCGCGGCTACCTGCTGTCGGGCGACAAGCAGCATCTGCTGCCCTTCGAGAAGGGCCGGGCCGCGTTCGAAAAGGGCTATGCCGACGCCAAGCAGCTGACCGTGGACAACGCCAAGCAACAGACGCGCCTGGCCGAGTTGGACAAGACATATCAGCAATTTTTGGCAGTGGAAAAGGACACCATCGGCGTGCGCGATGCGGCCAACGGTGCCGAACAGTCCCTGGCCGTGTTCCGCGAGGGACGCGACCGCGTGGCGATGGGCAAGATCCGTCAGCTGCTGAGCGATTTCGCCAACGAAGAGACCAGCCTGCTGGCCACGCGCAGCGCCGAGCTGGAAGCGGTGCGCACCCGCGGCAAGTGGTCGGTGCTGATCGGCAGCCTGATCGCGGTGCTGGTCGCCGTGGGCATGGGCCTGCTGATCCGCCGCCAGTTGGTCAAGCGGATGGGGCAAGCGATCACGGTCGCCGACGCCATCGCCTCGGGCAATCTCGACAATGCCATCGACACCCGCTCGCGCGACGAAACCGGCCGCCTGCTGATCAGCATGAACAAGATGCAGACGCAGCTGCAGTCGGTCCTGGCCGCGCAGACCGAGATGGCGCAGCGCCATGATGCCGGCCAGATCAGCTACCGCATGGACGCCAAGGCGTTCCCTGGGCAATACGGCCGCATGGTGCACGACAGCAACGAACTGGCGGGTTCGCATATCGCGGTGAAGCTGCGGCTGGCGCAGATCATGGGCCGCTACGCGATTGGCGATTTCAGCGACGACATGGATCGCCTGCCGGGCGAAAAGGCAGTGCTGACCGAGACCATGGACAAGGTCAAGCAGAACCTGACCGCGATGAATCGCGAGATCAGCCAGCTGGCCACGGCCGCGGCGGCGGGCGACTTCAGCGTGCGCGGCGACGCCGACAGTTTCCAGTACGACTTCCGCGCAATGGTCGACAACCTCAACCAGCTGATGGCCACCGCCGACGGCAACCTGCAGTCCTTGTCCGCGCTGCTGCAGTCGATCGCCGCAGGCGACCTGACCGCGCGCATGCACGGCGAATTCCAGGGTGTGTTCGCGCAGATGCGCGACGACGCCAACGCCACCTCCGAGCAGTTGGCCGCCATCGTCGGCCGCATCCAGACCGCCGCGTTGAGCATCAACAGCGCCTCCAGCGAGATCGCCACCGGCAACGACGACCTGTCGCGCCGTACCGAGCAGCAGGCCGCCAGCCTGGAAGAAACCGCCGCGTCGATGGAAGAGCTGACCTCCACGGTCAAGCAGAACGCCGAGCATGCGCGCCAGGCCAATCAGCTCGCGGTCGGTGCCGCGGCGGTCGCCTCGCAGGGCGGTGATGTGGTCGGCCAGGTGGTGACCACGATGAGCGGCATCGAGACTTCGTCGAAGAAGATCGCCGACATCATCAGCGTCATCGACGGCATCGCCTTCCAGACAAACATTCTGGCCTTGAATGCCGCGGTGGAAGCGGCACGTGCCGGCGAACAGGGCCGTGGCTTCGCCGTGGTCGCCAGCGAGGTGCGCACCCTCGCCCAGCGCTCGGCCAACGCCGCCAAGGAGATCAAGAGCCTGATCGACGATTCGGTCAGCCAGGTGTCCAACGGTTCGGCGCTGGTGCGCCAGGCCGGCCAGACCATGACCGAGATCGTGTCCTCGGTGCAGCGCGTCACCGACATCATGGGCGAGATCTCCGCCGCCTCGCAGGAGCAGTACGCCGGCATCGAGCAGGTCAACCAGACCGTGACCCAGATGGACGAGGCCACGCAGCAGAATGCGGCGCTGGTGGAAGAAGCCACGGCCGCGGCGCGCTCGATGGAAGAGCAGGCGCGCGAGCTCACCGAAACCGTCGCGGTGTTCAAGATCGACGATGCTCCCGCGACGACGGCACCGGCGAGCCGGCACCAGGCGATCGGCGCACCGGCCGTGACCGCGGTGGTCAAGGCAAAGGTGGCGGCGGCGACGCGCGCCGTGCGCAGCGCGCCCAAGCGCGTGGCGAGCGGTGGTGGCAGCGATACCAGCTGGCACGAGTTCTAAGCAGCACAGCCATCGCCATGCCGCAGCCGGCATGGCGATGGCGCTTGCGGAAAGCCGGAAAGATCCTGGCCGCCTGCGCAACACGCATTCGCTACACCTTGTCTCCGCGACCGGCGCACCCTGCGCCGATCGCACGGCGCATCGCCAGCGGCAACAGCGCCGCCTGGAGCGCAGTGCAGCTTGCGACGGCGAGCACATCGACACATGCGCAGCAATACGGCAAAAAATCCGCTGCAATCAAATCGTCACGGCAAAGCGACAAAGGTAACGCCACCTGACCCGGATGCTGGCGTCGCTTCAACAATCCGGCCGGCGCGCCGCTAAAGCATCCACTTCCAAACGTATCCGCAGACAGCCATCGCCATGAGGTCTCCCAAATCGCGCTGCACACTGTCTGTACCGCTGCCATTGGCGGCCGTCCTGCAACGGCCGGCAGCGCATGCCAGACGATTGCGGTCGCGGACCGTCTGATCTGTCACCCCCGATGACGCTCAGAGACTTTTCATGACGCTGTCCACCCAGGCCGCCGCCGGCCATCCCCTTCCCCCTTCCGGATCGCGCCGACCGCTGCGCGTTTGGCACGATCTCGCCATCGCCAGGAAGCTCAGCATCATCGGCATCCTGGTCCTACTCGGGCTGGTGATCCCGGTCCTGCTCTACAGCGACAAACTCGACGAAAGCGTCGGCATCAGCCGCAACGAACTGCGCAGCTATGCGCCGCTGCGCGAGATGCTGTCGCTGCTGGGGGCGCTGCAGGCCGAACGCGTCGAAACCGGCGCCGCCGCTGCCGATGCGGCGCGCGCGGCGGACCGGTCCCTGGCCGATCTGCAGCGCACCGTTCCAGCGCTGCCCGGCTTCGAACGCAGCGACAAGGCCTTGGCGGGCTTGCGCCAGGTACTGGCGAACGGGCGCGGCGACAGCCGCGCGGTCGCCGAACAGGCCGCCGCCGCGCTGGATGCGCTGCGCGACGACAGCCAGCTGGTCTATACCCCGTATGTGGAGAGTTACCACCTGGTGGTGGCCAGCCTGATCTACGGCCCCGATACCAGCGAAGCGCTGACCCGCCTGGATGCGGCAGCGGATCCGTCGCAAGCCGGCGCGGATGCGCCAGTGCTGCGCGAACAGATCGCGCAGATCGCGCGCGACCATGCGCGGCTGCGCAACGAACTGGAAAAGGCGGTCGGCCTGCTCGAGCAACCGGATCCATCGCTGGCCGCGGCCGTGGCGACCGAAGCGGGCCGCGCCGACGAGGCCTTGCAGCAATTGTCCGCCGCGCTGGACAGCGGCGCGCCCGACGCCGACCGCCGCTGGAACCGCGCGCTCGACACATGGGGCCATGCGCTGCAAGCGCTGAGCGCGACCTCGTTGCAGGCCCTGCAGCGGCAGTCGGCACGGCATCTGGCCGATGCGCGCGGCGCGATGTGGTGGACGATCGCCGGGCTGAGCCTGCTGACGCTGCTCATCGTCGTTTTGTGCGTGCACACCCTGTCGGTGCTGACCCGCAACGTCCGCAACGCCGCCAGCGTCGCCGCGCAGATCGCGCAGGGCCGCCTGGACACCGCGATCGCGGTCTCCAGCCGCGACGAAAGCGGCCAGTTGCTCGCCAACATGCAGCAGATGCAGCAGCAGCTGCAACGCGTGCTGGCTGCGCAGGTCGAGATGGCGCAGCGCCACGACGCCGGGCAGATCGGCTATCGCATGGACGAAAGCGCCTTCCCCGGCGACTACGGACGCATGGTCCGCGACAGCAACGCGCTGGCCGCGTCGCATATCGCCGTCACCCTGCGCCTGGCGCAGATCATGGGCCGTTACGCGATCGGCGACCTCAGCGAGGACATGGAGCGCCTGCCCGGCGAAAAAGCCGCGCTGACCGCGACCATGGACACGGTCAAGCAGAACCTGACCGCGATGAACCGCGAGATCAACCAGCTGGCCTCCGCCGCCGCCGCCGGCGACTTCAGCGTGCGTGGCAACGCCGACAGCTTCCAGTACGACTTCCGCGCCATGGTCGACAGCCTCAACCGGCTGATGGCCACCGCCGACGGCAACCTCGAGGCGCTGTCCGCGATGCTGCAAGCCATCGCCGCCGGCGACCTGACCGCACGCATGCACGGCGAGTTCAACGGCGTGTTCGCCAGGATGCGCGACGATGCCAACGCCACCTCCGAGCAGCTGGCCGGCATCGTCGGCCGTATCCAGAGCGCCGCGTCGAGCATCGACAGCGCCTCCAGCGAAATCGCCGCCGGCAACGACGACCTGTCGCGGCGCACCGAGCAGCAGGCCGCCAGCCTGGAGGAAACCGCCGCGTCGATGGAAGAGCTGACCTCGACGGTCAAGCAGAATGCCGAGTACGCCCGCCAGGCCAACCAGCTTGCGGTCGGTGCGGCCGCGGTCGCGGCGCAAGGCGGCGACGTGGTCCGTCAGGTGGTCAGCACGATGAGCGGCATCGAAGCCTCGTCCAAGAAGATCGCCGACATCATCTCGGTCATCGACGGCATCGCCTTCCAGACCAACATCCTGGCGCTCAACGCCGCAGTGGAAGCGGCGCGCGCCGGCGAACAGGGCCGCGGTTTCGCCGTCGTCGCCAGCGAGGTGCGCACCCTCGCCCAGCGTTCGGCCACCGCCGCCAAGGAGATCAAGAGCCTGATCGACGATTCGGTCGGCCAGGTCGCCAACGGTTCGACCCTGGTGCGCCAGGCCGGTGAGACCATGACCGAGATCGTGTCCTCGGTGCAGCGCGTCACCGACATCATGGGCGAGATCTCCGCGGCCTCGCAGGAGCAGTACGCCGGCATCGAGCAAGTCAACCAGACCGTCAACCAGATGGACGAGGCGACGCAGCAGAACGCCGCCCTGGTCGAGGAAGCCGCCGCCGCGGCGCGCGCGATGGAAGAACAGGCCGGACAACTCACCGAGACCGTCGCCCTGTTCAAGATCGAGCCAACCCATGCCACGCCATCGCACCGGTCCCGCTCCGCTACGGCAACCAGGCCGACGGCAGCAGCGATCGAACGCAAGCCGCAGCCAGCGTATGCCAGCCACGGCAGCGCCGCGATGGCAGGGCCGTAGCGCACTCGGTCCAACGGCGCCTGGCCCACGCATGAGCCGACCCGCATCGGCCGCGGAGCGTCTCCGCGGCCGATGTCGTTTGCATCGCCACCCGGCGACGGCGGTCCAGCGGCGAAGGCCTGGCACGGCGCCCTGCCCTGCTTCCGGCACCCGAATCGGCAATCGCCTAAAGCCAGCCCCCTTCCAGTCGATAACGTGAAGAGCCGGTGATTGTCGGCGCCGCGCCCATCGGGAGGCCCATGCACGATGCCACCATCGCCGAGGCGAATCGTCCGCGCCGGCTTGCGCCGTTGCCGGTCGGCCTGCTGTTGCTCGCCGTCTGGGCCGCGTGGTCGGCGGCCGGCCTGGTGTACCTCGCCAAGCCGCCGTCCGGCGACGGCGCCGACGCCGACGCCATCCATCGGCAATTGCTGGCCTTCGCGTCCTCCGCGCCACCGCGTGGCCAGGCCGTGGCGTTCCAGTTGCGCGTGGCCGGATGCGGCTGCACGTCTCGCGGCCCCTCGCCCGCGCTGCCTGGCCTGCTCAACATCGATCTGAGCGACCGGCCGGCGCCCGCGGCGCTGCCCTACCCGCTGATCGTGCTCGCTGCCGACGGTCGCCTGGTCTACGCAGGCCCTTCGCGCATCGAGGGCTGCGGCACCGCCATTGCCGCCGCGTCGCTGCTGCCGCGCCTGCTCGCGGCCGGCAATGCGCCGCCGCTGATCCTTTTCAACCACTGTGCATGCCCAAAGGAACCATCCGCATGAGCGCCTCCACCACCCAGGGAAGCTTTCTCGTAGGCAACGAGCGCTACGTCTATCTGCAAAAACTGGCTGCGGAGGCCGACCGCCTGTTCCTGGCGGTCGCCGCGTTCACCGGCATCGTCAGCCTCGCCGCCGCCTGGCGCCAGGGCGTATGGACGCCGTGGCTGGCGGTAGCGCTGCCGACCCTGGCGATCATCGCCCTGCAGGTGAAGCTCTACCCCGGCACGCTGCTGAGCCGCTGCACCGTGGCGCTGGGCCTGATGGTGCTGGCCGCCGTGCTGATCCAGCAGGCCGGCGGCATGGCCGAAGTCCACTTCGGCGTGATCGTGCTGATCGCATTGTTGCTGTACTACCGCGACTGGCGGCCGATCGTGGTCGCCTCCGGCGCCATCGCCGTCCACCACGTGCTGTTCTTCTGGCTGCAGCATCGCGGCCTGCCGCTGCAGGCGTTCGCGGCCGACGCCGGGATCGGCATCCTGGCTACCCATGCCGGCTATGTGGTGGCCGAAGCCGGGATCCTGGTGGCGATGGCGGTGCAGATGCGCAAGCAATTGCTGGACGTCGGCCACGACCCGCGCGACCTGGCGCTGCTGGCGCGCGCCATGGCCCGCCAGCAACCGCTGCCGGCCTCGATCCGCGATCTGACCCTGCCGGAAGGCTCGATCGCGCATACCCTGGTGGTGGCCAGCGAGCAGTTGCTGAGCAGCCGCGAACAGGACGCGGAGATCCAGCGCGAGAGCCTGCGCATCCGCACCGCCCTGGACAACGTCACCGCCAACGTGATGATCGCCGACGCCGAGCGCAACATCGTCTACGTCAACAAGCCGCTGGCGCGGATGCTGTCGGCGGCGCAAGACAACATGCGCCGCGAGCTTCCCGGCTTCGATGCGAACGCCCTGCTGGGACGCAACATCGACATCTTCCACAAGCGCCCCGAGCACCAAGCCAAGCTGCTGGCGGCGCTGCAGCAGACCCACACCGCGCAGATCCGGGTGGGTGGGCACACCATGCGCCTGATCATCAATCCGATCGTCAGCAGCGCGTCCGAGCGCCAGGGCTTCGTCGTGGAGTGGGCCGACCGCACCGACGAAATCCAGGTGGAAGAGGAAGTGACCCAGATCGTGCGGGCCGCGGCCGCCGGCGACCTCGACAGCCGCATCGGCCTGCACGGCAAGCAGGGTTTCTACCTGCTGCTGGCGCAGCAGCTCAACACGCTGCTGGACAACAACGCCGACGGCCTGGCGCGCATTTCGCAGCTGCTGTCGGCGCTGTCGCAGGGCGACCTCACCGCGCGCATGGACGGCGATCTGCATGGCGTGTTCGCCCGCATCCGCGACGACGCCAACGCCACCGCGACCCAATTGGCGACGATCGTGCGCCAGATCCAGGGCGCCTCGGATGCGATCAACACCGCCGCCGGCGAGATCGCCGCCGGCAACGTCGACCTGTCGCGGCGCACCGAGCAGCAGGCCGCCAGCCTGGAGGAAACCGCCGCCTCGATGGAGGAGCTGACCTCCACGGTGAAGCAGAATGCCGAGTATGCGCGGCAAGCCAACCAGCTTGCGGTCGGTGCCGCGTCCGTCGCCTCGCAAGGCGGCGACGTGGTCGGCCAGGTGGTGAGCACGATGAGCGGCATCGAAACTTCATCGAAGAAGATCGCCGACATCATCTCGGTCATCGACGGCATCGCCTTCCAGACCAACATCCTGGCGCTCAACGCCGCGGTGGAAGCGGCGCGTGCCGGCGAACAGGGCCGCGGTTTCGCCGTGGTCGCCAGCGAGGTGCGCACCCTCGCCCAGCGTTCGGCTACCGCCGCCAAAGAGATCAAGGGCCTGATCGACGCCTCGGTCGGCCAGGTCGCCAACGGTTCGGCACTGGTGCGCCAGGCCGGCCAGACCATGAGCGAGATCGTGTCCTCGGTGCAGCGCGTCACCGACATCATGGGCGAGATCTCCGCCGCTTCGCAGGAACAGTCGTCCGGCATCGAGCAGGTCAACCAGACCGTGACCCAGATGGACGAGGCCACCCAGCAGAACGCCGCCTTGGTGGAGGAAGCCAGCGCCGCGGCGCGCACGATGGAGGAACAGGCCGGGCAGCTGGCCGATGCGGTCGCGGCGTTCAAGCTGTCCGACGCGGCAACCACGTCCACGCTCCGCGCGCATCCTGCCGCAGCGTCTCGCCCTGCCATCAAGCCGGCGGCGTTGTCCGCAGTGCGCACTACATCGATCGCCCTCGCCAGGGGCACCGAGTTGCGCGAGTTCTGATCCGGCGCAGCGCCGTCGCCCGGCTTGGCACACACCGACATCCCGCGCTCACCGCAGCGCGGGGACGCATAGCGCTTCGATGCGTATGCGTCCCCATGCGATACGCATTTGCCGCAGGCCGGGTGGCCTGACCGCCTCGCGAATGTCTCGAAAATGTCCTTAAACTGTCCCGAGACAGGCAAAAACGCCCGGGAAATAAAGCCATCAATGACCATCGAACGGTCAATTTTTCGTCACCGCCGCCGATAGGAATTCACGCGCCGCTCACATAGGCGTTCTGTTCCCGCATAGGCGCCCCCATGAAAAAGTTCAGCCATCTCTCGGTCGGCACCAAGCTGTCGGCCCTGCTCACCCTCGCGGTCAGCGCCGCGCTGGTGTTGCTGGCCACCCTGATCTATCGCCAGTCCGCCACCAGCCATGAGACCCAGGTGCTCAAGGAACTCGAGTCGTCCACCACGCTGATGCAGCAGTCGGTAGCGATGTACGACCGGGTGCTGAGCGAGGAAACCGACCGGATGGGGCAGCTGTTCGCGACCATGCTGCCCGCCGGCGCGCCGCAGCTGGAGCCGGCCAAGACGGTGCAGATCGGCGACGTGCAGACGCCGACGCTGCGGATCGGGCCGCATGTGCTGAATCTCGATTTCGCCTCGGTGGACCATTTCGCCGACGCCAGCGGCGGCGTGGCGACGGTATTCGTGCGCAGCGGCGACGATCTGGTCCGGATCGCCACCTCGCTGCACGACCAGTCCGGCGCGCGCGTGGTCGGCACCGTGCTGGACCATGCGCATCCGGCGTATGCGCTGCTGCTGCAGAACAAGCCCTACACCGGGCCGGCGAATTTGTTCGGCAACGACTACATGACCCATTACCGGCCGCTGCACGACGCACAGGGCAACCTGGTCGGCGCGCTGTTCGTCGGCCGCAACTACACCCAGGGCCTGGCCGCGCTGCAGGAACGCCTGCGCAGCACGCGCATCGGCGAAGACGGCCACTTCATCGCCGTGGACATGCACCCGGCGCGGCGCGGGCAACTGCTCGCGCACCCGGTCTCCAAGGCCGCCAACGTGGAAGCGCTGGTGGTGGAAGCGGACAAGCCGTTGCTGCAGGCCTTGCTCGAGGGCAAGCAGGCCAGCGCCACGCTGCGGCTCAAGCGCGACGCAACTGCGGACGCGGCGGCCGAGCCGTTCCTGGTCACCGCGCAGGCCTACCGGCCGTGGCAATGGGTGCTGCTCGGCGCACAGCCGCGCAGCGCCATCGAGGCGCCGCTGCAGGCCTTGATGCGCAACATCCTGGCGTTCTCCGCCTTGATGCTGGTCGGCTGCGCCGTGCTGGTGTTCGTGCTGGCGCGGCGCATGGTGTCGCGGCCGCTGGCGGTGGTCGAGCAGGTGATCGGCGACATCGCCGCCGGGCGCCTGGAAAGCCATATCGAGGTCGGCCACGGCCAGGACGACGTGAGCCGGCTGCTGCACGGCATGCGCCGCATGCGCGACGATCTGCGCGAGCGGCTACGCACCGAGCGCGTGGTGGCCGCGGAGAATCTGCGCGTGCGCGTCGCGCTGGACGATGTCAGCACCAACGTGATGATCGCCGACGCCGATCGGCGCATCGTCTACGTCAACCGTCCGCTGGTGAAGA
>Ga0308160_10007038_pt1 | contig 11293 bp, 13 predicted proteins | sample PhyFR1_FD_201036 | JGI IMG/M metagenome (GOLD analysis project Ga0308160, IMG submission 201036) | Phyllosphere microbial communities from UC Gill Tract Community Farm, Albany, California, United States - DLSLF.R1 | ecosystem: Host-associated > Plants > Phyllosphere > Unclassified | place: USA... | reverse complement strand
TGGCGCCGATGCAGCGACGGTGTTGGGAGTTGCGCCATCTCGAGCGTCGGTCCTACGCCGAGATCGCCGAGGCGCTGGGTCTGCCGCACTCGACCGTGCGTGGTCACATCGCGCGTGCGCGAGCTGGGGTCGATCGTTCTCTCGTCAGCTGGCGGTGAGGCAGGGGATCCACACTGGTCGCGGTAGCAGTTCTGGTCTACTTCAAGTTCGATGGCGGCCGCATCCGGGTGATCAACGCGCGGTGGTTGCAGGAGCTGACTGCGTCCGCTGACAGTTCTCGTGGGCTCCTCGTCACGAGCGAGAACGGCGAGGTGCGGGTCTGCCGATCGCGGGGAGCAAGGGGAGCAAACGGTATCCCGGTGCCGGCCACGAACCCTCCCGCAGACCTTCTGGAGGACGACGGCCGACCGGGACTTCGTCGATGAATTGACCAGCTGCGTAACGATCACGATGAGGGCCCCTTAGCACCGCTGTTGCAATGATTGAGGTGTTGCAGCGAGGCAGTGCGGAGGCCTCAGTGCCCCGTGACCTCTCACGACACCGGTTGGGTGTCGTGAGAGGTCGCGGTCGATTGCGTCGCCCTGGGTCAGCCTGTGTAGGTGCAGGTGTAGGTGCTGACCCAGTCGATGTACAGGTGTCCTGCGGCACCCCAGTCGCCGACCTGGAACATGTACCGGTGCGCGGTCGTCGGCACGTTCCTCGTGACCGTCTTGATGACCTTGCTGTCGAGGGAGTACGTCACCGACTTCCCGGGGATCCACTCCTTGATGTGGCGGGATCTCGCCCCAACGAGCGACGGCGATCACATTGCGTGGAAATTCCTCCGGATGCGGCTTCGCATGGTCGACATCTTTCCACCGAGGAGCATGCCCTCACAGGTCACGACGCAAACGAACCTGCAGCAAACCCCTCACGCTGGGGCTAGTCGGTAGCCGTGAAGTTCTTGAAGCACCTGCGACATCGGGGTGTACAAGACGATGTTTCGGTCCGCAAGACGAGATGAAATCACTCCAACCAACGAGGCGCCGTAGGTGAGCATCGGTCCGCCTGAGTCACCAACCTCAATATTCGCGCCTTCATTTGCTTCCGCGGCAACCACGTGACGGAAGGTTGGAACGACATCGGCAGGAATGCTAATCCCGTGCCAGACGCACAGAATTCCGCTGAAAGCCCCACTCGAACAGAAGCGTTCATCCGGCGCGTCGCTGGATCCCTGAACGGGAACAGGGCGGGTGCGTGCTCGCTGGAACATGAAGACTTGTCCCCTCGCCATCGGTGTGAACGACTGGATCGGACTACAAAACGCTGCATGGCTATGAGTGCTACAGCGAAGTGGACTACTCGAATCCTGAATCGGTGGGACTTTCACCAGCGCAAGGTCGGAGTCTGCCGAACGCCACACGATAGTCCCGACGTGACGCCCACCTGCCCTGATATCGTCGCCGTTCCGGAAGCAATGTTTTGCGGTGACGACGTATCGGACGGCGTTCTGATACGGCGTGATACGTTGAAAAATGCCGGCTGGTACTAGCACCGGTCCGGCAGTGCAAGAGCCATCCGACCCGTCGAGCTTTGTGCCAACTAACTCTGTACCAGCGACTATGGGTAGTGCTGCGCGTGCCGGACTCACATCCGGCTGGGCCTCGGCGGACGGTGCGGGGATGGCCAACGAAAGGACCATCGCGGCTGGCGTCAGGAGTAGAAATAGACGCCCGAGCGCGTGACTGGGGCGCCTAATAGGCTTGACTTGGTCTACTGGGGTCTTTGTCGACATCATCTTCGTTTTGCGGCGAAGCATCATTTACCATTTCACTAGTTTGCCCAATTTATAGCGATTAAAAGCTTGCCAACTGAGTTCGAAGCTTCCCATATTCGCAGGGGTGGATTCGTTTTGTTGACGCGGCCAGTAGGGTGCGCACGTAGTTGCATGGGCATGGGTTGAAGCCTCAAACAAAATTGGAGACCGCGCGTTACTCCTACTGTGATCCCTACGACTACAGCTAGACGATCGTATGTTGAAGCTGAGCGCTTGATCCGAAGGGGGGCTGTAAATGTCGGGTTTTGCCTGAGGGGCTTTGCAGTAATGATTTTTTGGTTCCGAGCTCCGGGCCCGCCTCGAGCAGGCCGAGGACGATGCCGACCGGTACTGCGCCGAGATGTGTCGCCGACCCGTCCCCGCTGAGCCGTCCGCTTAGGGTCCGAGGTTCGCGGAGATCGCTGCGTTCGTTCTTCTTCCGTTCGGCTAGTCGGGCAGACTGAGTGTGATGTCTGATTCGTCGCCAGCCGTATCCGGGTATGCCGCCGCTCTTGCCGAGCTGAAGCAGCAAGTGCGCGCTGCCCGGTTCACGGCGCAGCGCCGCGTGAATACCGAACTCATCCGCCTCTACTGGGGGATCGGTGCGACTATCCTGCAGCGCCAAGGCGATGAGGGGTGGGGGAGCAACGTCATCGGCCGGCTCGCGACGGATCTGCGTGCGGAGTTTCCGGAGATGAAGGGGTTCTCCCGCGCGAACCTGTTCTACATGCGCCGGTTCGCGGGGGAGTGGTCGGCAGATGCAGTTGTCCAACAGGCTGTTGGACAACTGCCGTGGGGGCACATCACCGTGCTCCTCGATCGGCTCGACGATCACGATCTCCGGGACTGGTACGCCGGCCAGGCGGCTGCGCAGGGGTGGTCGCGGAACGTGCTCGAGTATCAGATCCGCTCCGATGCGCACACGCGGCTGCGAGCGGCGCCAACGAACTTCGCCGAGGTTCTGCCGCCGGGGGACTCGGATCTGGCGCAGCAGATCACGAAGGATCCGTACGTGCTGGACTTCCTCGCTCTCGACGGGGACGCGAAGGAACGCCACCTCGAGCAGGCGCTGGTCGATCGGATCATCGAGACCCTCCGCGAGCTCGGTGAGGGTTTTGCGTTCGTTGGCCGGCAGGTGCACTTCGACGTGGACGGGGACGACTTCTACGTCGACTTGCTGTTCTTCCACGTCGAGCAGCTCCGGTACGTCGTGATCGAGCTCAAGACCGGGAAATTCAAGCCGGAGTATCTCGGCCAGCTCGGCTTCTACGTCGCGCTTGTCGACGACAAGCTCCGCCGACCGCAGCACGCGGACACGGTCGGCCTGCTGCTGGTCGCGGACAAGAACGACGCCGTCGTCCGGTACTCCCTCGCGGGACAGCAGACCCCGATCGGTGTTGCCAGCTACGACCTCCTCCCGCCGGCGGTCCGCGCTGCTCTACCGTCGGAAGCCGACCTCGCAACCGCACTGGCGACGGAGACCGACACCCCTGAGTCCTGATCAGGAGCGCCTGCCACCAACAGTCCGGCCGTGTCTCACGAAGGGACCCGTCACCGGGCACATCGCCGGGCGGGTCTGTTGAGACGCCGATACCTGTGAGCAGCATCGCTCGGTGTCGTCCTTCTCGCTTCGCTCCGTGTCGTGATCGCGGACCGGCTGAACTGCATCGCTTGCCGGGACACCGGACTTGATTAGGGGTGGAAGCGAGACTCCGTTGCGTAAAGGCCAACCGCGGCGTCGGCCAACGTCATGGTGGGCTCCACGCAGACATTCGTGATCCCACGTTCGAACTCTTGGATGAGCGAGTCGGCGGGGAGCCCGGTCCCGTCGTCAATCTTGTTCCGCGCTGAAGTGAGCATGTCCGCTGCCGCAGCGAACTGTTGTTGCCCGGTCAGATCGGTGTTCCACTCGGCACAGCTCGTATCTGAGTACTGCTTGCTCCAGGTCTGTGTGTACTTGGACACGGTGGTGTCAGCAACATCGGCATCGGGACTGCTGCCGAAGGAAGAGAGCACCCCGATTAGAACGGCGAGCAGCACGATCCCGCCGCAGCCGAGCCCGGCGATCGCGCCACACCCGAGCGACCCTTTACCTTGGGCGGGGCCGCTGAGGTCTGGCGGTTTCGGCAGATCGGTAGGCACAGGAGTTACCCGACGTGTTGGCGCACCGTGGCACGGATTGCTTCCGCGTGCTCGTAGATGCTGTCCATGCCATCGATGGGGTGCTTCGTCTCGACCTTGTTCTCGTCGAACAGGCCGAGGTACTTCTGCTTCTTGCCGTTGAACCAAAGCCGAGCGATCGGCTTGCGGTTGTTGTCGTCGAGCAGGACGGCGAAGTACGACTTCTGGTCGCGGTGGGCGATCCGATCCGGCTTGACCTCGCTGCAGGCGATCGCCTTGACGATCTGGTAGCCCTCGAGCTCCTCGAGTGTCGTCTCGATCTCGGTGTCCCGATCGAGGTCCTCCTCGGCCACAGCCGCGCTCGTGACCGTCTCGGCCGGCGCCTCAGCACCGATGGGCGCGCTGTACGAAGCACCGAGGGCTGTCTTCAACCGGTCGTTGACCTGCTCGTTGAGGAACTGCTTCGATGCCTTCGCGACCAGCGTTGTGAACTGGGTACGGGCCTCCTGGGTGAAGCGACCGTCGTAGACGCGAGTGGTGAAGAGGCGCACGAAGTCCTCTTCCGGCTCACGGAACTGCGCAGCGATGGCTCGCTTGATGGACCCGACGTACTTCAGCTCCTCAGCGGCACTGATGACCGAGTCCAGGTCGAAGACGTCCTTCGTCAGCTTGCTGAGCTCCGGCAGCAACGTCTCGTCGATGTCGGCGAGATCAAGGACGAGGAAAGGCCGGTCGTCCATCTTGTTCGGGGCGTCGAGGTCCGTGTAGAAGTTGTAGACCTCGCCGTTCGTGAGCACCGCGATGCGGGCGTTCGTGACGGAGAAGTACCGGAACAACTGCGATGCGTGCTCGATCTTCAGCGGCTCGGTCGACTTCTTGCACTCGATGAGGATCTGCACCTCGCCGTCGCGCATGATCGCGTAGTCGACCTTCTCGCCGCGCTTCACCCCGACGTCAGCCGTGAACTCGGGCACGACCTCCAGCGGGTTGAAGACGTCGTAGCCGAGGATCGTCGAGATGAACGGCATGACGAACGCGTTCTTCGTCGCCTCTTCGGTCTGGATAGCCTCGCGCTGGTTCTGCACCTTCGTCGCCAGCGCAGCGAGACGCTCTTCGAACTCCACTGTTCCTCCTAGATCGGTCTCAGGCTAGTTGAGGAACCGTCCCATCCCGCACCCCGCACCACCCCTAGACAGGGGGGTGAGAGAAGTTCCGCAAGCCGCGTGTGGTGAGCGTGTCGATACCGCTGACAACAGCTGGCCAACCAGTGCTGGCCGTTGGATCGACCAGGGTGCCCCTGCCATGTTCGACTGCCGCGGCGTCAAGCTTTTGGTTCGTCGTTCTTCGGGAAGAGAGGTTCCCGGGGCGGTCTGGGGCGACGCGGCGGCTGGGTCCGGTCGAGGTAACGGGTACCTGCCCTGATGACGATGATCGTCGCCCAGATATTCAGGACGGCTAAGACGAGCGCAACGATGACGAAGAACGGGCTCGGAGCAGTTGAGTACATGTCACGATCCTACGGAGAGACGCGTACTCCTCGTGCCCGTTCCCCATTTGGCGGCTCCACCGACGTGTCTTGGTTCCCTACGGTTGCGAGACGTCTCGTCGGCGGCGAGATCGTGCAAGCGAGTTCCGCGAGAGTCCGTGGGACGGCGAGTCTCGCAACTATGTGTCGCAAGTGTGGGTGTGAACAGCTTCGCTCTGTGTCGTCGTTTTTGCTGCGCTCTCTGACTTTCGGTCTCAGTGGTGGCCATGGACGACGGCGTGGCCGAGACCGCGGCTGATTATCCACCGGTTGACGGGAGTGGTGACGATGAACGCGATGACGAGGGAGAACGCGAGGGAGCCCCAGAACAGCCAGTCGTTCAGCTGGGCGTCCATGGCGCCGGGGACGGCGACGATGACGGTGTTGTCGATGATCTCCATCACGGCGATGGAGACGGTGTCCGCGGCGAGGGCGACCTTGAACGCGGCGGAGAAGTTGAGTCCGGAACGGATGACGCCGCGCATGGTGAGGGCGTAGCCGAAGATGAACGCCAGCACGATCGACAGGATGATGGTGCCGGTGTTGTGCAGGCCCGTGGCGGTGCCGATGACCATGCCGAGGACTTCACCGATGGCACAGCCGGTGAGGCAGTGCAGCGTCGCTTGCGCTGCCATTGACCACGTCGTCGCCCCGTGGCCGTTGCCGCCGTGCTCGGTCATGGTGCGGTGTTCGTGGGCGTCCATATGACTCCTCAGGTCTTCGTCAGCGTCTCGGTCTTATACCGCCCGGGGGTACCGTAGCCCTGTAACGCCGAATGCTGCGGGATGTTCCCAGAACGGCTCCCGCGCGGCTCAGGGGCGGTTGTGCTCTCAGGGCCGCTCCTGCACCATGGAAGCCGCACCACGCCCCTGACTAGTACGGGACCGCATGCTCACCACCGCTTCGACGCCGCGTCGTCGCCTGCTCGTGCAGGCCACGGCGGTACTGGCGTTGCTGCTGCTGGTCGGGTTCACGGTCCTGATGCACAGCATGCTCGGTCACGCATCAAGCCACGACCACGCGATGACCGCGCCGGTCACCGCTGCGGCTGAGCAGCACGGCGGAAGCGCCCTCCACGCCGAACACGCGGCAGCGCCGGCCGGCACGGTGATGACGGTGCTCAGCGATGCCGGCTGCGACGGTGGTCTGTGTGCGCTGATGTGCTCCCTGATGGGGATGGCGTGCACGTTGACGATCGCCCTGTTCGCGTGGGCGCTGCTGCGGGCTCGGTCGGGTGGGATTCTCTACGTCCTCGCCCGGCTGCTCGCCTTGGCTGATCGCGTCGCTCGACGCGTCGCCGTCCCGAAACCGCCGTCGCTATCCGCGTTGCAGATCATCCGTATCTGATCCATCCCCGCGGGAGCCGCCCCACCGGGGGTCCTCCTGCATGCCCGGAAACCCGGGCGGGCGTCATGCCTGCCCGGCACCACTGACGCATTCACGGGAACGGATCAATGCACACCACCACCACGCGCGCCCTCGCGGCCGCCGCCGCCCTCTCGATCGGCCTCACCCTTGCCGGCTGCTCCACAAGCAACACCGGCAGCTCCACCGACAGCACGTCAGCCTCGTCGTCGGCGGCGTCAAAGCACAACGACCAGGACGTCTCGTTCACGCAGGAAATGCGCGCACACCACCAACAGGCGATCGAGATGAGCGACATGCTCCTCGACAAGGGCTCCGACGTCGACCCAGACGTCACCGCCCTCGCCAAGCAGATCAAGGCCGAGCAGGCACCGGAAATCAAGACTATGACCGGCTGGCTGCAGGCCTGGGGCGAGCCAACCACCATGTCGAGCATGGCCGGGATGGATCACTCCTCCATGTCCGGCGGGATGATGTCCGACTCCGACATGAACGCGCTCGAGAAGGCGTCCGCGCCCGACGCCGGGAAGCTTTACCTCGAGCAGATGGTCGAGCACCACACCAGCGCCGTTGACATGGCCAAGACCGAAATCGACAAGGGCAAGAGCACCGACGCCATCGCGATGGCGAAGTCGATCGTGTCGAGCCAGACCGAGCAGATCACCCAGATGAAGGACATGCTCGCGTCCAGGTGACCCCGGCGTGGGTCGCGGCAGGCACCCCCTTCCTGCCGCGGCCCACGACCGGCCTCCCCCCTCTCTCTAGTTCGCGGCACCACCAACGGAAAGGAACCGATCATGAGCACCACCACGGACATGCTCCGCACCTACCCGAAGGACCTCGGCGGCATCGACCAGGCAGCCCTCGCCGCCTGCATCGACGCCTGTTTCGAATGCGTCCAAGCCTGCACTGCCTGCGCCGACGCGTGTCTGTCGGAAGACATGGTCGCGGACCTCACCAAGTGCATCCGCACCAACCTCGACTGCGCCGACGTCTGCGCCACCACCGGCAACGTCCTTTCCCGTCACACCGGCTCCGACGCCAACCTCACCCGGGCAGTCCTCGAAGCCTGCCGCGCAGCATCCAAGGCCTGCGGCGACGAATGCAGCCAGCACGCCGACATGCACGAGCACTGCAAGGTCTGCGCCGACGCATGCCGCCGCTGCGAAGAGGCATGTGACGCCCTCCTCGCGACGCTCTAACACTGGAGCGGGATCGAGGGGTGTTCCCTGCTCCTCGATCCCGCCCCAACTTCCACTTGCGGAATGTCCGTCCCTGATGTCAGAATCGTCCTGCGTTCATAGTGCGCGCCTACAGCCGGCCTTCGGGTCGGTTTTTTTGTGCCCAGATGTCATGCAGCGTCCTCGCGCACGTCTGGCGCCTTTCAGTGCAACCGGCGGTTCCGGTTCACGCCCTCCTCGCGGAGGCCCCAGTCCTCGGACGTGCACGGTGCACGACCCCGAGAGTCAGCCGGTCGGCTGACAGATCGAACGGTGGAGGTTCCATGCTCCAGCTGTCGATTGAGATCCCTGCCCCCGCTGCCTACGCGGTCGGCTTCGCTCTCGCGGTGCTCTTCCTCGCGATCGCGATCCGCTACGCGTGGCCAGTTCTGAGCGACAAGGCTTCCCGCCGGGTCGCTCGGGTGCAGCGGGCGAAGGCTCTTCGCAAGAAGTAGCCGGACTCAAAAAACACGCCCCCTCCATCGGTAGGGAGAGCTCTGTCTTCATGTCGTACCAAAAACCTCCGATTCCGATACAACTGGTGGCGACCACGTTGACGGGCCCCCGGATCGGCGTGTCTTGTAGCGGAACTCAGTCCCGGATTCTACGTACCGCTACTACCCCCGCTGGTCGAGTTTCGCTACGTTCTTTCCATGGGTCACCTCCTCGGGTACGCGCGCGTGTCCACCAACGACCAGGACGCGTCGCTGCAGATCGACGCGCTCAACGCCGCCGGCTGCTACCGCGTGTTCGTCGACACCATGTCCGGGTCGCTCCAGCACCGACCCGAACTCGACAAGCTCCTCGACCAGCTCCGCCCCGGCGACACTCTCGTCGTCTGGCGCCTCGACCGGCTCGGCCGGTCCATCCGGCACCTCATCGATCAGCTGCACGCTCTCGCGGAGCGTGGGATCGGGTTCCGGTCCTTGCAGGAGGCCATCGACACCACCTCTCCCGGCGGCCGGCTCGTGTTCCACGTCTTCGCCGCGCTGGCGGAGTTCGAACGGGACCTCATCAAGGAACGCACCAACGCCGGCCTTGCCGCCGCTCGAGCCCGAGGCCGCACCGGCGGACGACCGTCCCGACTCTCCGCGGACCAGGTGCGCACCGCACGGCGGCTCTACGAGCAGCAGGACATGACCGTCGCGCAGATCGGCGACGTGCTCGGCGTCAGCCGCACCACCATCTACCGTGCACTCACGAAGCACGCCGAGCCCGTCGCGGCGCGACGAACCAAGCCTTCCCCAACGATGTAGCTGGCCATGGACGCGAGCGAGCGGTGGAGCATCCTTCGACTTCACGTCGAGGACGCCATCCCGCTCGCCACCCTGGCCCGCACCACGGGCGTCGCTGAGCGCACCCTGCAACGCTGGCTCGCCCGCTACCGAACCGGCGGATACCCGGCTCTCGCCGATGGAACCCGCACCGATCACGGGGCCCGACGGACGGCACCGGAACTGGTGCGCCTGATTGAGGGGCTCGCGCTCACCAAGCCACGACCCTCGATCGCCACGATTCATCGCCAGGTCGACAACCACTGCACCAAACGAGGTCTCTCGGCGCCGTCGTACGCCGTTGTGCGGTCGATCGTGAACGGACTTGATCCCGGGATGGTGACGCTCGCGCTTGAGGGGCCTGCGTCCTATCGGGACAAGCACGAACTGCTACTCCGACGTCGTGCAGATCGCCCCAACGCGATCTGGCAGGCGGACCACACGATGCTCGACCTGCTCATCGTCGGACCCGGCGGTAAGCCCGAACGGCCGTGGTTGACGGTGATCCTCGACGACTACTCCCGCGCGGTCTGCGGGTACATGGTGTTCCTCGGCGCCCCATCAGCGGCAAACACCGCGCTCGCGCTCCGGCAAGCGATCTGGCACAAGCCGGAACCGGACTGGCCTGTCTGCGGAATCCCAGACGGGCTCTACACAGACCACGGGTCCGACTTCACCAGCCACCGAATCGGCGACACAGCCGCTGCGCTGCACCTCCGCATCATCCACTCGCAGGTCGCTCGCCCCCAGGGCCGCGGGAAGATCGAGCGGTTCTTCGGCACCATCAACACCGAGCTGCTCCCAACGCTCCCCGGCCACCTCGCACCCGGATCCTCGGCGCCGACGCCGGCGCTGGATCTCGCCGGTGTCGACAGGGCCATCAACACGTTCATCCGCCGCTACAACGCCCGCACCCACCGCGAGCTCCGGAAGAGCCCACTGGAAGCGTGGATCGCAGATGGGTGGCTGCCACGACTGCCGGACTCCCTCGAGCAGCTCGACGGGTTCCTGCTCACCGTCCCGACCACGCGCGTCGTGCAGCGCGACGGCATCCACTTCGAAGGGCTCCGCTACACCGCAACTACCCTCGCACCCTTCGTGGGCAGCACCGTCAGCGTCCGGTACGACCCCCGCGACGTCACTGAGATCCGTGTCTTCCACCGCGACGCGTTCCTCTGCACCGCCATCAGCACCCAGCACCAGACCGAGACGATCAGCCTCAAACAGATCCAAGCCGCCCGGAACGCGCAACGCAGAGCCCTGCGCGGGCAGATCCGAGAACGCATCGCGATCGTCCGCCCCACGCCCGATGATCACACCCCACCAGCACCCGCACCGGATCAACGGCGACTGAAGACCTACGAGGAGGACCGGTCATGACGAGCCAGTTCATCATCACGAAGGAACACCGCCGGTTCGCGGAGTTCGCGGATGCCGTTCGGAAGCAGAACACCATCGGCGTCTGCTTCGGCCCTGCCGGCGTCGGCAAGACCCTCTCAGCCCGCCGCTACGCGCACTGGGACAGTATCGGCCCGTTCATCGCCAGATGGGCCGCACGCAGCGAAGACGACACCAAGATCTACGCCGCCGCCCACCGCGCCCGCACCGTCTTCTACACGCCCGAGGTCTCCGCAACGATGCGCGCTCTGCAGGACGACCTCCGGCACGACATGCTCCGCACCGAACACTGCATCGAGGAACACCTTCTCTTCCACGGCCGCCACTTCGACCACGCACACGGCCCCAACCCGTCCCTGCTCGAGCTGATCATCATCGACGAGTCCGAACGCCTCACCGGCAACGCGATCGAGTGGCTCCGCGACCAGTACGACCGCACCGGCATCGCGATGATCCTCATCGGCATGCCCGGCATCGAGAAGCAGTTCAGCCACTACCCGCAGCTCTACAGCCGCCTCGGGTTCGCCCACCAGTACCGTCCGCTCGGCCACGACGAGCTGCTCTTCGTCCTCGAACGTCAATGGCGCAAGCTCGG